>Ga0307379_10002345_pt1 | contig 28275 bp, 25 predicted proteins | sample UN2MG_FD_202237 | JGI IMG/M metagenome (GOLD analysis project Ga0307379, IMG submission 202237) | Soil microbial communities from Risofladan, Vaasa, Finland - UN-2 | ecosystem: Environmental > Terrestrial > Soil > Coastal area > Acid sulfate soil | place: Finland: Risofladan, Vaasa | collected...
ATTTTTCTTTTGAATAACGCCTGGCTAATTTTATGGCTGCCTCGTTAGCCTCGGCTCCACTGTTACAGAAAAACACCCTGTCTGCAAAGGAGTTCTCTACCAAGATCTGGGCAAGTTCTGCCTGAGGTTGTGTATAAAATAGGTTAGAAACATGTACAAGTTTTGTAGACTGTTCATACAGGGCTTTGCTCACTATGGGTGAGCTATGTCCAAGGGCACAGACAGCTATTCCACCAACAAAATCGATGTATTCATTACCTTTCTCATCCCATACCCGGCATCCATCACCCTTAACCAGAGTGATGGGAAAGCGCTTGTATGTGTTGAACATGAATGTATCTGCTTTGGATATGGTGTTAGAAATCATGATTATATCTATAGTTTAAAGTGAGCTAAAATTATGGATAGGATTCATAATGATTTATTAACTTTAGGCACTTTTAAAATTTAGGCACTTTAGACACTTATTAATTGAGAACTATCTCTGTTCCTACTCCTTCATTTGTAAATATCTCTAAAAGGAGGGCATGCTCCTTCCTGCCATCAATAATATGAACCTTTTCTACACCGCCTTTTAGTGCATCAAGGCAGCATTGGAGTTTTGGTATCATTCCTTCCTTAATAACCCCACGAGTTATCATTCTTTTCGCATCATCTGCTGTGATACTACTCACAAGATTGCCATCTCTGTCAAGAACACCCTCAACATCAGTTAAAAGTATGAGCTTTCGAGCCTCAAGGGATGAGGCAATATGACCAGCTACAAGATCGGCATTGATGTTGTATGTCTCATTGTCTTTGCCCACGCCAACAGGTGCAATCACAGGAATAAATTGGTTATTTATGAGGCTTTTTATTATTCGGTTATTAACAGAGACAACCTCACCAACTAGTCCAATATCTATTATCTCTGGAGGGTTATCAGGTTTATCCATTGTCTCATCAGAGTTTGGTGGAAACCGAAGCTTTTTGGCAGTAATAAGATGGCCATCTTTACCTGACAGGCCAACTGCTTGTCCACCATGTTGATTTATTGTGGCAACAATCTCTTTATTTACCTTACCAGAAAGAACCATCTCAACTACATCCATCGTTTTTTCATCGGTAACCCTGTGGCCATTGACGAAATTCGATTGTATGGACATTTCACTCAATATTTTTCCTATTTGAGGGCCACCACCGTGTACTATTACTGGATTAAGGCCGACGTATTTCATTAGGACGATATCTAATGCAAAGCCCTCCTTTAATTTGGAATCAACCATGGCATGGCCGCCATATTTGACGACAATTGTCTGGTTATTGAATTTTTGTATATATGGCAGGGCCTCAATCAGGATCCTTGCCTTGTTTAAACCAGCATTCATCTGAACCTCGCATTATTCCTAAAGAATATAGTACCCGTTCACGGGTTTCCCGATGAAATCGGGATCATGGAGTTCAAGGTTGACCAAAAACCTAAACCGTGCATAACTACCATAGCGTTTTATGATGTGAATGATCATGCCTGACTCACCAACGCTGCCAGTTGTGGTTACATTAAGGACTTCCCAGCCTATCAACAAGATCAAAGAAAGAAAGGTAACACTGAACTTTGAACCTTTTTCAACCGTAAACGATTACAGAATATATTTACTTAGATTTATATCTTCCAGTATTTCGCTTAACTTATCACTCACATAATCTCTATCAATTGTTATCTCTTTTTCTTGCATGTCCGATGCATTAAAAGAAATATCATCCAAAAGTGCTTCCATCACTGTATGTAAACGTCGTGCACCTATATTTTCCATTGTCTCATTAGCCTGATAGGCCATTTTTGCTATCTGGGCTATGGCTGATTCAACAAAGTGCAGCGTAACTCCTTCCGTAGCCAATAAGGCCTCGTATTGAATTATTAAGGCATTTTGCGGCTCTGTGAGTATCCTCACAAAATCCTCCTGTGTAAGGGAACTGAGTTCTACTCGTATAGGGAAACGGCCCTGAAGTTCAGGCAAAAGGTCAGAAGGTTTGCTTCCGTGAAAGGCCCCGGATGCAATGAATAAAATATGATCGGTCTTTACCATTCCGTATTTTGTAAGGACAGTTGATCCTTCCACAATAGGGAGAAGATCTCTTTGCACTCCCTCCCGTGATACATCAGGGCCAGATGTTGAATCGCTTCCTACTATCTTGTCCAGTTCGTCTAAGAAAATTATTCCGTTTTGCTCTGTCCTGCGAATGGCCTTTTCAACAATCTTATCGATATCAATCAGCCTCTGTGATTCTTGCTGTGTTAATATCCCGATAGCATCTTTTACCTGTACCTTCCTTTTTTTGGTTTTAGAAGGAAGAATTTGCCCAAAAATTTCCTTTACATTAATATCCATCTCTTCTAATCCGGCACCGGAGAATATCTCCACAAGGGGAAAGGACTTATCGGTTATCTCCAGCTCTACGTACCTTTCATCAAGTTTCCCTTTCCTTAAAAGACGCCTCAGTTTCTCCCTGGTAGAGTCAGGATTAGCAGGTTCGATTTTAACTACCTCAAGCATCCCCTCTCGTTTTTCCTCGGTATCTTTCTCTATTTCTTTTTTTGGTTTAGGAAGGAGGATATCAAGAAGTTTATCTTCTGAAAGCTCAATTGCCTTGGTTTTTACCTTTTCCTGTTCCTCTTGCTTGGCCATATTCACAGCAAGCTCTGTTAGATCCCTGATCATGCTCTCTACATCTCTGCCCACATATCCAACCTCTGTGAATTTTGATGCCTCTATCTTTAAAAATGGTGAGTTAGCTAACCGAGCAAGGCGTCTCGCTATCTCAGTCTTTCCAACGCCTGTAGGGCCTATCATAATTATATTTTTGGGGGCAATTTCATCTCTCAACTCTTGAGGAACCTGCTGCCTGCGCCATCTATTTCTGAGGGCTATAGCCACAGAGCGTTTTGCATTGTCTTGGCCAACAATATATTTATCCAGCTCTAAGACAATTTCTTTTGGGGTTAAGGGCTTCTTTTCTTCTTCTATCTCATCGGTCTTTTCCATTAGGTCTCCATTAAAGTTCCTAAATTAAGAAGCGGGCAGTAATCGGTAAAAATTTCTTTGCTGCCTCCCGCATACTGTCTACTGCTTTTTCTCTTATGCCTTTGGGTTGGGCAGAAGTTTTACCTCAAACTCTTCATTGGTATAGAGGCAGATAGAGGCTGCAATTTTCATTGATTCAATGGCTATAGATTTGGCATTTAAATCGGAGTGAGCCATAAGAGCCTTTGCAGCAGCTAAGGCATATGGACCTCCAGAACCAATAGCTGCTATTTCTTCATCCGGTTCAATTACATCCCCATTACCCGATAATATAAGGGTATGTTCCTTGTCCATAGTAAGGAGCATCGCTTCTAATCTACGAAGGATTTTATCTGTTCTCCAATCTTTGGCTAACTCTACAGCAGCTCTAGATAGGTTTCCGTTGTATTTTTCCAGCTTTGCCTCCAGTCTTTCAAAAAGAGCAAAGGCATCTGCTGTTGCCCCGGCAAAACCTACAAGTACCTGATCGTTATACATAAACCTGAGTTTTTTAGCCTTTTTTTTCATAATTGTGTTTTCCAGGGTTACCTGCCCATCTGCTGCCATAACTCCCTGTCCCTCTTTCCTGATAGACAGGATTGTGGTTCCTCTGATCTTCTTTTGGTTTGACCCGTCTCTTTTTTCAAGTCCTAATTCCAATAGATAACCTCCTTGGTCAGGAAGGAACGCTGGAGTGATGGAATAATACTTAAGCACTCCAGGCATTTTTCCTCTTTAGCTTCGTGGGTGAGATTTATCATAAACCTCCATTAACTTATCTATACTCACATGCGTATATTTTTGTGTAGTTGAAAGGCTTACATGACCTAGTAGTTCCTGGATTGATCTTAAATCTGCACCGCCATCCAAGAGATGGGTTGCAAATGTATGGCGAATTGAGTGGGGGCTGATTTCCGCTGTTATCCCGCATTCCCTTGAGTATCTTTTGACCAATCTATCTACACTCCTGACAGAAAGTCTCCCTCCCCGGTAATTAAGAAAAAGAGGCCCATGAGTTGTGCTGAATCCGGCCTTTTTTCTTGCCTTCTCTGTATTCTCAAGATACTCTTTGATTACGGCAGTAGCCTTTCTCCCAACTGGCAGTAGCCTTTCTTTTCCACCTTTGCCTGATACCCTCACAAGACGAGAAGTAAGATCTAATTTCTCTATATCTAACGTGACAAGCTCGCTGACCCTGAGACCACATGAATAAAGTAGCTCCAGAATGGCCAGATCTCTGAGTCCCAGCTCTTTTTCCTTGTCAGGTTGCTCGAGTAAGGCAAACATATCATCTATCGGCAGATACGCAGGAATACGCTTTTCTTGCTTGGGCGTAGTTATATCTACCGCAGGATTGAACGGTGTAAGTCCTCTCAATTCCAGATAGCTAAAAAATGATTTTACTGTCGAAAGTTTCCTGGCTATTGTTGTTCGCTTGCATGTATCAAAGAGTTCTCCCAAATATGATCTGATCAGCGTATAGTCTACACAGTCAATTCCTGGATCACCTTTTTTAATATTTTTTTTGGTTGCAACAAATGTGCTAAATTGCCTTAGATCGCTTTCATAGTTCCTGATTGTGTGCCCTGAATATCCTTTTTCTGCCCTTATGTATTCGATAAAAGAATGTATAAGTTTTCTCATTGTATTTAATGAACTGCCACGCTATCTGAGAAAGATAGTAATAATATTAAAAATATATATAACTATCATATTTGTTAATATAAGCAATTAAAATTTTTTATCAATGGCACCTTTGGTTTTTTAATAGCGTCTACATTAGGATTTATTAAATATTAGGATGAGGAATGAGAGCCGGGTGATGGCGGTAAAGATCTTTTTCGGTAAAAAGGCCGTGAAAATAAATTACAGCTGAGCTAACAAGACTAAAAAATCTTTTTCATAGCCTCGTTGAATAGCTTGTTAATAGACATAGTTAACTCGGATGCTTTTTCAAGACAACTAACCACATCCTTTAAGCCCTCTATATCTGCCTTCTTTGCCCATTCAAGGTAGGTTTTCGCATGATCTTCATTGTGCTTAATCCAATATTGGAAAAGTTTGCCCAGTTTTTCCTTTTCTGATGACGAATCATGATCTTCTATGTGTGTATCTTCATGGTGATGATGGTGATTCATTGCAGACTCTCACTTATAATTATTTTAATCATTTATCCTGTCAAATCGTCCATAAGGCGTTGCCCGAAGTTGGGAGTGTACCAGAATTTATTCTTCTTCAAGTAAAATTCTGTGATCAACAAGATTCATCTCTTTGATTCTTGCTTTAATTGTGCGCTGTCCACCAAAGATATCCTGAAGATATATACCATTGTTCTCAGGTCTTAAGGTGTCTACGTTTTCCATAATGAGTTTTTCTTCCCCATCTTTTATGAGATATGCATTTGCCTCACACATTTCTCTCTCTCCTTGTAATTGGAATAAAGGTCACGATGAAACAATTTTAAAAAAAGACAACCAGAAAGGGATATGAATATTTTTTATAAGCCTTTCTGGCTTTTTTCAGTTCGTCTACCTTTTTGTAGCTTCTTGCTAACGCCTGTATTATTTATTTAAAATAGAAAACTATACTTGTCAATAAAAATTGACGGGCTCCTTGCTCGTGAGAAGTGTGGAAATTGTAAGAAAAGGAGGACACCAGATAAAGAGAGTGAGGAAGAATTCATTTTCACTTGAGGATGGCAGTTGACTTTGAATGGGAGTTCAAAGGGAGAGGAGGGTAATAAGCATAGTGAATTAAATACACTCTATGATCTGTAATGAGATAATTTGTATAATCTCTGGCTGAGCTGGGGAAGTCTCTCAAAATCATGTGGACTATCTTCTTTTGAATCGACCTGAAGTTTCAGAATATCACTATTAATAAAGCTTATGGCGTTTTTAAAATTGAGTTCGGAGAGGGCGCCGATATGATCAATAACTCCTAGTTTATGAAATCGTTTTCCAAGGTAATTCATATTTTTTAAAAGGTTTTCTATTTTACCATCTTTATTTTTTTGTTGGCTCATCGATTTGGCAGCAATCCAATATGATTCAAGGAATGTTTTGGCCAGAGCGGCCCAGATAGGTAATTTATTAAAGCCGAGTTTTGTTATTTTGTATCCCCCATTCCCCTTAGATCGGGATAAAAAGGTGGAATCCAGAAAATATTCCGTTAAAGAGGTGGCTTTTTCTTGGAGACCCTCAGTCTCATCAAAAACAAACTCGTTTTTAAAAAGATTTTTCAAAAAGGCATAGTCGGAAATGATTGATTTGAGATCCTTTTCTTCTTCAGCACCAGTTAAGAGAGATATAGCGACAAATGAGTGAGGGATGAAAAAGTGGATGATGCTGTTTTTATAATATTCAAGCTTTATTTTTTTATCTTCATCTACGTAGTAAAAAGTTTCCTCCTCTCCTGTTGCATCTTCCAGAAAATCGACAACCCTTTGGTTGATTAGCAGTGATAGTGTTTCCTCTATTGTTTTTGATGAATCTACAAGGGTAGATGTTGTAGGGACGTCGTATCTTTTTATAAATTTTAAAAGAATGTTGACTGTTTCAGCCAGTTCTGAAAGATGGAATCCCCTCTGGTGATTGGCTAAAATGGCCGTAGTGATCAGCGAAAGAGGTGTTACGAGAGAGACAGCATTTATTGACTGAACTAAATGAAAGGCCAGGTTACGGGGAGCATTTTTTACTGATGAATCTATGTGAGACAGATACTCATTCAACGAAAAAGGATGACTGAATCGAATATAAATCTTTCCATATCTTCTTTTTAGAAACCGTCTCGCTTTTATGATCTGCATGAAACTTTCTTTCTTTTTAAGACCTCCCCCAATCTCTTCATGATAGGATTTTTCCTCCATGATTCGATCATAAATTATAGAAGCGGGAACAAATATCAGATCTTTACAAAATCCTTCACGATAGGCACGAAGCAGGATTGAGAGGAAGCCAGTTTTGGGAAGTATCAATTTGCCATTTCGGCTTCGGCCACCTTCAATAAAGAATTCAATGGGATGCCCTTCTTCAAGAAGTGATTTAATATACCTTTGAAATACCTCTGAATAAAGTTTTTCACCCTTGAAAGAGCGACGGATGAAAAAGGCACCGCATTTTCTAAAAATTTGTCCCATCGGCCAAAAGGCCATATTTTTTCCAGCAGTAACCCTGGGGGTATGCATATGATAATTATAAAGTATATAATTGAGGATAAGGTAATCGATGTGGCTTTTATGGGAAGGAACATAAATCAGTGTTCCTTTTCGAGCCCATTCCCTCACTCGTGCAAGGCCATCCATATTCACATCTACCCCTTCAAAGATCTTTTTCCAGAACCAATTTAATGCTGTAATAAAAGCCTGTATATAGGTTATGTTATAATCTGCAGCGATTTCTTCAAAATATTCTCCAGCCTCTTTTTTAAGTTGCTTGAGCCTTTTTTCATTGCCAGAGGCCAATATATTGATTTCCTTATTGACCCTTTCGTCAGTAAGGACCGATTCCTTGATCTGCTGTCTGGATTTCATGATCGGGCCTAGAATTACCCTTTTCTGTTTGTCGATGCTGTCGATAAGCATCTGCCTTATTTCGGCAGCCATATCATGGAGAGGTCTGGTGGGTGGTTGGTTTTCTAAATAGGTCTTCAGGTCCAGGGGACGGCCAAAGTCGATAAAGGCACGGCGATTGTGCCTGAAAAAAAGGACAATTTTTCTTATCACGCCAGGGTGGTCTTTAAACCCAAAAAATATGTCAGTGAGGCTTGAATAGTCCCTTTCAGGTGTCTTTTTGTAGAGGACGAGTTGCGGGATGATAAAAATGGGACGATCCATATTTTTTTGTATCTCCAGGAGGAATTGCATATGGTCCTTTTCTGCATGAATAAAGTGCCTGATAAAACCCTTCGGATCAATAAGAAAGATAAGAGACGTAGTACCCTGTTGAATAGCCTTTTCGTAAAAACCTGAATGATACGGGCTTGGAAGATGACCGTGCTGAAGCAGAAAGGAAAGTTGAGAGACAATGACTTTTACGAAGCGGGTAAAAGGTAATAGCATAGAAATATTGAGGTCAAAGGCTATTGTGGGATACGGTAAACGTTTTCTGCGGAAATTATAATGGTAGAGAAGGTAATCCAACTGCCCCCTATACTTGATTGCATAGACTACTGTACCTTCCCTGTGCATCTGCTTCAGGTCTTCTTTCATGCTTTCACTAAGGCTTACTCTTTTAAAAAGCCTGTACAGAAACCAGTTGAGAAAGAATCCCGGTTTATGATCAAGTACATAAGGATAAAGAGTTTTTCCTTGAGGCGTATTCATGAATTGATTGATTGAATTGAAATATTCCCTTTGTTGGATAGGAAGTATAAGAAGAAATAGAATTATGTGTCAAGGGAAAAGGAGCCACAAGATATGCGGTTTTGGGATTAAGCTTTGTTGTTAGAGTCTGTGTCTGCCAATCATTGCGAGCTTAAGCGAGTTGGGCGGGTGACCCCATCATCCTCGATGAAGCTGATAATTCTCATCTTTCCTTGGCATTACAGAAAAGGCCTCGGCAAGATCTTGAAGGGAACGGGCTTCGATGTGGGTAACTCAATAGATAAGCTGGCAGAGAAGACAGTAAATCCTCATAATTTCAATCGTAAGAGAGAAGATAGCTGAAACGATTTATGTGGAGTCATAATTCAATCTGTGTGATCTAAATTCAAATGAACTACCCCGCAGCAGAGCTGCGAGGTATCAAAATGAATTTTTATCTTATTAACCCCGATGCAGAGCATCGAGGAATTCTTTTGATTAAAACAAGAATCTTTATTGAGTGAGTTGAAATAAAAGCAACAATGATTATCGTTAGATTATGGTGTAAGATGTATAAATATAGAGGGCAAGATCATGAAATCAAGGTATGTTATATATTCGTTTCTATTTATTATTGTGGCGGCGTTTCTCTCGCCTGGCTGTGCGTGGCTCAGGGGTTATGGAAAGGTCCTGTTATCCACTGAATATGGGGATAATATGACCATCCAGAAGTTACAGGAAAACTGGAATGACTACAACATATCCTATGCGGGAACGTCTCCCAGTATTCCTGCGGGAATCATGTTTGATCCGAAAAATGACGGACGAGAGCTCGTAGGCGATAGATGGATCAGGGTTGAGGAGAAGGGAACTGTATCCGAGATTATCAGTTGGATAGAAACATACACTCAGTTTCAGCCGCGACTCCATGTGATCTTGGCACCGAATAATCAACTCTATGGTTATATATTTTATCCATGGGGTTATGATTATGTTGTCACAAAGGTAATTGATGACAAGACGCTTTACGTGTATGATCTTGAGTCACCAGTTTATTTAAATGACCCGTCTGACGAATTGTGGTAACGATAGAAAACCAAAGGTGATAAGGTTTTTAAATATGGGTATTTCATTTCAAGGTTATATTGTTAGCATGCCTCGTTCCAGCATAAAAGATGAGGTATAATTCAATAGGGTATTATTCAGTAATAAAAATCATAAAATTTTGTTTATTTCAACGTCTAATAAAGCACATAATATGGTATGTGCACATTTTAAATACCTTTAGGTCTTTTCATGGTAGAAGATTAGGGTGGGGTGAAGGTGGCATTGAGAGCGGTCGCTTTTTCTTGATATACATCCCGTGTTAACGAAACGGTTAAATGCCTTGCCGCGGGGTGAGTAAAAAATACTCGTATCAATTGATCAGCTGCACCAATCCTCTGTCGAGGAGGAGGGGAGGTGAGTTTTTATCTCCAAAGGTCTTATTGGCAATTCGGTATAAACGGTGGGTGATAGGGGTTACTTTATAGCTGCCAAAATACTTGCCGCTAACCCTTTTTCAGCTTTCCAAGAAGACCGTTCAGCTGGGCAATGTGCCCTCGCTCTTCCCTTATAATATCGTCGATCCTCTCAAGGCCATACTCTGGCGCCACGATGTCCTTTATGCCGAGGTAAAACAGGACAGATTCTTTCTCAAGGCCAATGGCCGTGGTGAGCAGTTCCTTCATGGTTTCAGTGCCAGTGAGTGAATCTGCCGCAGATGGGCTTCCCTCACCACCGTGCGTGTCTGCCATTGCAGCTAGGTACAGTGATAGCTCGTCTTGAGGGTCGAAAACCTTTCCACCTTTTTCTTTATCAGTAAGCGTTTTCCGGATTTCTATGAATGTTGCTTTATGGCCGTCCTCCATCGCAGCTAATTTCTCGAGAAACTCACGATTTTCTGCATCTGATTGCAATCCCGCAGCTTTTCGATAGAAAGCAGCACCGTTTTCCTCGATCCGAATCGCCATCTCGAACACCTCATCCGCATTAAAACCTATAACCATCGTATCCTCCTTTCTAAGACAGAGCAGTTGAGTTGAATCGACATTGAATTGATAAAAACTCACTTTTTGTGCTACAAAGTATAGGAGGAATTGGCCCTGTGTGTCAATGACAAAGACAGCCTATGACAAAGACAGCTTATAATGACGTGATTGCTCATTTTATGTCGGTATGGATTGTTATCGAGCTGATGAATAAGACGGTATACAGGCGTCCATGATGCCTGTATGGTATGTAAGGGGCAAAAGATTAATTTAAAAAAGGATATACCTGCCAAGTGAAATTATTCATACATAATCTTTCCGCTATGCAAGTTCGTATATGTCTGATAATATTTAACAGCACCGCACCAGTTAACTTTCAACAGGTTTAGACTTTCGGATAAATTTACTATGAGGAGGCTATCATGTATAAAACTATATTGGTACCATTAGATGGTTCAAAGAGGGCTGAGGCAATATTAAGCCACATTGAAGAACTGAGCACGTTCTACCATGCAAGAGTTATCTTTTTACAGGTAGTTGAACCGCCTCCACTTATTGTGGGTCCTGAGGGGGATATCGCCTTGCATCAACAAGAAATTGAGAGATGGGCAAAGCAGGCAGAATCTTATCTTTCTGCCTTACAAGGAGAGTTTCAAGAAAAAGGGATTGAGACCAAGAAGCATGTTATAAATGGCCCTGTCGTTGAAGCCATTATAAAGGTAGCCGAGCAGGAGGGCGCAGACCTTATTGCCTTAGCCAGCCATGGTAGGAGTGGTTTATCGCAAGTATTTTATGGAAGTGTTGCAGCAGGCGTATTACACCGCATAGATAGACCTCTCCTCCTGATTCGTTCTCGAGGGAATGAATAACATGTATATCATAAGGTAAATCATTTTGTGACCACTAAATAAAGAAAAGGCTGATTGTTAGCTGACCACTCCGAAATATTGGCATCCAGCGCATTTCATAGAGTTCTTAGTCACAACATCATGAGTCTGCTTCATGTTTGACACACAATGATAATTTTCACTGTACTATTATTGACTCAAAGTGAGTTCTTATGCGTTGCTGAACCGAGTATTAAAAACGCCTCACCACTCCAAACATAGGAGGTACCGTTTTTTGAGAGGGACCCCATATGTGTGATACTTCACGGGTTATCCAGGTATGGGGCCTTGCCGTGGCAATTGCCACGTATCTGCTCGCACTCACCCAATGTTGTTCCGCTCCCCTCCCAGATCCGGACAAGCCGCATCACACGAAGGAAGGTTTTAAAAATATCTACTCCTATGACGAGCCGCATTTCTTTGATTTCTTGAAGTGGCGGTGGCAACGGCTCTGGAAGAAGACACCAAAACCTGAGGACTACCATTTTCCCATGGACAAGAATGATCCCCCCTTTCTAAGATCCAATAGAGAAAGAGCCACCCTTACGTGGATTGGACATGCCACGGTGTTTCTCCAACTTGGCGGAAAGAATATACTCACGGACCCCCACTTCTCTGAACGTGCGTCCCCTGTGCAATGGGCAGGCCCCCGAAGGATAGTGCCTCCTGGATTAGCGCTCAAGGACTTACCGCCTATAGATATCGTCGTGATATCCCATGATCACTATGACTCACTTGATGAATGGAGCATTGTAAGGCTCTTCAAACGTGAAGGTGGCAAAAGGACGACATTCTATGTACCCCTGGGGCTCAAGACCTGGTTTGAGGATCTTGGTATCAGCAATGTGGTTGAGCTCGATTGGTGGGATAAGTATGAGCAAGGTGGCTTGCAGATTACCCCAGTTCCTGTTCACCATTGGAGTAAACGCAGTCTCATTTCACAGAACAAGACCCTATGGGCAGGATGGGTAATTGCCTCATCGAGTTTTCGCTTCTTCTTCTGCGGAGATACCGGGTATACGCCTATCTTTAATGAAATTGGCTCGAGATTAGGTCCCTTTGATCTCTCAGCAATTCCGATAGGTGCCTATGAACCGCGATGGTTCATGGGGTATCACCATATTTCTCCAGAGGAGGCTTTGCAGATTCATCTGGATATCCGCTCCAAAAAATCAGTTGCTATCCACTGGGGCACGTTCATACTCGCCGACGAGCCCCTTGATGAGCCACCCCAGAGGCTCAAGAGAGCCCTAAAGGAAAAGCGGCTTCCCAGGGAAGCCTTTCTTATTCTCATGCATGGGCAAACAATTGTCCTTGACTAATGTCTCGTGAGTAGTAATGCTTTTCCTGTAGGATTTTTCAGAAGGTGAGTACACTACATGTCTAAAACAATATATTTAAGTCTAAAATTAGACATAGAAACAACACATTGAAATATGATGTTCTCGCAAAAAGTCCTTTTACTTGCTCATGATGCCCATTTTGGGATTCATAAAATGCTTTGCTAAATTCCAAAAACTCGGCCTAAAGGCCTCAAACAGTTTGGAATTTTTAACTCTCAGCATTTCATGAATCTTTTTCCAAAAGTGGCCAAAATCGCTCGCAAAAGACTTTTTACGAGTTTGTCAGATATAATGTGAAAAATATCTTTATGCAGTTTGTATAAGTCTAAAGTTAGACAACTTTGCCACTTAAATGTTACTATGTAGGTAGAAAGCTACACAAAGGTGATATTTTCTTAGCTACGCGTGTATATGGCTTTTTACGATTATTTCAGTCCTGATCTTCTTCTTCTCCCATTCCAACCCAAATGCCTGGCATTAAAATTGCTTTTTCAGTTAGAAAAATGGTAAATATTCTCTCATCCTTAGGTATTGAGAAAGCGGCCGCAAAACTAACAATGTTAAAGGTAAGAAGGGATTAATGAGAGGGATGAGGTTTTTCATTCAGTGTGAGACTTAAGGAGGAAGAAATAAATAGGGATATAGGTATACATGTGGCCAGTTTAGTATGCAAGAGGAACAGTTTGAACTAAAAAAGAGGAGATTTTTCCTCTGAACTTGTCTCACTTTTTTAAGAAATCATCCGGGGTGGGTCCAACAGAGTCGCGTAAGCCACGCATGTGGTGGATAAACCTCTGGGTAATCCCGTGTCTATATCGCTAAAGTCCAGAACTTTGATAGAACCACCTATTAGAGTTACCTGGTTTGCTGAAAAAGAGCGATGGCGGGCAGGTACAAGGATTTGCAAATCAGAGTAACATGGCCAAGCATAGCATTCAAGCTTTACGACACCTTTGGTTTTCTCTTACACGTTCACCCCTGGTAGACATCGCGAAGTTCTTGCTCGTGGTAGGTGCAGCTACGTGGGTGATGGCGAGCGGCACGGAACGATTGGGTTATGTCTGGCATTGGTACCGGATTCCACAGTATATTTTTTCATTACAAGATAATACGTTTAGAGCGGGGCCACTGCTTCGCGGGTTGATGGTGACCTTTCGCATCACCATGGCGAGCCTCGTTCTCGCATTTATATTTGGCATGGTGAGTGCACTGTTTCGTCTGTCAAGATCTTACGTTGCGAAGATATTAGCAAGAGGATACCTTGAGCTTATCAGAAACACACCGCTCCTCGTGCAACTATTTTTAGTCTATTTCGTGCTTTCCCCGATTCTTGATATCAGCCGATTTACCTCTGCGATCCTTACACTAAGCCTTTTCGAGGGGGCCTATGCCTCTGAGATATTTAGAGCCGGTATTGTCTCAATACACAAAGGGCAATGGGAGGCTGCCTACAGCCTTGGCTTCAGCACCTTTCATACCTATTACTATATCGTGCTTCCCCAGGCGATCAGAAGGATTCTGCCACCCCTCACGAGCCAGGCAGTTTCCCTGGTGAAGGACTCGGCATTGGTGAGTACAATCGCCATTTATGATCTCACCATGCAGGGCCAAGCGATTATTGCGGAGACCTATCTTACCTTTGAGGTGTGGTTCGCCATTGCTGCAATGTATTTGGTCATCACAGTCACGCTCTCAAGCCTGGTCAACTTTTTAGAGAACCGATTTAGGGTGATATCGTAGGTGAAGGGAAGAGATTGTTCAATGCAACAGAAATCCATAGGCGAATATAGTAGTACCGTAGATGACATAAACGGAATATTTTCGCATCTTAAAAAAGGAGGCAGATTATGAGACCGAAGTTATTCGTCGTAGCTACTGTAATTTTTGTTGTGCTCATTATTGGCCTTGCGGGTGTGAGCTTTGCAGGAAAGCTCCAGCAGCAGATGAGCACGGAGAGCACTCTGGAGCAGTTACTCAGGCGCGGTGTGTTGAGAGTTGGGATGTCGACCTTTGTGCCATGGGCAATGAAGGATAAGACCGGTAAGCTCATCGGTTTTGAAATCGATGTGGCAACGAGGCTCGCCAAGGACATGGGGGTCAAGGTGGAGTTCGTTCCCACGAAGTGGGCGGGGATAATACCGGCCCTTCTCACGGGCAAGTTTGACGTCATTATAGGTGGTATGGGTATTCTGCCCAGGCGTAATCTGAAGGTTAACTTCAGCGTTCCCTATGATTACACCGGCATGTCGATCGTTGCCAACAGGGAGCTGGCCGCGGGATTTAAAGGCCTTGAGGATTTTAACCACCCCGATGTAGTTCTATCCGTCAGGCTCGGCGCAACACCAGTTGATGCCGCCAAAAAGCATATGCCGAAGGCTCAGCTTCGCATGTTTGACGACGAATCCCAAGCAGTCCAAGAGGTGATCAATGGAAAGGCACACGCCATGGTTTCCTCCGCTCCCTTGCCTGCATTTCAGGCATTGAAATATCCGGAAAAGCTCTTCCTGCCCCTTGAAGGAACCTTTACTAAGGAGCCGATAGGCTTTGCGGTACGCAAGGGTGATTTTGACACGATCAATTTTTTCAACAACTGGGTTATTTTCGTCACCTCCGAAGGTTGGCTCAGCGAACGAAAACACTACTGGTTTGAAACAAAGGATTGGGAGAGCCGTATCAGGTGACCTCTCATAGCACCTCGTAAGGGCATTGCTTTTTGTAGCGGGATTATATGGGGATATCATTGGCACGAAGGAAGACCAGGATTACACCACTCGACATCATCGTGGCTATTGCTCTCTTGGCCGCAGGGGGGTATGTAGCATATAGGATTACGATGGGCCTTCATTATAAGTGGAACTGGTCGGCCATACCGCAGTACCTCTTCCGCTATGACCAGGAGAGCAACAAATGGCTGCCGAACGTGCTCCTCTATGGGCTGCTTACCACCATCAAGCTCAGCATTTGGGGTACTGTATTGGCCACCATCATAGGGGTGCTAATGGGGCTGTGCCGTGTAAGCCAGAGCCTCTTTAAACGACTCATTGGGCGCACCTACGTTGAGTTAATACGAAATCTCCCACCACTTGTCTTGATCTTTATCTTCTATTTTTTTCTCGGTGATCAGATCATGTCACTGCTGGGCGTGAGCAGATTCATCGAATCATGCTCGAAGAGCACCTGTTCGGTTTTGTCGTTTCTCTTTGCACCTCCTTCGCTTTTTTCGCCCTTTATGTCGGCCTTGATTACACTCGCGCTCTTTGAGGGTGCCTACATCACAGAGATCGTAAGGGCGGGGATACAGTCGATTGAAAGGGGACAGTGGGAGGCCTCATACGCACTGGGGTTTTCGCGGTGGCAGCAGATGCGCTATATTATCCTGCCGCTGGCAACGCCGAGGATACTTCCTCCATTGGCAGGGCAATTCATCTCCACCATCAAGGACTCCGCCATTGTGTCGGTAATCTCGATCCAGGAATTGACGTTCCAGGGAATGGAATTGATGTCTGCCACCTATCTCACGTTCGAGATCTGGATTACCATTACGGGCCTCTACCTGATGTTAACCCTTTCCCTATCCCTGGTAGTTGAGCGCTTTGAGGTCTACCTGAGGAGAAGCGAAGCATGAGTATGAGCCGGGGCATGCTGATATGATTAATGAACGAATGCGCTCTTACAATGGAATGGCGTAACTGTCGATCGAGGAATGGAATTTTGGAATGACAAAAGACAATGATCTCACCACAGGCCCTATACCAAGGTTCATAGCCAAACTCGCTATTCCAGCCAGTATCGGCTATTTCTTTAACACCATGTATAACGTAGTGGATACCCTTTTCGGCGGCCTCATCTCCACGCAGGTATTGGCCGCGCTCTCACTTTCGTTGCCCGTCTTCTTCATTATCATCGCCATGGGAACAGGCATCGCCACTGGGGCTACGGCACTCATCGCGAATGCCCTGGGGTCAGAGAACAGGGAAGGGGCCAAACTCTACGCCGTTCAGGGTATTGCCTTCGGCCTGCTTACTGCAGTGGCAGTGACCCTTTTCGGTGTGTTTGCCTCTCCGCTTCTATTCTCTTTGCTTGGCGCCTCCGATGAATACCTTTCTGCCTGCCTGGTGTACATGAATACCATCTTTCTAGGAACCGTCTTCTTTATGCTGGTCTATATGCTCAACTCCATACTCTATGCATTAGGTGACACCCGTTCGTTTCGAAATTTTTTGATCGTTGGATTTCTGTTGAATATCCTCCTTGATCCGTGGTTCATTTATGGGGGCGTTGGGATTCCGCCCATGGGGATTACTGGTATTGCATTGGCTACGGTCCTGATTCAAATTATTGGGTGTATCTATTTGGGTATCAAGGTATTTCGAATACGGTTTCTCGACGGAAAAGCCGTGAGGAATATCCTTCCGAGATATGATGTTGTGAGGGAGATCGCGCAACAGGGGCTTCCGGCAAGCGTGAACATGATCACCGTGGGAATTGGGTTTTTCGTGATTACCTATTTCGTGAGCACGTTCGGGGAGGAGGCAGTTGCGGCCTATGGGATTGGTATCAGGATAGAGCAGATTGCGCTTCTGCCCACCATCGGCTTGAACATAGCCACCCTCACGCTCGTTGCACAGAACAATGGCGCGAAGCTGTTCGATCGCGTCAGGGAAACGCTCAATGCGGCATTGGCGTATGGGGGGATTCTCATGATCGCGGCCACGGGTATTGTCTTTATCATGGCCAGATATTTGATGGGTTTTTTTACCGATGACGGCGGTGTGATTGAGATCGGCACGACATATATAAGGATCGATTGCTTCGTGTTTAACGCCTATATGATACTATTTACCAATATTGCCGCGCTTCAGGGCGTGAAGAGACCGATGTTCGCGGTATGGATTGGGTTATTCCGGCAACTGGTTGCCCCTATAGTGGTGTTTTACGCCTTGATCAACATCCTTGAGGTTGGGTTGCTCGGCATTTGGTGGGGATTTTTCTCCATTACCTGGAGTGCGGCACTATTCTCGATATTCTACACCCGCGTGATTCTAAGGGATGTGGTTAACCTAGCGCTCGTCGAAACATCGATTTAAATCAAATACTCCGTGCCCTGCTGGATAAGCTTCGCAACTGCTATTTTGTGGATAGCCATCATCGCCAGCTTTTTATTCCATAACGTGAAGATCACGCATAAAAAGAGAGGCATAATGCTTTTCAATCATGTAAATTCGGTATGATGCATTTTTATGTGGCGTATCCTAAAGCGTCCTTACGGTTTCGAATTGGGATCACCGGGGTGCGTTCCGGCTTCGAATTCCCGATCATTGGTGAATCCGTCTCCGTCTGAGTCTTTTTTTCCCAGATCCCCCGTATATTTTTCCCCAGCCTTAATGGCTATCTTCTCGTAGTCGGATCCAAAGCTGTTTCTTGCTCCACCACCCCTGGAATTGATGTGGCACGTAGCGCATCCAAAACCTTTCCCTTTGTCGGGGAGCTTTCCTATTCGGAACGGCCTGCTCGAGGCAGTGGAGAAAAGTGCTAAGGAAAAAATTAGGCTAATAAAAATCGCCAGTGCATATAATATGATCTTTTTATGAAAGTTATACGCATCCATCCTCAAACCTCCTATTTAAAGGCTCAGGCTTTGCTAATAAACATTTCATCCCCACTTTGATGAGATTCCAACATCATAGTAACTTAAATTGGTACCTTTCGCAATGGCTAGAAAACCAGGAATAGAATTTTTAGACACTCTTTCTCGCGTTATGACCAGAGGAAACAGAGAAAAACCTATCGTTAAAAACGATCGAGATCAAAAGCAGTATCTTGATAAGCTAAAAAATGAGGAAGAAAAACATCATTATAACTTGTGTGCTATGTCCTCAAACCATAGTCACCTAATAATAGAGACTGCTCCATGCCATTGTTAAAGATTACGCAAATCTTTTCAAGCAGCTCTAACTAATGCGGATATCTTATTGTGCCGTATCTGGCTTGGTTATTACGCTTGCAACGATACCGCCGCCCAAAAGGAAAACCATCATAATCGTGAAGACAATGAGATAGCTCCCGGTTATGTCAAAAAGGAACCCAGCAAGGTAAGGGGCAAAGGCTCCGGTGAATATTCCTGCAGCCATAGTGATCCCAATGAGTTCCCCTAATGAACTCATGCCGAAGAAATCTCCCAAGATACCCAGATAGGCAGAAACCCTGCTTCCGTGGCAAAAACCATAAAAGAGGACGAAACAGTAAAGCATCCATGTTGCCTGCAAGAACAGCAACAGTAGCATGAATAACCCCATCCCAAGGAACGAAAAAACGAGTATTGTTTTCCACTGGATTTTTTCCGAGAGGTGGCCACCTATTATGCGGCCAGGTATTGAAAATCCTCCCATAAGTCCGATAGCTGCAGCTGAGGCCGTTGAAGAAATGCCGATATCTGTAGCATAGGGCACAAGATGGGCGGCGATGATTTGAAATGCGGCAATCGCAATACAATGACAAATGGTTATGACGAAAAAGGAAGGAGTCATCAGAACCTCTCGTGTTGACCGTCGTTGAATACTAAGCTGATTCAGCGCCGCTCTTGATCCATCAGAAAGCGTATCTGTCTCAACTGGATCCACTTTAATCACAAATGATGATCCGGCCATAATAACAAAAAAGAGGATACCAATAATGCGATAAGCGTCTCTCCAGCCGTGGTTGGAGACCAGATAATTGGCCAGTAACGCAAAAAAGAAGGCACCCACACCAACTCCAGAGACAACGATTCCAAGCGCCAACCCTGCTCGCTCCCTGTTAAAGAAACAACGTTGCACGGTGGAGGTGGGCACCGACCAGTTTGCACCGCCTCCGAGTCCTCCGATGAAAAGGAACATGCGAAACTGGTTTACGGTATAAGCCCGACTACAGAGCGAAAAACCAACCACTATTAGAACTGCGCTCACAAGAAGAATGGGTCCGGGACTGTATCTGTCAGCAAGTTTGCCCGTAGTTATGACGGAAATAACGTACCCTATCAGGAAAGCCGTATACCCTGATGAAACCTGAGCTCGACTCCAAGAGAACTCCCGGAATATCGGCTTTAAGAAGACACCAAACGTCCACATGCTTCCGCCCTGCGCGAGCATCACAGCAAAACAGGCACACACTGTAAACCAGCCATAAAAAAGACCGGGATTATTCTTTTTTTCAGGCATAATGCTTATGGTTCCACGCAATTAGGCAATAAATCATTGATTGAATTGATATTGATAAACCTCCCTTTTTGTGGGTGGGAATATAGGGGAATTAACAGTTGTGTGTCAATGACAAAGCTTAAACATGGGCAAACAATTGTCCTTGACTAATGTCTTGTGAGTAGTAATGCTTTTCCTGTAGGATTTTTCAGATGTCACCTACCCCCTAAACAGGCACCTGGGCATCTGCACGAGAGGTTGGTTATTGTCTACCCGGGGATTATTTCGCGGGCTCTGGATTGGGTGGAGTTTGTGGATCATACCCCGTACAAGCGGGCCAGTTTCCTGTTGATTGACTATCCTGGACGTTGAAAGAACAGGGGCATCATGCGCCCGAAATACCTTGTTGAATCTTCCTTCGGTGCAATGAAGGCATTGGGAGAGCAGGGTATAGGGAGTAGGGAACGAATCATTCAGGGTGAAGATAGGTTTGTGTTTAGCTTTGTGCCTTAGACCTAATACCATATGTCATATAGAAGGGCGGCATCAATCCGCCAGGGTTTCTGGGTGATGGATGGCATCAAAAATTTACCCATCCCTTTATAGTCACATAGGCCTGAACTTTGTTGTCGTCCTTGTCATCTTCCGGCCTGTCAGATACATATACTATGCCAACTCCAGGCGAAAAAGCGAGATAGCGGAGAATTTTCATTGCATAATTCACCTCGACTCCATAGGAGTTGATCCATCCGCGGTCGTCTCCACGGCCCGCATCGTCCCAGGTCCGCCCGCCCTCATAAAAAACCTCAGTAAAAAGCTGCCTGGAGTAAAACGGAAAAACCCCTTCCCGTCCTTTTGAGAAATCTTTAAGTGGGAAACGGTAAGCAAGGGCTGCCTTAAGAATTCTATCACCAGTCTGGAAATTAGATTCATATCCCCTGAGGCCCAAGGTACGCGGTATGCCCGGTGAATCCTCTTGGATAGGGCTGCCCAGGCCTCCGAGACCAAAAAGGCCTTGTGCTGTGCGATCGCCTGTACCATATCCAAAGGCTGCGGAGGCCTTGACAACATGGTTCTTCAGTCTTGGTACTGAAAGGTACTCATTCCAGTTTGCCACGTAGCGAGATCTGGAAAGCTCGCTGCCAAGTGCTGGTCTGGACACCTCGCCCCCAACTGAAATCAGTCGTCCGTCCTCGATCGAACTGCTTCTCCCGAAATAGTCACCGTCAAAATAGTTTACTCGGCCCCAGACGAGGCCCTCATTCTTTGTTGTAGGTTCAACCGATAGGATCACGTCCCTGCGTTTTTCTTCGACCTCCTTGATAAAATCTCTGGTTCTATACTCATAGCCTGCTTCTAAAGTGATCTGACACTCCAGCTTGAGATAGGGGAATTCGGCAGCTATTCCGTACCTTTGTATTTCCTCGGCATGGTCGAAGGTGGTCGTCTGGTTAGATTCCACAAGCAAGTTTGGAAATACCTCCTGGTCAGCCACGGCATAGAGGTGTAACTGTGGGATAAGCCCTCTATAGTAATAATGGACTGCACCTAATTTGGTGTCGTACTCCGATTCCCACCCGATGAGGAGTTTTAGTTCCTGAAAGCCGGTGGGATCGGAAAAGGACGCCCCCACGCCTCCTTTTACCCCGTCAGTACTGGCAGTGAGCCATGGCGACCAGTAATCAAACCGAGAATTGGTGAAAGAATTATATTTTTTTGGTTCGATCATTTCCTCACATGTTTCCTGCACCACCTTTTTTGACCCTTCTTTTTCTTTCTTGAGCCATGTGGGACTTTTCCCACCTTTCCAGGTAGGCTTTATTGTAGGTAGCTCCTTTCCAAAGAATTGATTTGGGTTGTAGGGTATCAGTGTCAAATATGGTCCCTGGCCATCATAACCTGTGGCACAAATGAACTTCCCATCGCGGGAAAAGGATGGAAAGAAGAGCCCTCCGGTTACATGAGTCAGTGGGGTGGGAAGCTTTCCATCTCGAGACCTGATTTCGTAGAGGTTGTAGACACCGTTTGCGTCGCTGCCAAATATCAGCTTTTGTCCACTCGGGTGCCACGTTGGCGAGATAATCTGATCCTTGCTCTCGAGGAGAATACGAACTGTATTGGCCTTACGGTCGTAAAGCTTCAGCAAAAAACAATCGTCGTTTGCCTCCACAAAGGTTATGCTCCTACCATCAGGGGAATACCTGGGGCTGGAAAGGTCGTATTGCAGGGGGGCCTTAGCCAGCACTTTCTCACTAGCAACAGTATAGTCTTGATCGAGGCAGAGTTCTAGAAGGTAAGCCGTTCCTTCCCTCTGGCTTACCGCCGCGAGTCTGGTTCCGTCTGGGGAAAGGTCAATAGTCCGATAGCGACCCCGGTTGGTTACTAACGTGTCCTTTCCGGTATCCGGATTGTATCGTCTGATTTCATACCAGACATTCTCGTAATCTTGAATATTTAACCTGGTGTAAAGAATGAGGCTTCCGTCTTGTGAGGCGGTCAGGCTTCCTGAAGGAGATGTTGCGATTGCCTGGGGAATCTTTTTGAGCTTTTTGATATCAGGATCGTAGGTATAAAGCGTGTTTCTCCGCTCTTCTTCATTAGCAAGGAAATAGACCTTGTTTCCTGCGAAAATGGAATGACTTACGACAATGTCCTTTGGGCTAAGCCTGGGGATGCTGTTTGTGGGCATGGCTTCGAGGGTGTAGAGGTTTTTGAGCTGGGTTTTCTCCTCACGCTCGAGCATCTCGCGTGCCAGGTCTCTGAAATACTTGCCCGTGGCTTTTTTAGCAGCCCGGCTACTATTGAAGAGAAAAGAATGGGCCACGCTTTTGTTCATGTTTCCCACGGGATTTTCCTCATCACTTGTCTCGTAAACGTATTGAACTAATCTCATCCCATACAAATAGGCCCCCAGTCCATAAGGCCAATGGGGTATCTCGAGATACCATTTAGAATAAGGGAGCAGGTTGAGGTCTCTAAACGCACAACGGAAAATCATATCCACAAATGAAGAAAGGCCGCGTCCAGGCGGAACGAACGCCGTTTCTGCCCAGATTGCCTCTCCCTCCAACAACCACCTCGGAGATAACAGCACTGGCGATGAGGTGAAGAGGAAGGTTGCAAAGGAGATGGGGTCACCGAAAGGCACTACTTTTCCGAAAATACTTGAAAGGGCTTTATTGTAACCATAACGCGAGTCCGTAGTAAGGAGGTGGGTGAGTTCATGGTAAATCGTCCTGCGCAGGTAGTTTCCTGGCTGATAGATACTCGAGCCCTGTTCGGAACCGGCAGCAAAGATGTTGATCGTGTTGTGAGGGAGCGGTGTAGCCCAGCCGTTGTGTGTATCGTATGCATCCACGAAGAGTACATCAATCTTGCCTTCCGGAATCCATCCAAAAATCGTGGTGAGAACTAAGTACGCCTCCTCGCTATATTCGGCTATAATAGGGGCGGCTTCTTCAAGGGATGCCTGATAGATGACCCGGAAATGCGGGGTCTCAATGGTCTGAAGCTTTTCCTTTGTGGGCACATTTGGTGCTTTATAGGCACAAACTATTCCCTGCGTAAGAATAATCGCCCACACAATCACTGCACAATGCAAAGACCATTTTTTTTCTGTGTAGAGCGACATATTTTCACACCTTTCAAAGAAATGGACGGCTAGGTGCTGTTTCGTGGTTCCTTATAAGGGACAAGTTTAGCCATATTACACAAAAAGATCAGTGTCAAGGGCTCTTGTGTCAATTGAATGTGATTTGCGATGTTGCTATTGGGTAGCCATACCGTCTGTACCCTGTCAACTGGTTCGAATCAGGTTACCGCAGGGCATGATAGTATCTTTAATAAAAAGATAATGGCTGAGGCGTTCAGGTAGTGGTAATAGCGTTTAAAGGTTATTCTGGGGGAAATGCACTTAGTGTATTATTGTTTTTTGCCGGGTAAATATTTAACAAAACAAGATGATTGAGGGCTTGTAAGCCTTCTTTTTGCGGGCTTGTTCACTTCTGGAGGGTCTTTTTTACCTGCGTGCCATTGCCTTTGACACCTTATCACCAGTGTGATCTCTCTCTTTATTCCCTAAAGTTCGTCACAAGTGTATGTTATGAATAGACAAGGCAGGCGGATGACCTCAGGGTCTTCTCTTATACAGAGGATACGTGTATAAAGTAAATATAACGATGAAATGAAAAGTAAGGTATTAGCTTTCAGCTCTCAAGTAATAACCTCTTACAAACTATACTTTTACACAGCCCTATCTCAAATACTATAGCGTATATATCAACCATAAGCTGTCTTTAAGCACTAGAATAAAAGACAAGACGCACCGGATTCTGGCTGGCATTACTCATCAGGAAACCTGAGGTAGCGCGAGAGAAAAAAACCCCCCATAATTATTATACCTACGAGAGCAATCCCTAAATCGAAACTGACCTTATCCCCAAAGAGCCCAATCCCAGTTGGAATAGCCCCTCCTCCCACGAGAAAGCCAAAAGGCACTGTTAAGGAAACCGAGATATTACGAACGTGTGGTGGTCCAATTCGGGAGAGCGCTGCAAATCCCGGCGGGAAGAAACAGACTGCTATGAGAGGCTGGAGAAAAACGATGAGCACAACCCAGGATCCGGGTACAATGCCAAGAAGCAAAGTGAGAAGACCCGTAAGCAAAACAACACCTCCGAGAGCAACCTTTGGGCCAAGCTTGTCCGTCACTATGCCCGCAAGAAATGCCACTCCAAGTCCTGAAATCCGAGACAACGCTACCAGGTAATTAGCCCAGCTCTGGGTCATCCCCCTCTCGGAAACCAGGAAAAGAGGGAGCATGGCGTAGATGCCCAGTGAGCCGCTGATGCCCAGACTGAAAAACACTATCATTATCCAAAACGATGGTTCCCTTAAAAGACTCTTTACATTAGATGGGTTGGGAGGCTCACCGGGAAAGTCTCCGCCTTTTCCGAAGCGGACGAATGCCAAACCAACAAATAGAGATGCCAATCCAAGCAGTGCAAGGATATTTCTCCACGTAAACCATACCAAAAGGGCCTCAGAAATGAGGGGTGCGGCGAGAAAACTGAGATTGGGGGCCAGTTCATGAATGGCAATGGCCTTACCCCAGTCTTTAGACCTCACCAAGGAAGTGAGGGTACTGATGCCAGAGGGAAGGTAAAGTCCAGCGGCCAATCCAACTATTATACAGCCAATACGGATCTCCCACAAAGTGTCGCTGAAGGAAACAGCGAGAAGTGTTACGCCAAGGAACATAGATGAAAAAATGATAGTCTTTCTGTGAGTAAACCGGGATGAAAAAAATCCAGATCCCATGAGGGAGGTAAAGTAGCCGAGAGAAATTAGCAAAAATAGGGATCCGGCCTCCGCATGGCTAATCCCAAGATCCATTTCTATGGTGGGCATTAATGGGGCCAGTATAATCCTTGCAATAAAGTTTAAGAAAAAGATCCCCGTCATTAAAAGCAGTGGACCAATTTGGGATCTGAGTGAAGCTACATTCTCGTTCATTTACTTCCTGTAGTCCTATTTATTGTTATCTGTCGAGCATGAGACGTGATTTGATTGCATAACGATACCAGGGTATCTAGTATCTCTCGCATTATTTGTCTTTCCAAACAGGAGAGCGTTTCTCTAAAAAGGCTGACATGCCTTCCAGGGCATCGTCCATGAGAGCATTTGCTGAAATCACTTCCTTAGCATACTGGTAGGCCTGTTTCTCAGCCATCTCAATCTGTTGATAGAAGGTCTGCTTGCCCAGGCTTACAACCACTAAACTATACTGGTCGATATCTTTTGCCAGGGCCCATGTCTCTTTTTCTAATTTTTCTTTGGGTACTACTCGATTGACCAGGCCATATTCTTTTGCTTCTTGAGCGCTGATAAATTTCCCGGTAAGGAGCATCTCCAGTGACTTTTTTCTTCCCACAGCACGGCTTAAGGGGACCATGGGGGTGGTACAGAAAAGACCAATCTGTACACCAGGTGTTGCGAACTGGTCCCCTTTTTCTGCAACTACCAGGTCACAGGCGGCAGCCAACTGGCAGCCCGCAGCAGTGGCGATGCCGTGAACCTGTACTATTACTGGTTGAGGAACTGTGTGTATCAGCATCATCAGATCACAACAGGTCTGAAATAGATGGCGAATATTGTTTATATCCTGGTGAAGGATCTCATTGAGATCATGTCCTGCACAAAAGTTATCGCCGGCTCCTTTTACGATGATTACCGTAGCGCTCTTTTCTTTGGCCACTTGTCTCAGGCATGAAGAGATTTCCTCTATAAGATTTAAGGATAAAATATTTTGTTTCTTGGGTTGATTCAAGGTAATCAGGGCTATCTTTTCTCTCTCTTCATACATAATATAATTGTAATTCATGTATTTCCCTTTCTTATAATTTAAAAATCACGTTTAATAGCACTATAGCTTAATGGCTCCTCATTTCTCAATTCCTGTATCTGCAGTGACGCCATATTTACAGTAATGTTTTGCTTAATTTCGTCGCCGTTGTGTGTTGATATTTGAAGCACATAGACTCATTAATATCCGATGATCAAAATTGCAATGAATAAATGCTTTTATCCTGCCTTCTGTCGTCTTTTTGGCCAACTTGAGGTAGATGTCTCTAAAATCCGGGAAGGGAATCGAGAGAAATAGCATTGTGTGTCAAGGGAAAGGGGCCTCAAGATATGTGGTTTTGGGGTTAGGCTTTGTTGTTAGAGCCTGTGCCTGCCCGCCATCACTCTCGCTCAGTCGAGGCGGGCGGCTGACCACCTCGTTATCTATCACACAGATTATCTTCATTTTTCCGGAACATTTCGGGCAAGTCAGGGGGTCCACTTCGTAGATTTTTTGGATCAATCTTGCCCAATTCTTTCGATATTCCTTTGAGTCCTTATCCGGTTCCAGGATACAGGGTATCCATTCATATAAAGCTGCTGCATTACGCCCTGCTAAGGGTAAGAGGGAAGTTGGTGTTGATATCCAGAACTGCCATGCTCGTCCCGAAAGCCTTGAGAAGATTGGTCGCATCCTCGATGACTTCAGGAATGGGCAGAAAGATCCACACTACTACATCAATAAAGAAGGCAATAAATCCATAATGGTGCCAATCTTCAACTCTGAGGGGGGATTTATATGCGTCCTCTCTTACTCCCATCCCGTAGGGTACCCGAAACCTGACAGGACATTCTAGTTTGATTTTGCTATATCGGTCTGGAATTATATTTTTCCAGACACTGATTTTTTCATAAGATGCACTCTAAAGAATTGAAAATTGGGGCCAGGTCTTGCTTTATCATATTTTCTCGAGCAAATTATTAACGGCTGCATCCAGACCACTTAGAATGGATTCACTATGAGCTTTTCATTAATTACCGGGTCTTCCTCTAATGGGCGAGCTCAATATAAATGAACCGATTCCCTGGTTTTTTAAAACAAGCTCCACGAACCACACGTCGCAATTAAAACATCCTTGACATATGCGAGCGCTTCTTTTAGCATGAATCATCATAAAATCAAATTCTTACAAGTTATTTTCATGTCGACCACCTACTAAAAAGGAGAACAAAACATGCCATTAGTTGTTGTTAGCGCGGACGAAGGAAGAACGATCGAACAAAAGAGAGGGCTCGTCAAGGACATCACCGAGGCAGTTTGCAAAAATTTTAATGTGAAACCCGAAACCGTCAGCATCCTCATTCGGGAAGGGAAAAAGGAAAATAGAGGCAAGGGCGGAAAACTCGCGATCGACTAAAGGGGAGAACCCGGCCGATCATCGTAAAAAAAAGTAATTGGCTTTGTTTATTTTGAACGGCCCGCTTATCGTAAAGATAAAACGGTTAAGGACGGGGTGCTACGAGAGGTCAGGTATTTGATGCCTGACCTCTTTCTTTGCCTTGGCTGCGTAATATCGCAATATCAGGGCGAATTTGCCGCCGTGATTGGATTCTATGAGGATTGACAAATGAATACTCAAACGAAGGTCACGATTGTAACCGGCGCCGGCTCCGGCATCGGCAGACAGACGGCGCTGGCTTTTTTAAAGGAAGGATATGCGGTTGCGCTGGCCGGGCGCCGGCAGGCGTCTTTGAAAACCACCGCGGCGGAATCCGGTCCGGCTAGTTCTCGCGCGCTGGTGGTACCCACCGATATAACCAATCCCGACGCCGTTCACAACCTGTTCAAACAGGCGAAGGAAACCTTCGGCCGGGTCGAGGTCCTGTTCAACAATGCGGGGATTTTCAGACCTTCCGTGCTGTTTGAAGACATCCCCTATGAAGAATGGAAAGCCGTCGTGGACACCAACCTGACCGGCGCGTTTCTGTGCGCCCGGGAAGCGTTTAGGATCATGAAGAGACAGCAGCCCGAAGGGGGGCGCATCATCAATAACGGTTCCATTTCGACGCATGCCCCGCGACCCAATTCGGCATCCTACACGGCCACCAAGCATGCCATCACCGGTCTTACCAAGTCGCTGTCCTTAGACGGCCG
>Ga0307379_10002346_pt1 | contig 28262 bp, 17 predicted proteins | sample UN2MG_FD_202237 | JGI IMG/M metagenome (GOLD analysis project Ga0307379, IMG submission 202237) | Soil microbial communities from Risofladan, Vaasa, Finland - UN-2 | ecosystem: Environmental > Terrestrial > Soil > Coastal area > Acid sulfate soil | place: Finland: Risofladan, Vaasa | collected...
CACCGAGGTCACCCGGCCGCTGTGACCGCGACAGTACAGTAACTGGTCGCATTCCCCGCCCCGCGGCAATGCGTACACGAAGACGCCGTTTTCAACGGCCGTCCCCACGGCGACCGCCGCCGGTTCGCCGCCCGGACCCGGAATCCAGCACTGGCTGATCAGGTGACCGTGTTGCTTGTCCAGTCGAACGGATCCCTGGGCGTGCTGGCCACGGTAAAGCCAGAGCCGATACGGGTCGCGTTCGAGTTTGGCGAGGTAACTCCACTGCCCCAGGAACTGGCTCGATTCGATCGCGGGGGGCGCCTCGTCGGTGGCTTTGAGGCCCGCCACGCTGAAGGTTCGTCTCTCTCCGCCGAGGAGGCTGGCGGGGAGCGACGTGAAGACGACGTTGTAGTCGGCGGTCCCGTCCACGGCGAATGCGACCTCGGCGACGCGCTTCCCGCCCGGGAGCGTGAGAACGTCATAGGGGGGGGCCATCGATTCGACGAAGACCTCATATCCTTCGCCGCCGGCGTAGGCCAGGCGTCGTCCGTCGGGACTGATTGCGCAGGCATTCACGTCGTCGGCCAGTTGCCGCTTGCGAAGAAGCGCTCCGGCCGCCACGTCCCAAACCTGCATCTCGGTCGCGGCGGCCCCGGGCACCAAGCGAGTGCCGGCCGCCAGCGTTCCTCCGTCGGGCGAGAAGGCCATCGATACGACCGGAAATCCGGCCCGTAGGCTCTTCCAAGGCTGGACCTCGCCGGGCCGCCACACGAACAGGTTACCCGCGTCGTCGGCCGAGGCGAAATAGCGGCCGTCGCGACTTGCGGTCAGGGCGGTCACCTCGCCGTGGTGATCGGCGGCCAGGACGTTGCCGAAGGCCCCGCGGGCGACGTCGTAAGTGCGGAGCTTCCAGATGGATTGGCCGGGGCCGAGGTCGCGGTCGTGGACGGGCAGGACGACCATCGCATCACCGACAATGGCGATGCGGGGGTATTGGAGCGGTCGATCGGCGTGCGGGGGAGCCAGCTCGCGGGGCTCGCCCCCGGCCGAAGACCACAGGAAGGCCCGACCGTTGCCGTCGATCGAAGCGAGCCAACTGCCGCTGGCCGAATAGGAGAGGGCGCCGATCGTGGCGAAGAAGTGCTTGTACTTGGCGTCGACCCACTGGCCGAGGTAAGGGTCGAGCTGGACGATCTCGCCGGTGAGTTGGAGGTTTCCATAACCGCCGATGACCAGTCGCCCGTTCGTGGGATGGACCGCCATGGCGTAGATCATTCCGCGGGGGCCGCGTCCCATGGGCCATCGAAGCGTACGCACCTTGCCCCAGGTTTCGACCATCACTCCCTTTGCCCGCCCGACGCCCCCATCGACGCCCGGCTGCGGCAAGCTCCAGACGTGGACGACTTTGTCCAGCCCCGCGGTGCAAAGGAGCTTCGAATCGGGCGTAAACCCGATCGCCCGGACCGGGGCCGTGTGCCCCTCAATATTCACGCAGGCGTGGGCGGTCTTCGGGGGTGCCTTGCCCGCGCTTCGGGCAACGTTGGGAAGCAGGCAAGCCGAGAGTGCCGTGGCGGCCGCCAACGCGCGCGCGATGCGCGCACCGCGGCCCCTGGGCAGGCGAGAAGCAGTTCTCGTGACCGGTCTCATCGGTTCGTCTCCTTGAGGGTTCCCCCGCATTATGTTTATGGCCGTTCTTGGCATTTCCCCCGTCAAGGATACGCCACCGGCGCTCGATCGCCACGGCCGCACGCGAGTATTCGTACAGACGACGGTCCCGGTCCGCGGCACGACGGCGGTTGATCGGCGGGGGGCGAGTCCCCTTTCTGGCCGATCTCCCACCCCACGCACACCCCTTTTGTGTGGCACAGAGTCCCCCGCCTAATGGGCATTTGGCATACCCGAGGCGCGAAGCCTCCGCCCGGGCCGGTTTAAGACAGGGGACCTAGGTAGGAGACTCCTCCTTTGTCAGAAGTGCTGGAGCTAGTGCGAGCCGAGGTCGAATCTCTCTCTAGAAGGACTGGCGGATTCGCGTCGTGCGGTGCGCTCGTTTCGCCGGCACGAGGCGGACATCGGTGCGCGAGATAGAGCGCTAACACCATTTATGAGAGGGCTGTATCGAATGACTCCCAACCGACGATCGTGGATGGGGCACGGCTTCCGTCAAGCCGCCCTGATGCTGGCGTGCCTGGGGCTGGTGCTTTGCGCAGGCGTGAACGCGCAGGATACGGTCGCCAAGCAGTCTGGCGAGCCAGTGGACGTCGCGCAGGAGAACACCTCGGCTTGCGGGTGCAATTCAAGCGGCTGCAATTCGTGCGGTCCCTGCGGAGTCGGCGGCTATGGCGTCGGCGGCTATGGTACTGGCGGCTATGGCGTCGGCGGCTACGGTGCTGGCGGCTATGGTACTGGCGGCTATGGGGCCGGAGCGGGTGTGGCCGGCGGCGGGGCCGGCGGATCGGGGTCGTTTGACGCGTTTGGCGCCGCAGGCGGCGCGGGCGCCGCTACGCCGGGTGCCGGGGCCGCGCCGTACATGATCGGCGACCTGTTGCAGGCCAACCGCGTGATCAGCTTCAATTACAACCGCGTCGCATCCATGGGCTCCGAGACGGTGCCCGGCTTCTGGGCCGTGAGCGTCGATGGCGGTGCCGTCGTCAACATCCGTAACACGAAGGTTGCAGAAAACAACAACGCGATCCCGACCGACCGTTTCGCCTACGAATACAACTTCTTCAAGAACGGGATGAGCTGCACGGGGACCTCCAATGACCTGGAACTGGCTGAAGGCTACTCGCCCTGGTTCAGGTACGCCACGAGGAAGGCTGATTACGACGTGCACGTCCATACGTTCTCCTATGAGAAGACGTTCTGCGGCGGCATGGGCTCGGTCGAAATCCGCATGCCGTTCTATCAGGGTCTCAGCTCGAAGCTGGACCTGGTCGCCGGATCCGCGACGGGGGTCCAGCACTACGATAACCACGATCCATGGGGGACAGGAGGCGTAGGTGAATACAACGCGCTCATCGTGGAACCCACGCCTTGGAACACGTGGGGGGAGTATGCCTGGGAAATCCAAGATGTCTCCCTGATCTTCAAGTTCTTGCTCTACCATAACCCGTGCCGCGAGCGCTACATCGCCGCCGGCCTGCAAGTGACGGCGCCGACGGCGCGGGACGTCGACGTCGCCGTGAGGGACTTCTACGGACCCGTTGAGCTTCTGCCGGGCGGGCAGCCCGACCTCGACTCCTGGCTGGATACGTATGGCCTGCGCAACCGCAGGTTCCGGATCGAAAACGAAACGTGGGCGTTGTCTCCGTTCCTGGCGATGACGAGCAAGCCGACCCAACGGACCTTCTTCAATGGCTTCCTGCAAGTGGACATTCCCCTGGGTAGCAATCACGTGAGACTCGACCAGTCGTACTGGTGGCTCCCCCAGACCCTCGCGGACCCAGACTGGCAATTGGCTCTGGAAGAGGATCCTGAATGGGCTGATTACGTAGACCCGTTGGAAGGAGACGTCGCTGACCAGACGCTGATGCACGTCGACCTGGCCGCCGGGTACTACTTGTACACGAACCCGTGCGCCCGGGTGGTCAAGGCCGTGATCCCCACGGCCGAGTTCCACCTTACGCAGACGTTGAGCGACCCGGACAGGCTTGTGCTGGACTCAGGTCGGCGACTGTTCCAGATTTCCGAAGTAGATGAGTACTTGGAACCCTATCCGGTGGTAGGCAACCCTGCCGACAACAACACGATCACCGACGTGACCGTCGGCGTCCACACCTTCCTCGGCCAGGCGTCGATGCTCAGCGTCGGCGGCGTGTTCCCGCTCGGCCAGGGCTGGGACCGCACGTTCGACAGCGAGATCGCGGTCAAGTTCAACCACTCCTTCTGACCCGATCCGCCGACACGATCGAGACTCCGTGCTATTCCCTTGGGATGAGGGAAACATCGAGAGACTCCCGTCCACACGCGCGTGGGCGGGAGTCTTTCTTTTTTGCTCAAACTGCAAGCCGAACATGGCGACTCAGTTCGCACGGCCGTGCGGCGCAATTGTCTCCAGGCCGGCCGTCAGCTATCAGCATTCAGCTCTCCGCCATCTCGGCCCAAGCTGCATGGCACGCACAATCATGCTGAGAGCTGAAAGCTGACCGCTGAAGGCTTACCGTCTGACTTTTTCGGTAGGCTACCACATACCAAGCACCCGGGCCGACGTCAGGACCGCGGTCGGGAACATGAACCCCGCGATCCCGGCCAGACGCATCGCCTGCACGGGCGCGGGGTCTTTGCGTCTCCGGCGCACCAAGTACCGAACGGCGTCGATCAGCACGAGCGGCAGGAAGTGTAGAAGGATGATGCAGAAGGCGGTTAGCCAGTCGCCGTCGCGTCGGCCCAGCGCGGGCAGAAACGCCGTCCAGAGAATGAGAGGGACCATGCCCCAGGCCAGGGCAATGCGAAATCGCCATCGACGCTCCTTCGAGTGGACCCGCTTGAGTGGATCGTCCAACAGGTCCGTCGCCTCCGCAGTCGCCCACCACTTGCGAAGCTGCCACCGCGCTGAAATCGTGAAAGCGAGCTGGGCGAGGATCACGGCCGTCCAGGCGTAGAGGAACACGGCGAGCCAGCCGGGCACGTCCTTCAAACGATAGTAGTGCAGCACCGTGCACACCTTCCCCAGCACGGCGAAATAGACGGTCACGAGCACCATCGTCCTCAGGCTGAACTGATACCACGGGCGTGAGCGGCTTGGGGAGTCAGGCGGGTCGCTGCTCATGGATCGGTCTGCATGAGTCGATGAAGGAGACGCGGCAAGTGCGATCGAGTCGCCGGTGCCTGGGCCGAGCCGACGTGTTCGACCGCCGGCCCGCGACTCAGCGCTTCGCCGCGCCGATCAGGATCGCATAGATCGGGGCTTCCTCGCGCGGTTTCAGTCCCAACAGCTCGCCCAGCGCGTCGTCCTGGAAGCCGCCCAAGGGGATCGCCGCCAGACGCAGGTCTTCGCATACCAGCAGGACGTTCTGGGCCAGGTGGCCTGCGTCCAACAGCACGAACCGGTACCCTCGCTCGCCGTACTTGACCTGAGTTCGGGCGAACACGGCGGTCAAGATCACCAGCCCGCTCGCATTGTGCCATAGGCCGTCGGCAAACACCAGCCGCTCGAGCCGTTCCTCCTCAGGGCACGAGGCCACCTCGGAAAGCGCGTGCGACGGGACCTGGTAGTGATACACGGCGCGGCCCGGCTCCTTGCCCCGAAGCGAGGCCAGGTAGACCTCGACCGGATACAGGGCCCCCCCGGACGGCCACGCCCGCAGGTCCTGCACGACGTCGGGGAGCTCGGGATGCGTCACCCGGCCCGTGACGCCGCAGGCGGCGCCGAGCAGGTGCCCCCACTGTTTGAGCGTCACCGGCCTGGACGCGAACTCCCCCCGCCGGGTTCGCCGGGTTCGCAGCAGGTCGTCGAGACGCCGGCCGCGACGGCGCCTCGACGGCCGCGGCAACTCGACGATGGGCCGCGTGGGATAGGGCTTATACGCCCGGTTCGATCGGCGGATTGCCTCCCCATCCTGGTTGTACGCCGCGATCCCTTCCTGGAACGCGTGTTGCCTGTACTCCGAGAGCTTGCTCTCCTGGTGGTAGAGTCGGCTGAGCGGACAGTCGACCTCGTCGCACAGCTCATCGTAGCTGCGGGGTGAATCGAGCCACACCGGTACGGCTCCCAGGTATCAGGGAAACGGATGGGGATAGGGCCAGATCGGATGACGGTGGCCGACCGCAGAGCGGGGCATCGCCGAGCGGCGCTCGGCAAGCCGCGCGTGCCCCAAGTACGCGAGCCGATGGTGTCCGTGGAGCGGCAAGAGCGAAGGCACCACCACCTTGACCACGTGAAGCCCGAGGTCCGCGGCCCAATCGGGCGTAAGCTCGATCCAGGCCCCGTCGTGCCCGGCCTCCACCAGCCGATCGACGATCGCCTCGCGAGCCGCTCCGTCGCCGGCGACCTCGCGGCGTACGAGCGAGGGCAGATCAGACGGCCCGGCGTCGCCGGCCAGAAAGCTCAACGCCTCGTCGGCCAAGTCGGGCCGCACGCTGTACAGCCGGGCGTGCCGCGAGAAATCGGCCAGGTTGGAGAATCCCTCGGCGGGCTGCCACTCGGGATCGAGCTCCACGAGCTGCCGGACGAAGACGCGGTCCTGCGACGCTTCCAGGGCCGCTTTGCGCACCGCCCGGCGCGGATCGAGGTGGCACGCGCTGCCCACGCTCAGAAGCGGACCGCGCGGTCCCCGGCCGCGGCAAACGACCCACACGACCGGCACGCCGACGTCGCTCGTCAGGTCGTAGGCTGCCGTCTCGTCGCGCGGGGGGAGCAGATCGCCGGCCTGCTCCCAAAGCCAGTCGCGCGCGATCCGCGGCGGCGAGAGGCCCAGAAGCCAGGTCAAGGCCAGCGCGTCGCGCTCGACCACTTCGCACAGTCCGGCCGATACCGCGGCGTCGCGCGACCCGGCACACGAAAGCCCCGTGCTGATGCCGGGTGCCGCCAACGGCTCGCCCGGCTCGGGCTGGTAGGGAAGATACACCGCAAACGCCGGCACGCCGCACGGTGCGTCGTCGGAAAGCCGCCGGCCGCCGAGCCAACGCAACGGCGTTTCCGGCCCGACCGGCGGAAACGGAAAGCCCTCCTCACTCCGCTGCTCTCGGCTGAACTGGGCGAGTGCGGCGGCGGGGAGCGCCTCGCCGGGAAGCTCGGCCTGGGCCCGAAGCCTCGCCCGACCGCGGCTGTGCGCCGAGGCCACGTACCGCTCCAGTCCCTCGCCGAGCGCGGCCAGAAGCGCGTCTTCCCGAGTGAGGCCGGAGCCGCCGCAGGCCAGACGGACGTCGACGTCCCAGCCCGGGCGAGTGTTGGCAATGCTCGCGCCCGCGTGGAAGAGATCCGCGTCGCCGTCGATCGTCTCCACCAGGCCCACCTCGCGGACGATCCCGCTTCGGCGTCCCACCAGGGCGTCGAACACCTGCCGGCAACGCTGGGGTGTGGTCGCGCTCAAGTCTCCGCTCCGCACACGGGACACCAGGGAATCCGCCACGCCGGCTCGGTCCACAGCTTCAGGTCCTCCAGGTCGACGGTGGCCACGCGGTTGAGCGTTCGCACCGGGCGGTGCCGGGAGAGGAACGCAAACAGTTCGGCGCAGGCCATTCCCACCACTTGATACCGAAACGCCGGCAGGACGCCGTACGCGGCCAGCGGCCCCTTGCCCCCGAGCATCGCCGACTCGGCCGCCTCGAACTCGGCCAACGCGGCCGTGTTCTGCCGCCACCGGTCCCGGAAGCACTGGTAGCATGCCCCTTCGCCCGGCACGTAGAACGGCCCCAGCGTGGCGTGCCGACCGTGCGACAGGTCGACGAACAGGCACGCCTTCGCGTGCCGGCAGGCCGCGGCGTTCACACGCAGGGCCATCTCCAAATCGGGCTGCTGCCAGATGCACGCGATCGCCTCCGCCCGGGCGTTAAGAGCGCCGTCGTCCAGCCCCCTCGCGTCCTCGGCGGCGCAGACCTCGATCCCGTGTTCGGCCAGCGCACGCGAGAGGAGATCGACACAGGCGCCGTGCCCCGTCACCAGGACCGGTCCGGCCGGCCGCCGCGGTTCCGTGTACGGGGCGTAGCCCATGAAGTGCGAGAGATAGCGCGAGATCTCGTCGGCTTCGTCCACCGGCTGGTCCAACAGCAATCGCTGGGCGGCGAGCTGCTCGACGAGGGCATCGACCAGCGGGCCGTGCTCGGCGCCGACGGTCGCCAGAATCGCACCGCGGGGTGAGCCGCGTGCGAGCTGATGCAGGACCGTTTCCACCACTTCCGGCGCGTCGGTCTCGACGAGGTGGATCTCCTCATCGCCCGCGCGAAGCTGGACCGCCCCCTCCATGGCGAGGATCGCCAACCCCGGCCTCAGCCGCAACGCGCGCTCGCTTGGGGCGTCGGACATCGCCTGCCGTCTCCTCGAAGAACCGGAGAAACGCGCAGGGTGGGTCGAGGTACGAGACCCACGTGGAAATGTCGCCGTCTCCTACCAGACGCGTGGGTCTCGTGCCTCGACCCACCCTGCGGGATCCCTCAGTCCATGAATAGGGCGATCACGTACATCGCCAGGTAGCCGGCGCCGCTCGCGAACGTCGCCCCAACAAACGACGTCCAAGCGATCCGCCAAGCCAAACGCATCCCGGCGGCCACCTGCTTCCGCTCGACCGGATCGGGCATCTTCCGCGCCTTGATCCTGGCCAAGACGGCGGCAAGCATCACCGCCGCGCCAACGAGCAAGAACGCAAGGGAGGGGGCGAAAGCGAGCGCGATCAGCAGAGGCTCGGCGATGCGTTCCATCGCGCGCCGTGTCGGAGCATCGGCCCCCGGGGCGTGCTGAGCCAAGCCGATGAGCAGCGCCAGCGAGACCGCGAAGGCGACGATGCTGATCCAGAGGGCGTGCAAGAGGTACCGCCTGGCCATCGGGTGGACGGCGGGTTCTCGCTTCTTCTCCGCTCGCCAGGCGGCGATGATGCCCCACGTGCCGCCGATCCCCGCCCCGATCCAGTGAATACAGCAGCACGTGCAGCACGTGGTGGCCCCCTGAAACATCACCGGCCCGCGACCCCCAAAGTCGCTCGGCCGCCGCCGAACCACCACCCTCGGCTCCTTCATTCGCCGCGTCGATCGCCACATGATCGGCGAGCCTATCCGGCGGAGGTTCCCCCGTCAACCGGTGCTGGCGCGGGGGCAGATTCCGCATCGGTCTCCGGGGAAACGAGAATCCCTCTGGTTGTGACCTGGTTCCCAAGCTGCCATGTGACCTGCTTCCCAAGCTCCGGCTTGGGGACCGACCTCTGCGAAGCTGTGCTTTGCGTCACGCGAGTTAGGCTCTTTGCATTGGGGAACGTTCCCAAGCTTCAGCCTGGCAACAAGGAACCAAGAACTTGGCCCCGGGCCAGGACCCCCGGCTTGCACGCCTCCCGGCAATTGCGATAATGCGGCCATTGTGTCGGGCGCGCGATTCCGCGGCACCAGCGAGCGGGACGTCAGCATGTCTCTTCTGCGAATCACACAGTCGGCCGCGGGTGAGGGCCGCTACCGTGCGGAGCTGCGTCTGGAGGGCGACGGCGCGCCGCTCACGGCCGCGGTCGAGTTCCCGTTCGAGATGACCGACCAGGACCAGGAGGACCTCCGCTGGTACCTGGAAGACTATCTCCAGTACCCGCACGAGCCCGCGCCCACGGTCGCCGCCCGGATCGAGGAACGCCTTGCCGAGCTGGGCACCGGCCTGTTCCGCTCGGTTTTTCAGGCCAACGACGACGCCCGCGACCTCTGGGCCGTGCTCCGCGGGAAGCTGGACGAGACCCGGGTCGAGGTGATCACCTCGGTCGAGGAGGCGACCTCCATCCCCTGGGAGCTGATCCGCGACCCCAGGACGGACACCGCCCTGGCGCTTCGGGCCACCGCGTTCGTCCGCGCCCAGCCGCAGGCGGCCCAGCGCCCCGAGCTGCCCGAGACCGAGTCGGGCCCGATCCGCATCCTGCTGGTCATCTGCCGGCCCGGTGGGCGCGACGATGTCCCCTTCCGCTCGGTGGCCGGCCGATTGCTCAAGGGCTTGGGCGAAGAGGCCCGCGCCGCCTTCCAGCTCGACGTGCTCCGCCCGGCCACCTTCGAGCGGCTCGCGCAGGTGCTCCGCCAAGCCAAGGACGACGGCCGGCCCTATCACGTGGTCCACTTCGACGGGCACGGCATGCACGCGGACTTGTCCAAGAAGAGCCCCTCCGACTGGCTCCGCCGCCTGGGGAACCTCGTGCTGAGCGGGCCGCGCACCGGTCCGCACGGGTACCTCCTCTTCGAGAACCCAACCGACGAGGAGAACGCGCAACCCGTCGACGGACCCACGCTGGGCAAGCTCCTGGTCGAAACCCACGTGCCCGTGCTCGTGCTCAACGCCTGCCGCAGCGCCCATGCCGAGGCGCCCACGGAGCCCCGCACGGCCGCGGCGGCGGACGATCCGCACGCCCAGATCCGCGCCTACGGCTCCCTGGCCCAGGAGGTGATGGACGCCGGCGTCGCGGGCGTGGTGGCCATGCGCTACAACGTCTACGTGGTCACGGCCGCCCAGTTCGTGGCCGACCTCTACGCCACGCTGGTCCGGGGTCGCACGCTGGGCGAGTCGGTCACGCTGGGCCGCAAGCAATTGGCGGCCAAGCCGCAACGCGAGATCGCCGCCGAGCCCCGGCCCTTGCAGGACTGGTGCGTGCCGGTCGTCTACGAGGCCGCGCCGATCCGGCTCTTCCCGCCGCGCGACGAGGCCGCCCGGCTTGAGATCACGCTCGACGCAGGCGAGTCGGCCGCCGGGCGGGGATCGCTCGACACGGCCCTGCCCAAGCCGCCCGACGTCGGCTTCTTCGGGCGCGACGAGACGCTTTTGGCCATCGACCGGGCGCTGGACGCCCACCCGATCGTGCTCCTCCACGCCTTTGCCGGGAGCGGCAAGACGGCCACCGCGGCCGAGTTCGCCCGCTGGTACGCCCTGACCGGCGGCGTCGACGGGCCGGTGCTTTTCACCTCGTTCGAGCAGTACACGCCGCTGGTCCGCGTGCTCGACCGCATCGGCGAGGTGTTCGGGCCGGCGCTGGAGCAGTCGGGCGTGCACTGGCTGGCGCTGGACGACAAGGATCGCGGCCAAGTCGCGCTCCAAGTGCTGCGGCAGATCCCCGTGCTTTGGATCTGGGACAACGTCGAGCCGGTCGCCGGGTTCCCCACGGGCAGCGAATCGGCCTACAGCGGCCCCGAGCAGCAGGAGCTGGCCGATTTCCTCCGCGACGCGGCCCAGACCCGAGCCAAGTTCCTCCTGACCAGCCGTCGGGACGAGCGGGGCTGGCTGGGCGACACGCTCCCCCGGCGGATCGAGGTGCCGCCCATGCCCATGCAGGAGCGGATTCAGCTCGCCCGGGCCATCGCCGAGCGGCACGGCCGGCGCCTGGCGGACGTGGATGACTGGCGCCCGCTGCTCCGCTTCACCGGCGGCAACCCCCTCACGCTCACGGTCCTGGTCGGCCAGGCATTGCGCGACGGCTTACGCACCAGAGAGCAGATCGAGGAGTTTGTTGACGCCCTGCGCGCGGGCGAAGCCCGATTCGACGACGAAGCAAGCGAGGGCCGCACCCGCTCGCTCGGCGCGTCGCTCAGCTACGGGTTCGAGCACGCCTTCAGCGAAGCGGAACGAAAGCAACTGGCCCTGCTGCACTTGTTCCAGGGGTTTGTCGACGTGGATGCGTTGAAGGCGATGGGCCATCCCGAAGCCCCGTGGTGTCTACCCGCCGTGCGCGGCTTGACCCGCGAGGTGGGGATCGCGCTCTTGGACCGGGCTGCCGAGGTGGGCCTGCTCACGGCCCACGGCGGCGGCTACTACACGATCCACCCCGCGCTCCCCTGGTTCTTCAAGGGCCTGTTCGACCACCACTTCCCCTCTACCCTTCCAGGGGAGGGATTGGGAGGGGCGGCGGCAACCAACACCAACCGGCTTGGAGAAGCACCCGCCATCCCAACGGCCGGGCCGCCAAACCCGGCCCTCACCGCCACCCACGCCTTCGTCGAGGCGATGGGCGAGTTGGGCAACTACTACCACCACGAATACGGCGCAGGCAACCGCGACGTGATCTCCGCCCTGACGGCCGAAGAGGCCAACCTGCTCCACGCCCGCCGCCTCGCCCGCTCGCACGGCTGGTGGTACGGTGTCGCCAGCGCGATGCAGGGCTTGCACCAGCTCTACGATCACACGGGCCGCCGGGCCGAGTGGGCGCGGCTGATGGAGGAGATCACGCCCGACTTCGTCGACCCGGCCACCGACGGCCCCCTGCCGGGCCGCGAGGAAGACTGGAGCGTGGTGACCCAGTACCGCGTGCGACTCGAGGAAAGGCGGCAGTGGGCGGAGGCGGAGCGGCTGCAACGCAGGCTAGTGGATTGGACTCGTGAGCAGGCTGATGAGGCGGTGCGTCAGGCCGCGGACCGGCTGGCGGGGGCCGACAAGATGGCTGCGGTACCAGCGGAGGCGAGCGAGACGCTTGCGCTACGGGACTGCCTCCGGCAGGTCGTGGAGGACCTGACCGACGATGAGCGGAATTCGATCCTAACACTGGGCGCTTCGTTGCACGAGATGGGCGAAATCCAACGCGAACGCCAGGAGCCGGCGTGTGTGGACGCGTATGGGGAATCGCTCGATGTCTCAGAGACCATCGGCGAGCGGTCCGTAGCGGCTACGTGCGCGTTCAACCTGGGCCATGCCTACAAGGATCTGCCCGAGATCCGCGATCTGGACGAGGCCGAGCGTTGGTACCGGCGGAGCTTGGAGCTCAGGCCGGAAGGTGACCGGCTAGGTCGAGCACGGAGCTCCGGCCAACTCGGCGGGGTCGCCCTGGACCGTTTCAAAGAAGCCCACTTGGCGGGGCGAGGGGAAGAGGAACTGCTCAAGCACCTGAACGCGGCCTTGCAGTCCTATCACCAGGTCCTGGAACTGCTTCCGCAGAACGCAGTCAACGATTTGGCGGTGACGCACAGCGGCCTCGGAGGGGTCTACGGCTGTGCCGGCGACATGGACCTCGCCCTGCGGCACTTCCGGGAGTCCATCCGTTACGAGGAACTCCAGGGGAACGTGTACGGAGCCGCGCGAACCCGCTTTAACGTCGCCGCGGCCCTGGCCCAATCCGGGCCGGCTGGCCGACGCCCGCGAGTATGCCCGGGCGGCCCTGCGGGACTTCGAACCCTTCGGCGACGCCGCAGCCGACAAGATCCAGAAGACGCAGGGACTGCTGGCGGAGATCGAAGAGAAGCTTGCTTCCTCCTGACCGCGTCGGCCCCCTTTTGGAGTGCGGCGACTTGTCGCCGCTTTTTGAGCCGCCGGAAGACGCAGCGAGACGGCTTTCACGCGGCCGGTTGCCGAAACGCCCAAGAAAGCGGCGACAAGTCGCCGCACTCCAAAAGACCCCATTTCAGCACGAGGAGAACGCCTGTGGACCGCGAGGAGTTCCAACGAGTCGTCTTCGCCGATCCCCATTTGGCCGGGCCGATCCGCCGGGCGGCGTCGGCGGGGCACCCGAAGCAATTTGGTGTGATCACCGAGGCGGCCGTGGTGGTGCTGATGTTTCCGCTGGTGAAATACGTGCTCACCCACGTCGGCCTGCCGTGGCTGCACGCTGCCAAACGGTTCAGCGACCTGTACCTCCAGAAGGTGCACGCGTGGATCGACGAGCGGTGTCGCCGGGAAGGGCTCGACCCCGACGCCGTCGAAGCCGCTGCCGACGCGCTCTGCGCCGAGCTCCAATCGATCACCGACGCCGACGCCCGCGCCGCCTGGGAGCGCCTGGCCGAGCTGATCCGAGCGACTGAGTGATGCGCCCGCGCGTTCAACGTCGCTTCTTCTTCGCTTCCGCAGCCAACGACTCCTGCCATCGCTTGACGAGCTGGAGGGCTTCGAGCGGCGTGGTCTGGTCGAGGTCGACGTTGCGCACGTCGTCCAAGAGCGGATGGTCGGCCGGGCTGAAGAGGGTGAGCTGGATATCGCCGGCGCGGCGGCGTTCGGGGCGGCGGGCGATCTTGGCGCGGCCTTCGCCGTCGAGGTGCTCGTCTTCGAGCTGGGCGAGGATGTCCTTCGAGCGCTCGACCACCGGGCGGGGCACGCCGGCCAGCCGGGCGACGTGGATCCCGTAGCTCTTGTCGGCCGCGCCGTCGACGATCTTGTAGAGGAACACGACTTCGTCCTGCCACTCGCGGACCGCCACGTTCAGGTTCTTCACCCGATCGAGCGACTGCTCCAGGTCCGTGAGCTCGTGGTAGTGCGTGGCGAAGAGCGTCCGGCACGCCACGTGCTCGTGCAGATACTCGACCACGGCCCAGGCCAGGGAGATCCCGTCGTACGTGCTCGTGCCGCGGCCGATCTCGTCCAAAATCACCAGGCTCCGCTCGGTGGCCGTGTTGAGGATGCGGGCGGTCTCGGTCATCTCGACCATGAACGTGCTTCGCCCGCGGGTAAGCTCGTCGCTCGCGCCCACCCGGGCGAAGATCCGGTCGGCAATGCCGATCGTCGCGCGGCGCACGGGCACGAAGCTGCCGATCTGGGCCATGAGCGTGATCAGGGCGACCTGCCGGATGTACGTGCTTTTGCCCGACATATTCGGCCCGGTGATCAAGAGGATCGTGCCCGAGTCGCCGCCGGCGTGGGTGTCGTTGGGCACGAACGTCCCTTCGGGCTCGATGATATCGAGGACGGGATGCCGGCCGTCGTGGATCGCGAGGACCGGCTCGTCGACGACTTTGGGCCGGGCGTAGTTTCGCTCCCGGGCGAGCTCGGCCAGCCCGGTCAGGACGTCGATCTGGGCCAGCACCGCCGCGGTCGACTGCATGCGCCCGCGCGAGGCGGCCACGGCGTCGCGAAGCTCGACGAACAGCTCGTGCTCCAGCTCCTTGGCCTTCTCGTCGGCGGTGAGGACTTTCTCTTCGTACTCCTTCAGCTCCGGCGTGATGTAGCGCTCGGCGTTCTTGAGGGTCTGCTTGCGGATGTAGGAGTCGGGCACCTTGTCGCGGTGGGCGTTCGTGACCTCGATGTAGTAGCCGAAGACCTTGTTGAAGCCGACCTTGAGCGTGGAGATGCCCGTGCGGCGAGTCTCCTCCGCCTGATAGCCCGCGATCCACTGCTTGCCCCCGCTGCGGAGCTGGCGGAGCGAATCGAGCTCGGCGTGGTAGCCCTCGCGGATGAGCCCGCCGTCGCGGCTCGACAGGGGGCAGTCGTCGACCAGCGCGGCGTCGAGCCGGGCGCGGAGGTCCACGCAGAGGTCGATCTCGGACTCCAGTCGGTTGAGGAGCCGGCTTGCGCGGGCCGTGAGCTTCGCCTTCAACGGCGGAAGGCATCGCAGCGTGCGCCCGAGGAAGCTCAGGTCGCGCGGGCTCGCCCGACCGGTGGTGACCCGGGCCAACAAGCGCTCGACGTCGTACACCCGGCGGAGCGTTTGGCGAAGGTCCTCGGTCAGCGCGGGCTGGTCGACCAGCTCGGCGACCGCGTCGAGCCGCTGGTCGATGGCCTTGGGGTCCGTGAGCGGAGCGGCGATCCAGTCGGCCAACAGGCGCGAGCCCATCGCGGTCACCGAGCGATCGAGCACGGCCAACAGCGAGCCCTCGCGGCGGCCGTCGCGGATGGTCCGGGTGATCTCCAGGCTGCGACGGCTCGACTCGTCGATCTCCAGGGCGTCGCCGGAGCGGTAGGGGGTGAGCCGCTCGATGTGGTCGAGGGAGCTTTTCTGCGTTTCGGTGAGGTAGTCGAGGATTGCCCCGGCCGCGCGGATCGCCGGGCCGTCGCCTTCCGAGGTGAACCCGAAGCCTTCGAGGGTGGCCGTGCCGAAGTGCTTGGCGAGCGCGTCGCGGGCGCTCGCGAGCGCGAAGGCCCAGTCGGGTCGGCGGGTGAGCATCATCGGCTCGGCCAGCAGGCCGGGCACGGCGTCGGCCCCTTCGGCCAGCAGGCACTCGGCGGGGCTGACGCGGGCGAGCTGGTCGGCCAACTGGCGCCGCTCGAAGGCCGCGGCCACGAACCGCCCGGTCGACAGCTCCACCCAGGCCACGCCCGACGGATCGCCCGGGGCCACCGCCGCCAGGTAGTTGCTCTGGCGGGGGTCGAGCAGGGCCTCGTCGGTGACGGTGCCGGGGGTGACGATTCGGGTGACCTCGCGGCGGACGAGGCCCTTGGCCTGCTTGGGGTCTTCCACCTGATCGCAGACGGCCACGCGAAAGCCCGCCGCGATCAGCTTGCCCAGGTAGCTGTCCAGTTGGTGGTGCGGGAACCCCGCCATGGGGATGGCGTTCTCGCCCTTCTCGCGGCTGGTCAGCGCCAGGTTGAGCGTACGGGCGGCGGTCTTGGCGTCGTCGAAGAACAGCTCATAGAAGTCGCCCATGCGAAACAGCAGGATCGCGTCCGGGCACGCCCGCTTCGCTTCCTGATACTGCTTCATCATGGGGGTAGTGGTGGTCGACATGCCGTCATGGTATCAGATCGGCGGGCGGGTGCGCAAGGGGGGGCTGGGAGACGTCCCTGCTGGCGGATCCGCGGCGTTTCCCTCGTTCCCAACGCCTCCCTGAGATCGCCCGTTCACGAAGCGGCGCTTCGCGTACGTTGCCGAAGCTGCGCCCCCGGTGCGTGGGCAAGTTGGAGCTTGGGGCGAGGGACAAGAAAGTGCATTGCCACGAGACGGAGGAACGGTCCGATCCGTTGATCTGTTCCGTCACTTCCAGCGATACGTCCACGCGCGCGCATCGACGCGGATGGGCTTCCCGTCGAGCTCGACGGTCACCGGCTCGTCGGTGAAGTTCTCCACGACCCAGCTTCCGTCCTCGAACAGGTAGAGTGCCACCCTGTTCGGTGCGTGGAATGAACGACCGAACGGCCGCAGCAACGGGGCGCGGATCGCATCCAGCTTCGCCCGGTCGAGCTCGAACAGCGACTTGGGGCTGCCGTCGACGGGGAGGACCTGCACGTTGGGGCGCGCGAGGTCGACCCGGCCGGCGAGCCGCTTGGCCAGGCCGTCGGTCACCAGCACAAGCTTGCCCGCGGCGAGGAGCTTGGTGAGCTTGTCGGGCAGCTCGGCGTCCTTCAACGCGTGGACGGAGAAGAAGGCGGCCTTCGCCTCTTCGGGGAACTCGTGGCAGGGGACGAGGGGCACTCCCATCATGCCCACGAAGTCGAACACGCGGGGCTCGTCCTCCGGGTGGCTGTTGGGCGGCTTGTAGGCGGCCACGCCGACGATCTCGCGCCGGCCGACCTCCTCGGCCACGTCGAACAGCTCGGGAATGACCGCCCGAAGCGCCTCGACGTTCTTCGGGCCCGTGTTTTGGAGGAGCGAGCCGTAACAGAACAAGAGCGACTCGCGCGCCCCGCCGAGCACGGTTTGCCTGGCCTGCTCGACGTACGTGTGCTCGGTGGTGCCGTAGGGATCGAACCATCCGCCGCCGCACTTGGCCCCGCCGAGACCGCCCAGCCAACGCATGAGGAAGTAGCCCTCGTATTGGGGCGTGCCGCCCCAGCGCTTGTCGGTGTAGTCGCGGGTCTCGGTGCCCACCCAGGTGCGGTCGAAATCGGCCGTCTGGCGCACCACCTCGTACCCCCGCTCGTGGAACCGGTCGTACCACTGCGGGTACTTGATGATCAGCTTCACGTCGGGGTTGACCGCGCGGGCGGGCGCGAGGACGCGGTCCTGCGAGAGTCGCACCATCAGCTCGCAGCGATAGTCTTCCCACGTGTCGCCGTCGACCGGGTAGGTCTTCTGACCGACCGAGACCGTCTTGGCCTGCCGGGCGGCCTCGCACTCGGGGCACGCACAGTCGGTGAACCAGAAGTCATCGATCATGATCTCGTCGAACAGCTCGGCGGTGAACCGGAAGATCTCGGCCAGCTTCTCCTGGGTGGGCGGATCGGTGTAGCAGGAGATGAGGTTCCAGCCGGTCGACTTCTTGCCGACGATCGTCGTGGTCACGCACCCGGAGACCTCGAAGCCCGCCGCCCGGAGCCGGTCCCGGGCGTGCGCAAGTGCCTTGCGTTCCGCCTGGTAGTTGCTCCGGAACGACTCGACGTAGAGCTTGGTCACGGCGGTCCGCTTGCACCAGTCGATGGCCGCGTCGATGCCCTCGTCGGTCGAGAGCAGGTCGCGGACCTGCGAGGCGGTCACCAACGTGGAGAAGCGATGGACGTCCCGCTTCTGGTGGGCAAGCTGCCAGAGATCGATCGACGTCCTTTCTTGCGTCTGCTCTTCTGCCGGCAAAGCTTGTCGGCCGCATGCCACGAGGACGACCGCGGCGAGAATCATCTTGGTCGACAGACAAGAAAACCCGTTCATCATTCTTTCTCCCCTCATGTGTTGGAAAGGCGGCGAGGAAAGACCTTGCGATTCGCGCACAACCACCCGGCAGTTCCACGTGCGCGGTGAGGTCAGTTCCCCGTCTGCTCCTGGGCCACCGCCCAGAGGTATCGCTGCGAGGCCACGTAGACGACGCCGTTGGCCGTGATCGGGGTGCTGTAGGCCGGCGAGCCGAGGCTGAGCTCGCTGAGCACCTTGGGCTCTCGGCCGGCGGCCAGGATGAAGAACTGCCGCTTGTTGCCGAGGTAGAGCTTGCCGTCGGCCACCAGCGCGCCGCCCCACGTTTCGGCCCCGGTCTCGCGGACCCAGCAGACCTGGCCGGTGTCGGCGTCGAGGCAGTGGAGCCGCCCGGCGACGTCGGAGGCGTACACCAGGCCGTCGGCGATGGTGACCGTGGCCATGCTGCGGTCCAGCCCGTCGTACGTCCAGATGCGGCCCGTCTCGGTGACGTCCCCGCTCTTGGTGGCGTCGATGCAGTGGAGCAGGCCGCGGCCGCGGCCGTGGGCGGGGTCTTGCCCGATGGCCACGTAGACGCGGCCGGCGTGGAACACCGGCGTGGCGATGATCTGGCTGGGTCCGAGGTAGTTGCCGTCGTTCTTGTTCGTGCTGTACCGCTTGCGCTTGTCGCCCTCGTAGTAGGGAATCGGCTTGCCGTCGCGGAGCCGGTACTCGGCCGGGTTGCAGTCGTAGGACCAGACCTTCTCGAGATCGACGGGGCTTTCCGGTGCCTCGGCCAGCGCTTCGAACGCGTAGCAGACGCCGTCGCCGCCGCCGAAGAACACGAGCGTCTTGCCGTCGACTTTGGCCAACGAGGGCGAAGACCACTGGCAGTGGAAAAGCCGCGCGCTGATCCCGTCGCTCTCCCGGGCGGCCAGCCGGCCCGTCCGCTTGTCGAGCGCGATCATCGCCGGGGCCTCGGGAGCGAGGATGGCGTCGTGCGCCTGATTCACCCCGTTCGACGTGCTCAGGTAGATGAGGTCGCCGTGGATCAAGACGGAGCAGCTCGCCGCGTCGTGCACGAACACGCCCAGCTCCTCGATCGGGTCGAATCGCCAGACGACGTCGCCGTCGTGCTCGGCAAGCTCGACGGGCTTTTTGCCCAGGCCGGCCATGTATTGGCCTTCGTCGGTGTACGGGCCGTCGTTGCCGTCGGCCTGGCCGTCGACGTCGAGGCAGAGGACGTCGCCGGTGCTGGAGACCACGTACACACGGTCGCCGTCCACGGTCGGCGACGAGCAGACGCCCAGGTGCTGCTGCGAGAAGTGCATCTCTTTGGGAATCCCGGTCCGCTTAGGGCAAACCAATTGCCAGACGAGCTCGCCGGTGGCCTCGTCGAGGCACTTGACCAGCCCGCCCTTGGAGCGGGTGAATCGCGGGTCTTCGGCCGCGGTCAGGTCGTCGGTGCCCAGGAACACGCGGCCGCCGGCCACGGTCGGGTTGCCGTAGGCGGCCGAGCCGAGCCGGGCGGTCCACTTCACGTTCTTCGTGGTGGCCGGGTCGATCCCTCCGCCGCTGGGCGCTTTCTTGCCCGGCTCGAACGAGTCGGGCAGCCCCTTCTCCTCGGAGACCATGTTTCGCGAGTCGCATCCACCCCACTGCGGCCAATCCGCGGCCCTGGCCGTCATCCACCCCACCGCCAGGCCAACCAAAACAAGGCAACACACGGTCGTTCGCCGGGCAAGCATTCGCTACTCCCTGTTGTCATGGGTACGTCGATCAGTGCGAGGACGATTCGTGGAGATCGGCCTTCCATTCTGCCCGCTGCCGACGCCCGATGCAAGAGCCGGCCCGCGATCCCCCATTCCCGAGTGTTGCGATCTGCTCCTCGTTTGCTCCTGGGGCCCAAGCCCACGGGCGGCGTCCCGTGGGACGGACGCGTGTCGCCCGGCGGCGGCTCCGCGCCACGTCCCGAGACCTCGCAAAACCCCACAGGTGGACTTTGCGCATGCGATCGCCCTCCCTATAATGTCGCCCGATAAGACGACAACACGTCGCTCTCCAGACGTCCGCCACACAGGAGACCCTGCCATGAAGCGTATCGCCATGGGATCATGGGCCTACGCCATCGGCCCCTACGAAAAGGACCCGGTCGATTTCGACACCGTCTGCCGCCAAGTGAAGGAATTGGGGTTCGACGGCGTCGAGCTCGGGGCGTTCTCCCCGCATCCCAATCCCAACGATATGCCGGAGAAGTCGCAGCGGGACGAGCTGGTGGGCAAGATGCGGGACTGGGGGTTGGAGTTCGCCGGCATGGGGGCCGACCTGTGGGGCCGGAAGCTGCTCAACACCGACGATCCCCGGCCCTACGTCGCCGAGTTCACCAAGGCCGCCGATTTCTGCGCCGACCTGGGCATGCACACGCTGCGGATCGACACGGTCCAGCCGCCCACCATCTTCGACGAGGTCGAATACCCGACCGCCCTCGGCCGCCTCACCCGAACGTGGAAACACTGCTGCGACGTCGCCGCCGATCGCGGGCTGTTGGTCACGTGGGAGTTCGAGCCGGGGTTTGCGTTCAACAAGCCCTGGGAGATCATCGACGTGCTCGACGCGGTCGACAAGCCGAACTTCGGGGTGCTCTTCGACACCTGCCACGCCCAGATGGTCGCCGTGGTCGGCGCCCGGCAGCCGCCGCCCAAGGAGACGCTCTCCGGCGGCGTGCTCGGGCTTCTGCGCATGCTGAGCGGGTGGATCAACCACGTCCACCTGATCGACTCCGACAACACCTGCCACCGGGACGCCCAAGGCAACGACGAGACTTCCGCCCACGTCCCCTTCGGTCAAGGCGTGATCGACTTCGACCAGGTCATCCCCGCGCTGGTGGTCGAAGACCTCCCCGACGACTGGTGGACCGTCGACCTTTGCTTCTGGCCCGACGCCTGGGAGGCCACGGCCGAGTGTAAGGAATTCGTCGACGGGCTGAACGAGAAGTACGGATAGGACAAGCCAACTCCACCACGATGCGGGCCGGTCAACCGGACGATTTCATTGCTCTCTTGTGTGCCTCGATGTACGGCGCCAACTGGATGAATGCGCTCGATAGAGCCTTCCCCTCTGTGTCAATGATAGGTGACACAACTACCTCCTCCGTTATTACCGTAGAGGGTGAGGAGGTAGAAGGATGGAAAAGACAAGGTGGTCTGGAATGGATCAGGGGGTGGTGGGCGGAACGGAAGGAGGGCGTAGCCCGAGGCGATCCTCACCCATCGACTGGACGAATCTCGAGCCAGAGCCGCCCGCACCCGCCGGGCTCATCGCCGTGCCCGCCAAAAATAACGCCGCGCCCCCAGGCTCGCTATCCCCATGAGCCATGGATGGGTCGGTCACTGGCCGGGAAACCAGATTCTCGACACAACGTCCAGTTGCCGATTTAGGGCCAGCGTCTGGCGTATGACCCCGGCCGCCAAGCACAACCGCCGACGTCGCCGCCGCGTCTCGGCCACGGTCGAAGCCCCCAGGCCGACGCCTCCTCCGCTCGGGCAAGACCCCATGGACAGGCCGGACGCTTACGCCTGCGACGAGCAAATGGGACGTTGATTTTCGAGACGGCTTTTTGGGTCTGGCGGTCCCGCGGGAGCCGCGTGCGCCGGGAAACCGCTGGTCGCGCCCCGAGATAGGAACGTCTGATGGAACACCCGTTCTGAGCCGAAGCGCGGTCGGGATTCGGCGCCGGAAACAGAAATCCCCGGTCTTCTTCGAGCCAAAACCACGCGATTTGAACCTGGCCCCCATTTTGAGAGGGCATGTCGGTCGAGGGAAACTCCCGACCGAGACGTCACGGCCCGATACGGGACCCGCGGGACGGCACACGATCAAACCGGCACACACGGCACTCGCGTGCCCGGGCATGCAAAACACGAGGCTCTGGCCCGCAACGGGGCAGGGGAGCACCGCGTCCGCCTGTCCGAGGGATGCTTCCGGTTGACCCGGTTCCATCCGCAGGGCGGCCGCAATCAATCCACCGGAACGCCGTCTACGGCTGCTCTTGGACGAGCCGGGCAAATCGCCGGCAGTTCTCCGCGAGATCCGGACCCTGGCGGTGGAGATCGCCCCCGATCAAGAGCACGGAATCCTTGCCGTAGAATCGGCACAGCTCCGGCACACGGCTGACCTTCATCCCGCCGGCCGGCGCGGGAAAGATGGGCGAGATCGCGCCCATCGCAGACGTCGTTCCGTCGATGATGTCGCGGCACTGTTCCTCGCTGAAGCAGAAGCGGCCGCCGTAGTTGGGAAAGATGACCGCGTCGGCCCCGGCCAGACGGGAGATCCGGCCGTACAGAGCCCCGTGCGCAATGCCGGCTGTAGCACTCATGGTAAAGGAGCCCATCAGCGCCGGATGACTCATGATCGGCAGCCCCACCCGATCATCGTCGGCGATTTGGCGCATGGCATCCAGACCGACAAGCCCCGGCGAGATAAGGCATCCCCCGGCTCCCGCTTCCCTGGCCCGATGCGCGCGGTCGACGATCTGATCGACCGGGGCGGTGACGTTCGGCACGTAGAGACACCGCAATCCGGTCTCGCCGTTGGCCCGGTTGACGGCGTCGCTGAGGAGCCGTACGCGCTCCTCGAATCGGCAGAACGACTGGTCGGCCAATCCGTGGTCGTCCTTGATCAGATCGATCCCTCCCAGCGCGAACTGGTAGGCGAACTCGGCCAGCTCCCGCGGCGACAGCCCCATCGGCTTGATCGCCGTACTGAGCAGGGGCCGATCGTGAACGTTGAGTAAATCGCGCAGACCCTGACGTCCGAACCGCGGACCACGGAAATGCCGAAGCAGGCTTTCCGGCAGCTCGAACCGCACCAGCCGATAGCCCGGCTTGATGCTGATGTTGCCGAACAGCACGTTGAGCAACTGGGGTAACTCCTGCCCGGCCGCCTCGATCGGGAACTCGATCGTCGCCTCGAACCGCTCGCTGCCGACGGGCTCGAACGACGCAATCCGCCCGAAGATCTGCTCGCGAATGTCCTGCCGGGTGATCAAGTCCTCCGGGTACTCGACGGTCTGCTCGATGCAGATGTCGCGGGCCCAGGCCAGCGATTCTTCCCGCGTGCCCGACAGGTGATACACGGCCCGAAAACGCTCGCCGCTCAGCTTGAGGAGTGGGGCATCGCCCATGGCTACAGGTCTTCCGGTTTCGAAGTGCTCTCGACGGGTGCAAGCTCTACGGCGCGGAGATCCTCGTCGGCCAATCCGAGCGACTCGCCCGAAAGCCCTTCCACGGCCCGAACCAACGCGGCCGCATCCAGGCCGTACTTCTTCATCAGATAGGCCCGGCTGGCCCCGTGGGCGTACTGGTCCTTGATGCCGAGGCGGACGAGCCGCTTGGGGAGCCCCGCTTCGGCCATCAGCTCGGCCACCGCCGAACCGAGGCCGCCGATGATCGTATGGTTCTCCATCGTGATCACCCCAAGACGAGCGGCTTGGATCGCCTCGACCACCGTGGGATCGTCAAAGGGTTTCAGCGTCGAGATATGGAGATGCCGCAAGGAAATCCCGCGATCGCCGAGCGCCTGCGTCGCCCGCATGACCTCCTCGGTACAGATCCCGCTGGAGAGTACGGCGACGTCGTCTCCCTCGGAGAGCACCCGGGCGCGCCGCAATCGCATCGGCTCATCGCGAGGAAAGAGCCGGGGCACCTCGCCGCGGAGCATGCGCACGTACACCGGCCCGTCGACCGCCTGGGCCACGTCGAGCACCGACTGGACGTCGGTGGCGTCGCCGCACTCGAGGATCGTCATGTTGGGAATCACGCGCATCAGGGCGACGTCGTCGATCGCCTGGTGCGTCGCTCCGCCGGGCGTGGTGATGCCGGGCAGGAAGCCGATCAGCCGCACCGGCAGGTTCGGATAGGCGATCGACATGGCCACCTGGTCGAACGGCCGCCGGCAGATGAACACCGCAAACGTGTGCACGTAGGGAAAGAAGCCTTCCCGGGCCAACCCGGCGGCAAAACTCATCATGTTCTGCTCGGCCATGCCGACCGAGAAGAACCGGCGGGGATACGTGTCGCGAAAAAGGTCGGCCTCGCACGAAGAGGTCAAGTCGGCCGACAGGACAACGACCTCGGGCCGGTCTTTCGCCCAGCGAACCAGGTTTTCGGCATGCGCCCGCTTGACGAATTCCATCGCATTGCCCTCTACGACCCACTCGATGCTGAGCCACCGGCTTTGCCGGCGAGAATGGCTTGGACTCTATGGGGGGTTATTGATTCATCTGAGCCAGTGCGTCCTCATAGGCGCGGCGTTCCTCATCGGATTTGAAACGCACGTAGTGCAGCTTCGGGGCGCGCCGGCGCAGCAACTCCAGGTCGCGGCAGGGATCCGTTCGGGCGAGGACGACGAGCGGCTTGCCTTCGTGAGACTCCCCGGCCGGGGCGGCCAAGGCGAGCGGATCGTGTCCGTCCACTTCGTACACGGCGGCCCCAAACGACTCCAGCCGGGACGCGAGCGGTTCGACGTTCATCACCGACTCCATCAGGCCGTCGCACTGCTGTCCGTTGGCGTCGACGTAGACGCCGAGGTTGTCGATCCCGTGGTAGGACGTCGCGGCGAAGGCCTCCCAGGTCTGGCCTTCCTGGAATTCGCCGTCGGACATGAACACCCAAACGCGGCCCGAATCGCCGCGAAGCTTTCTGGCCAGGGCGATACCACCTGCCTGGCTGATCGCCTGGCCCAGCGAGCCGGCGGTTACCTCATGGCCCGGCGAGTGCTCGGCGCCGATCAGCTCCAGGGTGCTTCCGTCGCGATTGAACTGGTCGAGGGCATCCGGCCCCAAACGTCCGACCTCGATCAAGACCGAATAGAGAACCAAGGCATAATGAACCGGCGAGAAGATGAAGCGGTCCAAGTCCGGGGCCTTCGGGCCGTTGTATTCCGCTCCGGTAAAGCTGTTCGGATTGGATCGGCCCGGCACCCCGAGAAAGGGGCGCGGCGTCTTGGGGCCTTGGCTCGGCCCGAGTTTCATCACGCGGACGTACAGCGTGGCCAAAATCTCCGCCGACGAACAGGCCTGGCTCAGGTATCCACCGTTGTTCTCCAGCGTATGTGCCAACACGCGGCGACGGACGGCCCGGGCGGTCTGTTTGACCTCCGTCTGCCAACCGGGATTGGTAACCTTGCCCTCAACGGTGTTCATCGTCAATGACCCGTACTGCTGAGTCGGAGCGGCCCAACGGTGCCGCACAACGCATTAAGGATCGGCCGAAAAACAACTTCCGGACTTCAGTGGCAGGCACACGCCGTGTGCCGTAGCCAGCGGACGGCACAGGCCGTGTGCCTGCTACTCCGCAAATGCGGAAGTTATTCTTCGGCCGATCCTAACCACTTGACGGTAGCAAAATGCATGACGGACGACAACCACCTTCAGCGAAACGTGCTCAACGCTATCCTGGAACAAAGACGATGTTCAACGAGAAACCCTATCGCCGGTCGCCGTCAAACATCAAACGGTCACAGAGAAGAGAATAGCCACCCTCAGTGAGACGCGAGCCCGGTCGCCGTGGCTCATGCTCAAAGACCCCCCAACGGGGGAGACTCACCGGCGGCCGGGCGTCCCGTCTACTCCACGGGTTTTCCCGGATTTGGGCCGACCGTGCGGATTCCTGCCAGGAGACGCCGCCGCACGCGTTGAGACTCCAGAGTTGTGTCGGACGGGCCGTACCCCGGGCCTCGATAAGTCCGCCCGGGGCATGGAAACCTCCGACGACCTCCTCGTTGAGCGGCCCGGCCGGCCTTTCATCGCAGATGTCATGTTCCTTGGAGGGCCGCGACTATTGACATTGCCACATCTGCACATTAAGCAGTGGTGTGCTGTTCAGGCAAACTGCTCAGCGTGGGCTGGGCCTTGAACGACTGCCAACGGGAATTCGGACTGGAGCTACCCATGACTGGCGCGAATCGATCGATCGGCGTGATTGTGGTCTGTGTGGTTCTGCTCAGCGCGAGCCGTGTCTTTGCCCAGGATTGGCCTCAGTGGCGAGGACCCGATCGGGACGGGAAGGTAGACGGGTTCATCGCCCCCCAGGTCTGGCCGGAGGCGCTCGTTGAGAAGTGGAAGACGGCGGTGGGCTGGGGTGATGGGACGCCCGCCCTGGTGGGCGACAAGCTGTATGTCTTCGCGCGGCAGGGTGAGGATGAAGTCACTCTTTGTCTGAACGCGAGCGACGGAAAGCAAGTGTGGCAGGACAAGTACGCGGCGCAGGCCGTTACCGGAGCGGCCGCTCGACATCCGGGGCCCAGAAGTTCGCCGGCGGTGGCGGAGGGGAAGGTCGTCACCCTGGGCGTGGGCGGGGTCTTCTCGTGCCTGGACGCCGCCACGGGCAACGCCGTATGGCGCAAGGACCCGTTCCCCAAAGTGGTGCCCATGTTCTTCACGGCCATGTCGCCGATCATCGTCGACGGAATGGCCATCGCGCACCTCGGCGGAAAGGGCGATGGGGCGATCATCGCGTACGACCTGGCCACCGGCGACGAAAAGTGGCGATGGGGCGCTGAAGGACCCGAGTACGCTTCGCCCGTCCTGCTGACCGTCGACGGCACGAAGCAACTCGTGACGCTGACGGAGAAAAGTATCGTTGGCGTGGGAGTGGCCGCCGGAAAGCTCCTGTGGCAGCTTCCGTTTGCCCCGGCGAGGAGAGCCTACAACGCCGCGACCCCAATCGTGGAGGGCCGGACGGTCATCTACACGGGGGCTGGCCGGGGCACCAAGGCCGTGAAGATCGAGAAGCAAGGCGACGGCTTTGCCGCCAAAGAGCTTTGGAGCAACTCGGAGGTTGCGCCGCAGTTTAACACGCCGGTGCTCAAGGATGGTCTGTTGTTCGGTCTGTCCGACCGAGGCAGACTCTTCTGCATCAACGCCGAGAGTGGCCAGACGGCCTGGATCGACACCAACGAGCACGGCCGTGGTTTCGCGGCCATTGTTGACGCCGGCTCCTGTCTGGTGGCCCTGCCCAGCACCTCCGAGCTGATCGCCTTCAAGCCGGCTGGCAGTCAATACGAGGAGCTGGCCGTGATCAAGGTCTCCGACACACCCACCTATGCACACCCGGTGATCGCAGGCAACCGGATCTTCGTGAAGGACGAGGACGCGGTGACGCTGTGGACGGTGGAATAGGCGTCTCCGAGGGACAACGTTCAGGTATTCACGGCGAGAGATCCCTGTGAGACTATGTCGCCGGGACGGCCGGACCTTAATGGTACCGCCAGCCGGAACAATCTACGGAGACCATCGGAATTCGAGGATACCACCATGACACGCATCGTTTCAAGAAACATCGCCGTTGTCGCCGTCGCTTTGACCTGCGTACTTTTAGCTCAGGGTTTCGCCGCAGAGGCGGAACAGAAACCCACGACCGTCCGTGAGCCCGACGTCATTTTCGTCCCCACTCCAAGTGACGTCGTGGACAAGATGCTGGAATTGGCCGACGTGAAAAAGGCCGATGTTCTCTACGACCTCGGCTGCGGCGACGGTCGAATCGTGGTCGCGGCGGCGAAGAAAGTTGGATGCCACGCGGTCGGGTATGATATCGACCCGCAGCGGGTCAAGGAGTCGCGGGAGAACGTCAAGAAGAGCCGGGTTGAAGAGCTGGTGAAGATTGAACAACAAGACATTTTCACGCTGGACCTGAGCCCGGCCAACGTGGTCACACTTTATCTGCTTCCAGAACTCAACGTAAAGCTCATCCCCCAACTGAAGAAGCTCAAACCCGGCTCGCGGATCGTTTCGCACGACTTCCGCATGAAGGGGATTAAGCCCGATAAAGTGGTGAAGTTCACGTCGGAGGAGGACGACAACGACCACAACGTCTTTTTGTGGACGACTCCCCTGAAAGAACGGAAGAAGAAAAGCGACGGTTGATCCCTCATCGGTGCCGCCGCCCGATCCGGCTGACCGAACTCGCAGGATGTTGCTGTCCGATTTACCCACCCCAAAATCGGACGGGCGCGAGGCCAAGGGCCAGGCGGTAGCGGGGACGGCCGCGATGCCTCTGCCGGGTGGGGACGCAAGCGGGCTAGGGTGTTTCAGAATCCCCATACCTCTTTCGGGAATGGGCCTTCCGCGGCGATTCGGGCAAAAACGGCCAGCGGCGTGCCCCGCGAATCCAACCTTGGATGGGACTAGAATCCTGAACTGGTCCAGCTCCTGGCCTCCCTGGGCATCACCAAGTCGCACAGCCGGCCGCACGTCTCCAACGACAACCTGTTCTCCGAAAGCCAATTCAAGACCCTCAAGCACTGCCCCCAGTTCCCCGACCGCTTCGCCTCCTACCACCAGGCGATCGAGTTCTGCTCGACGCGGCTTACGCCGACCACCCCGAGCGATTCGTCCGCAAGCCGCCACGGCCGCTCAACCTGCCCAGCGAAGTCTGGATCAACCCCCCG
>Ga0307379_10002348_pt1 | contig 28256 bp, 22 predicted proteins | sample UN2MG_FD_202237 | JGI IMG/M metagenome (GOLD analysis project Ga0307379, IMG submission 202237) | Soil microbial communities from Risofladan, Vaasa, Finland - UN-2 | ecosystem: Environmental > Terrestrial > Soil > Coastal area > Acid sulfate soil | place: Finland: Risofladan, Vaasa | collected...
TTTATTTCACCGCTTATCTGAGTGGCTACCTCTCGTCACGCCTTGAAAAGACAGTTCAAGAGCTTGAGAAAACAGACTTAGACCTTCGAAATCTTGAGCTTTTCAATAAGGAAGTGATCGAGAGCCTGCCAAGCGGACTTTTCACGGTGGACATGTCAGGTGTGGTATTGCTTTTTAACCACGCTGCTGAAAGGATAACCGGTATGAAAAGAGATTCGGTAATTGGACGGAAGATAGACGGTGTGATGCCTTTTTTCCAGTTTCCTTTTTCAGAAGGCCGAAGAGAGGAAATCATACCCGTCGACGGCATCCAGAAAATCATTGGTATCACCATCTCTCCTCTGAAGGGCGTTGCTCAGGCCCCTAAGGGGTTTATTGCAGTTTTTCAGGATCTCACACAGATTAAGAAACTTGAGGATGAAATAAAAAAGAAGGAAAAATTGGCTGCGATTGGTGAACTTTCCTCTAATATTGCCCACGAGATCAGAAACCCTCTTGCCTCATTAAAGGGTTCCATCGAGATGCTCAAAGAGGATTCTGTCAGTGCAAATTACAAGGAGCGTCTGATGGACATCGCCCTGAAGGAAATGGAACGTCTCAACCATATCATAACCGATTTTCTTACCTATTCGCGCCCGATACTGCCGGTTTTCCAGACATTTGATATTCGAGAACTCCTCGATGAGACGATTGAACTCCTGCGGACTATCGATCACCAGAAAGGGAATATATCCTTTAAGAAAACCTATAGCAGCCCGCTCCTCGTCTATGCGGACCCGCAAAAAATGCAGCAGGTATTCTGGAATCTGGGGCTCAATGCAATCGAAGCGATGCCGGAGGGCGGGGAACTGGCGATCAATGCTGCACATACAAATGATTTCATAACAATCACCTTCCAGGATTCCGGGCATGGCATAGACGGAAAGGACATCGGAAAAGTTTTTTATCCGTTTTTTACGACAAAAGAACATGGAACAGGCCTCGGGCTCGCAATAGCCTACCGGATAATCGATGAACACAAAGGGAGGATATGGGTGAAAAGTAACGCTGGAATTGGTACGAGCTTTGAGATTATACTACCTGCAACCTATGAAAAAGCATAAGGGAAAGATACTCATCGTAGAAGACGAAAAAAGTATGCGGGAAGTTCTCAAGATACTCCTCGAGGGGGAGGGGTATGAAGTTATGACCGCATCAGACGGGCTTGAAGGAATAGCACACCTTGATAAGGATATTTTCGACCTTGTTGTAACTGATGTAAAGATGCCCAAAGTTGATGGGTTTGAAGTCCTGAAAAGGATAAAGGAAATTTCGCCCGATACTATTGTAATCATGATAACAGCGTTTGGGACCAAGGAATCAGGGATTGAGGCGATGAAATTGGGAGCCTATGATTACATCAGTAAACCCTTCAATATCGATGAAATCCGGTTAATTGTGAAAAAGGCTATCGAGAAGAAACGTGAGCATGTTGAGCTCTCTCTTTTGAGGCAAAAAGTTGATGTGACCTATTCTCTCGAGAATATTATCGGTCAAAGCCCAAAGATGCAGGAATTGTTCCGAGTCATTCCAAGGATAGCGCAGAGCAACTCGAATGTCCTGATAACCGGTGAGAGCGGATCAGGGAAGGAACTCGTAGCGCACGCAATGCATAATCTCAGCCACAGGAAAGGAAAAAATATTGTTACGATTAACTGCGCGGCATTTCCTGAAGGACTTCTCGAGTCAGAGCTTTTTGGCCATATGAAAGGTGCTTTTACCGGTGCGGTGTACAACAAGCAAGGGCTCTTTGAGATTGCGGACGGCGGCAGCGTCTTCCTTGACGAGATCGCAGAGATGCCGACCAGCCTCCAGGCTAAGTTACTGAGGGTTCTTGAAAACGGGACATTCAGGCGTATTGGCGGTACGACCGACATCAAGGTTGATGTTAGGGTTATATCTGCAACAAACAAGGACCTAAATGAAGAAATTGCAACGGGAAGATTCAGGGAGGACTTGTACTACCGGTTAAACGTCGTACCTGTTCTGATACCTCCCTTGAGAGAGCGAAAGGAAGACATCCCATTGCTCATAAACCACTTTCTGAGAAAAACAGCTGATAGTCCCAAGAAAATTACTCCCGAGGCTATAAAGCTGTTGATAGATTATTCATGGAAGGGTAATGTGCGGGAACTCGAAAATGTTATTGAACGCACAGCCCTGCTGACCGAGAAAGAAGAGATAACACCTGCAAATCTTCCCCCTGAGATCATAACCCAGAGCAGGTCCGACCTGAAATCCATTGCCGAGCTTACAGAGGAAGGTATCGATCTTGAACAGCTTATCGTGGATATTGAAAAGGACTATCTTTTAAAAGCGCTTGAAAAGACCGACGGGGTAAAGACTGACGCTGCAAAACTCCTCAGACTATCTTTCCGGTCTTTCCGTCACAGATTACAGAAGTACGGAATCAATTAACCCGGAAACTGCATTTCCGAATGACAGGATTCATTTATATTTCTCTTTCCCTGAGATGCCGGTCCTGACGGCGGCATCAACTACTGCAGCAGCAACTACTGAAACAACCTTCCTGTCGAAAATACTCGGAACGATATAGTCCTCACTCAGATCCCTTTGATCAACAATGGAAGCAATTGCTCTTGCAGCAGCGAGCTTGATTTCTTCATTGACAGCTTTTGCCCTTGAATCGAGGAGTCCCCGGAAGAGTCCGGGGAAACAGAGCATGTTATTAATCTGATTTGGATAATCAGATCTGCCTGTAGCAAGAATTCTTACAAAAGGATATGCCTCCTCCGGAGCGATCTCCGGTTCAGGATTGGCAAGGGCGAAGACGATCGGATCAGGACTCATGCGTTGTATGTCAGTGACTGACAGAATGCCGGGAACGGATACTCCAATAAACACGTCTGCTTTGTCCATGGCATCCGGGAGACGACCTTTGATTGATCCAGGGTTTGTATTTTCAGCGATCCATATTTTTACCTGGTTCATGTTTCGCTCCCTGCCCTTATAAATAATCCCTTCACTGTCACAGACGATGATATTTGCTATGCCGACTTCTCTCAGGATTCTGCAACATGCAGTGCCCGCAGCACCAGCACCCGAGATAACGACCTTTAATCCCTCGATCTTTTTTCTCACCAGGGCGACTGCGTTCAGAAGAGCGGCTAATGTTACCACTGCAGTGCCATGCTGGTCGTCGTGAAAAACAGGTATTCCCAGTTCATGTTTCAGTCTTTCCTCTATCTCAAAACATCGCGGCGCCGAAATATCTTCAAGGTTTATGCCACCAAAAACAGGAGCAATATTTTTTACCGTCTGTATGATTTCTTCAGTGTCTGTTGTCGCAAGACATATCGGAAATGCATCTATATGGGCAAACTCCTTAAAGAGCATGGCCTTGCCTTCCATAACCGGTAAAGCTGCCAATGGGCCGATGTTCCCGAGACCGAGTACAGCACTTCCGTCCGTTATGATTCCGACAGTATTTCTTTTGATTGTGAAGCGATACGCCTTTTCGCTATCTTTGTATATTGCAGAGCATACACGTGCTACACCAGGAGTATATACTCTCGACAGGTCATTCCGGGTTTTTACCGGCACTTTGGTGTGAATTTCTATTTTCCCGCCAAGGTGCTGAAGAAACGTCCTGTCAGTGACGTGGATAACTCTTACCCCATAGATATTTCTTATGGAATCGACGATTTCTTTTTCATGAGCCTCATCACGGGCATTAACCGTAAAATCTCTCACCATGAAGCCCTTGCCGGCCCTGACGATATCAACAGCTCCGGTATCACCACCCTTTTCTCCTATTGCAGTAGCAATCTTTCCGAACATACCAACCTGGTTCACGATCTCGAGTCTCACCGTTATACAGTAGCTGGGGCTTGGCGTTGTTATCATTGGGTAATTATACAGATAACAACAATGAATTCACAAACGATTGGTTGGTAAAATGAAGACATAGTATCTTCGCTCATTTTCGTCTCCCGATCCCGAGATGATTTCGGAATGGGAGACTCCGAAACAATATATAATAAACAATGCGAGGAACGAACACGAAACTCAGAGGTATTAATCTTATCTCTGTAATTTTATTTGTCTTCGCAGCGGTCTTCTATCTGGTGCATGAAAAATATCCTTTTCTCAGAACACAGCAGGGTAACGAGGTGGTTCCGGTCGTAATCGTTCATGATGGCGATACGGTAAGTGTTATCTTAAACAAAAAACGGGAAAAGGTCAGACTCATTGGTATCGATGCACCTGAAATAGGGCAGAAAACATGGGGCGATGAGGCGAAACGATATCTTGAATCCATACTTCTTACTTCGGGATGGAAGGTGAGAATAGAATCTGATGTTGAAAAAACAGACCAGCACGGACGCACCCTCGCATATGTATGGACAACTGATGGAAACCTGATCAACCTCATGATGATAAAAGGTGGCTATGCACTGCTTTATACCATACCTCCCAACGTGAAACATGCAGAAGAATTCAGCAAAGCACAGGCGGAAGCAAGAGACAAACGACTCGGTATATGGAGTGAGGAAGGTCTCAGGGAGAGGCCACGGGATTACAGGAGGGAGCATCCCAGGATATGATCTATTCCTGATTGCATTCCGGCATGTCAACCGTATAGACTCTTTTATGCTCTTTCAGTATCTCGCAAACCTCATGCACACTGTCAACGAATGAAATCAGCCCCAGATCCTCGGGCGATATGGTGTTATCGGGGATGAGGGTTGCTTGAAACCAGGCTATAAGACCATTCCAGTAGTCTTTCCCAAAAAGAATGATCGGGAATACGCCGATTCTTTTTGTCTGGGAGAGGGTGAGCGCTTCAAAAAGCTCATCCATGGTGCCGAATCCGCCGGGGAATATAATAAATGCTGTAGCATACTTGACAAACATGAGTTTTCTGATGAAGAAATATCTGAAGGACAGTGAAATATCCTGGTATTTGTTCGGAATTTGTTCTGCCGGTATTTCAATGTTCAGGCCGACTGATTTGCCTTTCCCCTGTTTCGCTCCTTTATTGACACCTTCCATAATTCCGGGACCGCCGCCGGTGATAACAGCAAATCCCGCATTGGAGAGTCTCTTCCCAAGTTCAACTGCCTGCTCATAATAGTATGAACCTGGAAGCATCCGGGAACTGCCAAAGACTGCTACAGCATTGCCAATATCATTCAGGGTCTCAAAACCTTCCACAAGTTCTGACTGAATCCTGAAGACTCTCCACGTCTCAGAATGTTTTAAATCCTCCATGAAACCCCTCCTTTTTCTTCGGCTTGTCAATACAGGTCAGCACAGTAATTATTATACGGGTTTTTCCGGCATTCTGCGTTGCCGTGGCCCTTGTCCCGTAATCAATGGGCGAAATCTGATATAATATTTCCCAGTGGAAAATACTCTTTCTGTCATCCCGCTTGGTGGTGTTGAGGAGATTGGCGGCCTCAACATGACAGTCTTTGAATACAATGAAGATATTATTGTTGTCGATGCCGGTCTTATGTTCCCGGACGAAGATGTACTCGGTGTGGATTTCGTTATCCCCGATTTTTCCTACCTGATCAATAACAGGGAAAAAGTAAAAGCGGTGATACTTACCCACGGACACGAAGACCACACGGGTGCCCTTCCTTTTCTCTTGAAAGAAATCAGCGTCCCTGTTTATGGTACTCCATTAACACTCGGTCTGGTGAGAGAGAAATTGCATGAGCATACCCTCGATGATGCTGAACTCATCCCGGTGATGCCCAGGGATGTCATACATATCGGAAGTTTTTCGGTTGAATTCGTGAGAGTGACTCACAGTATCGTAGACGGTGTGGGCCTTGGCATTACAACACCGATTGGATTGATTGTTCACACCGGCGATTTCAAGCTTGATCCTACCCCTGTCGACGGACAGCTGATGGATTTTCACAGGTTTTCAGAATATGGTGAGCGAGGCACCCTGCTCCTTTTATCCGACAGTACCAACGCAGAAAAGGGCGGATTCACATTCTCTGAAAAAGAGGTCAGACGTGCGTTCGAAAATATATTCTCGAAGACAAATGGAAGGATCATCATTGCTACCTTTGCATCGAATATCCATAGAATCCAGCAGGCAATCGATGTAGCAGTGAAATACGGGAGGAAGGTTATTCTTTGTGGAAAGAGTATCGTATCGAATGCGCAGATAGCTCTGAATCTGGGGTATCTGAAAATCCCTCACGGTACCTGGCTCAAACTGGAAGACCTTAAGGAACTTCAGGACCAGGAGGTAGTCATTATTACCACGGGAAGCCAGGGAGAGCCGATGAGTGTTCTGTCGAGGATTGCAATAGATGAGCATAAAATCATCAAGATCAAAGACGGTGATACGGTCATCCTTTCTGCAAAAATGATACCCGGGAATGAACGTTCCATCGGGAAGATCATCAACCATCTCTTCAGGAGGGGTGCGGACGTTATTTACGAGAAGGTTTCGGAGATACATGTATCCGGCCACGCCTCAAAGGAAGAACTGAAACTTATGCTCAATCTTATCAAGCCAAAATACTTCATGCCTGTTCATGGTGAATACAGACACCTTGTGTACCATGCCATGCTTGCAAAAAAACAGGATATTCCCAAAGAGCATATCTTCATCCTGAAAAACGGTGATATCCTTGAGATAACTCACCAGGGAGCAAGGCAGAATGGCAAAGTGTCTTCAGGACGTATCTTCATTGACGGAAAGGGTACGGGTGATGTAGGGGAGATGGTGCTCCGTGACCGGTTGAGGCTTGCCCATGACGGCATCGTTCTGATCCTTCTGGCGATTGAAAAACTGACCGGCACTATTGTCTCAGGCCCCGACATCATATCACGGGGATTTGTCTTTGAGGAAGCGTCACCGGAGATCATCAATAATGTAAAGGAACTCGTCGCAGATACCATCAAAGGTCTTGAACTGGAAGTGATTTCAGATTCCTCACTGCTCAAGGCAAAACTGAGGAGTACCCTGAAGAAATACCTCAGAAATACGATGGATAGAAGACCGATGATCATGCCGATTATCATCGAGGTTTAGTCCTGCATGTTTGAAGCAATAATCCTTGGCATCGTCCAGGGGATAACTGAGTTCCTTCCAGTCAGCAGTACCGCACATCTGATCCTGCTTCCCTGGTTCTTCAACTGGAATAGCGAGGTTGATACGCTTACCTTCGATATTGCCCTGCATGCAGGAACCCTGTGTGCTCTGATTGTCTGTTTCTGGAAAGACTGGATAGACCTTATTGGAAAGAAACAGAGATTATTCGGGTTGATTCTCCTTGCATCTGTTCCTGCAGGCATTACGGGATTCTTCCTTAATGATTTCATCGAGAAGTCCATGAGAAACCCGTTGATTATCAGTCTGATGTTAATTATCGTGGGATTTGTGATGCTCTTATCTGAAAAGGCTTTTAAATACAAGGATGTTGATAAGGTTGTTTTCAGCGACGCCCTGATTATCGGCATTTCGCAGGCGATTGCAATAATCCCTGGCGTCTCCCGTTCCGGCATCACCATTTCAGCAGGGCTCTTCAGAGGATTGGAGCGGGAAGCATCTGCCCGTTTTTCCTTCCTCCTTTCAACTCCGATTATAGCCGGTGCTGCACTATTGCATGGTAAAAAGGCTTTTGAGAGTACTGAAAGCTATGACCTTAAACTCTTTGCAGTTGGTATTCTCGCATCCTTTTTTACAGGATTTGTCGCAATAAAATTCATGCTGAACTTCCTCAAGAAATACCCGCTCAATGTCTTCGTCTTTTACCGGTTTATCCTATCAGTTGTTATAATAGCAGGGATATGGTGGAAAGAATAAGGCGGGTAAAAGAAGAGGTGATCGGTGTTGTCTCAGTTATGGGCAGTCTGTATCTGCTCATGAGTATCTTCACCCACTCTCTGAGGGATCCTGTTCTTTTTTTCAGAACCACAGAACCACCCGAACCTGTCCGGAATCTCGGGGGCATTGTCGGATCACAATTGTCAGGCTGGCTGATCATCCTCCTCGGCCTTGCTGCCTTTATCATCCCCGGTCTGATTATAGCCTTCGGCTTGAAGCGCTTATTGGGAAGGGAGGGACATAAAATCTATCTTCTCGGAGGGGTTTTATGTATCATATCCACTTCTATTCTTTTATCACTCCTCTCGCAAACCTTTGATCTCGGACTGGAAAAATATCCTGACGGGATCGGCGGACTTGCAGGCAGAGCCATAGCATATCTTTTTATTCAACTGGTATCCTTGCCGGGTGCTTACATCTTTTCACTTTCTGCTTTTTTGTCATCGATCGTATTGATAAGCCCTGTATCGGTGACTGCCATAGCCATGAAAAAGAAAACGCAGAAGGTGGATCGGAGAGAATTCAGAGAAGAACCGAACCCCGAGGAACAGGAGATACTCATCACGGAACCGGAGCCGGTTCCTGTAACTCAATCGCTTGACGAACCAGCACCAATAGTGCCGAGAAAGAAGGGTGACTACGAATTCCCCTCTTTAGAAATCCTGCGTCTGCCTTATTCTGATGCTGTCAGACCATCGAATGAAGAACTTATTGCTGATTCATCGCTCATCGAGCAGAAACTGTACAATTTTGGCGTGGAAGGAAAAATTACAAAGGTAAATCCCGGCCCTATTGTAACGATGTATGAATTTGAGCCGGCTCCTGGGGTCAAGATCAATAAGATTGTTTCTCTGTCTGATGATCTCGCCCTGGCCCTCAAGGCTCAAAGTGTAAGGGTATCAGCTATCTCGGGCAGAGCTGTTATCGGAATAGAAGTGCCCAACAAACAGAGGGAGACAGTATCCCTGAGAGAGATACTCTCGTCAGACGGATTTCAAAAGAGCAAATCAAAGCTTACCCTCGGACTCGGCAAAGACATATCAGGTGCGCCTGTTATAGCAGATCTTTCAAAAATGCCACATCTGCTCGTTGCAGGTGCAACAGGTTCAGGGAAGAGCGTATCGATCAATTCCATGGTGATGAGCATATTGTATAAAGCATCTCCTGACGAAGTGAAGATGCTCATGGTGGATCCGAAACTGCTCGAGCTTTCCGCCTATCAGGAGATTCCTCATCTCATTTCGCCGGTTATCACAAACCCGAAAGAGTCAGCGGCGGCATTAAAAAAGATGGTTTTCGAAATGGAGCGGAGATACAGGGTTCTTGCAGAAAGGGGCGTACGGAACATTGAAAGTTTCAATCTTCAGGCAAAAGATGAGGATCAATTGCCCTATCTCGTCATTATCATTGATGAACTTGCCGACCTGATGTTTACTGCGCCGGCTGATGTCGAGGATTCCATAACACGGCTTGCACAGATGGGACGAGCTTCCGGAATACATCTTATTTTGGCTACGCAGAGGCCTTCAGTTGATGTCATAACCGGAATTATCAAGGCAAACTTTCCTGCGAGGCTTTCTTTCCAGGTTTCTTCGAAAGTGGATTCGAGGACGATCCTCGATACCCATGGCGCAGAACAGCTCCTTGGTAAAGGGGATATGCTCTTAATGTTACCCGGCGCACGCATTATCCGTGTTCACGGGGCACTGATCACAGAAGAGGAAATACAGGCTGCTACCGAGTTCATAAAAACACAGGGCAGGCCTGATTATACGATTATGGAGAGCATACAGAATCTGGAAGAATCGAATGATGATGAAAAATATGCCGAGAGAGATGAGATGTATCTGAAAGCCATTGAAATGGGTGAGACAACCGGAGAAGTCTCCATATCTTCAATACAGAGACGCCTCAAAATAGGCTATAACAGGGCTGCACGCATCATGGAATTAATGGAAGAGGATGGTCTTGTAGGCCCGCAGAAGTCCGCCGGGAAACCAAGGGATTTTTTAAGAAGAAGGAGATAGCAACAAAGAAGACGATGGAGTTATCTATCCTGTCACAGATACCAATCTTTCACGCGACAGTTCAGTTGCGACCCGTTACTTCATCACTGCGCCGCTTCCAGCCGAACTAACCATCCTTGCGTATCTTGATAAGTAACCCTTCGTTATCTTCGGCCTGAGCGGCTTCCATGTCCTGAATCTCTCCCTAATCTCTCTCTCAGATAAGAGCGCGTCTATTTTCCTCTTTGGTATGTCAAGCCGTATCCTGTCACCATCCTTAAGGATGGCTATGGTACCGCCTTCCATTGCCTCGGGAGATATGTGTCCTATGCACGGGCCCCTCGTGCCCCCGGAAAAACGACCATCTGTTATTAATGCGACTGATTCACTCAGTCCCATTCCTGCAATTGCAGCTGTTGGGGAGAGCATCTCCCGCATGCCGGGACCTCCTTTTGGTCCCTCATACCTGATCACGACAACATCTCCCGACTTTATTTTTCCACTGAGGATAGCCTTCATGCCATCTTCCTCTGAATTGAATACCTTTGCGGTACCTTCAAACTTCATCATGTTCTGGCTTACAGCAGACTGTTTTACGACAGCACCATCAGGTGCGAGATTGCCCCTGAGTATCGCAATGCCGCCTTGTTTATGATAAGGCTTGTTTATGGGCCTGATGACATGTTCATCGGCTATCACTGCAGAATCAGCTATGTCAAATGTCTTCCTGCCGCTAACCGTTATTGTATTATGCATATGGTTTCTCAATCTTTTCATAACCGCTGGTATTCCCCCAGCCCAATCAAGGTCTTCAAGGAAGTGCTCTCCGCCAGGGAGCATATTTGCAAGATGCGGCGTTTTCTTGCTCAGGATGTCGAAGGTTTCAAGTGGCAGCTCGAACCCGGCATCATGGGCTATTGCAGTGATATGAAGAGTAGTGTTTGTTGAACCACCCAGCGCAAGATCGACCATGATTGCATTCTCAAATGCATTCTTCGTCAGGATCTTTCTTGCCGTGATATTATTATTTACCAATTCAACGATGCGCTGGCCGCTTGCAAACGCTATCCTTCTCTTATCAGCCGAAATTGCAAGTGCTGTTGCACACCCTGGTAAACTCATGCCGAGTGCTTCAGTGACACACGCCATCGTATTTGCAGTGTACATGCCCTGGCAGGAACCGGGTCCGGGACAGGCACACATCTCGAGAGCATCAAGTTCTTCCTTTTTGATCAACCCTTTTTTGAATTTCCCGACGGCTTCAAACGTGTCATTGACGAGAGACAATCTCCTGCCTTTCAGGCGACCGGAGAGCATGGGGCCGGCTGTTACAACAAGAGATGGTATGTCGATGCGTGCGGCGGCCATGAGCATCCCGGGGGTTATTTTGTCGCAATTGGTCAGGAGCACGAGGCCGTCAAGCTGATGCGCCTGGGTGATTGTCTCAACCATATCTGCGATCAATTCCCTTGAGGGAAGTGAATAGTGCATGCCCGAATGCCCCATCGCAATACCATCGCAAATTCCGGGAATCCCAAAAATGAACGGATATCCTCCGGCTGTATGAATTCCCTTTTCGATAAATCTTTCCAGATCTCTCATGCCGATATGCCCGGGAATAATATCGGTAAAGCTCGTTGCAAGTCCGATAAACGGTTTCTTCATCTCACTTCTTGGAATGCCGGTTGCGTAGAGCAATGCCCTGTGCGGAGCCCGCTCAAGCCCTTCTTTAATTCTCTTGCTTCTCATGAGCACCCCTTATATTTCTCAGTTTCTGCTTCTTAGTTGTCTGTGCCTGGTTCTAATTCAAAGAATGGTTTTTCTTAAAGTCTCTTACAATCGCTGCCATCCGGTCCTTTTTCATGAGTTTCTGCTTTTGAATCTTCTTCCTTTCAACCTCTTCCTCCGGTGTGAGATAGCGTTTGCTGTCAATCTCTGCAAGAACCGTATCGAGACTTCTATGCTCTTCAATCAATTTCCTGAATTCATCACTTTCCTTTTTTAAGAGTTCGACAATTTCCTGTTCCTTCAATGTACCCCTCCTGTTTTGAAAGATAAATGCCTTTGCAAGATAGAAAGTCCCTATTCTGACTTTTTCCAAAATTATATCCCTTGCATAATCCTTTGCGCAAGTTTATAAGAGTTTTCGATGCAGTCATTGACCCCAATGCCGCCGTATGCGTTTCCTGTAACGTAAAACCCCTTGTAATCTCTACATATTTCGGCAATCTGCTGCACTTTTTGTTCGTGTCCCGGAAAATATTGCGGTATCCCCTGTCTATGTGTGTATAATTTGGCGAAATGAGGTTGAACAGTGATTCCCATAATATCCCTGAGCTCATCCATGACGAGCGTTATGAGTTTTTGTTCGTGCTCCAGTGCCAGGTCCGATCTCCGTGCCCCTCCAAGCATGGTCCTGAGCAGGACATACCCTTCTGGTGCCCTGTTGGGAAAGATACTCGAGTCCCACAATGTGCCGAGTATTTTTCTACCTTCCTTGAAGGGGATGAGAAATCCGAATCCCTTGAGGTTATGTTGAATTTTTTCTCGTTTATATCCGAGGCATACAACAGAAACCGACGGATAAAATATTTCGTTCAATAGTGCAGAGAGATTTTTGTCCAGGCTGCCTACTATTGCTGCCGTTGTAAAGGCGGGTGTTGCACAGACAACAGCTTCTGCTTCCATCTTTGTTCCGTCTGACAGTGAGATGACATAATTGATACCTTTACGGTCAATTGAGACCACCTCTGACCCTGTCTTCAGTCTCTTGCCAAGAAAACTGGTGAGGGCACTGATCATTGATTCCATCCCGTCATAAAATGAAGTAAGGGTTCCCCCTGGTCCGGCGCCCACTTTTTTACCGGTCTTTTTTGCCTCCTTTTGAAGCTTTATCATGCCGCGGATCAGACTGCCGTATTTCTGCTCAAGGTTGTAGACCTTTGCGAAACAGCTCTTCAGGCTCATTTTCTCCGGATCGCCGGCAAATATTCCTGAAGCCATGGGGTCTATCAGCTTCTCATACGCTTCTCTTCCAAGACGCCTTGTGGCAAAGTGGGCAAGTGTCTCATCCCCGCCTTTCCATTTGGGTACAAACATTTCCCCGATGACCCTGAGCCTGCCGTAAAGGCTCAGAAGGTCAGACGTGAGAAACGCAGGGGGTGATTCAGGCAAAAGGTTGAGTTTTCCCTTTGAATAGATGTACCTCTTTCGGGCATTATCATTGCTTCTTAAGGGAGAGATGGAGAGCTTTGAAACAAGCTCAAGAGTTTTTGGCCGGTTATCAAGAAACCCATTGACACCGCCTTCACACAAAAAACCGTCAACCCTGTCAGTCCAGATTTTACCACCTGCTTTTTTCTCTGATTCAAGGATAAGGATATCTAATGAAGGCTTGTGCTCGAGTAAAAAATATGCCAGGGAAAGACCGGTGATACCACCGCCGACGATTACCAATCTCATATTCAATACATAATCTTAGCACAATTTATCATCTGAATCTATATTCCTTCATATAGCGGTGCTCTCTATGGCGAGTGACAGAAAAGATTTTTTGTCGGAAGAAAAAAGAATAATGCCTTTCTTTTCAAAATCCTTCAGAACAGAAGATACATCTTCTATAGGTATCCCTAAATCTGAAGATACCATATCAATCTGCCCGATTTTTATAACAGCTGATAGGTAAATCTTCTTTTCCTGTATATCGAGCACGTGAGTCGATCGGTGGCTGTTCCGGGAAATGAGGATCTCCAGACCGTCTGCAACAATTTTGTAGACCATATTCATATCCTCAGAGGTTTTGCTTTTGATCTCGTCAACCTTTGCCCGTAATGCCATGGAGAACTTGTACTGCTCTTCATCATTGGTAAACTGGTACGGATATGGATAGTTTGAATAGGAAGGCATGCTTAAATCCTCAAAGATCGATGAAAAAATTGACTCACTGCCTTTTATCAGCCCGAATTTTTCGTTATTGAGAAAGACAGGAGTGTCCGCTGGTAAATAAAATTCTCCGGGAAATATCTGGATAGTATCTTTGACCAGGATATGAGTAATGAGATCCATAACCCGTATATTTTCTTTGAGATCATCTTCAGTCATACCCGGGAAACAGGTAAAAAGGTTGAATTGTACCGGAACACCCAATTCAGCAGCCGATTTCAGTACTTCCACATTTTTCAAAACAGTAACGCCCTTATTCATCAACTGGAGCATCCTGTCACTGAATGATTCGATCCCGATCTGAAAATGTGAGGCCCAGGTGCCGAAATGCAATATTGCATGTAAGACATCCCGGTCCATCTTCTCCGCACGGAATTCGGCATAAATGAAATTGAGATTCCTGTCTTCGAGGTTCCGGGATATTTTTATTATTGATTCCCGATCTTTCAAGGCGTCTGAATCGAGAATAAAGTAGTTCCTGAGGTCTTCTGAAATGCTCTGATAATATGCTATTTCCGCCGTAACCCGTTCAGGGGATTTTGCCTGGCACAGGATGTTATACGATTCGTCAGGACAGAAGGAACAACGCTTCCAGGGACATCCCCTCCCAAATTCTATCGGGAGGATGATGTCGGACTTCTGGATAGGGAGCGCGTCAAAATCATATCTCGGAAATGGAAGGGAGTTGATCGAAATATTCGGCCGTGAGGGGGATCTTTTTATTCCTCCGTCTTTGTCCCTGAAGACCACATTGTAACAATCTTTTTCCGGATTGTTTATATGGTCAAGCAGGCTCTCAACAGTGACTTCACACTCACTTGTTCCCGTGAAATCGATGAAGTCGATAGCCCTCATGAAATCATCTGCAAATGCCCCGGCACAGTCCTTGCCGCCGAAAACCGTCAGAATATTCGGATAGGCATTTTTGATTCTTGAGCAGAGCAAAAGGGAACCGCTTAACTGGTAATGGGAGCAACTGAAACCGATAAGCCTGGTATCCTTTAGATACGGTGATAGTTTTAAAAAACAAGAATCAATAAATGATCTGACGATTCCCCGCAATTCTTCGAAATCAGTCAATGTTAATCCAAGTGAATGAAGACGTTCCGTGAACCGCTCTTTTGATTTGAAATACCTATCCTCGAAAAACAGTGAAGCAAAGATGTAATCCAGTCCCATGTATTCAACACCGAATTGCTCAGTCAGTTTGAGCAGATTTTCTTTCAAACGCAGGGGTAATCCGTTGATATAAGGAAGAAATTCAAGATGAAAGTGGAAGGTTTTAACATTCTTCCCCTTCTCCTCCAGATATGCCTTCATGATGCCGAGGTTTATATTCGGAACATTGGCAAACCACCGCGAGATAAACCTCGCATAGGGCATTGAAATAAAAATGAAGTCTATCATGATATGTACAAGGGTGTTCTTACAGATTTATCATATCTGTGAAAGCAGGAAACCAGACACTATTTTATAATATATTGAATACTATTCGCTATAATCTCTTTGTAACATGAAAGATAAAAAACTGAAAAAGGCAGGTTCTTACAAGCAGAAAAGACTCTCTTTCCCCTCCGATGAAAATAAACATCCCTGGCTTCCCTTACTGCTTGATGCCTATTTCATAGTCTATAAAGGCATCGATGAGGCGGTAAGGACAGCGTTCAAGAAAGGCAGAAAATTAGCGTGCAGCAAGGGCTGTTGCAACTGCTGTAAAACCCATCAGACCATCCCTGTCTATCCGCTCGAACTGGTGGGGCTCTCCTGGTATGTTACCGAAAAGATTACCGGGCCTGAACGCGATATCATAAAGACCCAGCTGCGTAATTACAAGGAGAACGACCCGTGCCCTTTTCTCGTCAATGGTGCCTGTTCCGTCCACCCCATGAGACCAGTTGCATGCAGGCAGTTTAACGTTTTCGGTACTCCCTGTGCTGAAGGTGAAGATCCCTATTACACGAGGAGGGAAGACGTGCTTTCGCCGATCAAACAATACACTGACCGCGCCTTTTTCATCATGCTTCCGTTCTATGGAGTTGAAGACGAAAATGAGAGGTGGAGGATTATTGAGTCCGGTGCAGTTCATCAGGTAGTCAAGCTCATGCAGACCTGCAACTGGAAGAGTCTGGCTGACAAGATGGACGAGTTCGAAAGGCAAATTGCAGAGAACAAATAACTGCAGGCTTTTTATTCTCTATTTACTATTTCTGTTCTTTAAAATCAGTGTGCCACCTCCCACACTTCGAAGGCAATTGCTCCATCCTCCTTAATAACGCTTGCCAGGCGCAACGGTATATGCTTCATGCGCACGAGGTTCAGGAATGCATCACGTATAGCCGGTATGCACGTGTACTCAGGCCCATGCAAGACGAACGCGACTTGGCTATCGGGGCCCAAGTAATCCTTGGCAAAGCTCTCTGCCTCCGCGGAACCTGCGTGAAGGGAAGACGGGCCTTCAAGGAGGGATGCCGTTGATAATTCGATGACCCGCTCAGGTGCTCTTGTCATAAGGAGCGCCTGGTTCCGCATGCCCCAGTCGACAAATACAAACCGCCGATCTGAGCTTGCTACAAGGTCGAGTAGGCGCCATATGGCCGTAGTCTGGATGGCCCGGTTGCATGCACGCTGGTGAACAGCAGGGGCGCAGAGCGTTGTATCGAGGTGGCGGTGGATCTGGGTCGTGTATGCGACGTCCCCGAGTGCCGCGATGCAGATAATTGAGGCGGATATCGCGCCTATAGCCGCGGGGCGCGTAACAAGTTTTGCAACCGCAGCAGCTACGGCAAAAAGTCCGTCAACGGCTAACCATGTTACGAATGGCTCAAGGCTGAGCCGGTGCCAGACCTTATCAGCGGGCAAGGTCACCGTCAGTTGGATCGCTACTGATAGAGCTGACAGGACTACGATGCCGCGAAAGGGAATGACCCGATTAGGCCGACGGACTAACTCCCGCAACCCTCGCAGGATGCCTGCGGCAACCAAGCCGAGGAATACGGCCAAAAAGAGTCCGGCGGCTTTAGGAACGAAAGGCTCATGAAAAATTTCAATGGACTCCACCCCCTGGAAGAAGAGGCCAAGCGCTCGCCCAAGGGTCTCGATCCTTACAAGAATAGGCGTACCGGCACCGCTGCCGAGTGACGCCTGGACTTCGGCAACGCGGAAGGCCACGTAGACCCATCCTACCCAGGCCACTACTGCAAGGTAGGCGAGTAAATGCGGCACCAATGACCAGAGAGTTCCACCCAACCGACGACGGGCGATCCATGCTTTTCCCCGGAGAATTACAAATGCCAGGACATACGCGTTGATGTACCAGATGAACGTCAACTTTTGCCAGACGCCGATGCCGGCGAGCAACCAGAAGAGGATCGCGTCACGAGGCCGATCCTTTTCGGCATAGCGCAGTAGTAACAGCAGACACGCAGCCCGGAGCATAAAGTCTATTGCCGCTGGTCCGAGGTCGTGCCGTAACCGCTGCACAATTTCAGGATTGATGGCAAGAAAGAGAGCGATAAGTACCGCGCAGCTCAAACCGAGGGCGCGTTTGGCTGAAGCGAATGTCATTGCGATACCGGCCGCTCCGAGAAGAATCATCGGTAGTCGAATCGAAAGGGGGCTGGTACCAAATAGCGTCAGGATCGGTGCATAGATATACCCTTTAAGAGCGCCGATGTAAGGAAGGGCCTGGAGCACCGGCCATCGGCCGATGCTCCAGGCAATCCAGCCGCCATCCGGGCGGTCGATTGCAACGGATGCCCACATTACCTCGTCGTACCCAAGGCCAGGACAACTGATATGCCGCACAGAGAGCACTATATAGGTTGTAAGCGCTATACCTAATCCTATCCATGCCAAGGCGCGGGGCTTCTCTGATAATGAGAATTTATTATTTGTCATGCGCATTTATATCTCGACCGGGTCAACATCTACCCTGATTCTCACATCCTTTGAAGCCCTGAACATCTCAATGATCGATTTTGCCGTAGCATGGAGTTTCCCGCGGATAGGGGATTTGAGGAGCAATTTGTATTCATATTCCTTTTTCTTATTTTTTGATACAGACGGGCCGAGTATTTCCACATCACCGCCAGTTTTTTTTATGTTTTCTGATATCTCTTTTGACAGCTCCCTTTTGCTCACGCATTTAATTAGGATGAGCCTCGAAAAGGGTGGATAGAGCAGGGCCTTGCGCCTTTGCAATTCCTCCTGAAAGAACGAATCGTAGTCATTATTTTTCACACCCTTGAATAAATAATGATGTGGCATTCTTGTCTGGATAAGGATCTCACCATTCGGCTCAATTTTATCAATAACAGAGGAGATTTCCTGGTAAGCCTTCTCTGCGGACCTGAAGTCAGGGAGATTCAGGAAAATGTCTGTATTCAGAATTGCAGCCATGGAAAATTGTACGGTGGAGTCCAGCCTCCTGGTCATCAGTTTTGTGCCGATAATTATTCTGTTTTCAGCCAGGCAGGCAGCACCCGTTACCCCTTCTATGAGAGATTTTCTCTTCATTTTGTCACTGTCGATCCTTATGGTACTAATACCAAGGATATTCTCAATGTCTTCCTGAGCCCTCTGCGTTCCTGCACCGAGCAATTGCAGGTTATGACCTTTACACCTGCTGCAAAATTCCGGCACCTTTGATTGTGCATACCCGCAATAGTGACATTTCATTGACATGTCCTGTTTGTGATAGACAAGTGGTATTTTGCAATCAGGGCATTCCTCGACGTAGTTGCAATCCATACATTCAAGGAGAGTCGAGTATCCCCTCCTGTTAACGACAAACATTATCTTCCCGGCACGCTTCAGGTGTTTCGTGGCAGTATCGATGACTGTTTTCGAAAGATATGGCTTGATATGCTTTTCATATCGCATATCTATTACTCTCACCTTGGGCACCTTCACATCAGATTCTGGTTTCAGCACAATGTATTTGCCCGATTTACCGTTATAGAGAGACTCGATCGAAGGGCTGACAGATGTGAGAAGTACCGTGGCCTTTTCGAAAAAACCTCGCATGACCGCAATATCCCTTCCGCTGTAACAAGGACTGTTTTCCTGTTTATATGAACTGCTGTGTTCCTGGAGGACGACAATGAACGATATTTTCTTGAACGGAGCAAAAACTGCGGATCTTGTCCCCAGCATGATATCTGATTGAGATGAAAGAATCCGTGCTATAGCCTCGCGTCTTTTGCCCTTACTGAGTTCGCCGTGGAAAAGGCATATTCTCTCGCCGAAGTGCTCACTCAGATGAGAATAAAGTATGGTAAGAGCAGATATTTCAGGGACAAGAATAATGCCATTACGAGCTTCAGCAATGGTTTTCAATAAAAAAGAATATGCATAGGCAGAAGAAGGTGCATGAAGGAGAAAAGTTTTGTATGTGGAATCGCTGATCGAGGCTGTCACAGCGGTTATCATAGCGTTATCAACAGGCACGGTATTGAGACGATCTACGGTCGTGCGGTTATTTTGAACCCGGGGACGCGATGATTGCCGAGTTTTCTTCAGGCTTACTTTTGCAAATACTTCTTTGGGGAGGATATTTTTCAGGACGAGTCCCTGCTCAGCTATGTAATAATCTGACATCCATTCCAAGAGATGAATCAGACTGCTGCTCAGGACGGGAACAGTATCATGAACTTCCCTGATATCTTTTATTTTACCTGAGCAGATACCTGACGCTTTCCTCAGAACGATTCCTTTTGTGATTGAGTTTTTCAGATATACACTTACCATCATACCCGGTTTAATATGGCCGGAGAGTGCTTCAGGGCAGCGGTAGGTCAACGCCCCAATATTGACCGGAAAAACAACATCATAAAAATCCATTTCAGATTCTATCACATTGTGAACATTCTCATCTTTGTGTCATAATTAAACTATGTTTTCGAAGAGCATGTCTTTGTTTCTTCTGTTTTTTTCACTATTCATGACCTCATGTACAACGCAACAGGTTAAACCGAGTATAGAAAAAGCACTCCCCCCGGAGGATGCGTATTATCTGTTTCTGTTCGGCAATGTTGCAGAAAAAGAGGGGAAATGGGAAGATGCTATCGAATACTACAATAAAGCGCTCGAAAAGGACCCCTCGTCTTCCTCCCTGAAACTGCAGATCAGTTATTTATTATTGAGAACCGGCAAGATCAATGAAGCAATTGCACGTACTGAGGAGATCATCAAACAAGAACCTGATCATATCCCGGCTCTCCTGCTCCTTGCACAGCTGTACAACAGCCAGGAGAGGTCAGAAGATTCAATCAAAATCTATAGGAGAATCCTTGAAATACAACCGGATCACCGGGAGGCAGCAATATTTCTCAGCCTCCTCTATGCTTCGATGAAAGAACACGGGAAAGCAGTGGAGATCCTTGAAAATTTGACCGGAGACGACTTGGATAATCCTATGGCGATATTTTATCTCGGTTCTATATATTTGGATAAGGGAGAAACTGAGAAGGCGTTAGAATATTTCCATAGGGCAATAGCCCAAAAACCCAACTTTGATGCAGCATATTACAATCTTGGACTTATCTATGAAATGAAGAATCAATGGAAAGAGGCCGAGGAGTCTTATGACAACGTGATTTCGATAAATCCGCACAACCTTCAGGCACGGGAAAGACTTGCTCAACTCTATTTCAAGCAGAAAGAGACCGACAGAGCGATAGAGCAATACAGAGAGATTAGCTCTCAAGTACCGGTGAATATAGATGCGCACGTCAATCTCGGAATCCTTTATCTGGATGATAAACAGTATGACAAGGCTGTAGAGGAATTCAGGATTGTACTCGAAGCAAGGCCTCAAAATACAGCAATACGCTACTATCTCGCACTATGCCTTGGTGAACTGGAGAGAACAGATGAATCTGTTGCAGAGTTGAAAAAAATCATTTCACAGGCCCCGAAGAATGTGAGCGCTTTTCTATACCTGGGACTCTTGTATTCACGTTTGAACAGGGATGACGAAGCAATAGCGATCTATGAGGAATTGCTGAGTTTTGAGAAGGAAAAATCTGAAATTTATCTGTACCTTGCTTCAACATATATCCATAAAAAAGATTACGGGAAAGCAGAAGGTATCTTAAAGGATGCAATCGGACGTTTTCCTGATAATGACGATCTGTTATTTAATCTTTCCATAGTCTTTGAGAAAACAGGCAGATTTAATGAAATGGACACGTGTCTGAAAAAAGTGATAGATCTTAATCCGGAGCATGCTGAGGCACTGAATTACCTGGGGTATAGTTATGCTGATAAAGGTATTCACCTTGAAGATGCATATTCGCTCATTCAGAGGGCTTTAGCGCTGAAGCCCGAAAGCGGCTATATCATGGACAGCCTGGGCTGGGTTTATTACAAATCCGGAAAGTATCCCGAAGCATTAGAGATGCTTCTGAAAGCATCTGAAATCGTGAAAGATGATCCGACAATCCTGGAACATATCGGTGATGTCTATCTCGCGATCGGGGTAACGGAAAAGGCACAGGAATACTGGGCAAAGTCCCTTGGTTATCATGAAAAGGGCGAAGACGAAGGCCTTAAAGAGCGTGTGGTGCAGAAGATCAAAGAGGTCGGCTATAGAGATGGTGAAACCGGTGAAACAAAGTGATTCCACTCCTCCGCGTCCCCGTGTTTCCTTTCCCCTCGCACGGTGTGATTCACTATCGCTAAGAGCTCCGGCAAAGATTAACTGGTTTCTTCAAATCATAAAGAAAAGAAAAGACGGTTATCATGACATTGTCAGCCTTTTGCAGTGTGTCAGTCTGTACGATGAACTCATCTTTGATCACGCAGATTCAATAGCTGTCGAAAGTGACATGGATATCCCGGTCTCAGACAATTTTGTTTATAAAGCATCCGCGCTTTTGAAGAAATACGTTTCATATAGGAAAGGCGCACGCATCATCGTAAAGAAGCACATACCAGTGAGTGCCGGCCTTGGAGGGGGAAGCAGCGATGCGGCATATACACTCTCCGGGCTTAATACCTTATGGGGTCTGGGTTTGCAGAATCGAGAACTCAGCTCAATCGGTGCTCATTTAGGGTCTGACATACCCTTTTTTTTCAACGCTCCCGCAGCCTTGGTTGAAGGGAAAGGTGACAGGGTGACCTCCCTGAAAATAGAACCATCCTTCATGCTCCTCCTTGTCAAACCATACGTGGATGTTGCAACAGCATGGGCGTACGCTTCTTTTGATCAGCTGCATGGGCACACGTTGACAAAAAAACCTATTGCTATTAAACTGTTTTGTCGGGCCCTGGAAAAGCAAGATTATCTTTCTCTCACAAAAATACTGTCCAATGATCTTGAGGAAGTGGTTATGAGAGAATATCCCGCAGTCAGGGAGATAAAGCATAAACTAACTGAAATGGGGGCGGAAGTATCCGCAATGAGCGGCAGCGGCCCCACTGTCTTTGGCGTTTTCAGAAATAAGGAAAAGGCAGAAAAGGCTGCAACGGCGATGAAGCCAAATTGGTGCCGGATCGTTGAGACACTCATTTAACTCTTCACTTTTCATGGTGGGGCGTCGACAAACGGCAAGTCAGGAGACTTTGGATCTCCCATCTGGAGGTTCGAATCCTCCCGCCCCAGCCAACCCAGATTTGCAAAAGCAAAATCCGGAGGTTTAAAGTTAATTTGGAGGGATAATGCCGGAAGGAATTAAATTTTTCACAGGGAATGCGCATAAGGGTCTTGCACAGGAGATTGCAGGATATCTTGATATCCCAGTTGGAGATGCGACAGTAACAGAGTTTAGTGACGGTGAGATCATGGTACAGATCAATGAAAATGTCAGGGGGACTGACGTATTCGTTCTGCAACCAACCAGCATGCCGGTAAACCGGCATATCATGGAGCTCCTTCTCATTGTTGATGCACTGAAAAGAGCATCAACACACAGAATAACCGCTGTTATCCCTTACTACGGATACGCACGTCAGGACAGAAAGGTTCAGCCACGGGTTCCGATATCGGCAAAGCTTGTTGCTGACCTCATCACCGCCGCAGGGATAAACAGAATTCTGACCATGGATCTCCATGCAGCGCAGATTCAGGGATTTTTCAATATACCGGTTGATAATCTGTATGCATCACCTGTCCTTCTGGATTACGTTCGCACAAAGTATTATTTCGAGAACCTGGTGATTGTCTCTCCGGACGCCGGCGGTGTTGAGAGGGCACGGTCCTTTGCAAAAAAACTCCAGTGTTCCATCGCAATTATTGATAAAAGACGTGAGGCAGCAAATATTTCCCAGATCATGAATGTCATCGGGAATGTCGAAAACAAAGATACCATTATCCTTGATGACATGGTAGATACAGGAGGCACAATAATTCAGGCGGCAGCAGCATTAAAAGACAAAGGAGCAAAGCGGGTTGTTGCTGCATGTACCCATGCCGTGCTTTCAGATAATGCGGTTGAGAAGGTCAATAATTCGGCGCTTGAGGAACTGATCGTTACGAATACCATACCGCTTGACAGCAAAAAGGAACAGTGCAAGAAACTGACTGTTCTCAGTATAGCGTCTCTCATTGGAGAGGCAATCAGAAGGATCCATGAGGAGTCTTCAATAAGTTCGCTGTTTGCGTGAAGGAGGAAATGAGAAAAAATGGAAAGGATAACCCTTAATGTTCAGAAGAGAGAAGAAAAAGGCAAAGGGGCAGCACGCTCTCTCAGAAGGGGAGCTATGATCCCTGCTATTCTTTACAGCGGCGGGGGATCTCTCCCGATAAAGATTCCCAAAAAAGAAATGACGCAGTTTATTAATACAACCGCGGGTAGTCAGGTTATGGTCAATCTTCATTTTGCAGACGGTGAAAATAAACTTGCCCTTATCAAGGATTATCAGGTTGATCCCACGAAAAGGGAACTGCTCCACGCAGACTTCTTTGAAGTCTCGCTGACAGAAAAAGTCAGAGTGAGTGTTCACGTAACAACGACAGGCGAGCCTATCGGAGTAAAACGGGATAAAGGTATATTGCAGAATCTTCTCAGAGAGATTGAGGTGGAATGTCTCCCTGATAAAATACCGGGTCATATTAAGATAGATATCTCAGGGCTTGAAATCGGCCAGTTCTTCCACGTCGGTGACCTCAGTCTCGGAGAAGATGTGAAGATTCTGACAGACTCAACCGAAGTGTTGGCGAATATTATTGCTCCTCTTGTTGAAGAGGTTGCACCTGCTGAGGTTGCTGCACCCGAGGTTACAGAACCCGAAGTGATAAAGAAGGGCAAGAAAGAAGAAGAAGCGGAGGAGAGCAAATAACAATTATCAGTCAGCAATTTTGCCTTAATAATTGATAATTGTTCATTCAACCGATGTGGCTCATTGTCGGCCTTGGGAACCCTGGCAGAAAATACGCCAGAACCAGACATAATGTCGGGTTTATGGTTTTAGAGGAAATTGCTGATACGTATAAAATAGTTCTGACAGAAAAAAAAGACCGTTGCAGAATCGGGAGGGGTTCTATCGAGGGGCACAAGGCGCTCCTCGCAGAACCCCTTCTTTATATGAATATGAGCGGACCTGTCGTTCAGGATATATGCAGAAAGTCCGGCATTCAGCCGGAAAACCTTGTTGTTATCCATGATGATCTTGATATGGAACCCGGCAGAATAAGGATTCGCAAAACGGGATCGTCAGGAGGACATAAAGGAATCGATTCGATCATTCAGAGCATAGGGTTAAGGGATTTTGTCCGTGTCAAGATCGGGATCGGGAGAGATCCCTGTGTAGAGGCTGAAGACTACGTCCTGGGTAAATTCAGGAGACCGGAAAGGAGTTTGATGAAGGATGCAATGCAGCGTGCCGTGAATGCTGTTTGCGCTGTTGTTTCTGAGGGAGTAGATAAAGCGATGAATAGGTTCAATTAACCGCTGTCTTTCGTTGGAGCAATATTCCTTATGAAAGACATGCTTGGCAGAGAGGAACTGATTACTGTAGAGGAAGCCCTCCAGGTGCTCTTCCGATATGCACCGTTCAAAAGACCTGCAGAGCTTTCCATCCCTATCAAAAACTCTTACGGAATGGTGCTTTCAAAAGATATCCTTGCCCCTGAAGACCTCCCTGCATTCAGCAGGTCAACAATGGACGGGTTTGCCGTACGTTCCTCCGATACATTTGGTGCTACAGAAGGGCTCCCAGCGTATCTTACTATCGTCGCCGAAATATTAATGGGTGAAAAACCTGAGGTCGTTCTTCAGAAAGGAGAAGGTGCAAAGATAGCTACCGGCGGGATGCTCCCGGATGGGGCAGATGCTGTCGTAATGCTTGAACATACCCAGCAGCTTGATGGGAAGATGATAGAGATTGTAAAGCCTGTTTCGCCCGGTGAAAATGTTATACAGGCAGGCGAAGACGCGAGAAAAGATGAGCGGGTATTAAAGAGCGGTCACCGGTTGCGGCCCCAGGATGTCGGTGCACTTGCCGGCCTTGGTATCACAGATATATGGACGTATGAAAAACCAAAAGTTTCGATCATTTCGACTGGTGACGAAATCATTGCTCCGGATGAACCCCTTCAGCCCGGCAAAGTTCGGGATATCAATTCCTATACCCTTGCAGGTCTGATTTCCGGCGCTGGCGGTATTGCAGTGAAAAAAGGTATCTTCAGCGACCAGTATGGAATCATCAGTGATGTCGTTGAACATTCATTGCAGGATTCAGAGATGGTTCTGATTACCGGCGGAAGTTCAGTAGGCACAAAGGACTTGACAGCGAAGGTGATCAACGATTTAGGGAGACCCGGAGTATTATTCCACGGTGTATCATTAAAGCCGGGTAAACCAATGATAGGCGGTGTTGTTGGAACTGCTCCGGTATTTGGTCTCCCTGGGCATCCTGCAGCTGTTCATGTCTGTTTTGAAATATTCATCAGGCCTGCAATCGCAATTCAGTCGGGGGCATCGGAGAGTCAGTTTGATAAGAAAAAAAGAACTATCCAGGCAAGGATAGCCAGAAATATCTCTTCAAGCCCCGGCAGGGAAGAGCATATAGGTGTTTCCCTTGAAAAGAGGAATGGAGAAATATGGGCAGTTCCTTTACTCGGAAAATCAGGGCTTATCACTACGTTAACACGGGCAGACGGAACTGCGGTGATACCTATGAGGAAATTCGGTGTTCAGGAAGGGGATATTGTCGAGGTTACAATCTTTTAACCCTCTTTATCGGGAACCACCACAACCTTCAATGATTCTTTTGCTTCCGAGACTAATTGAAACCCATGCATGATAGATGAAAGTGGAACTCTCTGTGTAATCATTTTTCTGATATCAATCATTCTGCTGTCGATCAATTCCATTGCTTTCTCAAGATCCCCGGGGGCGGCACCGTAAGAGAACAGTACCGTTATCTCATCTCTCCAGAACGAAAGGGCCGGAATACTGATGTCAGTTTCGGGAACTGCAAAAAAGAGAATCTTTCCTTTTCTGCCGATAGAAGCGAGTGCATGATCAATCGCCTGTTTTGCTGCTGAACAGACAATCACTGCGTCTGCCGGTCTGTCATCATTGATATTTTTCAGAACATTGAGAGAATATTTCCCGGCCTCGATTACCCGGTCCGCGCCAAAATCCATGGCCTTATTCATTCTGTATTCATTGATATCCGTTGCAATAACTTTTGCACCTTTCATCTTTGACAGTTGTATATGCAAAATGCCTGAAACCCCGGAGCCTATTATCAAAACAGTCTGTCCTTCTTTCAAACCTAACAGATTCTGTCCTGCGACTGCACATGCCAGAGGTTCGATCATCGTACCATCCTCAAAAGATAATCCGGTGGGAAGGAGAAATGTTCCGTGTCGCACATTTGCTTCAGGAATACGTATGAATTCCGAAAACCCTCCCGGATCATAATTCCCGATGTGAAGCAATTCGCAGGCGGTATAATCACCCTGAAGACAGTGATGACAGGTATAACAGGGTACATGGTGAGAGACAAATACCCTGTCACCCTTCTGAAATCCCTCAACATTCTTCCCGATATCGAGGATCTCACCTGTCATTTCATGACCAAGCACGCAGGGAGCTTTCTTGACCCTGTACCACTCCATAACATCGGTTCCACAAATCCCGCACGCCTTCATCTTTACAAGAATTTCATGATCAGAAATGGAGGGAATCGGTCGTTCCTCGATTCTTATATCGGCATTGGTGTAATAGACGGCGGCTTTCATATGGAGGCAGGATTCAAGGTGCCAAGGATCACGGGGTTCGAGATATATTTTTGAATTTTTATCACTTGATTCCTTGACCCCCTGAATCCTTGGCACCTTTTGAATGAACTCACTCCATGCAGATAATTGTTCATCGTCTATTTCTTCGAGTAAATCTCAAACGCTTCATCAACTGTTGCACCTTTGTGGACAATCGCCCGTATCGCCTTAATCATCCCTACAGGGTTATCACTCTGAAAAATATTTCTGCCCATGTCAACACCTGACGCGCCTTCCTTAATTGCATTTGCAGTCATTTGCAGAGCGTCCATCTCGGGTATCTTTTTGCCTCCTGCCATTACGATAGGCACAGGACATCCCTCAACAACTTTGTAAAAATCCTCACAGTAGTATGTCTTGACAAAACGTGCTCCAATCTCAGCTGCAATCCTGCATGCGAGGCTCAGGTATCGCGCGTCCCTTGCCATCTCTCTTCCAATAGCTGTTACAGCAAGTACAGGCATTCCGTACCTTTCTGCCTCACTTACTAATCTTCCAAGATTTGCAATAGTCCTGTCTTCATTGGGTGCACCAACAAAGATGGACATCCCGACTCCGGCAGCATTGAGCCTTATCGCCTCTTCCAAAGAAGTGGTGATATCTTCATTCGATAATTCCCCGAGGATACTTGGTCCTCCTGAAACCCTGAGGCATACTGAAACATCACTTCTGGGGTCTATGCAGTTTCTCACCATCCCTCTTGTTATAAATAAGCAGTCTGTATGCGGGATAAGGGGGGTGACAGTTTTCTTCAAATCTCTCAAGCCTGTTGTTGGTCCTTGGAAATAACCATGATCAACAGCGAGCATGACGGTTTTTCCTGTTTTCGGTTTTATGATGCGTGAAAGTCTATTGTTTATTCCGAAGCCCATAATGAAATTCTCCTTCCTTAAGTAATGGTGGAAGTATAAAAAATGCAGTATGAAACTGTCAAAAATATGGTTATATGTAAGCAATGAAAAATTTATCATGAGAAGATATGAAAAGAGGTTGACAAACATTTTTCTTTTCAGGTAACATAATCTCTCTTGCTCATTGTTCTTTGAAAAATCTAAAAAAGTGCGTAGCAAACCCTAGTCAGTTTTAAACTTTAATTTGAGAGTTTGATCCTGGCTCAGAACGAACGCTGGCGGCGTGCCTAACACATGCAAGTCGAACGGAGTTATAGTTGTAGCAATACAGGTATAGCTTAGTGGCGGACGGGTGAGTAACACGT
>Ga0307379_10002350_pt1 | contig 28227 bp, 17 predicted proteins | sample UN2MG_FD_202237 | JGI IMG/M metagenome (GOLD analysis project Ga0307379, IMG submission 202237) | Soil microbial communities from Risofladan, Vaasa, Finland - UN-2 | ecosystem: Environmental > Terrestrial > Soil > Coastal area > Acid sulfate soil | place: Finland: Risofladan, Vaasa | collected...
CGAAAATAGGTTTAAGGACTAAAAATAAAGCTCAATCCTATAAAAGGGTCCGGTTTTGGTAAGCCTGGACTGTAAAATAAATCCAAAAAGAAGCAAGATATAATTATTTCCGGCCGCTTGGCAAATGAAAAAATTCTAAGAATAAAAGAAGCTGGGAAAAAACTTCATATTTTACCAGAACCGCGGAAGAAGAAAAGGCGTTCTTTTCCTGTATTCCTCGTACTCCTCGCCGAAACGCGCGCTCAGTTCTTTCTCCTCAACAAACCTGTGGTAAAGCGAGCCGAAAATAAAAGCCATGCTGAAAGCAAAAAGACCCACCCTGGTATCAGCCACCCACGCCCCGAGTCCCAGGTAATAGAGCATGACTCCCAACTGGAGCGGGTTGCGGCACAGCCTGTAAGGTCCTTTGATTATAAGCCGTCGTGGAGGAGCGGCCAGGTTCGGAGTGCCTTTGCCGATTGTCAACTGCGCCCAGACAGCCCAGACCAGCCAGAAAAGCCCCACCAGAAGACCGGCTAGGCCCAAGGCTCGATCCACAAAGCGCGGCCAGGCGAAAGGAATGCTTTGGACTGCAAGAGAGCCAGTCAAGATGAGAAACCAGGGAATAAGCACCAGGAAACTCAAACCGCCCTCAGCCAGAGCCAGGACCTTGAAAGCTGGCGATCTTTCTTTTTCCGCCAGTTTCAATAACCGTTGAATGTATCTTTCTATAAGCATATCAGACACCTCCTCCCCGTTTCCCCGTTTTCCCGTTTCTCCGTTTTCCCGTTTCTCCGTTTCTCCGCTTCTCCGTTTCCCCGTTTCTCCGTTTCTCCGTTTCTCCGTTTCCCCTATCTTTCTACCACCTTTAATACGAGCTTCCGTTTATCGCTCAAGCCTTTGGACTGCTCATTAACAGTAACCGACAATTCATACTCCCCGGCTGCGTCTTTGGGCAGGAAACCCGCGATCAGGCCGCTTTTCGGGTCGATAGAGAGGCCCGCAGGCGCTCCGTCAAGCTTGAAAACCATCTCATCCTGGGTCCGGAAGCGCATCTGATAGGCTTTACCGTTCTCATCTGCAGAGACAAGGTGTCCGATCGAGGCCGATATTTTTATCTCGGCCCCGTAATAGTTACCCGCAGAACCCTCGGGGATTTTATCGGTCACGATCAGCGGGTGGGTGAGCTCAGCCATATCGGATGGCCCGCTTTCACGGGCAGTGCTGTCGACTGCAGACACCCTGTAGTAAGGCCTCCAGGCCTGCGGCGGAATATTCCAGGAGGTTTCCGGGCCCTCGGTCTGAAATAGCAGATTCGGCAGGCTGTGCTTTGTGCCTTCAAGTCCGGCGTAATAGAAATATGCCGTGTCGCTTGCCGTAAAGCCTCTTTCCGCACTGCCGTAAACCCGGTAGCTCACTGCTTTCGTTCCCCCTTTCCCGGGCTTCCAGGAGAGCGTCACAGTACGGGTGTTCTTGTCGAAAGAGGCTGCAGGATCGAGAGGGACAGCGGGCGCTTTTACAGTGAAAGAGAAGGTTTTGGACCAGGGGCCCCAGACCCCCTCACTACTGCGCGCCCTGACCTGCCAGTAATAAGTCTCATCCGGGTTCAGCAGACCCAGGTAAGGAATCGAGAAGGAAGCCGTATTGCGATCTGCGGTGCGGCTGACCAGCTTGTGGAAATTGGGCGAGAACACCCGGCGCATGTCCGGGAACTCGCTGAGCTGGAACTCGTAGTCAGCCGGTGTGAGGTCTTTCCGGGGGGCCTGCCAGCGGAAAGTGAAAAGAGTGCCCTCCGCTGTCCCGCCGTCCGGCGGATAGAGAGCTCCTTCAGGCTTTCCGGGGACATCCGCCGCTGAGCACTCGCGCCAGGCATGGGTGATCTTCACTTTGCCTGGTACAGGGCTTTGGTCAGTGTAGATAAACCGGCTGCTGCCCAGGCTCACACCCGGCATGGCGAGCAGGGCCATCTGGAGGGTGGAGCGCAGGTACAGGCCCTTGAGGCAGACCTGCGGCTCGGGGGTCTGCGAGAGCAGGTCGAAACGCAGGCGGTAGCTGTAGCGGGCCGGCTCGTGCATTGGGAAAAACTCATTCAGGTCGATATACATCCGGGCATACTCGCTGCCTGCGCTGGTCCAGATTTCTTTCCAGTTTTCCCCGTCATCGTAGCTCACCGAGACTCTCAGGCTTTCTTTATCCATCTCCCGCCTGGCAAAATCGACCTCGAGCCTGCCGCCCACAACCGGGTAGGCGCTCGCCACAGGCAGGACCACACTGCCGGAATCGCCCTGGAGATAAAGGCCGGCCCCGAAAGGGCCTGATTCCCGTAAGACAACCCCGCTTTTTTCGATATACTTCTGTGTCGCCGGATCGCTCAGGTCAGGGGCATAGGAGAGCTCCCCGTCCATCACGTGGGCGATCAGGCGCCAGCGCTTGTTCCAGAAATAGCTTTCTGTCTCGCTTCCCTGGTAGGCTTTCCCGTGGAACCTGCCGCCCGGGTTCCAGGCCCAGGTAATCGCCTCTCCTGGCCGGAGGGTGAAATCCATGCTGTGGCTGGTCAGGCTCGGGTGCTCCCCTTTGCGCTCGCCCTCGTAATAGTGGAGAGGGGTGGAGCCCTCGTCACGCATTCTGCTGTCATCATGCAGCGGCCCGTAGGTGTGGGTGCGTTTCATCAGGTCGTGGTCTGCCACTATCTGGGCCTCGGAGGCGATTGTCTCGTTGTCCCGCAGAAGGCAGATAATGCTTTCATCCGAGTCGAGCAAATGCCAGGCGCTGTCGTAGAAAACCTCCGCGGTGCTGTGGCCGTTGGGGAAGCCTTTCCGCACTTTCAGCCCAGCCGTGCGCCAGAGGTCGCTCATGATCAGGCTCTCATTGTAGCACAGAGTGTAGCCATAGCAGTTATAAACTTTTACGACATCGTTCACCTCATCGTCATCCGTGGTGGCGTGGAAGCGGTGCTTGATCTCGAACTCCCAGAGGGCGCGGGCTTTTTCCGCATCGCTCATGCCGGGTTTTACGACATAATCCACGATTGACTTCAAGGTGCGGGTATCCGGCCTGTCCGCGCGGCGCAGCCAGGGGTTAACCAGCGGGGTCTGCCCCACATTCTCCAGGCGCACGTAGAGATTGGGCTCCCAGTACTGGTCATAGGCCCAGTAGCCCACAGGGTCGCGAGTCATCTCCCCGTCGATCCTGCCCTCCATCCGGATAGTGTAGGTATGGCTTCCGCCGATAATGTTTTCCACATGGAATTTGGGCTGGCCGCTGCAGACAGTACGCAGGTCCACAGCGTTCAATAGATAAGGACAGGCTGTGATAGAAACAGCAAAAAAAGCAAGTCTATAGAGCTTCATGGCCGTCTCGCGGGGATTATGATTACAGGTTTGATTTTGCGCAAGGGAGAATCACTGACCCGGATTATTTACAAATCACCACAAAACTCGTCGGGACGGACCAATGTGTCCGCCTATAGTTCGGTAATTTTTCGATGGTAATCAGGCGCACACGCGGGTGCGCCCCTACAAAAAACGGAAACGGGAATTTTTTTTTGAATTTTCCGGGCCTATTGTGGGCCTGTCATTCTTCCGGGCCTACAGACAAGCTCTGCCCTTTAAGTTTTTAACCTCAGAAGGTGTTTTCAATCAAAAGGCTCATCTCTCTTTTCACTCGGCAGCTCGAACCGGATGAAGAGGTTCTCCGGCTCGGAGTCGCAGACTATGACATTTTCCTTTCCCTCCTGGCCGATATTTCGAGCCTCGCTGTACTTTCCATCCACCTCGAATCCGTGGGTCACCCGCACAGCCGGAGTCTCGGACCTGGTGCGCCCCAGGCAGTGGGCGTAGACCCAGATCTGGTTCACAGCCGGGTCGCCGATATATTTCAGGAACACTGTTTCAGCCGGATCATCGAGCACCACATCCTGATCCATGCCGTAGTGCCAGCTCAGGGCCCAGGTGGGCACTTTCGAGCGGGCCGCCTCTTTCCAGGGGCCTTCCGGCCCGGCAGTCGAGTAGTAAATTGCGTTCCCGGTCTTTGAAGTTTCTCTGCCGGTGAAGGTGTGAAAATAGCCGCCTGCTGTAAACCACTTGATTTTCGTTCCCGGTTTGGAGTCGATCTTAAGCACTACTTCTCCCTTGAGCCGGGCCGTGTGGCACAGGGGCTGGTAGTCGGCATTCATCCTGACTGCATAGCGCTCAAGCTCAGCCGGATTGCGCAGGTTCAGGCGCACCTCCCTGACTGTAGTCGGGCAGCCGTAGCGGTCGCCGGTCGAGAACCTCATCCGGTTAGTCCCTGCGAAAAGCCGGGGCAGAGAAACAGGGGCGACCTGGCCCCAGGTGTTGAGAGTGATCTCCGCCAGGCCGCTTGCTTCAGCAAGGTCGAAACGTACCAGGTAGCCGTAGGTGCCGAGTACTTTCCGGGTGAAATCTATAGACTCGGCCTTCCCGGAATCCACCCCGCCGATTCTGTGCCAGGTATGAGCGTTGTCTGTGGAGACCGAGACCTCCACCGGTCCCAGGGAGCGGTAATGAAGGGTGGCTGCGTCATCTATCTTCTCCGGCCGGTCGAGCTCGTGCACCCGGCCCACGATAATGTACGGGGTGCGCACCTCGAAAATTACATAGCCTGTGCTGTCTGGAGCGGTTTCCACGCCATTGGATGTGGGCCTCACTCCTCTGTAATCGTAAACCCCGCGCTCGAAATCCTCATAGGCATTGGTGAGCCTGGGTGAATACGAATAAAATACATTGCCGTGGGTCCACTTCGACCAGCCGTCGTGCTTGCATTTGAGCCCCCGGGGAGGCTGCTCGAACTTGCGCTTGAGAAAGGCCATGTCGAACCCGCCTGGATTGAGCCATGGGTGGTGCCAGCGCCCTCCCTGGGGTTGCCAGTAACGGGTCATCGACTCCCCGGGCCTGAGGACAAAATCCATGGTGTGGCCGTTCTTGTACCAGTGGTACATGGGTGTGAGCTTGCAGGCTGCGAAGCTTTCATACATCCGGGCCTTGTCATCCAGCGGGTAGAACGGCTCCACCTTGATCTGGGGCGCAGTCCAGAGGGAGCGGTCTGTCATGGCGTCCCGGATACTCGCCACAGTGCTGTCCGGCTTGTAGAGCATGCCCCGCAGGTCGACATCGAAATAGTGCCAGCCGCCCTGGTAGAAAACCTCGGTCACGCAGTGGTGGTTTGCATCCATGTTGTGGATCCGGGAGTCCGGGAAGCCTGCATGGGCGTAGATACCGTCCAGGGTGGGGCTCAGCAGCCCGCAGTAGCCGTGGCCGTGGACATTGAGCACCTTGACCAGGTCGCGCTCATCGAAAAAGGGGAACTCAGGGCCCGGGTTCGGGTCCTCGTAGATGCCCTGGATCGGGTAGAGCCCGGTCTCGTAGTCGGTGATAAAGCGCCAGATCGCGACAGCTTTTTCCCGGGGCGGCAGGTCGCGCCACTTTTGCCAGCTCACGAAGCGGCCGATCTCTGTGTAGTCAGGAAGCTGGTCTGTGGTTACCCGCGGGGTGTAGACCTGGGCTGGGAGGGAATTGGCGGAAATAATAATAAAAAAAAATATAATTTTGCAAAAAACAGTTTTCATTTTAAGCCTGATAATGATAAAAGTTCAGAATTATTCCGGAGCTAAACTATTGATCTCTCCAAAGACAGTAAGCCATCCCTGAAAACCTGGAAACTTTTAGACCGATTTCTATCAGGGTCCATGTAGGCGGAAATTTCCCTTGCGGCTTTAGTTTTACTGATTCCACTTTTATAATAACCCGCTTTTTTAAGCTCTCTTTCCAAAGCTTCACAAGTTCCGCCTTTAATAGCATCAGGATCACGATAATTTTCTTTAACCTCAAGTTTTTCCGGGAAACGGGGATAAGCTTGCCTTACAGCTTCAAGATCACCGAAGAACCAAGCTTCAAGCTCTTCAATCGCTAATCTGTTTAAAACCTGAAAAAAGCCGCGTTCACTTCTTTGAGTCTTTGTTATTAAACCTGCGTTTGCTGCGACATGATCCAGGCTTTCCTTAAGGACCAGACAATCCCCCTGATCCAAATCAATCAATACAACTACCCGATAATCAGCAGGCATCCATTTTTTATAACCGTTCAATCTATGAGGTAAATTATTAAGAAGATCGTGTTTTCCCTGGAATGGATGAATTTTGATTGAAATATCTTGACCTAATATTCTTGGAACAAGGTTGTTAAGGGCATACTCCATGGATGGTTCTTCTACAAGAAACTCTACATGCATGGTACTATAACCTTTTTAATTTGATAAGATGTTATTTTAGTTTTAATTTCAGTTGGTTTTGCTCATCCAAAGGATATCCAACCTCAAAGAACTTCTCCATCCATAACTGCCCGAGTTGGGCCCCAGCATCCATGAATTCTCTGATACCCTTCATATACCAAACATTCCTGGCCTGAGTGTAGCCTTTATCATCTCGATATAGCACCCAGGCTTCTTCAGGTCTCAAACCATTAATAAAAAAAGGCGAATGAGTGGTGACCATTAATTGGGTCCTTGTGGATGCATCCCTGCATTCTTCTGTCAACTCAGACAAAAGTGTCGGATGAAGGTAGTTTTCAGGCTCTTCGATTCCAATCAGCTGCGGAGGTTCAGGATCATACAGAAGAGTTAAATAGGCCAGCAATTTAAGAGTTCCATCCGAGGCAAATTTCGATAAAATGGGCCTTTCAAAAGGAGCATCTTTTATCTGAAGAAGAAGTCTGCCATCTTCCAAAAGAGTAGCATCTACTTTTTCCAAACGTGGAACCCTGGCTGACAATGTTTTAAATATTTTGTCCAATCGGACCTGATGTTGCTCTTTTAGATATTGGATCACGTTAGGCAGATTGTCTCCGGTAGCTGAAAGACGTTCCTGTGGTCCGGCTTCAGGCACACCTCTGGAACTATCTGCTGAAAGATATGAAAGGTGCCAATCCGTGATAAATCGTCGCAAAGCGCTGACCCTTGGATGTTTTGCAAACTGACCCAAGGTATTGACTGCGAGCATTTCAGGCGAATCCAATTTTTCAAGAATTCTTTCGGCTTCTTCATCGGGACTCTCACCGGATACCACTCTCCCTTCGCCCTCTTTAAAATCCAGGAAACGGAATGGTTTTCCCCGCTGGCCACGTCTCCATTGCAACCATTCCTCTCCAACAAAAGGTCCTTTAGTATTTTGTTTAATGCTTAAATGATAAGTAATTATCGGCGATTTAGGTTTTTCGCGATATTTAAGCTCGATTTCAATCGGCCCTTCAGCTCCGCGAGTCAGGAGTTCCTTGAATCTGCCACGCTTATCCCAAGCTTTTCGTAGTCCAACTGAAAAAGATTCTTTAAGAAAAGCAAAAACATCAAAAATCGTAGACTTCCCACTACCATTAGGGCCAATAAACACCGTTAAAGGCTTGATATATTTCAACTCCAGATCACGTAAGGCCCGGTAGTTTTTAACTCTAAGATATTCTATTCGGGGGGGTATAAAGAAATCTTTTTTACTCATTTATTACCTCCATTGATTTTCTTTTTCATTTGTACTCCTATTTATAATCAATTTAAGCATTTATTTATAAACTATTCAAGTAATAATTTGCTTTGAAATCCTTTTCAGTTCCTCTCTTAGCGGATCCCCCTCACCTGCTTTACCTTGATCTGGCGTTTATTTTTCAGTTCTCTGAAAATTTGCGACTGACTTCAGTTTTTCCTTGATTTCCGGTCTATGATATAATCCTTGCCAAACCCCTCACCCCAAGAGCGCATGGGCATCCGCCAGCTTGGTACTTAGCGGCAGCCCGTAGGGGCACTCTATCCGGCAGGTCTTGCAGTCCACGCACGCTGCTGCGCCCCGCTTTCCCAGGGTGACATAGGTCGCGTGGGCCTCGCGGGCCATGTCTCCGCCGTAGCCCACAGCGTACATGTGGAGGCGGTTTACCAGGGCGACATCCACCCCTCTCGGGCACTTGCCTCTGCACTGGCCGCACATCCTGCAGAACCAGGCGCCGTAATGCTCGGCATAGGAGTCAAGCAGTATCTTTTCCCCGGGCAGCAGAGCGCCTTCTCCCATGCTCTGCACGTTCTCCTCGATCTGCTGGAAATTGCCCATGGCCGCGGCGATAGACTTGACATACGGGTTCTCGAGCACCCATTTCAGGGCCGCGCGATAAGTCTGCGGGCCGCCGCCCTCCTTCTTGAACCCCCCGGAGCAGCTTTTGATAGCGATAAAATCGATACCAGCCTGGCCGCAGATCTCGATCCCCCGGGCCAGGAACTGGCTGTCCCACTCGTGGTAGCTGCCCCCGAGCATGTGGTGGTAGGAGCCCATGAAATTGTAAGGCAGCATGACCACCTCGTAAAACTTTTCCGCGGCGGCAGTCTCAAGGAGACTGTTATTATGGGTGCTGAACCCGAAAGTGCGGACCTTGCCCTGCTCCCTGGCGCGCGTGAAAAACCTCTTGACTTCATCCGAGACAATGTCTTCGGCAGTGTCCGCGGAGTGGAGCAGGAGACAGTCGATATAATCCGTGCGCAGGGCTTTCAGACTGGTCTCGAGATCCTTTTGCATCTTCTCTACAGATGCCCGCGGCAGCTTGGAGTTGACCACCACCTGCTGCCTCCGGCCCTGGATCACCTTGCCCACCATGAACTCGTTCTCACCGTTATAGTAGGACCGTCCGGTATCGATATAGTTGATACCGCACTCCAGAGCGTGGTGCACCAGCGAGGGGTCCATGGTGCGGCTCGCTCCGAAACAGAGCTCCGTAACTTTTATCCCGGCCTTGCCCAGGGTACGGTAAGCGGTTTTCTTCTCCCCGGAGACTGAATCCCGGGAATCAGACGACAAACCCGGCGCCCCTTCGGATAAATCTCTATTTTGCCCGGCAGCCGGTCTCCCGCAGGAGGAACCGAGGCCCAAACCAATAATTGTAGTGCCGCAGCCTTTCAAAAACATTTTCCGGCTTATCGTATGGCGATCTTTCATGTCCCTGCTCCAGTTAAAGACGTGTTCAAGGCGCTTACTCCGGCGGGTCACACTGTGGAATAAAGTTTTATAAAAAGTGTTCCGGTCTTTGTCTCAGTCCTAACAGCGCTCTTTGGCAATAATGAAATTTATCTTGCAGTCCGCAGCCTGATCCACGCCTCAGGCGCGGAGCGATATTATTTTGCCTGATTCGCCGGCTCGGAAAGGACCCGCATCCTGATCCACTCGTTGGGCCCCTCTCCGTAAAGGGTGTAAGTTGTATCCGAGCGGACAACGAGCTTCGTTTCCACTCCGCCCACGCAGTGAGTCACCTCGACCGGGCTGTCCTTGACCGGCCGCTCAGGCTCGGAGTAATGGGCGTAGATTCGCACATTATTGACATTTTTACGGTAGTCGACCATCAGGTCGTTGGGAATCGTATCCGGCGGGCCGAGATATTCATCCAGGCGGCTCATCCAATGGTCGCACCAGAGGGGAGCCTCGAGGCGGCGCAGGAGGCGCAGATCCTCAGGATGCCCGGTTGTCGAGACCCAGATCTCAGGCTTTTTCAGGTTATTGAAATCACCGCCCACTGTAAGCCAGCGCAGCTTATTCCCGGTCGACCCGGCAGGAGGCCTGACTGTCACCATGGCCCCGTCACTCCGGTCGTGCAGGTTGAACCTTCGATGCTCTCCTTTTATCTTGAGCCAGCCGAGCGCCCGCAGGGAATCAGCGGGCAGGATGAAATCGGCTACGAGGGGGAGAACAGCCGTTTTTTCGCCTGTCCGGTCCCCGGTTCTATACTGCATTCGGGTGGCCCCGCGCACTGCAGGCAGGCTCATCGGGGCGACCTGGACCCAGGTGGTCATTTCAAGAGTTTCAAGCCGTGCCGCCTCAAGCTCGAAGCGCACCAGGCAGCCCCACCTGCCGTAGAGCTTTTCTGTGAGATCGATTCTGCCCCTTGTGCCCTGGCCCACCGGGTCCCAGTGCTCGCCGAAATCAGGCGAGAGAAAAACTCTTATACCTCCTTCTCCCTTATAATTGACAATCACTCCCTCTTTCGGGGGCTCGGCTCCGGGGTCCGGGCCGTTCCTGCCGGCAATTATCCAGGGAGTGTAGACCTTGAAAACCGTGTAGCCCCCGCCTTCGAGCGAGCACACTCCATGCTCGTCCTGCACCACGTTCGAATCCGCATAGACCCCGTCCCGGTAGTCCTGCCAGGCGCTCGAGAGCTTCGGGCTGTAGCGGAACACCCCCATGCCGGGCCGCTCGTAGATACTGCCGTACTCCCCTTTCTGCTTGTGGGTGTACATGTGCTCGGGGTGCTCGCGGACATTATTTCTCAGCCATTCTCCGGCCTGGTCCGAGCGGCCCCACCAGCCCTTGTAGTAGCGGGTGCTGTCTGCACGCCACCAGCGGGTGTAACTCTCGCCCATCCTGAGCACGAAATCCATGGTATGCCCCAGCGGCTCCCAGCGGTACTTGTAGCCGTTCTCCTTGAGCTTGCCCTCCTTGACCAGGCCGCCGAACCTCTCGAAGTGGTCCGGGAAGTGGGGGGCATCGGCGAAAGGCCGGTGCGGCCACCACTCGGGATGGGCTTTCATCTGGGCCCAGCTTGCCAGCTCTCCCCCCGGAGTGAGCACCACCCCCCGCTCATCCGTATCGATAAAATGCCAGCCGCCCCTGTAGAACACCTCGCATACCTGATGCGAGTAGCCGCTGTTAATATTGATCGTGCGGGACTCATACCCCAGGGAGCGGAAAATGCCTGCCGCGATAGTGCTCTGCATGCCGCAGTAGCCCATGCCGAAACTGTTGATGTTCTTCACCGGGTCATAGACTGTCCAGTAGGTGAACATGTTGCCCCAGGGATCGGGCTTGTCCTGGGCATCGGTGGTCCTGGTTGGCTCATCCCAGCTTCCGGTGTGCACCAGGCCGGTCTCGCGGGATGAAAGGTATTTCCAGACCGCCACAGCCAGCTCGTGGTCCTGCTTGCCGATAAAAGCCTTGTGCTGCATAAAAGAGTGCCAGTTTCCCGAGAAGTCGGCCACATGCTCCGAAACCACCCAGGGCGAGTAAGTCCGTCCGGATAACGGGGAATGGGCAAACATCAGTCCGGCGATAAGGAAAACTGCCGGAACCAGAGCAGACCGATAGCGCATTACAACGAACTCCCTTAATCCTGGTTGAATATTTTTTTCCTTGGGAAAGGTTATTATTACTACTCAGGTCATAAAATTTTTACATTTGGGTTTACATCTGTCCCTAAAGGTAATTTTTTTCTTCTTTTGGTGGCAAAAGAAGCAAAACCATTTCTTTTTAAACAAAAAGAAACAAAAGTTAATCCTGGCACTTTAGTCTTTTACCCCGCTTCGCCAAGCTCGCCTGGCGCGATAATGCTGCGCAAAGGACTGCCTGGGCGTTGTACATCTATTACGGCAATGATGGAAATTACTTGTCTTCTACACGCTCCAGAAACAGGGTCCTCAGACTTCAGGGCTTCTTATGGCCTTGTATATTAGAATTAGAGTCTTTTATCATTCCAGGTAGCTGCACTAAAACCTCTTTTCGGCAGTTGTAAAAGTTTTCTCTCGGGGTATTTCAACCGTTGTCAGGTAAAGTAAGTCGCCGGCGCCTTAAATGTAAAAACCAAAATCCGGTAACTCATTCCTGTTTACTCAACTTATATTAATGACCAAGGCTCAAGCATATAAGAACAATATAAATGGAAACTATTTAATGCTCCCTGTATTAATTCCGGCCAATGCAGGACATCTTAAGGCTTTTCCAGAGAGATAAAATACTATCTAAGCATGATAACCAGCAGAACGACCAAAAGAGTCGAAAAACAGGCCCCGGCAAAGAAAACGCCGGGCATGCCCCAGAGGATAAAAATCTCGCCCATGACCAGCGGCCCCACAGTCTGTCCAAGACGCAATACCAGTCCGTTTACGGACATGAATGCCCCCCGGTACTTAAGCGGCGCCGAGGCGGTCAGCATGGTTACGATAACCGGGATATTGATTCCCTGGGCGAATCCAAAGATTAACACCGGGATCAGAAACACCCAGATATTGTGGCAGAATGGAATCAAAGATAAAGATACAGTATAAAGGACAAAGGCGGTTTGTAAAAGGAATCTTTCCGACCGGATTCGGATCATTCTTTCGACCGTGGAGGATGTCAAAGCCGTAGTGACAGACATGCTCGACATAAGCAGGCCGATAACAAAAGGGGAGGCAGTGAACGAATGGCCGAGCAGAAGGGGGAAAAAGGTCAGATAGGCGCCGTAGAGGATGATAAAGGTGATCAGACCGGCGGTAAAAAGAAAAGCCACCCGTAGTGACTTAACGCTCTGCAAGGCATTTTTCAGATATTCGATAAATCCCTCCTGAATTTCCGGCTCCGGATTTTTCAAACAGCACAGAACCACCAATCCCATTGGAATGGCCATAAAAGGAAGGGCAAATGGATAATACCAGCCGAAAGTGGCCAGGACGCCCCCGACAGCCGGGTAGCTTGCAGTGCCCAGGCTGAGCACGGTTGAATTATAACCCATGGCAGCAATCCTTTGTTTTTCGGTATAGATATCCCCGATAATTGTCACGTTCAAAGACCCCAGAGCGGCCCCGCCGATACCCTGGAAAAACCGCAGGAGGAGCAGAGTGTTGAACTCACGCACAAAAGCGCAAGCTCCGCCGGCAACGCCGAACAGAATCAGCGAGGGGACCAGCACCTTCCTTCTCCCCAGCCGGTCAGCCAGTATCCCGAAAATAGGGGTGAGAATCACTCCCGGCAGAGTGAAAAAGGTGATCAAAAGTCCCACTTGTTTATCCGTGATATTCAGCTCCCGGACAATTTTCGGGAACGCCGGCGTGATTGTGGCCACTCCCATTACCGCCACCAGGGTGACCCCGAAAATGATCTGAAGGTTCCTGTGTCGATAAACCTTGGCCTGGCTCCTGTTCCGGTTATCCTCTTTCATGGCTTCCTTATCCCAAGTCCAGAAGTTCAAGAGTCTGCGGGAATTCAGGGAAAATCAGGCGGCAGAAGCTTTTCAGCGCCCCTGGTCCTCCCTGATAATAAGTATCAGCCGGACTACATCCATCACTGCGAACCGGCCGTCCCAGTCGATATCGAGTCGCGGGTCTTCCGGGTTCCCGATGCCTTTGAGAACCAGGCTCAGGGCATCTGCTAGATTCAATACGCCGTCGCTGTTGAAATCGTAAAGCTGCTCCGGCGCTCTGTCTCCGGCTAAAATAAGCCTCTGGGCCAGCATGTTACAATACTCCTCGACAGCAGTGTAGCCTGACGCCATAACTTTGTTGTGATCCGTGCTGTCCAAGGGATCGAGCCCTTTGGTTCTTTCCCAGTCGTCCGGCATGCCGTCATTGTCCGAGTCCCTGGGCGGAGACTTGGGGTCAAGACCTGCCATAAGGTCTCCCGGATCGTGACGGCCCCAGGAGCCGGTTCCGGTCTTGACCTCTTCGATCGTGCGGCGGCTGACAGTATCCCGGGGAAAGCAGCCTGCAGACTCAAGCACCAGATCGTAGGCTTCGAGTGGGCTGTGGGTGGTCACGGCCGGGACCTCGGTCTCCTGTTTGGCCTTTTTTCCTTTGTCCGCATAGGCCTTGAGACCCGGAAGCTTGCTGGCTTCGGCCCAGGGGTCCTGGATCATACCGACGCCCTGGATATAGTTGTCGCGCAGATAATAGGAGATCCTGTCCTCGAAGCAGAAAGGGTAGATAGTATCGTTGGGGCCTTTCTTGTAATAGTTGCCTATTATATTGAAGCCGCCGTCATTGGATTCGTTGTCGTGCAGGAAACCGTCCCGGAAGTTGTAGACCACCAGGTTGCGCACATCAGCCGGGCCATTGGCGATTGCCGGGCAGCGGCGGGAGTGATGAGCGAACAGGGTGTGGTGGATCGAGAACCGCTGGCCCTCCGGGCCGTTGATCAGGCCGTAGTTGTGACGGCCCTCGGGGTGTCCCTCTGTGTCCGACTCCTCGATCGTGCACCACTGGATCGTGATATCCTGGCTGCTGTAAATGTCCACTGTCTCATCACTGGCCCAGGAGCAGGAGACATGGTCCAGGATACATCGCTTGACTTTTCCGAACTGGATGGCATCGGCCCAGGATACCCCGGGGATTGGGTCCGGCCTCACGCGCAGGAAGCGGACCACGATATCTTCTATTGTTATCGAGCCGTCCTCTGTCCAGGGGGTGACAAACATTCCCTTGATAGTTATCCCGGCCCCTGGAGCGGTCTGCCCCATGATCGTGATCCGGTTGTGCTCGATTGTTATGTCTCCGGGGATCACGCCGCTGGTGTCGAAAACCACGATCCGGGGGCCCTCGGCGCTGCAGGCCTCCTGAAGGCTGCCCGGGCCGCCCGGATTCAGGTTGGTCACCTTGATCACTCGGCCCCCCCTTCCTCCGGGTGTCAGGGAGCCGAAACCCTCCGCCCCGGGGAAAGCGGGCAGAGAATCTGCCGGGACCTCAGCCAGGCAGTAAGAAACAGCTCCTGCCCAGAGAATCCCTAACCAGAGCAGAAAACAACTCTTTACCGTTCTCATGACCCCTTCCTTTGAAAAAACTCTCGATTTTATCAACAACAAGCCTTTATTTTTATATTAAAATCCCTGGTTTTTCCAGTTCGATTTGAATTTTGAGTCTTTGTACTTTCAATATTTTTTCAGGACAGGCTGTATCATAAAGTTTGCACCTCTGTGCCTTTGCACTTCTGCCCCTTTTCAGTTCCAGCTTAAATGGCCGGGGAATTTTTATCTTCCGCTGTGTCCGCCCACCGGGCATGATTGCTGATCAAGATTTAAAACCAATATATAATTTCAACCCGCAGCCGTGCAATCAAACCCTTGGTCCAGCCGGAGACTTGTCAGCCTGCCCGCAGAAACCCGATCCGGTCCCGGTAGCGCAAGATCAATTCAATGCGCATCTTGCGGTACTCCGGTTTTTCGAGATACGGGTCTTCTTTTAAAATTTCCTCTGCAGCCGCCCGCGCCCTGACCAGCACCGGGAAATCCTCGATCAGATCTGCGATTTTCAGCTCAGGCAGGCCCGACTGCCGCTCGCCGAAAAAGTCCCCCGGGCCTCGCAGGCGCAGGTCCTCTTCGCTGATCCTGAAGCCATCGGCTGTTTTCGCCAGAATCCTCAGGCGCTGGATCCCTTCGTGCGAGGTCTCCTCAGAGGGCACGAGCAGGCACCAGCTCTGCCTGTGGCTCCTTCCCACCCGGCCCCGAAGCTGATGCAACTGGCTCAAGCCGAAGCGCTCGGCACCCTCGATCACGATCACCGTGGCCTGCGGCACATCGATTCCCACCTCGATCACAGTGGTACCTACCAGCACCTGGGCTTCGCCCTCTTCAAAGGCCCGCATGGCAGCTTCTTTCTCCTCAGGCGGCATCCGCCCGTGAAGCATCACCACTTTAAAGTTGGGGAAGATCTCATCCTGGTAGCGCGCATACCACTGTTCTGCAGAGGCCTGCTCGCAGTTTTCATCCTCCTCTATGCGGGGACAGACAACAAAGGTCTGCTCCCCCTGGGCGATCCTCCCGGCGAGAAATTGATGCATGGCCGCGCGCTTTCCGGGAGTGACAATATGGGTCGAGATTTTTTTCCGCCCGGCGGGAAGCTGGTCGATCACCGAAACATCCAGATCGCCGTACAGGGTGAGAGCCAGGCTGCGGGGAATCGGGGTGGCGGTCATTACCAGGCAGTCTGCGTGCTCCCCCTTCTCTTTTAATGTCAAGCGCTGGTTCACCCCGAAGCGGTGCTGCTCGTCGATTATCACCAGGCCCAGATCGGCGAAATTCACATTTTCCTGAATCAGGGCGTGCGTGCCCACAACCAGCGAGGCCTCCCCGGAGGCGATCCTGGCTGCGGTCTCCCTTTTCGGGCCCGGTTTCAGTTTCCCGAGCAGGATTACAGGCTCGATCTCCAAAGGGGCCAGCAGTTTTTTCAAGGTTCTGTAGTGCTGCTCAGCGAGTACCTCAGTCGGGACCATCAGCGCAACCTGGTAACCGTTCTCAACGGCCCGCAGGGCAGCGAATACTGCCACCACTGTTTTGCCTGAGCCGACATCTCCCTGCACGAGACGGTTCATGGGGTGGGAGCCGGTGAGATCATTATCGATAGTGCGCAGGACATTCTTCTGGGCCTCGGTCAGGCTGAAAGGGAGCGCGCGGCCGAGGGCGCGAATCAGGTGATTGTGTTTCACGTAGTGACGTTTTCGCTCCTCGGCCCGAAGATGGAACTTGCGGCCCAGAAGCATCAGCTCCAGGTAAAAAAGCTCCTCGAAAACGAGGCTGTTTCGCGCCTGGAGCGCCTGGTTCCCGTTTTGTGGGCGGTGCACCAGACAGAGCGCCTGGGCACGGTCCAGCAGGCCCCAGGCCCGGCGCAGGCTCCCGGGCAGCTTATCCTCAAGGCGGGGAGCTGCTTTCAAAGCATTGTCGATTATCTTGCGCAGCGTCTTCTGGGTCAGCCCCTCGGTGAGCGGGTAAATCGGGATCACGCCCCCGCCTGTCCCGATAATCCCGCCGTCTCCTGCAGCCTTTTCAGCCTCCTCCTCGAGCAGGAGCTCGTACTCTATGGGGTTCAGATAAAGCCGGTCCCGGTAAAGCCGCACCTCGCCGAACATGATCCAGCGCTCTCCCCTGGCGATTAGATCCTTTAGAAACGCCCGGCCGAAAAAGCTGCAGCTAATCCGTCCCGTGCCGTCATCGAGCACTGCCTCGAAACCAATCTTGCGCCGCCTGGAATACATTGTGCGCACCAGAACCACGGTTCCGGCCACGGTAATCTCACGGGCCGGGCCCTTCAATGAGCCAAGCGGGGTGATTCTGGTTGCATCGAGATAGCGCCTGGGAAAGAGATAAAGCAGATCCACCACCCGTTCCACTCCCAGGCGTGCCAGCTGCTCGGCCCTTTTGGGACCCACACCGGGCAGATACTGCACGTGCATTTCCGGCTCGACAGGGGCAAGGGATTTTTTCCCACCGCAGTGCTTCACAAAAATTCCCGCCTCAACTGAAAGGTGCTAAATCAACAGCTTGAAATCCCCGGCAGAAACAGAAAAAAAAGGCAAACAATCAATTTCTCTTGTCGATTTTTCAGTCCAGGGGTAAATTAAATATTTATACTTTAATATGAAAATATAAAGATGCACTACGGTTTAAGAAAACATTTATTTTGGGCTGTCTCTGCCGGACTGTGTTTCGCCTCCCTGCTGAGAGCCCAGGATTCGGCTCAGGCTCAGGCGATCGCCGACTCTGCAGTAAGCAGCGATTCAGTTCCAGCCGCAGTTTTGTCAGCCGATTCGGTTTCCAGCCCTGATTCTTCCGCAGCCCAAATTCAAGCTCCCAGCCCGAAAGAGGTCAAGCCCCCTTCCGATTCCTTAAAACCGCCAGCAGCCCCAGCCAAGGAGCAGCCCAAGCCCAAACCCAAACCAACCGGGGATAGGGTCGAAGCCCGGGTCATTCCCTGGGACTGGGACCAGTACACCAATGTGGTCGAGGCAGGGCTGAGGGATTTCAGCGGCCGCGAATACAGCCTGGAGAAAAACGAGCATTACGATTCATTGTTCACACGCCTCGGGAAAGCAGTGCGGGTCTGGGGAAAAGTGAGCCGGGACAGTGAAGGGTTTTACAGCATGGCGGTCAACTTCGATCCCGAGGAGATCATCGGGGAGGAACTTGCAGCGTTGACCTTGAGATTTGCCCCAAAGACTAAAGACAAATCAGGGAGCACAGCAGAGTTACCTATTGCTAAACCCGTTCTGGAGATAGCTATTCCCCCTGAAACTGCAGCAGACAAACCCCACATCAAGATGCTTGTTCCACCTGTTTATCCCGAAGATGCGGAAAGCGAAAATATCGAGGGTAAGGTTGATTTGAGCCTTCACGTAACAGAAGAAGGGGCAGTAGATTCGGTGGTAACAGCAATCAGCAGCGGTCATCAATCAATAGACGATGCTGCTGTCAGAGCCGCGGAAAAGACGCTCTTCTATCCGGCGATAAAAGATGGGAAGCCGGTGTCAATGTGGATAGAGTACCCTTTTCATTTTGACATGAACAAGAAAGACAGCATCCCTGAAAATTTAGGTTCTCTGGAGACGGTTTACGCTTTGCACAAGGAGCTCGCGGATTCTTTGGCTGAAATGTCGGCTGGAAATCCAGATACGGTTCCTGCAAATGAGGAAGTACCAGAGGCAGAAGAGTTTCAGGTTGAGGCCGAGGTGATGCCCAAGGTCAAGTATATGCCCCCTAAACCCAAGATGCCTCCCCATATCGCCAAGGACCGTGTGGAAGTGGTTACCAGGATTGAGTTCTTTGTTACTAAAACCGGCGATGTGGATCCCGATAGAACAAAGATCGCGATTTCCTCCGGCTACCCGGAGCTTGATTCAATCGCTGTGGAATGGGCCAAAGGATTTAAATTCGATCCGGCGCTGAATCGCGGTGAACCGGTATCCATAAGAATGGCAATACCAATCGAGTGGAAATCAGAGTGACTATTTTTGACCGGATAAATGATCAAATTCTCTCTTTTTTAATCTCAGGCCTATAAATAAAAAAACACTTTTTTGTTTTTAACCCGGAAAATTCATAAAAATATTCCGTTCCTATTTTTCGTAGGGGCGCACCCGCGGGTGCGCCCGATTACCATCGAAAAATTACCGAACGCCGGGCGGACACATGGGTCCGCCCCTAAAAGTTTTGCGGTAATTTGTGAATAATGCGAGTTAAGGAATCATTTTTTAAAACTTCCACAAAAGAGGCTGTTATGAGTGGATCAAAAGACTCGATCTCCCGCCGCACCTTTTTTACACTTGGCGGAGGGGTAATTGGTTCTCTGGCTGCAGCAGGCTGCGGGAAAAAAGGCGCTCCCGGGCAAACGGCTGAGGAAGCGGTCAGCGTCCCTGAACCCAAAGCGACTGCTGCCGGTTTTCCCGAAGACATCCCCTATGCCGGTTTTCGCATGGGAATCCAGAGCTACTGCTTCCGGGAGTTCAAGGCACCCGATGATTTGATCAATAGCCTCCACACCATGGGACTGGCCCATGTAGAACTCTGGCCGGACGGCCACCTGCCAGTGGACACTCCGCTCGAGGAGCTCAGAGTCGCAGTGGCCCGTTACAAGGCTGAGGGTATCACTATCGACGCCTGTGGGGTAATCGAGATGAAAAATGACGAGGCCAAGTTGCGCAAAATATTCGAATATGCCCGGGAACTGGGAGTATTAGGCATAAGCGCCGGCCCGGAGCCTGACGCCATCCCGCTGCTGGATAAGCTCACCGCAGAATACGGTATCCCGATCGCCATTCACAACCACGGGCCGTCGGATGTATACTGGGGCACTTCCGAGCTGATCCGTAAGAACCTGGCCGGAACCTCGACAATGATCGGGCTGTGCGTTGATACGGGGCACTTCCAGCGTGTCGGGGAGGACCCGTTAGCCGCCCTGGATGAATTCCCGGACCGGATTCACGGCATTCATATCAAGGACATGGTGCCTGGACAAGGCGGGGAATACGAGGACAGAATTGTCGGCCGGGGCGCCCTCGACCTGGCGGCTTTGGTGGGAAAGCTCAAGGATATGGGCTTCAAGGGCTATTTCTCTCTGGAATACGAAAGCGATCCCTCGAACCCAATACCGGCAATGAAAGAATGCCTGGAAGAGATTAAAAAGGCCTGTAAGACATTATCTTAAAAAGAGATGAGCCAATCCGGGCGCGGGGTCAGTAACCACCTCCGGCGCGCTGAAAATATTTCTCTCGGCTGTCTGCGAATGGCTTTTTTGCAGATCGAGTTTTTCTGATAGATTGTTCACAGCTTTTGTTCCCATTTCAATATTAAAGGAGTCAAAGATGGGTAAAGCAACCGACTTGATGTCACGCCGTACTTTTGTGGCTCTCAGCGGTGGAGTTATCGGTTCCATGGCCGCAGCAGGCTGCGCACAAAAACCGGCCGAGCAGGCAGCCAGCGCTCCTGAACCTGCAAAAACGGCACCGGTTGACCCTTACGCCGGTTTTCGCATGGGAATGCAGACCTGGTGCGTACGGGAATTCAAGTCCACAGATGATGTGATCAAGAGCCTTCACGAACTCGGGCTGAAATACGTTGAAATCGCGCCGACCATTCATTTGCCTGAAGACACTCCGCCGGATGAGATAAAAGCCACGGTGGAGCGCTACAAAAGCGAAGGCATTACAATCGACTCCTGCGGTGTCTCCAGGATGCCGAATGACGAGGCGAGCTGCCGCAAAGTTTTTGAATATGCCAAGCTGCTGGGAGTACTGGCTATAGACGTTGCGCCTGAGTACGAGGCTCTCCCCCTTGTGGACAGGCTCACCGAGGAATACGGCCTCCCTGTAGCGATCCACAACCATGGCCCGGAGGATAAGCTTTACGCCAAGCCTGAAATGTATCGCCAGTATCTGGCCAAAACCTCGACACGGGTCGGCTTGTGTTTGGATACCGGGCATTCCCAGCGTTCCGGGGTCAACCCGCTCAGGGTAATCGATGAATTCCCTGACCGCATCCGGGGCATGCATATCAAGGACATGGTACCGGTCGTAGAGGGCGGGCATTGGGAGGATGCCATTGTCGGCAGAGGCCTGCTCTACCTGCCGTGTCTGCTGGGCAAGCTCAAGGAAATCGGGTTTAATGGGTTTTTCTCGCTCGAATACGAAAGCGACCCGTCGAACCCGCTGCCGGCAATGAAAGAATGCCTGGCAGAGATAAGGAAGGCCTGCGCTGCCCTGGCTTAAGGAATATCTCCAGGGCTGAGGCATGCCTCGCTTCTGCAAGCTGAAGCCTGACCTTTGAAGACTGCTTTTGGACAAGGTCAGGGAAGTTTTTGAATAGCAAGTCCTGAAACATGCTCCAGCTTTCGCTGTTTATGTCTGTCCAAGTCAGGGCTGGGCCGGCATCCTTTTTGCTTTTTATGAACTCCACGCTGATACCCGCCATGGTGATTATTGCAAAAAGGATGCCGGCCCAGCCCGCTCCGCACCGGTCCACAGGCTGACTTGCACAATGCTAAGCAAAGAGGGCTTCTGTCTTTCCAGAAATAATCCGGGATAATTTGTGCGATCCTCTTTCATAAATCACCCATCCTCCAGATTAACCTTTCAGGAGACTGACATTATGACTTCGCTCGCCTCTTTTTTAGTCATTGTCCTGTCGCTGACAGCTCTGTTTTTTACCTCCTGCGATAAAGGCGCGCAGAGGGCAGGGGAACTTGAATCAATCGTTTCCCCGGAGGGCGCCTCATTCGCCGAATCCCTGGCCGCCAGGGAAATCCGCCGCTACTTGTTCCTGCGCACCGGCAAGCTCTTGCCGATTGTCGAGGAGCTCGAGGGGAAACACGGGGGCTGGATTGTTGTCGGCTCAAAGGGCCGGCCCCTGGTGAAAAACCTGTTGGCTGACCCGCAACTGAAATCTTCGGTCGAAAGCCTGGCTCCCGGCCATTACTGTCTCAAGACTCTGGAGCACGCCTCGGGCCGGGTGGCGCTGGTTGCCGGGGGCGATGACCTCGGAACGCTTTACGGCGCGTATCGCCTGGCAGAGCACCTGGGTGTCCGCTTCTACCTTCACGGCGATGTGGTCCCGGACTCCCAGGTCGCTGCGGTTCTTCCTGAGCTGGATGAAACGGGCAGGCCGCTTTTCGACATCCGGGGGATCCAGCCTTTCCATGACTTTCCCGAGGGACCCGACTGGTGGGACCTCGACACCTACAAGGCTGTATGCTCGCAACTGCCCAAGCTGCGGATGAATTTTATCGGCCTGCATACCTATCCTGAGGGCGATGTCGGGCCTGAGCCGGCTGTCTGGATCGGCAGCCCGGAGGATGTCGGTGAGGAAGGCCGGGTGAAATTCAGCTACCCGGCCCGTCATTTTACCACGCTCAGCGGGACCTGGGGCTACAAGCCCGCGAGCACAGGCGACTATATTTTCGGCGCAGCAGAGTTGTTCGAGCGTGACGACTACGGTGCGGATTACATGGTGGGCATGGCTCCCTGGCCCGGGAATCCCCAGGACTGCAAAGAGATGTTCAACCGCCTGGGCGCGGTTCTGCGCGAGGCGTTCAATTTTGCCCATCGCCTGGGGATCAAGACATGTGTCGGTACCGAGACTCCGCTGACTATCCCCGCGCCGGTCAGGGAGCGGCTGAAAGCCGCGGGCAGGGACCCGTCCGACCCGGCGGTAGTGGAGCTCCTTTACGAGGGTATGTTCCGGCGGATCATGAAGGCTTATCCGCTTGATTACTACTGGTTCTGGACACCCGAGGGCTGGACCTGGCAGGGCGCGAGCGAGGAGCAGGTCAAAGCCACGCTGGCTGATTTCCGGGCGGCCCTTGCCGCTGCTGAAAAAGTAAAAGCTCCGTTTACACTGGCTACCTGCGGCTGGGTCCTGGGACCCCAGAGCGACCGGTCTTTGTTCGACAATGCCCTGCCCAAGGAGATGCCCATGAGCTGTATCAACCGGGAGGTGGGCAAGGAGCCGGTGGAGCCTGGATTTTCAGGGATCACAGGCCGCCCGAAATGGGCCATCCCCTGGCTGGAGGATGATCCGGCGCTGATAGTCCCGCAGCTCTGGGCCGGAAGGATGCGGCGCGATGCCGCCGATGCCCTCGCTTACAGGTGCACGGGCCTGCTTGGCATTCACTGGCGCACGCGTATCCTGGGGCCCAATATCGCAGCCTTGGCCCATGCGGCCTGGGACCAACAGGGATGGAATGCGGGAGCCACGGCACAGGCCGGGCAGTCCGAAAGCGAAAAGCCGCGCCACCTGCCGGCTGGCGATTTCTACGCGGACTGGGCGCTCTATCAGTTCGGCCCTGAGGCTGCAGAGCCGGTCGCCGCGATTTTCACCCGGCTCGACGGCCGCCTGCCCTGCCCCTCCAGATGGGTCGGCGGACCGGGCGGGATAAAACCTGACAGCCTGCCCTGGGAAGAGGTCGGAAAGGATTATGAATTTGTCGATGAACTGGCCGGGCTACGCCCAAAAATCAGGGGCGCCGGCAATTCAGAGCGGTTTGATTACTGGCTGAACACTTTCCGCTATCTCCGGGCCGTGGCTCAGGTGAGCTGCGCCTGGGTCCATTTCGGTATGGCCCTGGACAAGGTCAAGGCCGCGAAAGACTCAGAAGCCCGGAAAACCCTGGCCCGGGAATTCGCCCTGCCGGCCAGGAAAGAGCTGGTCGCCCGGGTTGAGGAGGCGCACAGCATTCTGCTCTCCACTGTCACCACCACCGGCGCCCTGGGAAATGTGGCCAACTGGCAGCAGCATTTGCTGCCGGCATTGCTGACTGAACCCGGGATGGAGCTGGCCGGAATCCTGGGCGAAGACCTGCCAGAGGACGCCATGCCTTCCAGGCGCTACGACGGCCCGGCGCGGATAATCGTACCCACGGTTCGCACCAGCCTATTCTATGGCGAAACGTTGAAATTAAAAGTAATATTTCTGGGAGCCGAGCCAGGTCATGCTGCTGTGTACTGGCGACCCATGGGCCAGGGCGGGTTCGCCGAGATGCCGCTCGAGCATGTGAACCGCGGCGTTTATACTGTCACCTTACCCTCTGAGGCGACCAGGGAAGATCTTGAATATTATATTCAGGCCACGACCGGTTCCGGAGAAACACTCCGCTTTCCGGCCGCTTCCCCAGCCTTGAACCAGACTGTTGTCGTGCTGCCGGCGGAAAGCGATTGAGAAAATGAGTATGCTATCCAGCGAAAGGGCGGAAAATGGGCGAGACTATAAAAAGTGAGCTTTCAGGCGAAGAAAAGGGCAGCATGCTATATGTGGCAGTGGTTTGCATGGTGGCTGCGCTGGGGGGCCTTTTATTCGGCTATGACACTGCGGTTATTTCAGGCGCCATCGGCTTTCTGCAGACCCGCTTCGGCCTGGACCCCGCCTGGACCGGATGGGCGGCCTCCTGTGCCCTGGTGGGCTGCATTATCGGCGTTTCGGCTGCGGGTGTTCTGAGCGACAGGCTCGGCCGGAAAAAAGTTCTTTTTATATCAGCCGTGCTTTTCCTTGTCTCAGGAATCGGCACGGCCCTGGCCGGGAATATCACCTGGCTCATCGTTTTCAGAATCCTGGGCGGGACCGGAGTGGGCGCGGCTTCGATGACCTCACCGATGTATATCGCCGAGATCTCCCCTGCCGCAATCAGGGGCCGGATGGTCTCGGTCAACCAGTTCGCCATTGTCTCCGGTATCCTGGTGGTCTATTTCGTGAATTATTTTATCGCCAACCAGGGCACTGAAGCCTGGAACATTCAGTTCGGCTGGCGCTGGATGTTCGGCTCGCAGAGTGTGCCGGCCCTGATATTGCTGGTCTCTTTGTTTTTTGTCCCGGAGAGTCCGCGCTGGCTTACCAGGCAGGAGCGCCCCAGCGAGGCACTGGCCATTCTGTCCCGCGCCGGCGGAGCCCGGAATGCAAGAGCGGAGCTTGCGGCTATCAAGGACTCGCTGGCCTGTGAAAGCGGCTCATTGGCGCAGCTTTTCCGGCCCGGGATGCGGATCGTGCTGGCAATCGGGGTCACTCTCGCTGTTCTTCAGCAGGTCACCGGGATTAATGTGATCCTCTACTACGCTCCTGAAATTTTCAAGAAATTAGGCTCCGGAACGAACGCCGCCCTCCTTCAGACTGTGGTGGTCGGCGCGGTGAATCTTACTTTCACGATCGTGGCTATCTGGACTGTGGACCGGCTGGGGCGAAAGCCGCTGATGATTTTTGGGGCGGCCGGAATGGGGATTGCGCTCGCGGCTTTCGGGCTGGCCGCATTCTATCAAAAGACCGGAGCCTGGGTTCTTTTATTCGTCCTGATTTATATCGCCTGCTTCGCCCTTTCCCTAGGACCAGTGGTCTGGGTGGTGCTCTCGGAAATCTTTCCCAACCGGATCCGCGGAAGGGCCATGTCTATTGCCACGGTCTGCCTCTGGGCGGCAAATTACGTGGTTTCCCAGACCTTTCCCATGCTGAACGAAAACAAATGGCTCGTGGACAGGTTCCACCACGGATTTCCGTTCTGGGTTTATGCCTTTCTGTGCGGGCTGACAGTGTTTTTTGTCTGGCTTTTCGTGCCTGAAACCAAGAAGAAATCGCTGGAAGAGATCGAGCAGATGTGGCTGAGGCATTAATAAAGGAGCGACCGGGGAATTCATTTCAAAATGCTCAAGACCCAAAGGCAGCTACACAGGTCTGTCCCTAAGTACTATAACTCGAAAATACGGTGACTTATTTTTTCCAGCAACGCTGTGCGAACTCGTAGGGGCGACCGGCGGTCGCCCGAACAGGGCGAGGCATGCCTCGCCACTACGTTTACTAAGTTTGTAAATTGATTTAAAACAATACGCTACACTATTTATGAATTCATGTACTAAGGTTTATCAATTTACGGATATACCGGATATGCATAGAAGCCACTGGTTTGGATATCTCTATTTTACGCTGACCCAGACCGAGCTGGACCAGGCAAGATGCCCGTCCTCCTGGACCGCCCGCACGTAATAAAAATCCGTCCTGCCGACCGGCTTATCATCCGAAAGCTCTATTTTCATACTCCTGCCGCTGCCGATCCGGTTAACCAGCTCTCCATTGTTCTTGATCACAGCGACATACTTTATCTTATCGGTTCCCTCGATCTCCGCTTTGATATTCCTTATTTCACCCGGACTGTTCACATAAAACTCACTTCCCATCGGATATCCATTGATCGAAAAATCGACAATGATCCTGGCCCCGGTGGTTGCATAAACGGCCCTGTCCCACAAGGAGTTGAAAATTCCCTCTTTTGTCAGGGTCCTGGAATACGAGGCGCTGATTCCGGCTGTATTGGATTTGAAATGCCTGAGCCAGGTTCCGGTTCCGCCGCGGCCTGCGTGCTCGTCACCACCCCCGATGCATCCCAGTCTCAAGCCGGCAGCCAGGGCCTGCTGGAAAGTCCGGTATCCGGTCTGGCCGAAAAGATAAGCTTTCTCCGGACCGGCCGTAAATTCGGAATTGCCCCAGACAGAGTAGATCTCATCACACCGCACCACGGGCGAGTCCATATCGTGCCATCCCCCGCCGTTGTGGTTGTGCGGCACGGCAATGACTTTTTTTTCGCCGAACCCGAGCAGGCGCTCCCACAACTGATGTCTAGAAGTATACTTGTTTCCCAGCTCCAGCAATGGTTTCATCACCTTTTCATAATCCGGAGAATCATCCGCAAAGTAAAAGTTCACATGGCCCCCGCCAGGGATCTCCGAGGCCAGCCCCTCATACCCGGAAAAAGAAATAAATCTCCCGGGCTCCGTGAATTTAATCGCGCTTTCCCTTATCTCCTTGAAAACACCGGAGGCATGGTCGCAGATACAGCAGTAATCAAGAGCGGCAATGTCCCGGCAAAACCTGTTGTTATGGTCTGGCGATCCGATACCATCCGATTCATAGCTGTGGACATGCAAGTCACCCCAGAATATCTTTCCCCCGCCTTTTTCCGGGACGACCTTTATCGGGTTGCTCTCGGCCGCGAACCCCTTTTCCTCATCTTTGACAACCAGATAGTAAACACCCGGTTTCGAGATTTTTCCGCCCCCGGAGATCCTGATAAATTCCTTTTCCGGGTTATCGACCCGGAAGGTTTCCGGAAGCTGGGTCACCGCGGATGATTCGAATGTCAGCCGGCCTGTATAGCCTTTAGACTCATTGCCGAGCCTGTCCATGGGCCGGATATGCAGATCGAAAGGCTCATCGACCGAAACCAGCGAGGGCACGGTGAATGCGAGCTTTACCGCTTTTCCGCCGATCACGTGCAGGGCCGGCGGGTTCTCGATACAGTATATTTTTTCCGCAGCGGTACAGAGTTGAATCCTTAGTTTTTTGATCTTATTCGTCAGATCCTCGAATTTTTCCCAGTCCACATTCTTGAGAACGAATGTAGTGAACTCGTGGTCCTGGGCGAAATAAGCTACGGAAGCGCCGGGGCCTCCATACCGCGTATTCCCGTAAAGCACGATGATTTTATCCCCCTCTTTGAGCGGGGCGCCCGAGATTCCGATATACAGGTTCGTTCCCTCGCTCTGCCTGGAATAGTCCCAGATCGAGGTATAAAGGATAAGTCTGGTGTCCGGATTAGTCGAGCGCACGGTAGTCAGGCCGGGCGAAAAACTCTTTGACCGCTCCTGATTGTAGTTCGGAATGACATCTCCGGGAAAAGTGGGGTAATGTAAAAGCGGGGGATTGAACCCGTAAGGGAAATAAATATTCAGCGCATCGGTGGTATCCAGGCCTGCTTTCCCGGCGGTATAGATTATCTCCCAGGTTCCGAAGCTGCCCGCCACTACGTCTTCGTTCGGCTCGATTACAGCGCTGCCCAGCTCCGGGCCTCCCTGAAGCGCAGGGTACATTTCACCCGGGCCCATCCTCCTCAAGGAGTTCTTTCTCCCGGCTTCCTTATGGCAAGCGGCAAAGTAGGAAGAGTTATCCTTTTTCTGAGCGAAAATCTGGCCTGGTAAAACCAGGCTGCTGATAAAGGAGGCAACCAGCAAAAGGGACATTTTTTTCATTTTACACCCCTTGTCTCGGGTCGAAACTTGATTTTATTTCATTGATTATCAAGGCGTTATTTTGAAATGCAGCGGGACCATTTCCCGGTATCAGAACTTTCATCCGGACTGCAATCAGAAAGACAAAGCCAGTAGTCAAGAACCGGCATGGTAATTCTCATGGGAATAGGCCGTCTTGCCCCCTGAGAGTAGCTAAACCGGTGTTGATCAGGGAGCCTGGGACTCGTTCCGCACCATGCGCCACATATTTTCGTGGTGAATCGGATTCTCCATTTCTTTAGTGTGGCAAACCGCGCAGGATTTGTTGGCCCCGATAGCATAGGGCGTGCCGCTGTACTGCATGGGCTGGAGCACATCCCGGTAATGGCCGTAGGGATTGAGCGCCGGATAGATCGCATGTGTCGGGCCGTGGCAGGCCAGGCAGCGGATAAGCGCGTTATCGTTATACTTGCGGTAGAGCTCCCTGTCCGTTTCGTTCCAGTGGTTGAAAGCGACTGCGCCTGGTTTCGGCTGCTGGAAACCGGCATGGCAGGCGAGACAGTCGGGCTCTCTGAGCCAGGGGGTGCGGGGAACTATCTCTTCGCTCTTCTCCGCCATCCGCGGACTGATATTTTTCGCCAGCTTGGCCGCTCCCGGCTTTTCCATTTCAGCGTTCAGGAGAGAAAGCGCCAGATCTTCCAGGGTCCCGTGGCAGCGGCTGCAGGTTACCC
>Ga0307379_10002351_pt1 | contig 28226 bp, 29 predicted proteins | sample UN2MG_FD_202237 | JGI IMG/M metagenome (GOLD analysis project Ga0307379, IMG submission 202237) | Soil microbial communities from Risofladan, Vaasa, Finland - UN-2 | ecosystem: Environmental > Terrestrial > Soil > Coastal area > Acid sulfate soil | place: Finland: Risofladan, Vaasa | collected...
GCGGATACCAATCATATCTATCCAGCCGACCTGGTTACCCCGATAGAGAGGGCCTGCTCTGAATGTGTGGCTAAACATAGACCGGCTTCGTTCTTCTTTCCCTATAACTCCCACCAGAAAGCCAACCACTTTACCCTTTAGTTCAGCAACAAATCTTAGCTTGGGATGATAGACTTCCAAATAAGCGTCAATGGTAAATGGCCAAGTAGTCACTCGCCCTTTGCCAGATAGCGAACGATCTATTTCATTTACTCTTGGCAGGTCGTTTTCAACCATCCTTCGAATCTTAATGTCTCCCTTATTCTGAGTCATAACTATCTCCTTACACTATAGTAATAGTTATTATACAGCAGTGGCCTCTGAAGTTTCCACTAATCTTCAAGTTACTCATTCCATATAGCCGCTTTATTATCTACGAAGAGGGGAGCAAAATATAGCCTTAATGTGCGTAATCTGACATAACATATAGTTTAATTTTAATATTGGCTTTTCCCTGACTTTAAGAATAATATTACAGTAAATAAATGTTTAATATAAAAGACCTTATATTCTATTCAATTGCAGGCAGCGTAATTGGTGTTATAGCACAACTATTGGGAGCAAGCCTTTCTGTTACTTTACTTTCAGCTTTACTGATTCCTCCTGTTTTTTTACTTGTCTATAGAATTATCAAATCGCCCTAGGTTTTTTAACCAGGCATGAAGTACACAAAATGCCGCATAACATATACCTACTTTACCCCTTTATTCTACTTGCTTTTCCTCCAACCCTTAGTACCTTTAAAAACATAAATAATAGTATCAATAATAAGCTTAATAATAAGCCTTAAAATCCAAATACTAATCTTAATAATCTCCACAAGAGCTCTAAAATTAGCATTCTCTTTTCTTGCCACATGGTGTTTAAAATGCTCTTTCTTGGTCATCAATTGTAAATTCTCAAATCTATTATCAGTTTTAATCCCATTTATGTGATGTACTATTACGTCCTTTCTCAGTCGTAAACCAAGCTTTCTTTCCATCACATGTCTATGAACAAGCTTTCCCGAATCTCTAAACCGTTTGTATCCTTTTTTATCTATATATACCTTTGACAATTTCATCTTCCCTAACTATCTAGTCTCTTGCCGTCCTATCTATTAATTATATATTACCTATGATTAGTTAACCATTTAGACATGTTTAACATAGCCTCTTTATTATATTTTTTTTCTGCGAATTATTTTAGCATCATGTTAGCAAATTTTGTTTATGAGTAGGGGAGTAAAATTCATAGTTAATATATGTAATCTGACATAACATATATAGTGCGCCCCAAATTATGGTATATATGGGGGTTTACATAATAAATATCCATCAGCTCATGATTAGTTTATTCATTAAAAATCAATTTATTCAAATCAACAGGAACGTCTCCCGTAAAACGTTTCCCTTTTTCTGCAACAAAGCAGGCATATTTTATCCTGATATTTACTTCCATCAATTTATTTGCTTCTCTCAATACTTTCTTGAGAGCATCATATTCGAATATAGCTTCAACGGGGTTACCTCCCCTATGTACCCAACCTTGCAACATTCCTAAATCTGGATAGGCTAAAAATTTATTGTCAGAAAGTATAAACCCAGCACGAAGAATATGTACCGAAGTCCGAGCAGTATTAATAGCTTTGATATTAACAGATTTTGGTGCTTCATTCTCGTAAATAATATCTGCAGTAACTTTGATTTTAGGTCTGTTCAATGCCCAACTAATAATAAGCCACAACAAACCGAGTATACCTGCTGCAGCACCAATGGCAAAAAATATTTGCAAAGCATTCATACCACCATTATACCACAATTTTATTCTTAAAGTATTATGTTAAGTTATAACCTGCCTCTTTGTCCCAGTGCCTCCCATCAAAATCCCACCGGAGAAAAGAGGAAATGAGGGACAAAAATGAAGGGCTAATTTTCCCTTGCTATCCCTAAAGGTAGTTTACCATTCAAAAAGATTTTTAGGGGCCTAGATTTTGATTTGAGAGCGTCTTATTTCAGGGGGCTGGTTAAGCCGGTTGTGCAGCCGGGGTTAGCCGGCAGCTGAGCGTTTCCAGGAGTTTGGGCAGCCCCCATTTCTTTTCCGCCGAGATAAGCACCGTATTTTCATTGGTTACATCATCCCGGTGGGAAAGATAGTTTATGGCTGATTCCTCATCCCAGGTCTTGCTGTTGTCCAGGAGCAAATCAATTTTGTTCAGCGCCGTAATCCGGGGCTTATCCGCAAGGTTGAGGTCGGCCAGAATATCCTCTACGGTCTGGCATTGCTCTGGAGCGTTATGTGAAGTCAAATCAACCACATGGAGGAGTATATTGGCTTCAGATAGCTCCTCAAGGGTTGCCCTGAACGCAGTTACAATAGTGGGCGGTAATTTCCGGATAAAGCCGACGGTGTCGGTTAATAAGACTACATTCTTATCAGGGAGGGTTAAGCGTCTGGTAGTTGGGTCTAGAGTAGCGAAGAGCTTGTCTTCTACAAATACATCAGCCTGACTGAGAGCATTCAGCAAGGTGCTTTTACCGGCATTAGTGTAGCCAACTAAGGCGACTATAGGAATACCGCTTTCCCTGCGCTGTTGACGATAAAGCCTGCGGTGTTTCCTCATCTCTTCAATCTTTGCTTTTAACCGCTGTATTTTCCGGCGGATAAGGCGTCTATCAGTTTCAAGTTGTGATTCACCAGGACCTCGGGTGCCAATACCACCGCCAAGCCTTTCCAAATGACTCCACTGCCCGGCAAGACGAGGAAAGAGGTATTGATGCTGAGCCAGCTCTACCTGCAGTTGCCCATCACGGGTTCGAGCCCGCCTGGCAAAAATATCCAGGATCAGGGCGGCACGGTCAATTACTTTTATTTGAAGAGCCTCCTCTAGATTCCGTTGCTGTAATGGTGAAAGCTCATCATCAATGATTACTACATCATAGTTCACGCTGCCCTTCAGAGATAGTAATTCGTCTAATTTGCCTTTACCCAGATAGTGTGTTTTCGAGGGTATGGGTAACCGCTGCATGAGTCTTCCTACCACATTAGCCCCAGCCGTCTTAGCTAATTGAGCCAGCTCTTCTATAGAGTTCTCGACTGACCACCCAGCAGCACTTCCTTTAACGGCTACCGCAACCAAGAATGCCCGTTCTGGAGATTTCTGGGTAACAACTGTTCCTTTAGTAATGATACCCCCTTACTCCCTCAAAAAGAACATTATGTCAAGTTACTTCTTTGCCTTGAACCTGTTCTTAGTGTCACGCCACCCCGCTAACCGTGACAAACCTTTCACCAGCCCCGCATCCGTGATGGTTAATGATAACCGCACATAACCTTCACCATTTTTACCATAACCTATCCCGGGGGTAACCACAACCCCAACCTGTTCCAATAAATCATTAGCCAATTCTATAGAGGTGTAGCCTTCAGGAACCTTAGCCCAAACATACAGACTTGCCTTTGGCGGCTCGGCTTCAAGACCGATACTACGTAACATATCAACAACTAAGTCACGGCGTCTCTGGTAAATAGCATTGTGCTTTTGAATACAATCCTGGGGTCCAGTCAAAGCCTCAATGGCAGCATATTGAATAGCCTGTGGAATGCCAGAATCTATATTTGACTTAACCGTATTCAGAGCACCTACTATCTCAGCATTACCTACCACCATTCCTATCCGCCAGCCGGTCATATTATAGCTCTTGGACAGTGAGTGAAACTCTACCCCTACTTCCTTAGCTCCGTCTGCCTGCATAAAGCTAATTGGCCGATAACCATCAAAGGCGACCTCTGTATATGGAGCGTCATGACAGATAGCCAGGTTATATTGCTGAGCAAACTTAGCTACCTTGTTAAAGAAATCAAGGTCAGCCACGGCACCAGTAGGATTATTAGGATAGTTTAGCCACAGAAACTTAGCCTTTTTGGCAATATCTTCAGGTATAATATCCAAATCAGGTAGAAAATTATTTTCCTTAGTGAGGGGCATATAGTAAGGCTTGCCGCCAGCTAACATAGTGCTTACCGAATAAACAGGATATGCTGGGTCAGGCACCAGAGCAATATCCTCAGGGTCAATAAAGCATAGGGCAATATGAGCAATGCCTTCCTTGGCTCCAATAAGGGGTAATACCTCTGAATCAGCATCAAGAGAGACATCAAAGCGCTTTTTATACCATTTAGCTACAGCCTGACGCAATTCCGGTAAACTGGCTGCTTCTGGGTAGCGATGATTAGCTGGGTCTTGTGCTGCCTGACATAGCTTCTCAATTATATGGGGTGGTGTAGGCATATCAGGGTCACCGATAGCGAAGCTAACTACCTCCTCACCCTTAGCCTTTTTGTCAGCAATCTTTTGGATAATCTCCACAAAAAGATACGGTGGTAAATTTTCTATTCGTCTTGCCATTTTCATCTCAGCTACACCTCATTTACTTTGACCATTCTCCAGTAAATACTATTTCGGCTGGCCCCCCAAGTAGTACTTCCCCTGCCCTATCCCACTCCACCTTAAGTGTACCGCCCGGTAATTTTATGTCCACTTCATTATCAGTATAACCAAGCAGTTGAGCAGCGACAGCCACAGCACAGGCACCACTGCCACAGGCCAGGGTCTCCCCTGCTCCCCGCTCCCATACCCGGGCTTCTATCTGCCGGCGGCTTATTACATTGGCTACCTCAAAGTTTGTTCGGTTAGGAAACATCTTGTGCTGCTCGACCTTTGATCCCAGCTGGGACAATGGGAAGTCGGATACTGGGTATTGCCAAAAATAAATGGCATGCGGATTCCCCATAGAGACAAAGTTCAGGAGTAGATCCCTGCCCCCTATAGAAACATGATAGTTTAGCATTGATTTTATGTCAACTAAATTCTCTTCCCTTGTCTCTATTTCTACCGGGATGTCTTTAGCTCCAAATTTTGGTTCACCCATGCCAACCTGGATTTTAGCTGGCTTACCCATTGCTCTATAAATTCTGGCTTTCCTTATACCGGCTACCGTTTCTACTGATATTTCCTGAGCCTCGCTCTTAGCTAATCCCCTATCTATAACATATTTAGCCAGGCATCTTAATCCATTACCGCAGGCTTCAGCCTCAGAGCCGTCAGGATTGAATATATGCATCTGAAAGTCAGCTAAATGTGAAGGTAGTAACACCAGCAAGCCATCAGCACCTATACCAAAGTGACGGTCACACATAGCCATTGCCATTTGAGACCAATCTAGGTTTACCTCACTGGCTTCCACCAGTATAAAATCATTTCCAGCACCCTGCACTTTGGTAAAATTCATATTGAGTAATCCTACCCCCTTTATGCCTCTTGCATGAATTTAGCCAGTAACGCTGTGATTTCCGAATCTAGCTTACTCTGTATGTCAAACCACTGTATTCTATTATCTTTCAACCGAAACCAGTTATATTGGTGCCGAACAAATCGGTGGGTTTCAAACTTGATTTGCTGTATAGCTGCAGCTAAAGTTAGCTCACCATCAAGAAACATGCCAATTTGCTTGTAGCCTATGCCAGACATAGCTGACATATTAAAATCATAACCTATCTTCACCAGCTTTTCCACTTCGGCTACCAAACCTTGCTTTATCATTTCATCAACCCTTAAATCAATTCTACGATATAGCTCTGCTCTGTCTGCGGTTAAACCTATTATTAGGGTATTAAAAGGGGGTGCCTTCTTATATTGAAGCTGTGAAAAGGGGGTCGCAGTATCCCTATGGACTTCAAGAGCCCTTACAATGCGACGGACATTACGCCGGTCAATCTTCTGCGCTGCTACCGGGTCAATCTCCGCCAGTTCCTGATAAAGCTTGTCCTTACCGACCTTGGCTGTTTTCTCCTCCAGGCTGTGCCTGAATTCCAGGTCAGGTGGGACTTGTGGTATCCCCCACCCTTCTAATACTGACCATACATACATCCCGCTGCCGCCCACCAATATAGGTAACTTATTTCGCCGGTGAATGTCGCTAATTGCTCTGTAGGCTAGTTCTTGATATTGAGCCAAGTTAAAATCCTCATCAGGATTGAGTATGTTAATCAGATGATGGGGCACAAGAGAGAGCTCTTCCCGACTAGGTTTGGCTGTACCAATATCCATATGACGGTATACCTGTCGGCTGTCAGCACTTATTATCTCACCCTTAAAAGCCCGGGCTAGGCGAAGAGCCAGCTTGCTCTTACCTACACCAGTAGGACCAACTATAGCTACCAGATGGTTCAATCTTACCCGTCTAATTTCCAGGATTGTTTTAGAAGTCTACCCCGTTTATCCCAATAAGCGATTTTTAATCCCTTTAGCTTGCTTGACTATGCTCAAGAACTGGTCTGCTTTCAGACTGGATCCACCGACAAGGGCTCCATCTATTTCAGGCTGGTTTATAAACTCGGTAGCATTAGCCGCGGTAACACTACCACCATAAAGAATGCGTACATCCTGGGCAGCCCTTTCACTGTATAATTCAGCAATATTATGGCGAATAAGACCAATAGTCTCATTTGCCTGTTCACCGGTAGCCGCTTTGCCTGTGCCAATAGCCCAAATTGGTTCATAGGCTATAATCAAGCCCTTGGGATAATCTATTCCAGCCAAGGATGCTCTTAGCTGGCCGGTTACTATCTCTTCTGTCCTTCCTGCTTCATTCTCTTCTAACTTTTCTCCTACGCATAAAATAGGCTTCAACTTAACCTTCAATGCTGCCCGAACCTTCCTATTAGTAACTTCCCCAGTCTCATTAAAATACTGTCTACGCTCCGAGTGGCCTATAATAACAAATTCACACAGGTCGGCGAGCATTAGTGGCGAAATTTCTCCAGTATAGGCACCCTTTTCCTCAAAGTATATATTCTGCGCCCCCAATTTTATTGAGCTTCCTTTAATTAGCTCCCCGACCGCAGCTAGGGAAATAAAGGGTGGGCAGATTACCTTGTCAACATTATCTATCTGGTCAAGCCCCTGGCGCATCCCATTGACCAATGCTATGGCTTCGCCTACTGTGGTATTCATCTTCCAATTACCGGCAATCATAGGCACACGCATCTTAGTCTCCTAAGCACCAAATTTATTGAGTTTCAGAGCATTAGCCATGGCCAGAGGCATAATCTGAGTAGCCGGGAATCGTCCCAGTCCCCCAGAAACACAAGCCGACTCAGAAAACTCGCTTACTTTATCAGGGCGACACCATTTAGAATACAAAAGAACGGGTAATGGGTGCCAGCTATGCTCTTTGAGTAAGGACGGTGTTGAATGGTCACCGGTGACCACGATAACATCAGGCTCAAGACTCGTCAGGTTAGGTAGAGCCTTATCAACTTGCTCTATAATCCTGACCTTTCTGTTAAAATCGCCATCTTCGCCAGCCAAATCAGTTCCCTTTATGTGTATGAAGAAAAAATCATAGTTAGCATAATTCCGTTTCAATGTTGCAAATTCATTTTTGATAGTGGTTCCTGTCTCCAGAATCTTCATGCCAACCAACTTAGCGAGTCCCCGATACACAGTATAACTAGCAATGACTACTGGCTTCAATTGGTAAATCTCACCCATTGTGGGGAAAGGGGGTTGCCTAGAGAAGCCGCGGAGGAGAATCATATTGGCTGGATGGTGTTCAGCCAGCGTCGTCTTAGCCTGAGCTATGAACTGGTTGGCAATCCTAGCCATTCTGTTAGCCCCAGGACTTTGAGCAGTAATAACCATTGGTGTCACCCCCGTCTGCTGGGGATCAGAGTCGCTGATATCAGCAGTAAGACTATCTCCCCGAAATACCACTACAAAACGGTGCTCTCTTACCGGATGAACAAAAACCTTAGCCCCTTCTATTACCAACCCATCCAATAAGGGGCACAGCTCGATACACTTCTTAGTAGAGATGCGACCTGCCCTGCGGTCGGTAACTAACCCTATTTCATCCACAGAGCAGAAGTTTCCCCGAGCTGCGACATCATCCGGTTGAAGGTCAAAATCTATTCCGAATGTTTCCAGCACACCGCGACCAATGTTAAAGCTGACAGGATTATAACCAAACAGAGCCAGGTGCCCTGGTGCACTACCTGGGGTTATTCCTAGTCCCACAGGGTCACTAAGACCACACACACCTTTGGTAGCCAGCTTATCAAGGTTTGGCGTATTAGCTGTTTCTAATTCTGTCTTACCTGTCTCCGGATTAGGCAGTCCACCTAAGCCATCAATGACCATTAATACAATCTTAGAAGGTGAAGACTTGGCGACGCTCCTTATTAACTCTAGGCTACTCTCCAGAGCCAACTTCTTATTGAGTAGTGCCTTTATCCCGGGCAGGGTTTCTCCGGCTAGAAATCTAAGTGAAGCTCCACCGCCAGTAGATACAAAAGTCATCTTATTAGCTAGTTTCATCTCCACTGCTACCTCAGCAGTGGACCCACCCCCAACAACAGTAATGGCACCAAGATTAGCTAAGAGTCTAACCATAGCTCTGGTTCCCCTAGCGAATCTGGGTATCTCATATATGCCCATTGGTCCATTCCAAAAAACTGTTTGACACCTTCGCAATTCCTTGCGGAAGTTTCTAATAGTTTGCGGACCTATATCTACAATTCTCTTATCCTTTGGTATATTCTCTATAGATACAACTTCTGCTTTGGCTTTGGCACCAAGTTCGTTAGCAATAACCACATCAACCGGCAATAGTAAGCGCACACCATTTCTTGCTGCCCTTTCCATTAAGCTGACGGCAGTGTCCAGCATTTCGGTTTCAATCAAGGAATGGCCTACCTCACAGGATTTAGCCTTTAAGAAGGTAGCTGCCATAGCCCCACCAATTAGAAGATAATCCACCTTACCTATAATATTTTCTAACATACCTACCTTGTCACTTATTTTGGCACCGCCGATAAGAGCAGCGAAAGGATGACCTGGATTCTGTAGGATATGGCTTAAGGCTTCCACCTCTTTTTCAAGTAGTAGGCCAGCTACCGCCGGAAGATAATTAGTAATCTCTACTATTGAAGTATGAGCCCGGTGAGAAGTGCCGAAGGCATCATTAACGAATACGTCAGCTAATCGGGCTAAGGCTTGAGCAAAGGAGGTGCTGCCCGTTTCTTCATCGGAGTGAAAGCGAAGATTTTCCAGGAGTAAAACATCACCACTCTGCAAGCTGGCTACTGAATTCTCCACTTCAGGACCAATACAATCTGTAGCAATTCCTACTTGCTGCCCTAAGATTTGTGATAGGCGCTGGGCAACAACATTCAACCGCAATTTACCAACTACCCTTCCTTTAGGCCGGCCTAGATGAGAAATTAGAACAACCCTCGCCCCTCGGTCAATAAGATATCTAATAGTTGGTAATGCAGCTTGAATGCGGCTATCATCAGTTATAGTCCTCTTCTTATCTAGAGGAACATTGAAGTCAACCCTAGCCAGAACCCTCTTGCCGCTAACCTCTATGTCCCTGATTGTCATCTTATTCATTTACTACCTCTAATTATCTACAAGTTTAAATATAAAAATACCAGGTACCCGCCCAGACACCTGATATTCTGACTAGACTCCTATAAAGTATAAACCGCACATCCTACCTTTAGACAAATTTACTATGATACCTCCTTCAAACCGGACAACTACTAATCTTAACCTCACCATCTCACCCACCATATAAACTCCAAAAAGCGTCCTCATACTAGCAGTGCAGGCAAACGATTGTCAAGCCAATACTTCAATAAGAGATTGTTGAGCACCCTCTTAACTTATCTTGACGCTAATGATGCCCATTTGCTACACTCCCAAAATGGAGCCTCTAAAACAAGAGTTATTATATTTTAAGGGAATAGTCATTAAGGAGAAACGTGTCCCCTGATGCACTTGTTGGTTCGGGTTTTCCCAACTGGCTAGAAGTGCTTGCCTTCGCTGCGTCGCCAATATCAGAACTCCGGGGCGCAATACCCTGGGCTATACTTAAGCATCACTTCCCATGGTATTATGCCTTTTCCTTGGCGGTCATTGGTAATTTGCTGCCGGTTCCTTTCATTCTGTTATTTCTCAATACTTTTTCCAGGCTTCTAAGCAAAATAGGCATCTTCGAGAAGATGCTCCACTGGCTCTTTGAGCGCACCAGGCGGCGAGGAAAGATTATCACTAGATATGAACATATCGGTCTGGTTCTATTTGTTGCTATTCCTCTCCCTGTAACTGGGGCTTGGACTGGCTCACTTATTGCCGTCCTTTTTGGATTGAAATTTAAGCATGCCTTCCTATCCATCTTCATTGGGATATTAATTGCTGGCGTGATTGTTACCTGTGCCACTCTCCTCGGTTGGACTATCTTTGGCTTATGGAGAGCATAGGGCTAGCATCATGATAGTTATGAACCAGGTAGAAATCACTATCTTGACCTTCCCTTCCCCTCGTGCTACATTTGAATAGTAAAAAATGTCCCTGTAGCTCAGTTGGACAGAGCGGCTGCCTTCTAAGCAGCGGGTCGAGCGTTCGAATCGCTCCAGGGACGCTTTTTGCATTAGAGGCACGAGCCAAACCAGAGACAGTTGAGTGTTACAGAGCGAAGATTTATGCTCAAATACGGAGAAAAGATAATATAAGAGAGGAATATAGCCGCTACTGAATACTCACCTAATCAACCTAAATTCATTAACATCTACTAGTCCCAGGTCGGTTAGTCTGAGTTCGGGGATTACTGGTAGAGCCAGGAAGGAAAGGGTGGCAAAGGGAGAGGTAAGAGTTGTTCCTAAATCCTTGGCTAGCTTCTCCAGTTTCTCCAGCTTATCTACCACTTTCTCCAGCGGTTCATCGGAAAGTAGCCCGGCGATAGGTAAAGCCAAGCTGGCTAATACCTTGCCCTCAGCCGCCACCACCAGACCACCCCGCAACCTCTCAATCTCTTTAATTGCGGTAAATATATCTCTATCATTGGTACCGACGGCGATAATATTATGGGAATCATGAGCAATAGATGAAGCTAGAGCCCCTTTCCTCAAGCCAAATCCGGTAACCAGACCCAAGCCGATATTGCCTGTAGCCTTATGCCTTTCCACTACCACCAGCTTCAGAATATCTCTACGAATATCAGGCACAATAACGCCATTGGCAGCCTTAACCCTCTCCATCCTCTTTTTGGTGATTATTTGACCAGAGACGAGTTCAATAACTGGCTCGGTTTCTCCTGAAGCCAGAAGCCTCAATGCCTCTATATTGAAGGGTTTAATATTTACTGTCCTGGTTAGTCCTCCGACACTGGATTGATATGGAGGGAATAGAGGCTTTCCCTGTCTGGCCACCAGGCGACCATGATAAAAGACCATGTCTATCGACAGGCTGGATAAGTCGTTAATCACGATTAGATTAGCGATATAACCGGGAGCTATTGCCCCGAGCCTATCAAGCTTAAAATATTCGGCAGTATTAATAGTAGCCATCTGAATAGCCCGCACCGGGTCAAGCCCTAGATGAATTGCCTTTCGCACCACAGCATCAATATCACCATCCTTGAGCAGGTCAACACAACTACGGTCATCAACCACAAACAAACACCTTTTATAGGTTTTATCGGAGACTAAGGGCAATAAGGCATCCAGATTCTTCTCCGACGAACCCTCTCTAATCATCACATACATACCCTGCCTTAGCTTGTCTCTAGCCTCGGCTAGAGAGACGGATTCATGGTCAGAATAAATGCCAGCAGCAATATAGGCAGTAAGGTTTTTTCCAGTAACACCAGGAGCATGACCATCAACAACCTTGCGTTGGGCAAGGTCGATTTTACTCAGAATACTTTCGTTGGTACTAAGCACACCGGGGAAATTCATTACCTCCCCCAGCCCGATACAGCCCCTTAGCCTGAGAACCTGACGAAGAGCCTTAGCATCAAGGCTAGCCCCCGAGGTCTCCAGATGGGTAGCAGGCACACAGGAAGGAGCCATTAGAAAAAGTTCCAGGGGTAAACGGCGAGCGTAGTTCAGGACATACCTTATGCCCTCCAGCCCACAGACATTAGCTATCTCATGCAGGTCGGTAACCACGGCTAAAGTGCCCCGCGGCACCACTGCCCGGGCATATTGACCGATATCAAGCATAGAGCTTTCTAGATGGGTATGCCCATTGATAAGACCGGGAGCCAGATACTTACCCTGTAAGTCCAGCACCTGTTTGGCCTGGTGGTAATCCCCTACCCCGGCAATCCTGTCCCCATAAATAGCCACATTACCCGGTTCTATCTCGCCGGTAAAAACATTCATCACCCCGGCATTAGCCAGAATCAGGTCGGCGGGAAGTTCACCTTTAGCGACTGAGATTAGGTTGGCCAGTTTCATCGGCTTTATTCTCCTTCCTCCAGAACGCATATATCGGGAAGATTACGAAACTTCTCATCCCAATCCAGACCATAGCCGACCAAGAACTTATCAGGAACGGTAGTCCCCAGATAGTCAATAGTAACCGGGGTTTGTCGCCGGGAAGGCTTATCACTCAAAGCACAGAGCTTCAAGGAAGTAGGTTTTTTCTTTCTTAGATAATCCAGAAGGAATGAAATAGTGAGTCCGGTATCCACTATGTCCTCAACTACCAATACATCCCTGCCTTTAATTGGAGAGCAAAGCCCCTGCACCACTTTAATCCTCCCCGAACTCTCCTTGCCACCACCATAGCTCGACAATCGGATAAACTCTACTTCCAGCGGAAAATTAAGCAGCCGAATCAGGTCAGCCATAAATATGAACGAGCCCTTAAGAATACCTATCAGGAGGGGATGCTTACCTTGATAATCCCTCCTGATTTCAGCCGCCAGTCTTTTAACTGTGTCTTCTATCTCCTCGCGGCGGAGAAGGATATGTGGTTTAGGCTGAGAACTCATAGTTATTTAGAATTATAGCCTCTGCCTCGAGTCCTGTCCATTAGTTTCTATCTGAAAAGCGCTTTTTTATCCCGGATGATGTATCTTAAGAACGTTAGGATTAAATAATGTTAGAAATAAATAACATCAAGTAAGCCAAGTCATTCGGACAGGTTCAGAATGCCCCTTAGAAGTCCCTGAAGGAATTGGCAAGAGCTTAAAAATATGTTAGAAATAGATAACGTTAGAAATATACAGCTACAGAGACCGAGATGACCAATTAGGGTGAGTGTTCTGCGTGTCTATCCGAAATACTTAGTATCGGGAATTTAAGCCTAATGTAAGGAGGTGGCAAATGTTAAGAAGTAAGCAACATCGTCTAGCAAAAAGAATGAGATTGGCAGCACGAATAATCGGGTTACTCGCCGCCGGGTTTACCCTAGCCATGTTGATTGGCTCAACTGTCGCCGAAGTCTTAACTGGAGCATGGGAAACAACCAGCCAAACCGACATAATACAAGGTAGTCTAATAGGCGTACTGGGAGCAATTGGACTGGCTGGTTGCATTGTATCCTGGTGGCGAGAGCGGCTTGCCAGCATACTACTAGTTTTAACTGCCATCGGATTTGGTATTCATATAGGCCTTTGTGCCGGACGTAATCACTTCCTGGTTTGGTTAGTGATGGGATTTCCATATCTAGTTGCTAGCGTGCTACTCTTTATCTCCTGGCGGCTTTCCAGGGAGACACCTTGAGGTAATATGAGGTAATGTAATGAAAACAAGGAGAGCATTTCTAGCTGTTTCTATTACTGCCCTAGTAGTAGCTATTATACTTATCTGGGTAAGAGCGTACTATGTTACCATTGCCCTTATAGTTGGGGCGTTACTCCTGGGGCACCGCGAATTCTGGTCTCTAATAAGAAGGAGAAAGCTGCCACCAATTGATGAAAGGGTACGAGAAAACACCAATAAATCGATACGGAATGGGTTTATCTTTATTATCCTAGCTCTGATATTCCTAATGCTACCCTTCAGCATACGTCTAACTGAGACTCCCAACACGGTACACATTCTGAGCGGGTTATTCTTATCAGCCGGGACAGTATATCTGTTCTCTTATCTCTTCTATGACCGGGTAAAACCCAAGTTGGATGAAGGGGGATTAAAAATGCTGAGGATATTCCTGCTGGTGGCTGGAATATCGCTAGGTGTCTTTATTATTAGCGTCTTTCTGCACAACGCTATTTATGGTGTTTTTATTCACTTTTTTGGTGAAGACTTCTGGGAGAGAACCGGCATAGGCGATGAGCCTGTCTTTTTCATTATCTCTCTTTTAGCTGTTGTGGGGTTTGCTGTAGGACTCATTGGCAGCCTGGTTATGTTTATCAAGGGGCTATTCAGCAAGGCTTTGTGAAAGGCATAGGGAAGATACTTCTCCTGCGATAAAAATGAAAACAAGAATAAAGAAATACCGAGCCAAGTACAACCTGACACAAGAAAGACTGGCTGAGATGGTGGGGGTCAGGCGGGAAACCATTATTTTTCTGGAACAGGGGAAATATAACCCTTCTCTAAAGCTGGCTCACAATGTGGCTAAGGTATTGAAAACCACGATGGATGAGATATTCATCCTTGATGATTAGCAGTAAGAGAAAGAAAGTAGTATCAACTATTGCCGTTTGATAGCACTTCCTTTAGGCATAACAATTATGTGAGGAGCACCAGTTACCGGGTGCGGTTCCACTCTAACCGATGCCGAAAAGACCTCTCTTATTCCATCCTCAGTTAAAACTTCAGCCGGAGTGCCATCAGCCGAGACCCTGCCTTCTTTAAGCAGGATTAATCGGTCAAAGTAAAGAGACGCCAGATTAAGGTCATGCATAGCCGCCATAACTGTAAGCCCTCGCTCAACATTAAGCCTTCTTACCAGCTCAAGGATTTCTACCTGGTGAGTAATATCCAAGTGCACTGTCGGCTCATCAAGGAGCAGTAGCTTGGGTTGCTGGGCCAATGCCATAGCCAAGATAACCTTCTGCCGCTCTCCGCCAGACAGCTCATCAAAACGGCGCTCCTTCAACTCACTAATACCAACTAACTCTAAAGCATTAGCGACAAATTGCTTATCAAGTTCACTTTCTCCAGCAAAGGCTTTGAGAAAAGGAGTTCGTCCCAGCATTACTACCTCAGTAGCAGCAAAAGCGAAGGGGATATTAAATAGCTGTGGAACCACGGCTACACTGCGGGCTATAGACTTTCGGCTCAACTGACTTAAGCTAGAACCATCCAGCCTAATCTCACCCCGGTTAGGTTTCAGGACGCCGCTGGCTAGCTTAATCAAAGTGGTCTTACCTGAGCCGTTAGGACCGAGTAAGCCCACCATTTCGCCAGCCTTAACGGAAAGGTTAATGTTATGTAAAACCAGCCCATCAAGGTAGGAAAAGTAAACCCGCTGAACTTGTAAACTGACCATCAAAAAGCATACTCCCTTCTAGTGTGCCTTAGCAGGTAAATGAAAAAAGGAGCTCCAATAATAGCCGTAACAACTCCTACTGGAATTTCCACAGGAGCCAGGAGAATGCGAGCTAAAAGGTCGGCAATAACCAAAAAGGCAGCACCGGCCAATGCTGAAGCTGGTAACAGAAGCCGATGGTCTGGTCCCAAGCTCAGGCGCACAGCATGAGGCACCACCAGCCCAATAAAACCAACCAACCCGCTAATAGAAACAGCGGCTGCGGTGAGCAGAGAGCCTAAAGCCAGAATGAGAATTTTATCCCTCTCAACCTCAATACCCAAATAGGCAGCACCTTCTTCTCCCAAAGAAAAGGCATTCAAGCGAAAGGCAAAAAAACGAGTCCCGATGATACCCCCAATGACCAGCGGAGCAATAATTGCTATCTGTCCCCAGCCAGTTACTGAGATATGACCCATAAGAAACGAATAAACTGAGTGGAGGTTTAAGCCGAATCTGTCACTCATTGACATCATAAATGCCATAATTGCCGCTAATAGAGCGCTTACTACAAATCCAGCTAAGAGCATACTTATAATAGGTGTCTTGCCACCCACCCGTGCCAGATTGTAGACTAGAATCACTGTCGCTAAAGCACCAATAAAGGCGGCCACCGGCACCAAGCCGAAGCCAAGGAAAGCCAGATTTATTGGTAGCGTCATAGCTATAGTTGCTCCTAAAGCAGCACCGGCTGATGTCCCAATGATGTAAGGGTCAGCCATAGGATTACGCAGTAAACCCTGAAAGAGCACCCCGGCTGTGGCCAGAGCTGCCCCAACTAAAGCTCCGCCTATTACCCGGGGTAGCCTAATCTGAAAAATAATTGTTTCATCCACTGCTCTCCAGGTAGGAGAAAAATCAAAAACAGCTACCTTGTTAAGGGCCATTTTCAATACATCGGGCAGAGGGATATTTACCGCCCCAAAGGCACTGGCCAACAATGATGCGATAACCAAGCCCCCACCTAATAGTAACAAAATCAAGATTAGTCGGTTACTGCGTCTTAGTTTACTCAGCATCCACTTTCATCCCAAACAACTTATAAATACAAAAAATCCCCTCGTTGGCAGAACAAGGGGATTCCAATAATCGGTAACTTGCTTCCCCCATCTCCGCGGAGGCAATAATCAATAGAGGCTGGCGTTCTGACTTCCGAGGAACTATAACCCTCAGTTACAGTAGGCGGAACTGTGCCGGATTTCCACCGGACTTGCCTTCCATTTAAGCCCGTGCTTGCGCTCAGGCGCCTCTATAAATCTTTATTCAATTTTACCCAACGTAGCATACTGGCAAAGAAAAGTCAACTTGACCTTTCAAATTATTAGCATGGCGTCGCCGAGTGGCTAACATCATCTGTGTTGACACGAATTCTGCCCTGAGGTATCGAGCTTATCGATAGGGAACTGTCTAAGGATTTGGGGCAAAAGCGAGTTCATTAGTTTTCCCTTGTCATCACCATCCAGACCGGCTAAAAGGTTCACTATGCCCTTTTCAACCATACTATGCACGAAACCTATTCTCTCCCCTTGGTCATCGTGCTAAGCATCCGCTCCATGGCACCATCCATAAGGTGCTCCAGTTCGTCTTTGCTCAAAGTCTGCACCGCTTGTTGAGCTATCCGGCTGAAGGGCCCCATAGTCTTTCCTCCCCCTAAACCGTTGACCCTGAGGATAACTATCCAGCTTCTCCAAACCTGATATGGAGACGACCGGTATCAAGCTTCGCCCCCTTTAGTTCACGCCCCAGGAGTACCTGAGGCAGAAGGCTAATACGCCTCTGGTTACCTATTGTGGCAATAAGTTCGTCCCCGCTTCCCATCAATGACACATCCCCCTTGGCAATGAAGGGAAGCTCCAAGGTAAGCATATAGCCGCCATTATTTTGGTCAATACTCATCGGCTTTCCCTCAAAGAGGAGACGTGTTGGGTCATCTTCGTTGTAAATGAGATGACCTATCTCCTCCAGTGCCTCCATTTCGATGACCTCACTCTTCAGAAGGGGCACCTTGAGGATGGGGAGTGGCGAGAAGCACTCCTCAATAAGATAGAACCTGGCAGCCCATGGGAGAACGGATATATTGAGTCATTCAACGGGAAACTGAGGGGCGAGCTGCTAAACAGGGAGATATTTACAACGCTTATGGAGGCTAAGGTATTGATAAAAGAATGGCGAAGGGAATATAATCAAGTCAGACCTCATAGTGTTTTGGGCTGTCGGCCACCTGCTCCCGAGGCTATAAAGCCAACTCTAATGCCGGTAACTCTAACTTAACAAGTGGTACTACTTATGGGGCAGGTCAATGTCGGATATAGTCATTCCGCTGCTATTACTAGTAAAAAATTAAAAAGGGGCCATTACCGTGAGATTATACGAATATGAAGGGAAAGAAATTTTTACCCGGGCTGGTATTCCGGTGCCCCAAGGGGCTCTAGTAAGAACGGCCAATGAAGCGTGGGGAGAGGCTACCCGGCTCGACAAGCAGATGGTGGTTAAAGCACAGATACTAGGTGGGGGGCGAGGACTAGCGGGCGGCATTAAAGTAGCTGAAACCGCCGAACAGGCAGGGAAGATAGCCCAAAAGCTGCTTACTACTAAACTGAAGGAATCCCACGTTGACTGCCTTTTAGTTGAAGAAAAGCTTGATATTGCTCGTGAGGTATATATGAGTATTACCGTTGACCGTAGTCGGGGTGGCATAGTGGCCATGGTCAGCGCTGAGGGGGGAGTGGCCATAGAAGAGGTGGCTAAGAGAAATCCGAATAAGATTTTCTCCTTTCTGATTAACCCACTCTACGGTCTCAGAGGCTATGAAGCAATCAACCTAGTCCGCCAGATTGGCTTGGGAGGTGAACATCTTACCACATCAGCTCGTATCCTTTCCCGGCTGTATCAGGCATTTATCTCGTGTGATGCCCGCCTAATCGAAGTAAATCCACTGGTCATCACTAGTGAAGGAGAGATGGTTGCCGCTGATGCCAGGGTGGAAATCGACGACAATTCTCTGTTCAAACACCCAGAATTACAGGAACGGCATCTCCAGCGGATTGATAACGTGTGGGATAGGGAAGCAGTAAGCGGTGGCGTCAACTATGTTGACCTAGAAGGTAATATCGCGGTGATGGCTAATGGCGCTGGTCTCGCTATGGCTTTGCTGGATATGGTTAAGGACGGAGGTGGTAGCCCCGCGTGCTTTCTGGAGACCGGTGGCGGCCTCTCCAAGCAACGGATGAAAAACGGTGTCAGGCTCCTTCTGAAAAAGGCCAAGGCCGACCCTAGAATCAAGGTGATTCTAGTAATGGCCAGGATGATGATTAGCCCACCTGATGATGTTGCCGAAGGGTTGATGGAAGCCATAAGGGAAGTTGAGGTTAATACCCCAGTGGTTGCAGTCATGCGGGGCCGAAAGCCTTATGAACAGCGGGCCAAAGAATTACTTAAGGATTCAGGAGTCCCCATATATTCTGATTTGCAAGAGGGGATCCGGCAGTCCATTAAATTAGCCAAGAGAGAAGACTAGCATGAAGATACTAGTTGATAAGAACACCAACGTTTTGGTTCAAGGGATAACTGGGCGGTTGGGAGCACTCCAGACAAAACTAATGCTGGATTACGGTACCAAAATCGTGGCTGGGGTTACTCCTGGCAAGGGGGGCCAGACTCAGTTTAATGTCCCGGTGTATGATTCAGTTGCTGAGGCAATGAGCCACCACCAGATTGATGCCTCGGTGGTATACGTACCAGCTCCGTTTGTAGAGGAGGCGGTGTTTGAGGCAGTGGATGCCGGGGTTAGTTTCCTCGTTATTATCACTGATTGGGTGCCCCTCCATAGTGAGTTGAAGATTAAAGCATACGCCTCAGTTAAAGGGGTTCGTTACGTCGGCCCCAACACACCAGGTATTATGATCCCGGGCCAAACCAGCCTGGGTATGATCTCGGATTCCGCAGTTATGCCAGGTAACGTGGCCATTGTTTCCCGTAGTGGTAGCTTAAGCGATGAAGTAGCAGCCCACCTTTCCGAAAAGGGCATTGGTCAGAGTTTGGTGGTTGGCATTGGGGGTGACCCGGTGGTCGGTATGAGCATGGTTGATTTTCTAAAACTGTTAAAAGAGGATGAGAGAACCAAGGGGGCTGTTATCGTTGGCGAGATCGGCGGCACCGTGGAAGAAGAGGTCGCTGCCTACATAGAAACGGAGTTCGGGAAGCCGGCGGTAGCTTTTGTTGCTGGTCGAAGCGCTCCCCCTAACCGGGTTATGGGTCATGCTGGTGCCATAATTACCGGGGGACGGGGCACTGCTCAGAGCAAAATAGCTGCTTTTCAAAAGGCCGGCGTAAAGGTAGCCAAAACACTGTGGGAAATACCACTACTGGTAAAAGAGTGGGCCTAGCAAGTTGACGACAGATAATTGATCTTAGCCCTGTCTTTAATTCAAGGAGGTGGCTTATGGTAATTGAAAAGGTCAGTATTATTGGTGCCGGACTGATGGGGATGGGGATTGCCCAGACCCTTGCCCAGCAAGGTTTTGAGCCTATAGTCTGTGACCTAGATATGTCTATCTTGGAGAGGGGACTGGCCCGCACAAAAAAGAACCTAGAGCGGCTGGTAGAAAGAGAGAAGATGACCACTGAGGCAGCAGCCAAGGTGGTCTCACTGATTAGGATGACCACCGAAATAGTCAAAGTTGTCAATGTGGACTTGGTCATTGAAGCAGTGGCTGAAGATATCGAGGTTAAAAAGGAGGTATTTACCCAGCTTGACAGGCTGTGTCCGGCAACTACAATCCTGGCTACTAATACCTCAGCACTCTCCCCTACCGAGATTGCTTCGGCAACCAAAAGACCATCCCAAGTAATCGGAATGCACTGGTTCAACCCGGCCCCAGTGATGCGCTTAATCGAGGTCACCACTGACCTAGAAACATCAGAGGAAACAGTGCTGGCGGTGACGGAGTTTGCCCGCAGGGTTGGCAAGCATCCAGTCCGAGTAAACGAGGCGCCTGGAGGTATTGTCAGTCGTATCCTTCGGGGCTACCTCAATGTCGCTGTTGATGTCCTGTCTGAAGGGGTAGCTACTGTTGAGGATATAGATACCGCTATAAAACTGGGGGCTAATTTCCCGATGGGGCCCTTTGAACTGCTTGACCTCATCGGCCTCGATATTCACACCATTAATTCTGACACCTTAGCCAAGGAGCTGGGCGACCTCAAATACCGTCCCAATGCTCTGTTACGCAAAATGGTAAGAGCTGGACATCTGGGGCGCAAGACCGGGCGTGGTTTCTACGATTACACCAAGAAATAGGAGGGCATCAATGCCTATCTAGAGAAGAGAACTCTAATTTTCAGTGGCACTGAAATGCCTTCCGGCTTATTTAGCAATTAAAGGATTAAGTTAATGATAGATAGAGAAGTGGTTATTATCAATGGGGCCAGAACCGCCATCGGTAGTTTTGGCGGCACCCTGAGAAACCTCACCGTGATTGACATCGGTATTGTCGCAGTCAAAGGGGCTTTGGAACGGACTGGTGTTAAGCCAGAGCAGGTAGAGGAAGTGATTCTCGGACATGCCCGCCAGGCGGGTACCGGGCCCAACGCCACTCGCATTGTCAGCGTAAGAGCAGGGCTTCCCAGTGAGGTACCAGCTTTTGGCGTCCAGAAGGCCTGTATCTCCGGGCTCAAGGCAATAATGCTAGCCGCAGATAGTATCCGGCTGGGTCGCTCTGAGATTGTCCTTGCTGGCGGTATGGATCACCACAGTAGCATCCCTTATCTCAGCATGAATACCCGCTGGGGAGCCCGCATGGGTGACATCCAACTTGATGATGCCATGCTTAAAGATGGCTACCGCTGCGGTATCGAGGGAAAGCTAATGGGTCTCCTGACTGAGGAACTAGCTAAGAAGTATTCAGTTAGCCGAGAGGAGCAGGAACAGTTCGCTCTGGAGAGTCAGCAGAAAACGGCTGGTGCCATTGAGAAGGGCTTCTTTAGCCAAGTCATCGTGCCCGTTGAGGTACCGCAGCGCAAAGGACAGCCGATTCCCTTTGGGTGTGATGAGTGTCCCCGCCCTGATGTTACCCTAGATAAACTGGCTAAGCTACCTCTCGCTTTTGCTCAGGATGGGACCATCACCGCGGGTACCTCAAGTGGTATCGCTGACGCGGCATGTGCACTGATTGTAATGGCTAAAGAAAAGGCAGACAAGCTTGGCCTCAAACCCCTAGCTTTTATCCGTTCCTATGCAACGGCAGCGGTGGAAGCCAAGTTTTTTGGTATTGGTCCGGTTCCGGCTATTAAAAAGGCACTCAAGCTAGCAAGGTTGAATTTGGATGAGATAGATCTTATCGAAATAAACGAAGCGTTTGCTGCCCAAACACTGGCGGTGATAAAAGAGTTGGCACTTGATCGGAGTAAAGTAAATGTCAATGGTGGTGCTCTTGCCCTAGGTCATCCCACCGGTTTTTCCGGGGCTAGGCTAGTTCTAGAATTACCCTACGCTCTAAGGGAAAAGAATCAGCGCTATGGCCTAGTCAGTATCTGCGGTAATGGTGGCCACGGAGGAGCCATAGTGCTTGAGGTAACTAACTAAATGAGATCACAACATTCGCACTAAGGTAACACAACAGTGTATAATAGGTTGGCAGCCCAACAACTGAATACACCTGACCGCAAATAGCGTTTCCGGCGTTAAAATTTGGTAATATAGGTTATAATGCTTTTTTAAATTCTAGGAAGGAGAAACAGTCATGTCAGTTATACCTTTACAATGTGAAGAGGAACGGGAGAAGGTAGATTCATTTTTAGCGGCTCATTTTGCGCCCGGTGCTGTGCCTCCATTTTCGTTCATATATGATGGCAAACCTTCGTCTCAATTTCTCAAAGACTGGCAATTCAGCCAAGAGACAAAGCAACTGGACGATACAAAAACAGAGCATCTTTTTACCTACACTGACCCGCGGACAAGTCTTGAAGTTTGTTGTAAGTGTGAGGTGTTTCTGGACTTCCCCGCGGTTGAATGGGTGATAACGTTCAAAAACGGCGGTACTGACGACACGCCTATTATCGAAGATGTACAGGCGCTCGATACATCCTTTACTCGCAAGAAGAATGGTGAATTTATCCTACATCGCGCTGAGGGTAGCTCGGCGACAAGGTCAGATTTCGCACCGATTGACAATCCCATGCCACCCGGGTCGAGGATTCGGCTTGCCCCGATTGGAGGACGTTCCTCTAACACTACTGCGTTCCCGTTTTTCAATATCGAAGCACCGGGCGAAGGCGTTATGGTAAGTATTGGCTGGTCGGGACAATGGGCGGCTGAGCTTCTCAGGGATGGTAGCACTGCCTTATCGGTGCGCGCGGGGATGGAGCTAACACATCTTTATCTTCACCCGGATGAGCAAATCCGCACTCCTCGTATTCTTCTTCTCTTCTGGCAGGGTGATGATAGGATGCGGGGCCACAATATGCTCCGCCGTTTCATCCTGCTGCATCATACCCCGCAGAAGGATGGCGAGCCGGTGACGATACCCTTTGCCTGTTCGGGGGGGCAACTAAACGAGTACACCGAACAGAACCAGATTGCGGCGGCCTCCCGCTATGTCCAGTTAGGCATCGATGTCGAATATTTATGGACTGACGCCGGCTGGTTTGAAGGCGGCTGGCCAGATGGAGTGGGCAATTGGTTCGTCAGAAAGGATGCTTTCCCCAATGGTTTGAGGGTAGTGTCGGATGCCGTTAAGAAGATGGACATGGGCTTCATACTCTGGTTTGAGCCTGAACGAGTCCATCACGGCACCTGGCTCGACAGGGAACACCCCGATTGGGTTCTAAGTGTGACTGACACCCCGGTGGGCTGGAGAACTTGCTCTGGCGGACTGCTCAATCTTGGTAATCCAGAGGCGCTTCAGTGGTTAACTGACCACATATCAGCGATGATTGAGAACGAGGGAATCAGTGTGTATCGTCATGATTTTAACATGAATCCCCTCCCTTACTGGCGTGGGGCGGATGAAGTTGATAGACAGGGAATGAGTGAGATTCGCTTCATTGAAGGCTTGTATGCCTTCTGGGATGAGCTTTTAACCAGACACCCCGGTTTGATAATTGACAACTGTGCCAGTGGCGGACGTCGTCTTGACTTAGAGACTATCTCGCGAAGCATTCCTCTTTGCCGCACAGATTACGGTTATGAACCTGCTTGCCAATGTCACACTTACGGGCTCAATCTCTATCTACCGTGTAGCAGCACCGGCTCTGGAGAGCCGGATATCTATGATTTCCGCAGCGCTCTGAGCGGGGGTATATGCCTCGGTTGGAACTCGTACGCAACCGATTTCCCGGTGGAGCAGGCTAAACGTCTGATTGATGAATTCAAGCAGTTGAGGCCTTTCTTCTATGGTGACTTTTACCCCCTCACATCTTACAGCATCGGCGATGACGTCTGGATGGCTTACCAGTTTCACCGCGAGGACCTGGGACAGGGGATGTTCCTGGCCTTTCGCCGTCCAAACAGCTTCGATTTGACAGCTCGTCTCAAGTTGAGAGGTCTTTTACCATCGGGTCGTTACGAAGTCAACTTCGAGGATACCGGCAATAAGCAGACTTTTACAGGAGAAGCACTTGCCGCGGGAATCGATGTAACAATAGAGCATGCACGAGGCTCATTGCTTGTCACCTATCGTAAGTGTCCTTGATATCTGATACCCTCTTCGTCACGGCCTGGTGTCCACTGAAACGCACCCCCTCACCAATGTATTCGGCCATCTTCTCTGTATTACCGGTCAAGCTAAAATATGCACTACAGGGGCGAGCGCCTGCATGGTTTGTTTGGCTAACTGCTGCCGTTCGGGTGCTTCCATGACTATGCTTACGTCAGGTGGACTTTCTAAGGCGTCTACCATGATGACGCCGAGGCTTTTTCGGAGGACTTTAACCGCTTGTTCAGCCATTTCAATAAGTTGGCTGTTATCATTAATAAGATAGATTCCACTATTCATCTAATAACCTCCCTGGCAACAATAATGAGTCATACTTAAAGAGAAGGAACCAATTCAATTCCTAATCTAAGTACGTTCCATTTCCCCTTCATTTTACTAGGATGTTAGATGTATGCACTCCTTTTTGTCAAACTTTGACTTCTTTACCTCACACAGAAAGCCAGTGGGCAATTCGATAAACAATTCATCTTTTGATTACTTTTGGAGATTGATCCATTTCCCCCGCGGCTGATAAGTCCCAACCATCTATTGTATTCAACCTATACTATCTATTCTAGCTACCTATACGCTCGAATAAGGTCAATGCGGTCCCGGAATACAGGTTGTTTTTGCTTCACTCAATATTGCACTGGGGGGTGACCCATGGCAGTCCTAGGCGAAGGGAAACGGAGCCTAAGGGGGTGACCCCTTCCTCCCTAATACGTGGGGATAATCCGGTGGAGTGCAAAGCTGGCGATGCAAAGGTGAGTGCAAGGACTGTGCAACTTGTCACCATGTCTAAATGATTATGGCACAGATGACACGGTTGGCACGCTTTATTCCACACCATAATTTTCCAAAAGAAGGAGGTTAATTTTCCCCAGCCTACTCTCTCTTAGATTAGGCATTAGAGAATCCATATAGTTATAGATTGGCTGTGATGAGTTGCTGCAGAGCCGGGATAAGTTGTTTTTTTCTCAAATAGGAGTTCGGAAACTGTTCCCCAAGTCCCAGTTGTGGGGATTCGAACCTCGATAGACTAAGGCAAAGGTCTTGGAGAAGGTTTTGGTTCTACCTTTTATCATGCACGGTCTACCATCTGACTCCTCGTCTTTTGCTAACATTTTGCTAACATCAGCATTACTATTTTTGTCTTCCAATGCTAGTATTTGGTCAAACTTCAACGCTGCCGCCGCCCGGTATAGATTCCCATAGTAGCTCTTACTGATCTCTTCCACTGTAAAACCCCCTTTTCTTAGGGGGCAGAATTTTTTGGTTAGTTCGGTATTACTATTTTCCATCAGTCACTACCCTCCAATCATTGGTGCAGACATTCATCCTCTTCCCCCTGACGGAGCTAATTAGAGTGATGCCAAAGTTATCAGCTATCCTTACTCCCAGGTTAGTAGGCGGAGATATGGAGATGATTATAGGAATACCTCTTTTAGCCACCTTATGCAATATCTCTGAGGAAATTCTTCCACTGGTTATTACTACCCGGTCATCGGTGGGTATATCTTCCAAAAGGCACTTCCCAAAGATTTTATCAACGGCATTATGCCTACCTATATCCTCGCTAAAGACTAATATGCTTTTCCTATCACATAAGGCAGCGCTATGAACACCATGAGTCGCCAAATAAAGCTGAGAGCTATGTTGAAATTCGTTTACCAGAGCGAAAACTTCATCGGTTGATATTTCCATTTGGGACTCTACTTTTTGGCTGGTAGCATCAGCGGCGCTATAAAAAGAGGCCCCTCTTCCACACCCCGAAGATATAATCCGTTTGAACAAGACATCTTGGGCGAATTCCTTATCCTCCCAAGTTTCCAGCCGAACCACACCTCTCTCATTGTCAGCTATTATCTTTTTGATTTCATCCTTGCTTTTGAGGAACCCTTCGGAGGAAAGAAAGCCGGCAGCCAAATACTCCAGATTCTTTGGGGAACAGAGCATGGTTACCAATTCTTGGTCGTTTAGGATGATAGTAACCGGAAATTCTCTGGCAAATACTTCCTCTGTGCTGCTTCTGCCTTCCTTGGTAACACGCTGTATGAGACACCTTTCCACATCGTCTATCACCTTTCTGCCTCCAATACTTTTATTGTGTCGCCTGCTTTCACTAATCCTCCCTTGAGTATCTTGGCAAACACCCCCTCTTTAGGCATGATACATTTGCCTATCTGGCGGTAGATAGCGCATCCGGTATGGCACTCCTTACCAATTTGGGCAATTTCTAAGGTAACTTCTTTCCCTATGGAGGTATGTGTACCGACAGGCAATGAGACTAAATCTATCCCTTCACAGGTAAGATTTTCAGCAAAATCCCCTGGGCCTACGTCAAAGCCTAAACTTCGCATATTATTAATACTTTCAATCGCCAGCAGGCTTACCTGACGGTGGGTGCAACAATCGGCATGGGCATCACCGATAAGCCCATAATCTTCCTTGAGGATACCATCAGTTATAGGTTCCTTCTTAGTGCCTTTTTCTCTACTCTTACAAACCGCGACTATTCTGGCCATGCCATATTCCTCACCCTCTAGGATCCATATTTCTTAAGAGCACCGTAGAAAGCCTTCCAAAAGGGGTCAACTATAGGATGTTCCAGCTTCTTCTCTTTACCGCCTTCTACCAGAATCATTCCTTTCGTTGTCTCTATCAATTCACCCACTATGGCAGATTTAATACCCTTTTGGGATATAGCATCGACCACTTCTTGGGCTTTATGCGGGCGACAGGCAATGATTAGTGTGCCCTCACTGATAGAAGCATAAGGGTCAATGCTAAAATAGCTACATATCTCTTTGATGCAATCCTCGACTATAATTTGCTCCTTTTCCACCCTCACGCCTAAACCAGCCGCTTGAGCAAGTTCATATAAGCCACCCCACACCCCACACTCGGTGGCATCATGCATGGCGGTAACCCCGTTTTCTCTCACCCCCACACCTACTGCAGTCATAGCATCCTCTACCACCGACATCTTATAGAATATCTGCTGTGCCCTCTGACTGAAGTTAGCCCCAAATTCTCCCTCGATGAGCTGCGGAAACATGGTGGCGAAGATACCTGTCGCCTCAATAGCCGGTCCCTTGGTGATGATTATCTTATCCCCAGCCTTAGCCATCTTAGGAGTAACATATTCATTTTTTTCACCGATACCCACGATGGTAGCCCCGCCTACCATGGGATAGTGGCAATTCTCGTACCGGGCAGTATGGCCGCAGATAACGGAGATTCCCAGCTGCTCGCACTCCTGGTGCATGGTATCCCACATTATCCCCAGTTGCTCCTTGGTCATCTCCATGGGGAGGTTTAAATCTATCGATAGAAACTTAGGCTTTAGCCCACAGGTCACGGCATCAGAGGCGAGGATATGAATAGCAAACCAGGCAGCCCTCTTCCAGCCATACTCAGGGACGATAAAAACGGGGTCAGTTGTAAATGAGACTGCCTTGTCCCCGATTTCTACTATTCCCACATCCACCCCGTGCTGAGGTCCCACCAGAACATTTTCACTCCTAGCCCCCAGTCGGGGAAATATCATCTCATTAAAGATTGCGGGCGAGATTTTGCCAATTTCAGGTATTTGATTTACTTCCATTGTCCCTCCCCTTACTTCTGGCATAGTAGTCTTCGATAGCTGATTTAAGTGCCTCCTCAGCTAAAACCGAGCAATGCATTTTAATCGGGGGCAGTCCACCCAGGGCTTCAGCTACCGCCCGATTGGAGATTTCCAGCGCCTCACTTACGCTCCTCCCTTTTACCATCTCGGTCACCATAGAGCTGGTGGCGATGGCAGCTCCACAGCCGAACGTCTTGAACTTGGCATCAGTAATAGTACTGTCATTTACCTTAATGTAAAGCTCCATGATATCGCCGCACACCGGGTTTCCCACATGCCCGACGCCATCGGGGTTCTCTATCTCACCCACATTCCTCGGGTTCTTGAAGTGCTCCATCACCTTGTCGCTATACAGTGACCACACATCACGCATCTTTTCCTCTCCTATCTCTGGCTTTTCAACAGCGGCGACATGGCTCTGAGTTTGGCGACAATTCTGGGCAGGGCGTCCAAAACCCGCTCTATCTCCTCCTTAGTAGTCCACTTGCCCAGACTGAACCTCAGCGAACCATGTGCCTGCTCATGGGAGAGTCCCATTGCCAGAAGAACA
>Ga0307379_10002353_pt1 | contig 28204 bp, 50 predicted proteins | sample UN2MG_FD_202237 | JGI IMG/M metagenome (GOLD analysis project Ga0307379, IMG submission 202237) | Soil microbial communities from Risofladan, Vaasa, Finland - UN-2 | ecosystem: Environmental > Terrestrial > Soil > Coastal area > Acid sulfate soil | place: Finland: Risofladan, Vaasa | collected...
CCAGCTAAACCAAGCGACTTACTGCAACTAGCACAGCAGCTTATCGGCCTGTGCTTTACAGCCTCAATGGTGCCGAACGACGACGAAGCTTTTCCGCCGAATTGCTATATCAACAAAGGCGCACGGCGACATGATCTTGAAGGTGGAGCAGCAGCGTCAGCAGGTGCAGCTAATAGCCTTTAAAAGTTAATACAAAAACAAAGAACAAAGAATAAAGCATAAAGCACATGATCGCTACTACCTCTATTTTTAATTTAATGTGATAACAACATTTAAGGAGAACATATAATGTATCAACTAACAGTAGAAGGGCACTTTGATAGCGCACATAGTTTACCTGCCTACAACGGACCGTGTCATAATGTTCATGGTCATCGTTGGTTAGTGAAAGCAACGTTTAACTTTGCCGAACTAGATAGAGAACAGGGTATGGCATGTGACTTTAAAGTCCTTAAAACACAATTGGATGACATATTGGATCTGTACGATCATCGGTTGCTAAATTTGTTTCTAGATTGTCCTACTGCAGAGAATCTTTCAAGGACAATTTATGAGGTAATGAATCATCCAAATCTTTACTCGATTACAGTTTTCGAGACACCAGATACGCAAGTTATGTATATCGCTGACGGTGAGACTTGTGATCCAGGAATGGATATCATTGCACACACGGGAAAGCAAGTTGTTGAATTGAATGCAGTACTAAATAATACTGGCGGTATGATCACGGAAGCGAAACGCCGTTCTTACTATGAGAAACGCTATGCACAACAGCATCCGAAATTAACTGTAAAACAACCAGTAATAGAAAATCCGTATTTGGACCCAGCATATAAACAAATACTAGATGATGCAGTGACAACAGAAAATACTGTACAGGAGGTCGATGAGATTATAGTAGAAGATCCACAAGCAAAACCTAAACGATCAGCATTTAACGAAATGATGGATCGTGCAATAGAATTACAGGAGGCCGCAGATGCAAACGCTCCAAGTGAATGAAATTTTTGTTAGTCTTAGTGGCGAACCTGACGGTTTTGGTAACCAAGGCGGATTAGCAACTTTCGTACGTTTACAAGGTTGTAACTTAACTTGTAAATGGTGTGATACAGGTTATGCTTGCACTGACGATGGTCAAGAAATGTGTATTGAGGATGTATTAAAATTATGCGAAACTGCCCACGTAATACTCACCGGTGGGGAACCGCTATTGCAACGAAAAGGTGTTATTGAGCTTGTTGAACAACTCGTGGCGACAGGCCATTGGATAACGATTGAAACGAATGGTACACAAAAATTACCTCAATTTGAATTAACGCATCCATTTCGCTTACCCCCTGTGCGTTACGTTGTGGATTACAAACTAGCGTCGAGCGGTATGTCACAGATGATGCACTGGGAGTTCTTTGATACACTAAGTATGTTCGATACTATTAAATTTGTAATTGCTGATGAGAATGACTATAGACAAGCAAGCATACTAGTAGCGAATAATCCGCAGTGGTCGGGACGTATAGTGTTTAGTCCAACATTGATTGCAGGCAGCGCTGATATGAATCATGCAGAATGTATTGTTAAAGCAATGATCGACGACCGCTTAGAATTTGTTAACTTTGCAATGCAACTACACAAACTAGTAAACATTAAATAGTACGGAGACAAAGTTATGAGCAATAGTTGGGGTTTCGACCTAGGAGATTTACTATTACAACTTGGTGAAGATGTTGAGCGTGAGGGTTTGTTAGGTACGCCAGAGAGAATGGAACGAGCATGGGCAGAGTTTTTAGAAGGTTATACACTCGATTCTAAAAGGCTACTTGAGTCAACTTTTGAAGCTGAAAGTTCAGGTGTACAAGCCGCCACACAAATTAGCTTTACTTCGATGTGTGAGCATCATTTATTACCGTTTATCGGTACCGTATCGATTGTTTATCAACCGGATCAACGGGTTGTTGGTTTAAGTAAGTTAGCAAGACTCGTCGATTGCTTTGCGCGACGGTTGCAAATTCAAGAACGTATGACACAACAAATTGCCGAGGCACTTTATGATCCAGAATCAGAATTACAGCCGTTAGGTGTACTTGTAGTTTGCAAGGCAAAACATTTATGCTGTCATGGTCGTGGTATTCGACGTAGTCAAATGGAATTTAGAACAACAGCGTGGCAAGGTGAAGTCACGCCAATTTTTTGGGAGTTACTCTAATGTTAATATTGTCACGGACGATGAATCAAAGCATAATTATTACGCAAGGAGACCAACGAACTGAGATTGAAATTTTAAGTCTATGTAATGGTAAGGTTCGGTTAGGTTTTACGGCCTCTTCACGTAATATTATAATCAACCGTAAAGAAATTCAGGATCAAATTGATAAGGAGAAACAAAATGGAGCTGTCGTTAATAACGCCAATAGCACATCTGGAGTACACTAAACTATTACCAGGTCGCTTTGCGATTGCACCAATTGCACTCAAATCAGATAGCTACTGTGAATATTTTGCGCAGGCAGCAAAAGATGGCTATAAAGTTATTCTTGATAATGGTGTATTTGAGAATGATAAAGTATCCGATGATGAATATATTGCATTGGCACAAGATTTAAAACCGAGCGTCTTAATTATACCGGATACCATTAATGGTCCTGCGCTTGGTAACTGGCATGATGCACAACATTTTATAAACCAATTAGATGACGTGGCGGGGGTACAATTAATGTTCGTGCCACAATGTGCGAAAAATGCTGACGATGGTTTTTGGACCGTATTAGATTGTGCAATAAACCATCCGGCTATAGCGTGGATTGGTATTTGTCGTGATGCGGTTTATAATGCATTTGGTCAATATACAGGTACAAAGGATCAAGAACTCAACCGATTCTATTTTGCAGCTGAATTGCAAACTAGATATACTATAGAACAAATTCTTTCTGTAAAATGGCATTTCTTGGGTATGGGTAATCGGTTTGATATGCTGCCGTATTTTTGGTTTGTTGACTCGATGGATACTGCGTGTCTATTCTATCAATCAACGCTAAACAATCAAATGACAAGCCAATACATTTTACCAGGCAATTTGAAGCGGCCAAAAGATTATTTTATGCACGATTTCAAACCGCATGACGTGTGGGCGTTTAATAGTCTATTACAGAAAAATTGTAGTGCGGCGCTTGAAATGGCACAGAAAGCAGATGTAATGCGACGAGAGATTTTAGGTGGGAGACTATGAAATGTGTGCGAAATATCGCGATCTTCAAGCCTACCCGCTTGCGAAGTTACCTAGAAGTAAATTACCTGTAGCCTTAGATACAGAAACATTAGGTGAAACAAGAGAAACGAATATTCCAATCTATTTCTCTTATGATTCTGATGATCTGATTTCAGGTGCTGGACCAACCACAACAACGAAAGGAGATCAATTTTTAACTGCTCTAGCCGAATGCGAGACGCGGCCAAAAATCTTCCATAATGCGAAGTTTGATATCTGGGTACTAAATAAGATTGATATCGAAGTTAAAGGTGAAATTGAAGATACAATTTTAATGCACTGCCTATTAGATGAACATCATTTAGGTCATCACAAGTTAAAGATACTTTCACGCGAATTACTTAAGCGACCGCGTTTAGATGAATTAGTACTAAAGCAAGAACAGCGTAAGGTCCAATTTAATAATGAATTACCGCAGCAGGTACTACATGACTATGCAAAACCAGATGCCGAAGATACAATGGCACTCTATCGCTTATTTAAACCACAACTTATCGCGCAAAATCTATGGTCTTGCTATCGATTAACAGTTGCGGCTGAACTCGTATATCTGAAAATGTATCTGCGAGGCGTTGCACTTGATTTAGTGAGTTTAGATAAAGCTTTAACTGCGATCGATAATGCATTAGCGATACTTGATGAAAAGGTTTATGAAGCATTAGGTGAACGCTTTAAAATCTCATCACCAAAACAATTAGGTAATGTATTAGCTAAACATTTTACATTGCATGTAAGAACAATAACAGGTTGGTCAACCGACAAAGATGCTTTAGAACCGTTTAGAAGCGATTCAAAAATGCAAGTTGTTCTTGCTTGGAAGTTTTTAACTAAAGCACGTCAGTATCTACGCGGCTATAAGAAACGCGCAAAGAATGGTCGATTGTATTCAAATTATCGACAAACAACAGTTACAGGTCGTTCTGCGAGTTCTGATCCGAACTTAGAGAATATACCTAAACAACGCGGACGTGTAAGTGAAGTTGAAGTTGGTAATGTAGAGTTAGCAGATCTTTGTTCAGAAGCGTTTCGTCAAGTAAGAGCAGCGATTATACCTTCACCAGGTGCATTATTGCTCGCAAAGGATTACAAACAAGTTGAGTATAGATGTTTCGCATATTATTCACAAAGTGAGCGTTTAATCAATGCATTAGCAAGTGGTGTTGATTTTCATACATTTGTTTGTAAACAGGTGTTTGGCGAAGAAACGCCACAGTTACGCTATATAACAAAGATTCTTAGTTTTGGTTTGCTCTACGGTATGGGTAAACCACTGCTAATTACTAGGATCAAAATGTACCATGAACATCCATATGACGTATTAGATCTCTATGAGCGATTGTTTCCTGAGATGCGTGAAACGCAAAAGCGTATGAAAATGATTGGTGCACAAAAAGGCTATATCATGGATCCATGGGGCAGACGCTACAGGTTTCAATATGATAGACCGCATGCGATTGTTGCTTGGGTTTGTCAGGGTACTGGTACAGGTAGTCTTAAGAAAGCTGCAATGGTTAAAGTTGATCCAATACTCGAGGGTAGAAGATCCGGGATGGTTTTCGAAGTTCACGATGAATTAGTATTCGAGATCTTTCCAGAAGATGCAGATTTAACTTTAGATATACATCATGCGATGGAAGATTTTCATCAACTAGGACGTATACCGATAATAGCAGATACAGCTATCGGACCTAATTTTTTAGACTTAAAAGATGTAACCGCTGAAGAAGGCGTAAAAATGTTAAAACAAAATCTTAATTAAGGAGAATCAAAAATGAGTATATTTGAATGTATTATTTTAATATTGGCAATTCTTGCAGGTCCAATTTGGTTACTTATATTTATAATTCATTTTATGGTTCAACCAGAAAAAATGCAACACTTGCTGATAGCTTATGGCACTATACCTGGCGGTACAATTATAAGTTGGATTGTAGGATTTACAATTTGTATAGTTTACTTATGTAAAGCGATTTTTTAAACGACTAAATTAAGGAGAGACGAAAATGGCAGTGAGCCGCGTAGTTTTATTTAATGGTGGATTAAAGAGTACATTTCTACTTGCACTTGCGCAACGTGAAGGTATTGCAATACCTTGTCACATAATATTAACAAAGGAAGATAAACAGGAGGAATATCTAGAGCGATTAACACAAATTGCGTCACAGCTTCAAACGCAAACAATATGTCATGTACTACTACCCGAAGCACCACCATTGCATGAGCCGTTACTCCATATGCTCTATCTCGTATTACATTCAATGCCAATTGCAAAAGCAAACTACGCAACTTGTATCTATCATGGTTTAAGTAGTTACTATAAGTGTACAATAACACCAGTCGTTGATAATTTTGTAAAGCAATTAAGTACGCTAATTGAACTTGGACAACCAATGTATGATGGTGTAGGCGGCTGGTTAGGACAAGTAGAATTTGAAACGCCATTACGCTATTTAGATCGTCGCAGAGTTATTCGGTTGGGTAATGAATATCGCGTTCCATGGGAGTTAACAAATAGCTGCCAAATAAGTCATATTCGTCACTGCGGAATATGTCCAGGTTGTGAACGACGTAAACGTGCCTTTCGAGAAGAAGGAACAATTGATCCAACACATTATTTAGCATAAGGAGAGAAATATGGCAGACACAAGAAAAGACAATCCATATCAACAAACAAGAATAATTGTAAAGGTACCGAATAAAATTCGGAAACGGATTACACAACATGAGAAGAAGAAAGTAAAGTAATATGGCAACAGATGTACGTATACAATTTGGTATCCGGTTAGCTGCGTTACTTAATGAGAATAAGATAACGCGGCGAACAACAGCAGAGTTAACGCATTGTACTGGCGCAACAATTGGTCGCTGGGTACGAGGTGAAGCACCACATTGTATTAACATCTTAGCCGAACTACATCAATTGTATGGTGTAGATCTCAATACATTAATTTGTGGAGAAAAGAAATGAGAAAGTGGTTTAAAGCAATTTATTACTTTATACGCTATGGCACACCTCTAATAGCTGATGACTGTACCTGGCATACTATACATTGTGCATGGATTGCAGCTCGTCTACTAGTAATAGTGAAAGGGAAACCAAAATGAGAAAGTATTTATGTTGGCTATTAGGACATAGTTACATTTGCTTATTTAGCCGTTGGTGGCAATCTGGTGCTAACGAGGGATCCGAGACTACAGGTTGGACATGTCAGCATTGCGGCAAACAACGATTTGAACAGTGGGATAGTTAAGAAAGGAAGACCAAGGATGAACGAACAAGAACAAACGCAGATCACTATCATTGAGTTACTAAGTACAGTTAAACGCGAAGGTATGGATAAGTTGATTGCCTACCTTAAGGAAAGTGATTACTTTACTGCACCGGCATCAACAAGATTTCATGGTTGTTATCGCGGCGGTTTAGCACATCACCATTTGCGTGTATACGAATTGCTAACTGAGTTTCAACGGATGTTACGGCCGCTTGATCGTCCAGGTAAAGGTGTAAAACCGGAGACGATTAAACCAGAGAATCTTATCATTGCTGCGCTGCTACATGACGTTTGTAAACTCGGTGCCTATATCGGTAATGATGCGACAAGCTATCGTTGGAATCGCTCGCAACCGTCAGGTCATGCATTATTGTCACTTTCACGTATACGGGAGTATATAGAACTTGAGTTGCTCGAGATCTATATGATCCAGTATCATATGGGCGTATACGGTTTGAAAGAATTTGAAGAAAGAAAAGGCGAATATAACTTACGCGATAAAGGATTGGCTAACGTATGGTTTCATAATCCAATTGTCAAGGTTATGTACTTCTGCGACGAACTATCGTCAATGGAGGAGTTGTAATCCAGTGAAGTCAATCCATGACATTATGCGTGAACGGTTACTTGCGTCCGTGCTAAAAGAGGAACAACAAAAGATGTCTCTTGCAGAACGGCGTAAAGAACAATGGTCAAATAGGTTTGAACAACTGATGCGCCAACGCTTACTTATGGGTAGTTATCGCTATGGACCATTTCGCTTGCAACCTGTAGGTAGATACGCATATGACTATCCAGGTGATGCGCTACGCCGCATACAAGAATATATTGATTCTGGTAATATGGAACATTTAATTGATGTTGCAAATCTTTGTTTACTTGAATTTGAACATGGTACGCATCCAAAAAAACATTTTGCAGCAACTGATGATGGAACGCACAATAAGCAAAGGAGATAGAATGCAAATACTCTCACTTGATCCGAGTCTATTACATTGCGGTTGGGCGATTATGTCGCTCGACAATGATGTAGAAACGTTACAATCAAGCGGTACAATAATTGTACCAACAACAGCAAAACGCTTATCACTAGAGAAACGGATTTGGCTTGTCTTAGACGAGTTAAATCAATTAATGCTTTTAGGCGTGAAAGTAATCTTGATTGAACAGCCAGAGTCATGGGGTGCGTATAAAAGTCTAGCAAGTCTCCGTAGCGGTTCACTATTGAAATTAGAACTGCTTGCTGGGGCATTAGTCGGTTGGGCATTTTATAAACTAGGGTCTGATGCTGGTGTTTACTTTATTAAAGTATCGACGTGGAAAGGTCAATTACCTAAAGAAGTTACACAAGAACGTATGGAGACTAAATATCAATGCAAATTCGCAACAAATGACGAAGCGGATGCAGTTGGGATAGGCGATTGGTATTTAAATCGTCCGGAAAGGAGAACAGAATCATGAGCTGTATCGTTGCAAGTTTCATTAGTTACCTTTTAGGTATAGCTGGTATGCTGCTTGTAGTATGGAGAACAAATGGCCATACATAACTTGGCACAGTTAATGTACAAACTATTTCACGGCCGTAGAGATACTTGGGGTATACGCCGTGGTAATGAATACTTCAGAGTAATGGGAAAGGAGATCACGAGTGACACATATCAACAACATTTAGCAGGCCAAACAATGGCAATTTATCCATTACTTGCGGGTGGTGCTAGTTGTCGTGTTGCGGCAATTGATATTGATACAGATGACTTAGAACTTGTTAGACGCGTTGCAACTCAATTGCCGCAACCAAATTATTTAGAAAAGACAAGATCAGGCTTCTACCATATTTGGATGTTTTTTGAAGAACCTATTGCGGTTGATAGTCTAGAAATGGTATGTCGCCCTGTGCTTACGCAGTTGCGAAAAACATGTGACAATCATTGTAATCTCTATCCGTTACATGCAAAAGGTGTAGGCTTATTAATTGCATTGCCATTGCAAAGTGGTTATGTTGAACAAGGGTTGACAGTATTCATTGATGCAGAACCAGAAGAAACGCAATTTGACTATTTGACGCGGACTAAGTTTACGAAGCCGCCTGGTTCATTTTTAGATAACAAACAACTAAATACACTTTGGTTTAGTAAGTCAAAGAAAGTTGGTGATACTAGTGCATCAGGTTATGACTTCTCATTTTGTGCTGAGCTTTTAAGCCAAGGCTATTCGCAACAAACTGCACGCAAGTTATTAGCTAAACGACCAGGTTTACATCAGGACACTAGCGAGTATATTAATACAACAGTTGATGCCGCACAGAATGCAGCGAACAAACGGTTAAAGCCAAAAGTTGAGACATCAGCAGCGGCAACAATAACGGCGGCTGCAAAAGTAAGTGATTGGAATAGTCTTGCGAGTGTTAATCGCGAGCAACTAATTGAGCGTTTAAGTCATTTACTAGTTTTAGAAAAAGCACAACTTCAGCAATTGGATATATTCTTTGCGACACTCGTTGCGAACTTAAAAACTGAAGGACGACCTGTGTGGTTATTGTTTGTAGGACCACCAGGTTGCGGCAAAACTTTACCAATGATGGCAGTCCAACATGCACCACAAATCTATATGACATCAGCATTTCGACCAACAGCATTGATTAGTGGCTATGGCTCTAAAGGTGGTGAAGATATGAGCCTTATTCCAAAACTACATGGTAAGGTCCTGGTAGTAAAAGATATGTCAAGTTTGTTGAGTCAGCATAAAGAAGTTGTTGCAGAAGTTTTAGGTTTGTTACGTGATGCTTATGATGGTGCATGTAGTCGGCCATATGGTACTGGTATTCAGCGCGAGTATGCATCTCGGTTTGGTTTCATTGGTGCAACGACACCTGACATTGATGCGTCCTGGGCATTAAATGTTCGCTTAGGTGAACGGTTCTTACGTCATCGCTGTCGTGCAACAATGGAACAGGTACTTGCAAAATTAGACCATGCAATTCAATGTCTCGAAGAAGAAGAAGACTATGATACTGAAATTAGCGATGTATGTATGGGCTTCTTCAAATACTTAATGGAGAAACCTAATGGTACTGATACTGATACTGGTGAGGATACGGCGCCGACTAAAGTATCTTTACCAGTAAAACTTTCAAATGCAAAGGTTATTGGACGCTTGGCACAGTTAGGTGCGATTTTACGAACAGTTGTAGCACGAAGTCAATTTGGCCAAGAAGTATTAGTAATACCAGAGTGGGAAGAAGCTACACGGTATACAAAACAACTTGCGAAAATGGCTTTAGGACTTGCATATGTTCGAGGTAAGGATACTAATGATGACGAAGAGTTAGAAGATCTAAAATCGCTTATCAGAGATTCAATGGATGCACGTATTGAACGTATCTGTAGAATTATCTATGCACAACCAGGACTTGAAGCGAGCGAGATTGCAGCACAAATTAGTTTACCTACATGGACAATTCGTTCTTGTCTAGATGACTTAGCTGTTGCACGTATTGTTTATCATCAACGAACATTACTTAAACTTACCTGGTATTTTGTACCATGGTTAGCCGGACAAATTAATCAATTTGAGTTATGGCCAAAGGAGACCAATGGTAGCACAAAATCGTTGCAAGTGTAATTGCGGTTATAGTTGCAAACATGAATGTGACTTACCAATTATGCAATGTATGAAACTTCACTACAAAAAAGATTGTGAACATATATGGGATGGACCTCCAGTAGTAGATGATAGGTTTAGGAGTGTAACTTGTAGCAATTGCGGGATAACTGCACTCGAACATGATCTTAAACATGGACCTTAAGGAGACTAACAATGAAAAGTAAACAAAAACTTATCAACGAGCAACGCGATGAAATTAGTAGGTTAAAACAACTTGTATTAGATTTACGTGAACAATTAATAAATAAGATCTTCAACAAACAAACCAATAAAGGAGAAACCAAATGAGTGAAGAACGCTATTGCCAATATTCACTATTAGGTAACTTAATAACCATATTGTTTGTAATTATGGTTTTTGTTGCCGCGTGCTGTACAATAAGTTGCACGTATGATCAAGCAGCATTGCTTGCGGAACTAGATAGCCGGTTTACAGAACAGCGTGTACGTATTAATTCAATGGTTGAAAAAGAAATTGAACAAGAACGTATGCAGCACGGACTATTCGCGGTTGATACACTGTTACGCCAGAATCGTTTAGCTGATGCTAAAATTGAGTTGCAACTTTTAGACGGTAATCTGGCATTAACAATTGGCGAACAAATGCAAATAACAATGGTACTTAAGCAAATGGAAAGGAAATAGAGGAGACTAGACTATGCTACATAGAATATTAACTTGCAAGAATCACCCGGAACTACGTTGGTCATGTAAAGATATTGCATGGCGTGACGATTATGGCTACAATGGTTGTAGAAACATTTTCTTTAATGGTACGTCAAGTGGTAAAGGTATGTACTCAGATAACTCAGGTTTAGAGACTACACATTTTAAAGACGGTGAACGAGTTATTGAGTGCAAATGTCCATTTAAAGATTTAATATTAGCACCGGAAGATGTATTAGTTAAACGTCCGCCAAGTAAAGAGACCAAAGCGATGAAGAATGCAATAGTGTTATTGAGTGGTGGTATAGACTCGGCAGTAACATTAGCAATTGCAAAGAAAAATGGCTATAACTGCTTTACACTAATCATTGATTATCCACAACAGCCAAACATCGAAATTGAAAAAGCAATAGTAATAGCAACTGCGATGAAGTGTAAATATTGCGTAATCCAGATTCCTTTAAGTGACAATAGTTTGAATATGGATAAGAATCGCTACACCAATGAGATACCGTTTCGTAATTTGATTTTCTTAAGCCATGCAGCGAACATGGCAGCAGACCATGCCGTTACGGATATCTATATCGGTGCGAATGCAAATGATTATGCTGATTATCCTGATTGCCGATCTGAGTTCTTTAAACTGTTTGAACAACTTTGCAGTAAACGAATTACACTACATTTACCACTGCTACAATTGCAAAAGCCAGCGATTCTCATTTTAGGTAAATCACTTGGAGTTGATTTTAGCAAAACGATAAGCTGCTATTACCCAGATACAATTGGACGCAGTTGCGGTAAATGTCATTCATGTAAAGAACGCCAAGAAGCATTCGTATTCACAGGTTTAACCGATACCATCGAGTATGTAACTTGCAAGGAGGAACAGATTAATGTCGAACATACTAAATAAGCCAGAAATTAGTGCAACAATAATTTTAACAATCACTAGTGAAGTTAAGCTAACACGCTCTCAAGTGGATCTGGCCGCTATACTTACAGAAATGGAGTTAAATAAATTAGCGCCATTTAAATTTGGCAAGCATGATGACGAGACCATGCCGCCAGTAGCTGTAGGTATACGCGTACATATGCATCAGGTATCTAAAACCTCAGCTAACGTAGTTGGGTAATCAAATATGGTTTAAGTAATCGAAAGGACAGTAGTATGGGAACACCAACAAGAAGATTAATATTAATACTTATAGTGATAGTTAGTACCGTAGGTATTACAGGTTGTGGCAGTGAAGCTACAACGGCAGGTGCAGCTGGTATAGGTTTAGGTGCACTTTTTCAGAATACGCTTACTGGTGCGAAAGCGGATTTGGCTGCACGTGAACAAGCACTTATCGCAGCGTATAATGAAGGTGTAACGCTCGGTATGAGGACAGAAGACTTAGCAAAGATTGAGAAGGAACTAGAATGGGTACGTAAAGGACAAGCGGGCGCTGCAACGGGTGAATCACTATTAGGCGTCGATTGGAACGATCCTAGTCAAACTGGCTCAGCCATTGCGAATGTAATCGGTTTAGGCTTATTGGTCTTCGGCGGTAAAAAGTATATGCAAACAACTACAAAGCTACAAAAAACGGAAGCAGGTATTAATAAGTTCTGCGGTGTAAGTGAACCTGTAACAGCGAGCCAATTACATGATATTGTCAAAGACAAGCTCATGAGTTGATAAGCATTTCATAGTTTCTCCGTCGGTCGAGTGTATACTTGTGCAGCATCAAAGTATACAGCTTAGGCAGCTTGACTGACATTTGGACAGGTAGCTTAATTGGGAAAGCATCGTGTCGAGCGATCAGTTTGCATGCAGCTGATTGGCCGGGCTCGAATATGTAGGTTCGATTCCTGTCCTGTCCCTTAACGTACTAACTAGGACGGAACCGTGAAATGAACAGCGTACATATAGGGATTCAAGGCCTATACCGTCCTACTTTTATTAAAGGAGACTAGTAATGGAAATTAGACGTATCGATTGGCCAACGACAATGGAATGGATAGTAGATTTAGCACAACGATTACAAGGAAAAAAGATATGGGGTATACCGCGAGGAGGCCAAGTAGTTGCAACGATCATGGCCTATCATGGTTGTGAATTGGCATCAAGATTAGGCGTAGCAGAAGTAATTATCGATGACATTGTATGTACAGGTACAACGTGCAAGGCATGGAAAATGAATAATAGTCCAAGCCTTAAATTTGCAACACTCGTAACCAGATCGACAAGTAAAGTGAAACCAGATTATAGTGTAGTAACATTTTATACAAGTGATTACATTATGTTCCCGTGGGAGGATATAGAGAAGGTAGAGAAACTAGTAGCACAAGACCGTTACACGGAGGTTAAAGATACTTAAGTTAACTTTGGGAGTAGATAATGACTTACAAGGAACTGTATCGTAAACCAAAACAACATCATATTTGGGTCTGGCTTATAACGCTTACTGCGTTACTACTTATTACAGTATATTCGATAATAGTATTAATAAAGGAGAAACAATGAGACGATTAGATGAACTGTACCATGAAGCGGCGCTTGCCGATTTAGTATATCCTGGTGTAGTCTATACTAAAGAAGCGTTAATGCAAAAACTTGCTACATATTACCATAAACAAAAGGACGGGATACTACTACCACAGCTACCTATTATGCTCGCTCGCAATGTAAAGGATATCACTACTACGCAACTCGACCAAATGATGAATAGTCAAGACTATGTTGCAGAAGAGAAACTTGATGAACTGCGAGCTAAGTTGCATTTAGGTGCGAACGAAATACGAGTTGATACAAGACATCGCTCTGATGTAACTTATACTTATAATGAACGAACATTACAATTACCGCACTTGAGGAATATGACGCACGATATGGAAGGTACAGTACTAGATGGTGGTTTACAATCACCAGTTAAGACAATTAACTATGGTAAAACGCAAACTGATAGCTGGTTGACATCTACAACGGCAATAGTTAATAGTTCACCTGAACGTGCAATTGAATTACAAAAACATGTTGGTGACTGTTTTTACTATGTATGGGACATACTTTTCTATTGCGGACAAGATGTACGTAATTGGACATATGAGAAACGCTATCACTTACTTTGTACAATACGGCACCAATTATCACCGCAGATTATTAAAATGCCTACACGTTGTTTAGACGGTTTCGAGTCATTCTATAAAGCAATTGTTGCTGGTGGTGGTGAAGGTATAATGCTGAAGCATTTATACTCGCCATATGTTGATGCTGGTCCTGGCGGCAGTAGACGACCTAAAGCAATGTATAAGATGAAAAAACAAAAAGAGCTTGATGGTTTTATATCGGGTTTTACGCGAGGTGAAGGTGAATTCACAGGCTTAGTAGGTTCGCTGCTTATTAGCGTCTATGACAAGGATGGCGAGGTACATGAAGTGGCAGCTGTCCAACCAGGCGAAGTTTATTTTAGAAAAGCAATAACCGTACCAGGTACTGGCGAACTAATACCAAAAATGTATGGTAAAGTTGTTCAAATAAGTTACTTATGTACAACGAAGAATCATCGTTGTAGGCATGCGGTACTTGAACGCTTTCGGCCAGATAAAGAATCAATCGAGTGTAATGACTGGATAAATTAAATTATAAATGAGAACGGAGTCACTTCGCAATGACGTTGAGTTTGTACATTTCTTTACATACCTTCCGTCTAAGACGATCTCGCTTCTAAGTTGTGCAGAGCTTAACCAAACAATATACGATTATTGTATACTCCGTTCTCATTCTTTTTGAAAGGTATAAACTATGGGTGCGATTGGTGAAATACGTGAAGTACTTGGTGCACGACAAGTTGAGATTTGGGATCCAACATCAGAGACATATAGCTGGCGCGTAGTCTATTGTCTGAATTTACCAACACGCCAATTACAACCGCAACGACAATCTATACGACCAATACAATATACAGTAGGATTTAAGTCGCGCCAACGTGGCCGACATTGGAATAGAGTACAAGAAAAGTAAAGGAGACACAAATGTTTGTAACAATTATTGCGCAACAGGTTTGTAACGAAAAACACAACGCGAAAGATAATTGGTATGTATTAACAGCAACAGTGGTACCGTTTGCACCTATGCCTGGACTTAGACTGTTTATTCCACCGAAAGGAATATATAGTATTGCTACAACGCTATGGGATACAGCACAAGGTGTCTTTCATTGTATGACACCGCCACATGATGTAGCAACTCCGTTCGCGACTGAAGTAGCTGCAAAGACGCTTGTAAAGTCAGGTAATTGGATGGTAGCGGCTGCGGAAGCAGATGTTCAAGAAGCAGAGCAACAATTAGCTGCAGATACAATTAAACAGTTACAACAGAAAATTATCCAAGCACAACGCATACAAGGTATGGGTCCTAAAATTGATCCACGGATAGTAAATGCGGTAAAGGGTATGAATCCTCATGGACGACATTAACTTAGACTTTGATGATGAACTTACGAGCGATGCACAGTTATTAGCCTTCCAGGTTCAAGTCCAGGTACCAATACAAGAACCAGAACCAAAACCGGAACCAATACAGGCACAGGGGGATAAGATAAGTTGCTTGCCCCAAGAGTTAGCAGCAGCTTGTCGAATGGCATGTAGTATCTATGGTGAAACAAATAGCGAGTATAGCGAAATGTTTAACCATTGCGTTGATGATTTAACTGTAGGCTATTTCAAGCTTGAAGCAGTACAGGAGCTACAAAAGCTACTACATAGCGATAAGGATCGTGCGAGTGCTCGTTGGCATCATGCGAGACGCAAAACTCAAATAGCTAAAGCAACAATGCTACGTGCACGTTGGATGGCTGTTTGTTGTGCAGAGAATGTACTCCGTGCAGTGATTAATTTTATAAAAGGACTACCATATAGACAGTGGATTGACCGTGCGCACTATCGTGCAACACTAACAGAACATGATTTCAAACGTAAACGTTAAAGGAGACCAATAATGGAAAATGAATGTACAGATTGTGAAGGCGGTGGAGTTATCTATCGAAGAGATAAGTATGGCGATTTACTTGATGACATGTCATGTGATCCATGTAAAACCTGTAACGGTACGGGCGTGATTGAGATTGAGCCTGAGCCGACGGAGTTGCGGGACAATGCCGCAGCAGTCTTGTGGTCTGGAAGACATACAAATCAGCGTGAAGTCGAAGAGCTTGTGAAAGAATTACTCAACACCATCGACCACCTGACCGTCGAGCTTACGCATGCAGAACAAAATAGCATTGATGATCATGCTAAGTTTAGAAGTTTTGAGGTCGCTATCAGAAGGATTGGACGCATCGCATGTGGAGAAGACCAAGTAGCGGATGATAACAGTGGGGGTATGCGAGTTATATACACCCTCACAGAAAAAGCCCTAAGTGGAGGAATTACACGTGATGAGGACATCGACAGTCTCGAAGCCGAACTCAAGGCCAAAGATAAGCGAATAGAAGTTTTGAAAGAGCTAATCTGCACAGAATGTGGAAGCGACGCATGTTCCACTAAAGCAGGATGCCCATTTGAGCAAGCCCTGAAAGGAGAATGAAATGAGCGTACAGGAAGCAAAAGAGTTATTGAGTCAAAGGATAGCTATCTGTTCGGCATCGGCTGACAATGAGGATTATGCAATTCGTGCCTTGACTATCAAAGAGGCCAAACTGATTCTTGCTGCTCTCGAATCTGAGCCTGAGCCGACGGAGTTTGAGCGTAAACCAAAAATGAGACGAATATGGTGTGACGACCAAGGGGAATCCCCAGGTAGGTATTTATATTTCACAGACCTCACACCCAAAGGCAAGGGGCATTCAACAAGAGAAGATGCTTTGTATGAGTATATTGGATTTGCCTGCGAAAACATCGATCGCCTGATCACGTTGCGTGATTACAAAGACAAAGCGATTAAGCGGCTAAGGAAGAAACAAAAGAACCAGGCGAAAGAGATAAACCGCCTGACCGCTGAGCGAGACCGCTACCAGAAACTTCACGAGTGCGAATTAGGTATATGTGAGCAACACTGTGATGTAGTGATAGAAATTAAGGCTAAAAACAAAAGCTTAACTAAACAACTTATGGAGCACGGCGAAGCACTGACTGTGCTTTTAACACTGAGAGCACTTTATAATTTAAGCCCTGACATGAGAGAACCGCAAGTTGAATCAGCGGCAAAAATACTGATGCGGCAATCGGAAGAAGGCTTACGTTTAGCTCACGCAAGAATACGAGAAGAATATATTAAGCGATTACAAACCGAACTCGCTGATGCTTTAGATTATGAGGAGAATGATAATGCCAGTAGTTAATGTCGATCTAGAAGTTGTTACACTATGTAAAGCACTTGCAGCTAAGCAGGGCGCATCAATACGTCAAGTTATGAAGGACGCGATTATTGTTTATGCTCAACAAGAAATGTCAAGTAAGACTGTGCGTCTAACTTCAAAACTAATTATTACTGCACTTCAAGAGGATATAGCTAAAGCACTCAGAGTAGCTATTAAACTAGCTATGGTGGAATACAGCCATGAACTTGAGACAAGCGCTGAGCAGGTAGTTATAAATATATTACCTAAGCTACAAAAATCGCTCGAGTACAAACCTTGGCTTGATAATGTAGAGTCAGATGATGTGGTAATAGATGAAGATCATGAAACTTAACTGTTCGCAGAAACGGTGCGTCAAAAGATTTCTTAGACGACAAAAAGTGTGGGTTTTTCATATAAAAAACGGGATAGTTCACGTCACGGACTTTCGACGTACGGGTCTTGAAACCCCATATATACAACTTGATCGATCGATCATTTTATTCACACTTTATCTTTTTTATTAATTATTATAATAATAAATGGCTATGTTAAGAAAAAGTCTGAAACTAAAGTAAGTAATCAATCAATCAAAAAAATTTGATTGGTTGATCAGGATTGATTGATCAGAACAGGTATACGGGGTTTCAAGACCGGTACGCAGAAAGCCCGGTACTGCCGTACTATCCGGGTTTTAGGGGGAATAACCCGTACTAATAGTGAAAAAACCGGGATAGTTGGTAAAATTGGAAAAAACATTCTGCGAACAGTTATAAACGAAATCGTGAAGGAATTAGCAATGATTAACACGTACCGCCTGTGCTTAAAGGAGACAAAAGATGGAACACAAGTGGAAACAGATTGAAGATGATTGGATGGGTGATAAGGACTATCAATGTACTGAGTGTAAGAAGATCGCGAGTCAGCATCCATTAGTATTCGATGAGCCTTGTCCTTATCCTATTCAATACGTTGACTTACCGCAACGGCCAAAACCACCAATTGCAAAAGTATTTGAGATGGAGTGAAAATGTCAAATAGTTTAAGACTTAGAAATGGTTCAGTAATAACTATAACGGGAGCTAAATCAACGCATGTACAAAAGATTGAAGAGATTGCGGCTGGTGTAGATCAATATAAACTATATGAAATAAAGCTCGGAGATTAGTATGCGTAAGACTCAGCAGTTATTATGGTCAGAACAATTAGCTGAGGAGCGGTGGCGAAAAGTAAGCGAACGTAAAATAAGTCAATCTACATTGGCATCAAAGATATTGGAGTTCTATGATTGCACTTATTGTGCACAATCTTATGCGATTATGCCTAGTAAGTGTATAAAGTGCAATCACTGTAGTTTTGAAATTATGAGTATACGTATATGCTTTATAAAGGAGAATGAATGAGTAAGAAGAAGAAGAAGGTGGGCCAATTGACAGTAGAAGATTTACGTGCACAAATAAAACTACTTAAACGAACACCTACTGATTTTAGAGATATGGAAGTTGGTGGTGCGAATTGGGAAAAGTTCGCTGATGTTACAGGTCGTAGAAAGGAGATGGAAGTTTGGGCAGATGGTTTAGTATTATGTCTTAAAGAACCTAACCTTGCAGAGTCAATGGTATTAGGTACTAAACGTATACGTACATTTTACTATCATGATGCTTATTCAAATAATGGTTGGGACAAGCAAGGTTGGCAAACAATAATTGCAACTTGCGTTAAACAAGAAGTTAGTTGGCTCTATCTACCGGAAGAGAATCCGAAGGTAGTTGTAGCTCTCAATATATTGTTATCACGATTTGGTTATACTTTTAGAGCAATGAGTATATTGCTCTCTGAACATAATGGCAAACCGCTAGGTGTGGTTCATTAAAGGAGACAAAATATGGCAAGTGAAAAAGTAGCAGATTTATGGTTTGAGCTTGTAGCTGGTGATGCTGTAATCTTTGAAGACCGTCGTGAATACGATCGTGATGACTTAGCAGCTGCCTATGAGCTTACTGAAGCTGCAGCATTAGAGTTATGGACAATGTTTCGAGTTTATGAGACATGTCATTGTCCGTTATGCAATTTACATATAGATGATTGTTTATGCTAACAAGGAGCAACAATGCTAACAGAATTCAAGATCGTATATGATAAAGAATGGGAAGAGTGGATTGTACAATACATCGAGGATGGTGTTGTCAACGAGGCTAAATCGTATCATACTGAAGATGGTGCTGATGCGATTAGTACAGCAGCTGCTATGTTACGTGAATTAAAGAAGCAGCATCCAGAGCGCGTTCCGCCAAAGAAACCATTAACGACAGGTCAAGGTGATAGATTGGAGATACCAATATGATATACATATTACTCTTTTGTATAGGTTATAGTGTAGGTATGGGGAGTTTAATACTCATGCTAGTTACTGGCGGATTGTTGCGCAAGCGTAGAAAGGAATTAGAGGAGGAAGCTTGGTGGCAAGAGTTAGCAACTAAGGCTGCGAAGCATAGACGTAAACAAGAAGGTAATAAAGAATAGCACAGTGACGGCAAGCTAGGTAGTTTACTGTACCCTCTAGTGAATTGCTACCTAGCGCCCCTGTGCTTAAGTATGTATATCTCCTTTAGGTAGATGTGACTCAGGTAACAGACGTGTTACTTGAGCACATCTATTATGCAATAATACTTTTTATCGGCTAGTTAGGAGGTGTATCATGCGTCGAGTAATTAGATAGATTATGGGGTCTATCTAATTACTTTTATTCGTAGGTAAAAAATTTTGGCTATTTCTCATTAGATAGATTATTTTTGTTATCTTTATTAATTTGGTTTTGTCCATTTAGTTATTGCTGTTATAATTAAAATATGGTTGAAGCTGTTGAAACGCCTGATCTTGAGCTACAAACATTCGTTGGTCAGTATCTTGCACAAGGTATGACGAACGATGCGATTATTTCCCAGTTATGTAATATACATACGACTACAAAAGCAGCTGCAATTAGTATTTTAAGAGCTGTTTATGATAGTTGGTCATCTGTCAAAATTGATTTAGATATCACCTCAGTAGATGATCGTAACTGGCATCAATATTTACGTATGGAGTTATTACGTAAATCGTTAGAAAGTGAAGATATTCAATCTCGTCGACTTGCACTCCGTATTCTAGATAGTTTAGCAGGTATTCAAGGTATTGCAACAACAGTAGAGCAAGTTGTTCCGCTACCGATTATATTAGTAGAAGCCGAAGTTGAACCGAATGCAGATAAACCAGAAGGAGCAATATAATGGGACTCGAAGATTTCAGTGCTGGTCGTTGGGGCGAGTTATCGCACATATGTATACCAATAACAACTACTGATACGAATTACGAATTATTAGCCGCAATTGAAGGCCAGCGAATCAAAATTCTCCGTATGATGCTTAGTGGCGATACTTTAGCCATATACAATTTCTTTTCAGGTGCTGAGCCATTATTCTCATTCTATGGTGCAATTCACTTTGGTTGTGATGAACAAGCCTCAGATGCTTCAATACCAGCATTTATTACTAATGTCGGCGATAACTTCAATCTTATAGTCTCAACTGCAGTTACAGCAAATCTGTATCTTCAGTATCAATATGGCGAGGTTTAACATTGGATTTACTTACATCAACTAATTTAACAGTTAGTGATAATGTTCTTGTATCAATACCTCTCCAGGTACATATCACTGAGGATCCAGAATTTACTGTTGACGATGCTGTTACGCTTTTCTATCCATTACTTGAGATCCATGTAGGCGATAGTTTAGAGGTAGTAACTGATACATCATTAACTACGCGAATATTAAGTACTAGTGATGATCTGAGTGTTGCAGATAACCAGAATATCATTATACCAGTTCTACAGGTTCACGTCGCAGATGATTTAACTGTTGAAACAGATCAAACTACTACAATACCAATTCTACAAGTCTATATCTATAATGATATTGATCTTACACTTTCCGATACGCAGAATGTTATTATACCATGGCAATATGTGCATGTTATTGATGATCTCTCGGTAACTGATTCGCGTACAGAACTTGTACCATTAGATTATGTACATGTTGCTGATTTGCCAATATTCATCCTTGATCGTGTTACACTATTCTATCCGCTACTTGAGATCCATTCTACCGATAGTATTTCAGTAGATTCGTCACTTACACACTATTTGACACCTTATGAAGTCCTTATTTGGAACGATATTGATTTAGATGTTGAATCAGTCACTTATCAATACCTCACCAAATATGAAGTTCATGTAACGGACGATTTAGAACTTACGGATGATACTAGTCAGCTTGCACGACCTTATATTATTATTGTTGAACCAGTTCATGTTGCAGATAGTTTAACGGTTAGTGACGATCGTTCAGATTTCTATCCATTGCTTGAAGTAGCTGTTACCGATGATATCACTGTAGCATCTGCTACCAGTGAAGCACTAACACTATATGAACTCCATACTAGCGATGATTTACTGGTAGCAACAAGCGAGTTACAATACATACCTATTTATCATGTTTCTGTATCTAGTAGTTTAACAGTTGCTTCTACTTATGCAGTAGGTGTAGTAAACGCGATTCATGTCTCGGATGACTTAACAGTAACTGATACTCAAATTGGTGGTGTAACTTATGTCGTTAATGTAAGTGACGACTTAACGGTAAGCGATACTCAATCACTTAGTATACCAATACTTCAAATATCTTTAGGCGATGATTTAACGGTAACAGATAGTTCGCTGCCAGCAGTACCATTACTCCAGGTAGCTATCACTGATAACCTTACCGTGGTTACAGATACTTCGTTCTCAACGCGGGTAACTACTAGTACAGATGATTTAACTGTAACTGACGCTGTAACAATCAACATACCAATACTCCAAGTTAATGTTAGTGATTCATTAGAACTCAGTAGTTCAGCAACAATGTTTATGTTCTTTGGTATAGGAGCTTACGATGACCTCACGCTAAGCGATACTCAAACGCTATATTTACCAGTATACCAAATTAACATCGGTGATGATTTAACTGTACGTGATACTATTGCGATGCCTGTTCAAGCTGCTGGTGGTTGGTGGTCGAGTGGGTGGCAAGGTGGTTAACAATGAAAGGGAAATAATGACTAAACGTAGAGTAGTATCAATACCGCCCTATCTAAATGGTTGGACAAAATTTATTTTTTTAGCTATTACTGCACTTATTGCGGTTGGTATTTATATTACTACAATTAACGACAATGCTATACGTAGTAAAGAAAATGCCGAAGCAATACATGAGAATGTTGGTGATATTCGTGAAATAAAAAGGGATATCAAATACATTATTAAAGGCGTCGATGAACTCAGAGGTATAAACACGAAGGAGTAATTATGTTTGGCACAGCAGAAGCTGATCAATTACTAGATCAACAATTTAATGGTGAAGATTCAACTATACCGGAGGGTATTGATATTGGACTATGGATAGGTAGTCCAGGGGCTGCGGGCGTAGGCGGTGCAGAAGTATCTGGCGGTGGCTATTTAGCTATCCCAACTATTGCTCTTGATTGGAGTACTGCAGCAAATGGCGTTATAACAAATGTAACAGAAATTGCTTTTGACGAAGCGACTGCTTATTGGGGAGAGATTACGCATATTGCGTTATTTGCAATTTGGTCTGGTGTTCGTGCCTGGTTAATGTACTATGGCTCGTTAACGACAGCTAAAGAAGTTGATGAAGGTAGTATCGTTAAATTTAAGGTTGGTACATTGAGTATCATATTATTATGAGTTTTAGTAACTACTTTGAAAATGTTATCTTAGACTATATTATAGGACATAGTGTCTATACGCCAGAAACACTCTATGTGGGACTTGCATTAAATGTGACTGATATAAGTACCGGTGAAAATTGCGGTGAACTTGATAAAGCAGAATTTGATTATACGCGTGTGCCAACAACGGCAGAGGATTGGTGTGTTGCAGTTGATGGTATTATTACAAATATTAATACGATTACGTTCCCGGAAGCAGTAGATGGTGATTGGGGTGATGTTACCCATTTCATTATCTGCAATACAGGTGTTGCTTTTACAGGTAATCTACTGATGTACGGTGTGTTGATTACCGGTACACTAACAATTGAAGTCGAAAGTATACCAAGATTTGAAGTTAGCGCTTTAGAGGTTAATATAGACTAATGAGTGCGAGTAATTGGCTCGAAAACAAAATCTTGGACCATATTTTTGGTAATGGTGGTTACAGCAATGTGGGTATCTATATAGGTCTTGGCTTAATTACTGTTGATGCTACACCTAATGAACTTAGTGAAATATATAACTATACTCGAGTAGTAACCAGTACAGCATATTGGACGCATGCAGGTAATGGCCAGATTGTAAATACGCTCGGAATCGTATTTCCACAAGCGATTGGTGGTGATTGGGGACCAGTTACGCACTTTATACTATTTCAATCAGGTACTTATGGCGCTGGTAACATGTTATTATATGGTCTCTTTACGCCTGAGTTAGAAGTTGAAGAAAATGATGTACTACAGTTTGAAAAAGGCGACTTAGCAATAAATTTAGATTAGATTAATATGGCACTTGTATTAAGAGAACATAACGATACTGGTTTCGATTGGCAAGATCATGTATGGCAGATTTACACTAAAGTAAGTCTAAACTATATAAGAGCTTTTGCATGTCAATCCTTTGTAGCTGAGAGTGCTTATCCACTTGCCGTAACTACGGTTTATTGTCAACATATTTCTACGTATATTGGACCTATTACTATTGATCTTTATTTTGCAGATATTAATGGTGAACCGTTTGATGATGTACTTGCTACTACAACTGTAACACCAACTGCATACCGTGGTTGGCGTATAGCAGAATGGAATCCAAAGTATACATTTACGTTAGGTCTTTCCTATTGCTATGTTTTCTATATGACGACATTATCGCCCTATGCTTTAGGTTCATATACTTATTTATATCTTACTGCTAATCAATACCTTAGTGGTACTGAACATCAATGTCATATGACCTCGCTAAGTCCAATCACTGCTATTCTACCAGATGAAGTATGGCGGCAATATCAATATCCGCTTACAGAACCTGATTGGTCCATAATGTTCAGGAATTATGAACAAACGACATTAGAGGTTTTTGTAACAGATAATTTAACGGTAACTACGGTTATTGATGGTTTTGTTAAAGAACCTTTAGGTATCTGTAATATCACTGTTGTTGGTAGTGGTGCACTTAAAGGTTTAATACATAATGCAGCAGCAACTTTTGGTGGTATTGGCGGTACTATTGCTAGTTTATTTGAATCGCAAGTAGCATTACAGTTGGAGTTATTAGGGCAAGCAGCTATGATAGCTGATATTGTTGGCAACCATATACCACTAGGTGTATCATTAACTGGTTCTGGTGGTATTACGAGTAATTTAACTGGACGTATAATTTACTTGGCTGGTTGGTCACATGGCCAAAGTTGGCTTGGTAGTAATTTACTTGTTATGGGATCTATTCCACCTGATCCACCACCAATTCTACCGCGTATAGTTTATTTAGTTGGCGAAATAAATGTAGTGAGTGATATTAGCGGTAGATTTACTGGTACATGGAATCTTGTAACCACACCTGGGGCAGGCGGCTTAACAGCGCAGAGTACAATTGGTGGATGGCTTATGGTCGGTGACCAGATACGCGGCAGTGCCCCCTGTGCTTCCGCGCTCGTGGGGACTTTGTCAGTTACACGTTCTATAGCAGGTAGTATCGAAGCCAATGGTAACTTGGTCGGTGAATTATATGGTCTTTATGGTGTTATTGCAGTACAGAGTAATCTTAGCGGCCATTTAGAAAGTTCAAATGATTTACGAGGTATACTTACTGTACAAAGTGTTATTACCGGTTCTCTATTGTTAAAAGAGGAAATGCGTGGCGAAATTGATGGCCAAAGTTGGTTAGGTAGTGGTATCACAGGACTATTTAAAGTTGATAGAAAACTCGCTGGTACAATTGCTGCTCAAAGTAATGTTGGTGGTGATTCTGGTGCAATATTAGGTAATTACTATCCAGATTTTATACTTTCTACTAGTAATATAGTACCGTATTTTATTCAGTCATTTTTATTAAACAATCAATATGTAACGCCGTATATTAGGGAGTAACTTATGGGCTCGTTTAGTGATTATTGGGAACTTCAACTTCTTAATCTTACTGTCGGTAAAGCAGCCGTTAGTACGCCTACAGTATATGTCGCATTATCAACTGCTGATCCACTGGATGCTGGCTCAGGTATGGCAGAACCAAGTGGTAATAATTATACTAGGGTAACGACTAGTGGCGCATCATGGAATGCTGCTGCATCTGGTGCCATTGATAATGCAGCAGCTCTTACATTTCCAGAGGCAAGTGGTGATTGGGGAACAATTACCCATTTTGCACTGTTTGATGCACTTAGTGGCGGTAACATGCTCGGCCATGGTAGTTTAAGCGCACCAAAAGTAGTTGAGAATGGTGATACGCCTAGGTTCGCTGCAGGTGATTTAGACATTACGTTAGATTAGTCCGGCGTCCGTGGGGTCGGGGTGTCTTTCCTGGTCCTCCTTAGCACATCTCGCCCCACGTTTATTTTGTAATTTGAGTGCGTAAAGCACATCACTAGTGATAGTAGTATAAACATTTTTTAGGAGCTCTCTTATGAGAACGCAGAAGTCGAAACACCCCACTAGCACTTGCGGAATCAAGGGTTTTTTCCGTGTGCAGTTAGTCAACAAGAAAACCCGTAAAGTAGAAGGTGACTCTGGTTGGATACAGAATGTTATTACCAACTACGGTTTCGCCAGTTGTTTGGTCGGCGCGCCTATTCAGGATGCTGGTTCGGTACTTGCTACCGGTTTGGCACTGGGTACTGGCGTAGCTGCGATTGCAACAAGTGCAACGAAACTCGGTTCGCAAGCTGGTGCAGCTTCGTGGTATTCGACATTCGGTCCTGCAACGGTTGCATCACTGACAGCGCGTATGACGCAGACCTTTGAAGGTCTCGCAGCCATTTCGATTGCTGAGATTGGTGTCTTCGCTGCATCGAATGGTACACTGATCGCCGGTAACACCTTCGATTCGTCAGCAATGTCCACTGACCAGGACGTTAACTGTACATACGATCTTGTATACGCAAGAGCGTAGTACTAAAAGGACCAGGAGACTAAGTAGTATGAATAAAAGAGACATAAAAAGTCTCTTCGAGAAGGCTAGAGGCGCTCGATTAGACGTCGGATGTGGTATTAACAAGCAAAAGGGGTTTTTGGGTCTGGATATCATGCCGCATCCGAATGTGGATATTGTGCATGATATCCAGATCTTCCCTTGGCCTATACCAAAGGATAGTTGTTTTCAAATTTTATGTTCACATGTGTGGGAACATATCGAACCGAAGTATCGGTTTCCATTGATGGATGAGTTATGGCGGATTTGTCGTTATGATGGACAACTTTTAATTGCTTGTCCGCATCACGGTACATTCCTTGAAGCAGCTCATCCAGCACACTATATGTGTCCCAATGAAGGTACGTTCCAGTTTTTTGATCCAGATTATCCATTTTGGCATGCATGTAGTTATAAGAAACCACTACCGTGGAAGATTACCCGGAATGCACCAAATTTGACTGGCTGTATCGAAATTATTTTGGAACCGAGAAAAGATAAGAAAGGTAATGCACTACCGACTGGTAATAGACCAGTATTACCTGTAACGGTAGTACCAAAGAAAAGAAAGAAGAAATAACTATGGCAATTACAAGTAAAAATAAAGTCAATGATTGTTGTAAAGTACAACTCGTCACAAGGAGACCAAAAAATGAGCAAGCAACGCCAAATGAAGATATTAAAGATGCCGCATCCAACAGTAACGATACGCTCCGGGAAAGAGGGGAATCCGAGGAATAGATTACTTGTCGTAACACCGACATTAGGTATTGTACGTATGGAGTGGTCAACAAGACGCTTCGGTTTACCGACACCTTGTAGTTGGGCAGCATCTATGGCTACACTTGGTATCGGTAATGTCGTACCTATGCATTACCTTGTAGCAGACGCCCAAAATCTAGGTTGTAAAGAAATCGTTGAAAAGGATTACGAATGGTTGCTTTTGTGGGAAGATGATGTAATTCCACCATATGACGCTTATCTTCAACTTCATCCCTATATACAAAAGGCAACTATACCAATTGTTAGTGGACTTTATTTCACTAAAGGACTTTATAGTGAACCAATAGTCTATCGCGGTATTTGTCAAGGTGCTTATACTAATTTTGATATCGGCCAAAAAATCTGGGTTGATGGTGTACCGACAGGTTTTCTGCTTGTGCACTCAAAAATCATTAAGTTGATGTGGAATGAAAGTAAAGATTATGCTGTTTTAGGTGGGATTAAGACGCGAGAGGTATTTGAGACGCCTAGTAAAGTTTATTTTGATCCTCAGAGTGAAGGTTACTCTACAGGCAGTGGAACCAGTGATTTGCAATGGTGTAGACGAGTTATCGATGAAAAAGTGATATCACGTGCCGGATGGCCAAAGATTGGTCGAAAGAAACATCAATTCCTATGTGATACAAAGATTATGTGTATGCATATAGATTTGACTTCAGGTAAACAGTTTCCAGTAATAGTCGATCCGGTAAAAAAGGAGAAATAATGGCACTAACAGATAAACTAAACACAGCGTTTGAAGAATTGACACAGGCACAAAAAGTTGGACATGCAAGAGCATTGATGCAGCCGATACGGGATGACCTTATCAGGACGAATGCAGAATTGCAAGTGATAGCAGATAGTGGTTCATTTGCTACGGTTGACCCTGAGATTCTTGCCGCACTTGTAGCTACGTGGAATGTTTACAAGGCTGCTCAGGCTGCTCTTGCTGCGAATCCGATAATTATTGAGTTACTGGATTGGCGACCATGAAATGGATTCTCTACATAATCTTATTTCTTGTGGTTGATTTCTTTCTTGCATC
>Ga0307379_10002357_pt1 | contig 28163 bp, 20 predicted proteins | sample UN2MG_FD_202237 | JGI IMG/M metagenome (GOLD analysis project Ga0307379, IMG submission 202237) | Soil microbial communities from Risofladan, Vaasa, Finland - UN-2 | ecosystem: Environmental > Terrestrial > Soil > Coastal area > Acid sulfate soil | place: Finland: Risofladan, Vaasa | collected...
TTTCTGAAGAATATTGGAAAGAGGTTGTGGGCAAGATTGATCCTAAGGAAGCAAAGCCGTTTAGCTCACCCAAAGTTGCGGTCAAGCAGGGACGAAACACGACTCATTTTGTTGTAGCTGATAAATGGGGTAACATAGTCAGTGCAACCCAGACGCTGGGCAATTCATTTGGCTGTCGCCTAATGGTGGAAGGCACTGGTATCTGGCTTAATAATTCGCTTGCCTACTGTACGTTCGAACCTAAGGGGAATCCTATGGACGCCCATGCCGGCCACCGGAAACTTTCCGGCGACTGTCCGACAATTGTTTTTAAGGACGGAAAGCCTTGGGCTGCTCTCGGAACACCGGGCGGTCATACAATAGGCCAGACCGTTCCTCAAATGGTCATGAATATGGTCGATTTCAAGATGGATATTCATCAGGCGATCGCAGCGCCGCGCATCAGTTTTGCGGAACCCGACTTAATTCTTGTAGAAAATAGAATAGCAGCGTCGATACAGAATGCTCTAAAAGAAAAGGGACATAACATCCGAGAAGTCAGAGGGTTGGGTAATGCCCACGGCTTAACGATTGAGTATGATACTGAAGGGAAACCTGTGCGCTTTTTAGGAGCTGCCGATATACGCGGGAATGGACTGGCAAAAGGATACTAAAATACTTTTTAAGAATTAGGCTATTCGAGCTCTACTGTAGTTGATCCTCCATAGTAAATTCCGTTAAACAAGAATTTAAAGGTTCCATGGGGTTGGGCCCGGCGGGTTATCTCTGGTCCGTACAAGAATAGCTTCCCTTGACCCACATCGGCCTCAATAACCGCAATGCCTCCATGCAGGTAATGCTTTCCCCAAGCCCAGCCACTTCGCAGAGGATTCTCGTTATCAAACCAGGCTACTGAGCGCACCTCTTCTTTGATAGCTTCCGGTTTTATCCGAAAGACGGGACTGTTATTGAAAGATACATCTACTTTCTCGGGTAAGCCGTAGGCCAGAGGATTTGTGTTATCGACGCTTACTTGAAGAATTGAGCCAGGTACGAAATATTTTTCCTTGGGCATGGATTTTTCCTTCCCATCCTGAAGCTTTTCGACCAGAGCATTGGTAATAGGTAGACCGGCGTGGTATCCGATGCTTGTGGAGCTGCTTATCGCCAGCAGAGTGCCACCATTTTTCATGAATTCAAGCAGTTTTGGAACTGTTTTAGCCACGGTTACTTTGCCAAGTTGTTTGCGGAATTCTGAAGGAATGCTTTCTGGCTTAGGCTGAGGGGAAGAGCGAAAGCGAGTCTCGTCAGGAAGGTCGCTGAGCGGAATAGCATCCCTAACGAAAATTAGTACATCGTATTTTTTATTCAAGTTGCCAGCATCAAGGGTAGCAGGGTAGACCACTTTAAACGGGAACTCAAACTGTTCAAGTAGCCACCGTACCCAGCCGGAAGGTATTGATCCTCCATATTGATCCCACAATCCAATGCTCAATGGTCGTAAACGGATAGCTTTGCCTGAGGGCTTGGAATCTATGCCCTCAAAATTTAGCCCGGTCTCCTTGGCTATATTCTCGAGTTGGTGCAAAATGGATGACTTGGCTGGGATGTAGATCGTGCCAGCAGGGTATGTCTTTTCCTCAACCTGAAAAGCCTCTTTTAGCCAGTATACCTCTTCTTTTTTTCCAAGGAGGCGGTTGATAGCAATGAAGGCATCATTGACTCTGTGGTCTAAGAGAAAGCCAACAGCATTCTTGCTCTGCGTGACCTTTCCAGCAGGGGACTGGGCAACGTCTTCAATCTTTTCGAAGGGGCCTTCGACACTTTCAAAAATCCGGTCGAATTCCACTCCCATTTGATAAGCCAAAGTCCAGCCAGCATTATCGTAAGGAGGAATCGGCGCTCCACTTGGATACGGAATGTCATCTGGATGATCTTGAGGTTCGAACATGGAGAGGATGTGGGGACGGAAGGCTTGAGCGGCCTGGACGATATAAGAACCAGAAGTATAGGACTTTTCGCCTACCTTGAAGGAATCATCTGCTCGAAGAACAGTTACTCCATTCTTGATGAGGGTATTCACAAATTTAGTCGCAGTTAAAAAGTCGGGCTGATCGGAGGGAAGAATGTACGCTCTAGGATCACGCTCAGCCGGGTCAAAGAGCATCTCATAATATTTGCGCGGGTAGCCTTGGTTTCGGCCGGAGCCTACTCGCTGCGCTTTATCTTTTTTGATTGCTTCCTCGACGGCTGCAATCCGTTGCGGATGGATCGTCCAGTTGTCGCGGCTTCCCCGTTCTATGGAGTTTTTTCCCATGAGATAGATGTTGAACAGGAAATCTTCGCGGTGTTTGGAAGCCAGGTCGAGAATTGCCCTGTCAGCTGTAATCGAGTACTCAATTGACTGGCGGAAATGCCACTTCTGTGGAGCGATCGGAGCCGGAAGATCATTTTTAGGGAGTTGTTTTTGAGGAAGAAACGGAATCTCCATCGGCGTAGGGCTCCCGATGGTTTCTGTTAGAATGCCAATCATGTTGTGAAAGTAAGCAGATGTCCGCAGTCCGCCGTTCCACCAGGTCGAATATCTTGCTCCTGATCTCATTGTGGCCCCTGCTTTGCCTTCAGCAACGAAACGGCTGTGCATGGCAGCTCCGACGAGCTCGATTCCCAAAGGAACAAGGGGATCATAGCAGTAGTTGAACGGATCGCGGAACGGAGGAGCAAATAAAACTGTTCCTGCAGGACCAGATTGATGCTGGTTGTACACGATTTGAGGAAACCACTCGCGGTACAACACCCGGTTTAAAGCTTCAGTCTCAGGTTGTGTGACCATATAAAAGTCACGATTATTATCGTGGCCGACATACTTCTGATACAGGCGGGGAAGTCCCCTCATAGACCTCTTGGTTGGTTCTTTTTCCCTCATATACCAGTCCGAAACCAATTCCATTCCATCTGGATTCGAGCTGACGGCCAGCAAAATGACATCATTCAGGATTCTCAGCGTCTCAGGATCATTTTGGCTTGCCATTTGATAGACAAGTTCTATTAACTGCTGAGCTCCCAATACTTCAGTGCCGTGTAAGCCTCCATCAATCCAGACCACTGCCCGTCCTTCAGAGGCCAGTTCTCGAGCCTCGCTATCAGTAAGTCCTTCAGCTAACGCCAGTCGCTTTGAGATATCTTTATAACGGTTGATTTTCCTTTGATTCTCTGGAGAGGTGATAATGGCCATATACATCGGCTGTTCTTCAGCTGTTATCCCAATACCGGCAAGAGACAGCCGCTTGGATTCCAGGGAAAGTTTTTTCAAGTAAGCCATGAATTGAGTGTAGTTGGCCAGATAGTAATCGTCCCCTGGAGTAAATCCAAAGTGTTCCTTGGGAGTTGTGATTTTCCGCTGGGCCAAAACAGGCGTGGCCAATAGCGCTATTAAAAGAAAAAGTGAAATAAGAATCTTATTCTTACGCATAAATTCCTTCCTTTCCCCAGTTAGGGATAGAAACTTGTTTTTCTGTCTGTCATAGCTCTCCGCTCCCACGACGATCATAGAAAAGTCTTATGCAGGCATTTGGTTAATCGAACATCTACTTTAGCAAAGGAAAAATTTGATGTCAAAAGCTAAATGATTGAAAGCTCAGAATTGAAGATCTTATTTAGAGCACTTTTAGAGTCTAAATAGAGCATTTCCAAACTTTAGATAGTGCATTTTTAGATTTTAGCTAGCATCCTCGTTTTTCAGCTTGTGAAAAAAAAGATAATGATATATTATTCTTTGCTTTCCTATTTTCTGAAAAAATGGAGTTTAAAAGACTTTTTTTATCCTTTTACGTATACTTCATTAGGCACAGAATGTCTCTAAAGATTGGGCATCGCTAAAAATAATTAAAGGAGGAGATTATGCGTACACGAATTATCTCATTACTGGTAGTTGCATCTATTTTTATTTTTGGATGCGCTCCCCAGGAGGAACTACCTCGCCTTATCCCTATGAAAGACTTTTTCCGGAATCCTGAAAGTGCTGTGTTTGGGCTTTCTCCTGATGGAAGCCACCTTGCCTTTTTGAAACCTTGGGAAAACCGGCTAAATGTTCATGTGCAAAAAATAGGGGAAGAAGAGGTTGCACGTATTACCGGTGCAACGGAAAGAGATATTGCCGACTATTTTTGGGCGAATAATAATCGTATCGCTTATGTGCAGGATACTGCAGGAGACGAAAACTTCAGATTATACGCAGTCAACATTGACGGCTCTGATCTCAAAGAACTCACTCCGTTTGAAAAAGTGAGAGTGGAGCTGATTGATAGGCTGAAAAATGACGACGAGCACACTCTGATCTCGATGAATAAGCGTAATCCTCGCTTGTTTGATGCTTATCGTATTAACATCAACTCGGGCGAGATGAATATGATAGCTCAAAATCCAGGAAATATCGTTGGCTGGCATACCGATCATGACGGCAATTTGAGGATCGCCGTGACCTCAGATGGTGTTAACACAAGTGTTCTTTATCGTGATACCGAAAAGGATAAGTTCCAGACTTTGGTTACGACCAATTTCAAAGAATCCATGTCACCTTTGTTCTTCACGTTCGACAATAAAAACCTTTATGTTGCTTCCAATATAGGCCGGGATAAAACAGCTATATACGAATATGATATTAAAAATAAAAAACACACTAAATTATTATACGAACACGCTGAAGTTGATGTTGATGTTTTATTAAAATCGGATAAACGGAAGAAAATTACAGGTGTTACTTATGCCATCGATAAAAGACATTATCATTTCTTTGATGATGAGAGAAAGACATTGCAGGAAGGACTTGAAGAGCGGCTTCCAGGGTATGAAGTTGTGATCGTAAGCCGAAGTAAAGATGAGAGAAAAGTTCTGGTGAGAACCTACAGCGACAGATCGCTTGGCTCCTATTATTACTTTAATCGCGACACGAATGACTTCAAAAAGTTGGTGGATATCAGTCCCTGGCTGAATGAAGATGAGCTGTCTGAAATGAAGCCAATCACTTACAAATCACGGGATGGGTTAACCATTCACGGATATTTAACCGTGCCCAAAGGCATGAGAGCTAAGGACCTTCCTGTTGTTGTCAATCCTCATGGTGGTCCCTGGGCCAGAGATACGTGGGGCTACAGGTCAGAAGTGCAATTCCTTGCTAATCGAGGCTATGCAGTCTTGCAGGTGAATTTCAGAACTTCTACCGGCTATGGACGCAAGTTCTGGGAAGCCGGCTTTAGACAGTGGGGGCTTGCCATACAGGATGATATAACTGACGGAGTAGAATGGCTTATCGACCAGGGAATTGCCGACCCGGAACGTATCGGTATCTATGGCGGTTCATTTGGCGGGTATGCCACGCTGGCTGGAGTAGCATTTACTCCTGATCTATATGCCTGTGGTGTAGATTACGTTGGCGTCTCAAACCTTTTCACGTTAATAAAAACAATCCCCCCTTACTGGGAACCGATGAGAGAGATGTTCTACGAAATGTTGGGTCATCCGGAGAAAGACAAAGAACTCTACGAGAGAATTTCTCCTCTTTTCCACGCTGATAAGATTAAGGTTCCTATGCTCGTAGCACAGGGGGCCAATGATCCTAGGGTGAATATTCAGGAATCAGACCAGATTGTGGAAGCCCTGGAAAAACGCGGTATTGATGTTGAATATATGGTGAAAGAAAATGAAGGACACGGCTTCCGAAACGAAGAGAATCGTTTCGATTTCTACAGAGCAATGGAAAAATTTCTCGGTAAGCATTTAGGAGGCAGAGTAGAAGCGGAAACTCAAGATTAAAATGTAACTTTTTCCCTAATTTTTTCGTATATATATATAGAAGTGGAGAGCAGAGAATGAGGTTAAACAATGAAATTAATAACAAAAATGGAAATCTTTCTCATGGCTGCCATTTTAACCTTTTTCCTGTTCAACATGATGATTCCTTCCTCTGCAGTAGAGCTCCTTAAGATTGGAAAGCAAGCTGGCTATGAAATTATCGTAAACGTAGTGCCTTGAGATCTGGAAAAAACGCCTTTCACATCCTTCAGGATAACATCTAATACAACTTTTCTATCTCTTCGGTATCAAGGTGGAGATGCCCTTTGCGTTTTTGGCCCCTAAGAGGACCTTCAAACCAGGCGACGGTCACCAGGCTGAGGGCTTCTATCCTGTGGGTTTCTCCCATGGGAGTAAATATCATATCACCCGGACCTGCCTCGAAAGGATCAACTGAACCAGTAACAAGAGCCCGTCCATTGATGATTATCCACCATTCATCACAATCATGGTAATGTACATCTGAAGACGCTCCCTCGAATAAAGTGTCGACACCATAATCACAAATTAACGAATCCTTTGGCATGGGATCTATGGGTGAGATTTGAGCCGTAATAAAAGCAGGAGGATTCTCGTGTTGTTTTGCTCGAATATGTCGCATGAGACTTTCTCCTATATGTTAAATTCCCTAGCTATCTTATGAATAAATAGCTATCCTCTAAATAAATAGCTACATCTAGGCCAGCCAAACACGGCGATTCGGTTTCCGTCCTTCTTCCATAATCTAAAGAAATCAAAATTTTATACAGAAAAGATTCTACGACATAGAAACATAAAAGCGTGCCGGCTGTCAACAAGCCTATCCTTTCTTAATGAAATTTTAAGCTGGAGCGTTTTGCCTTATTTGAATTGTTGGTTTTTTGGCTAATTTTCAATTAAGAAGAAGAAAAGTCAACGATAATTTTCCATGATGCAAGCATCGCCAGTTAACAATAAAAACACATTTGACTATTTTCAAAGTAATTGTTATTCTTTTGCCACTTGCGCAGAGGGAATAATAGGATATGCAAAGCCTTTTACTTTCTGAAATCAAAGGCCAGAGCGAAGACAAAAAGATTCAAATACGAAGGGAAAGAAAAAGCAAACAAGATGCAATAAGTACCAAGAAATAGCGCCTAAGATAATCATAGATGAGAAAGGAGGGATGAGCCATGTTTGCCAGGCAAACCACATTTCATTACAAGATAGCCGGGTTAGATAATGCTATAAAGATAATCAAGGAGAGTATTGTCTCCGAGGCTAAATCACAGAAAGGCTATCATGGGTTTTATTTCATGATAGATCGCAAAACAGGCAAAGCTGTTGCCATTGTTCTGTGGGATACTGAGAAGGACGCCATTGCTAACGAGAAGAGCCACTACTACCAAGAACAGTTAGTCAAGACCATGCACTTATACAGAGAACCTCCTATTCGCGAAGGATATGAGGTTGTCATCCAAGAATAAGTAATGCCCCTATATAGCCCCGTGAATTTTATTTAAACACCTGCTTGAAGATGTCGACAAGATCCAGAGCATACTCAACCTGGGTCAGAGGGATTCCCTTTTCTTTGGCTATGGTGTCAAACCGTCCGTCCTTATTCCCATCAGTACTTACCACAAGATAATCAGCGGAGGGAGCTACGGCATCGATCATCCTTTCGTTGTCGCTCCCAGGAGCACCTCTTTTTGAAGTACCTCCAACATGTACGGCAATGATGAAGATCTTTTTTTTCTTACAATTATCAATAATCTTTTTCAACCGGCTTACTTCGTTTTCTACAGTGAGACCTGATGCTCCCATACCTTTCAAGCTGGCTCCGATAGCTATAATCACTGTTTTATAAGGAGTGCCTTCAGGGAACTTTCCCATATCGGTATAAACCTCAACATGAAAGCCAGGGCCGGATTCTTTTCCTGCAAGGCCTACTCCCGCATCCACAATTTCAACATCAGGCACATCGCAGTAATCGTATTTTATTCCTGCCTCTTCGAGAACGATGTTTACTGTTGTGACATCTGGGCTTTGACCGGCAGAAGTTGTTAGTACAGGCAATTTAGCTTTGGAGATTTCTGTCTTTGCAAAACCAGGCATAGTTAGACCGAGAAAAAGAATAAAAGAGAGGGGCAAAGTTAAACCTAATATCTTTAATTTTTTCATTTGAAACACTATCTCCTTTTATGTATTTAATACATACGCACTTAATTCATCGCTACGTTGTTATGGCGAGCGACCTAGTAGTGCGAAATTACTTGTCTTCCTTCTTTTTGGGCGGCTCCTCTGGCTCCAGTTTATCATACTTAACGAGTTCCCTGAGCCACCATTCAGGATACTCCAATCTGTTCGTTTTTCTCGTTTCAATGTCATAAAGCCATAAGTGGTTGTATTTGACGAGCAATTGGTCACCTAGTTCCCACCAAGCATCGATAACTCTGTTTGCGTTATTTAGACAGTAGTCGGTTAAAAATTCTTTTGCTTCGGTTGGGTCCTTCTTGTAGAGTTCATGGGCGAATTTATCGATTGTGAGTATCTTAGCCACAGCGCTCCCTTCCCACTTTTCTTGAGCCTTTCTTACATCTTCGATGGCATGCCAGTAGACCACCTGCGCATGAAAATCCACATAATCAAATGCCCAGCGCGCAGATTTTCTGTCGAATTCCCAGTGGTCTCCGATCTTAAATGACTCCGGGATTTTGGTAATGCCGGCATAAAGAGGCATGAAACAGGATGTGTCCTGAGCGCCGAATGCCAGCCATACTATCCCTCCGATTATATTCGGCAACCATTCCCTGCACTGGGTGACGGTTACGTATTCTGCTCTGTTCACACTTATGAATCGGGTGGTATTATAAGTCAGATCATCAAGTTTAAAAGGTCGGGGAAGGTAGTTCGGGTTCTTGAATGGTCCGCCTTGAAGACCTCTAACCGGGTCAAACGGTGTGCCCTGGCACTTGTCCCGGGTGATGTTCATCACATCCTGTACCGAAAGTTTATTATCTGGCTTTACCGAGAAGGGAAGCTCCATGTTAGGTATGTCTGGGCTGATTTTACTGGCGGGAGCTACAATATCAAAAAATCGCCAGAGACGGACACGTGTTCCTCTTGAGCTGGTCGCGCTATACTCACTCGGAGAGTAAGCTTTTTTCCAGTTAAAGGGTTCACCACTCTTTGGGTCATAGTAGCCGTTCTCAACAGCATAAGAGATAACATTCGGGGAAGCCATGAAGTAATCTGGGTTCTTGAGGTTGATTTCTCCTATCCTGGATTCATTCGGACAGACACTAACATGGTCATCCGGTACTCTCTGAGCGCACCATATCGAGCCCGGTTTTCCGCTTGTCGGGGTCCATAACGGCCCGACGGGCATGATCTCAAAAATCCAGGCTTCGTTCGGATCAGCTACTGCGAGCATCTCTCCATCGTCGTGAAATCCGTATCCGTGCTTTTCTGTTATTTTTCCCATGAACATGATGGCCTCGCGCGCTGTCCTGCATCTCTCCACGGCAAGAAGGGTCAGCATTGACAGGTCAATTTTGGCCGAAGGAGTCGAATTTTTCATCTTATCGCGGCAGCCGATAGTTGATTCTCCTATGGCCAGTTGCTGATCATTCATGTACCCGAACATCCCATGAAGATAGGCATACGTATGCGCTATTTGAGGAATTTCAAGACCGGTAAAGTCATCCTTATAGTTTTCCCATTTAAGCCCTTCCTCTGGAGGCCATGTCTCATACTGCGATATGTGATAGATTTTGCGCATCGAGCCAGGCTCATGATCTGCTGCAGGTACATGACGCCATGTCCAATCACAAAAACTGCAATCACAGGTATGGGTGGTCATTACCGAGCCATCTACCGAGGCATCTTTCCCGACGATGACTACAGTACAGCCATCAGTTGGAAACTCTGCCTGGCCCCAATCACAATTTTCACATTCTGGCGGTGTAGATACCAGGGCGCTGAGTAAGATTCCTGTAGCAAACAATATCCACATCACTAAAAATAACTTTTTTAAATTCACTTTTTACCTCCTTAAAAGCCCATAGTTTTTTGAATTATGCACGTAAAAAGAAGCTGATTATTCATAACTTTTAACTCTCAACTCCAACCTCGCACAAATTCAGAAAAATTATATAATTTTTCGGCGCAATGCCAAAGTTATATAAAAATATATATCAAGTTATAATTATTGTTAGATAAGTTTCGACATTCGGGCTTTTCACTTTTTTGCTGGTTCTTGCGGTTCCAGGTTGTGATATTTGATAACCTCTTTGAACCACGATTCAGGATAAGGCAAATTGGTCCGTTTTCTATTCTCTGTGTCATAAATGCTCAGGTGATTGTACTTGACGAGCAAGCGGGCGCCCAGTTCCCACCAGGCATCAATAACTTTTTCGGCGTTATTTACACAGTAATCAGTTAAGTATTCGATTGCAAGCGTCGGGTTCTGCCCGTACAGCTCTTTAGCCGTTATATCGATGGCTGGTACTCTTTCTATTGCTGCCTTTTCCCATTCTGCTTGGGCCTTTTTGACATCTTTGATAGCGTGAGAGTATGCCACCAAAGTATGGAAATCAACATAATCAAACGCCCATCTTGCAGATTCTCTGCTGAATACCCAATGATCTCCGATACTGAAGGATTCAGGGATTGCTGTTATCCCGGCATAGAGGGGCATGTAACATGATGTGTCCTGAGCACCAAAGGCAAGCCAAACGATGCCTCCGATTGGATCTGGTAACCAATCTCTGCATTGGGTGACAGTCGTGTACTCTGCGCGGTTGACACTTATTGTTCGGGGGGTGTTGTAAGTTTTGCCCTCAACCTTAACGGGTCTTGGATGATAGTTCGGGTTACTGAAAGGCCCTCCTCTAAGTCCCTCTGCCGGATCAAGAGGCGTCCCCTGGTATTTGTCTCGTGTGATGTCTATAATATCTTGTAATGAAAGTTTTTTGTCTGGCTTCACCGAGAAAGGGAATTCCATGTTGGGTGTTTCCGGGCTAAAATTACGGGAAGGGGCAACAAGATCAAAAAAACGCCAGAGGCGAGCTCTTGTCCCTCTGCTGCTGGCGGCACTGGCTTCGGTGGGAGAGTAAGCCTTCTTCCAACTAAACGGCTCACCTCTCTCAGGGTCATAGTAACCATTCTCTACTGCATAGGAAATAGCATTCGAGGAGGCCAAAAAATAATCCTTATTGTCCAAATCGATCTCCCCGATTCTTGATTCATTCGGGCAGACGCTGACTTGATCATCCGGAACCCTTTGGGCACACCATACTGATCCCGGTTTCCCGCTTTTTGGGGTCCATAAGGGTCCGACCGGCATAATCTCAAAAATCCAGACTTCATCCGGATCAGCTACTGCGAGCATCTCTCCTGAGTCGTGAAACCCGTATCCGTGCTTTTCTGTTATCTTCCCCATGAACTTGATAGCCTCGCGTGCAGTTTTGCATCTCTCCACGGCAAGAAGGGTCAGCATTGACAGGTCAATTTTGGCAGAGGGAGTCGGGTTTTTCATCTTATCGCGACAGCCAATTGTCGACTCTGCTATAGCCAGTTGATGTTCATTCATATACCCGAATACTCCATGGTGATAGGCATAACTATGAGGCATTTGAGGGATTTCAACACCGGTATAATTTTCCTTGTACATATCCCATTTTAGGCCTACATCTGGCGGCCATGTCTTGATCTGTGAGATATTGTAGATTTTACGCATCGAGCCAGGTTCATGATCGGCTGCAGGCACATGGCGCCAGGTCCAGTCACAAATACTGCAATCAGCGGTATGCGTGGTCATTACAGAACTGTCGGCTGAGGCATCTTTCCCGACCATAACTACAGTGCAGCCCTCTGCCAGCGGTTCAGATAGGAGGGATTCATGTTGCTCACCTTCTGGTATAATAAGTATAAAGATGACTGCGACCAGCGCCAGCGTCGAAAGAGACAACCCAAATATTAAGAATATTTTTTTTAGACTCACGTCTTAACTCCCTTTAAAATTTTTGCTCTTAAAATATAGAAAGAATTTTATAATTTTTCACGCGTAACACGAATCGGGATATACTACCTCATGCCTAATTTGTCAAGAAAGATCCCCTCCCCCTTTATGCTTTATACTATGTGCTTGACGATGGAAAGGTGTTATTTCCTTCTCTTAATTCGTCCCTGATCTAATTCTCTCTTGGCCTTTTCTGCATTCTGTTTGGCTTGCTTTAAGTTCTGGAATGTTTGGATTATCTCTCGCTGCATCTCTGCTCTGTCATACTGGTTCTCGAAGCTGAAAAATCTCTGCTGCAGTTCGTTCATCCTTAAGGTAAAGAGGCTAACGCGTTCATTTGCCCTGTTCCAATTCGCTTCAAGCCTTGCTAGCTCTTCAGTATTCTCTTGCTCTATTTCTTCAATCGGGAGTGATAAACTATCCTCATCAAAGGCAGGCTCGATAATAGACACAGCTGGCCCTCTTCTAAGGTTTCTCAGGTCATAATTGGTTACTACAACGGCTGTTTTCCCCTTAAGCTTTGCCCTTCTCTCTTTCTCCTTTTTGGCTAATTCGACTACGCTTTGAGAACAAAGAAAGCTTACGAATAACATCATGGAGAAGGTTATTGTGATGATTTTTTTCATACCCATCTTCCCTATAAATATTTTATAGAATTTGATTTCTTTAGTCAATATTATCAATTAAAATACACATCAGCTTTGTCTGCTTTATCAGGGTCACGATAATAATGACCGACACCGTTCTTCACAACATCCGTATAGCGTGGCACATTTCGGAGTTTGATTGCCTTATCCGGGAATTTTCTTGAAAATTGACGTATAATCTCGAGGATAACCGAACAATGTTGCCCAACTCTTTTTTCCATCGGCCATCCCGTCTCATCATAAGGCACAAACAATTTCTTTTTCTTTGAGAGGCTCAACAAAAAAGGATCCTTCCCATCCAAAAGTAAATCCACAGTTTTTGGGCCGGTCGGCTGGTCTAAAAAGGGGAGAGGTGCTTCCAGGAGAAAAGGCAAAGTATCAGAATGATCTCCGATCTCCCGGTGGGAAAGCCCGCGGAATCCAGATGGGGATGGCTCAACATGGTTATCAAATTTTTCTCTGGCTTTAACAGTAAGAGAGGTCATTGTTGCTATTCTTATAGATTTTTCAGGAGCCACTATGCAGTTTGTAACCGGGAACATCGTCTCAGCCCCATGGATGTCAACTGCGATATCAACCTTCTCACTCCTCATGATCTGCATTGCTCCATAAGTAACCCGCTCCATTAGAGGACCATCAGGCCTACCAGGCCATGTCCTGTTTGTGTTTCTGACATCGAGAAAAGACAGCAACTGTTTATCAGGGTAATGAACATAAACGTCCGGGTCCGGCCATTGATCTAGGGGAGAAGCATCACGATTTCCCATCCTGAATTTTTTACTGCCCCAATCTGTGGGGATTTCGTAGTAAAGGGGATAGCCGTCTCCCGGTCTGGTGTTGCGCCCTGCGCTGTTGTTAAACTCGGGAATTATAATGAGTGTTCCCTTATCGACTACGGCGTTTTCTACAAATATGAGGGCAGTCAATATCGCTGCTGGCTCGTTGGAATGTGTATTAGCTATGATAAATATCTTCCCGCCTTTCTCTTTTCCTTCCAGGTGAAACACGTTGGTATCCGCTGCAGTACCTTTCAAGCCCTCAGTATAATCGCTCAACTTTGCAACTTTCGTTACTCCCGGTCCAGCCACTACGGGCATCCTGAAATGACGATGCTTATAAAGCTGTGCTCCTGCAACTGTCATCAAGGCTATTATGATTAAAAGAAGCATTGATTTTATTATCCATATGCGAAACATATTTTTCTCCATCTTCACATCGCCTTATTTTACACGCAAGATCCTCAGAATAAGCGGGATCATAACCAGTAAATAGAGGAGCATATCGTTTACGCTCTTCTTTTCCCTGATAAAATTCCAGATGAGCATGCCCGCTATGTAAACACTAATGATATAGTATAAAATCATTATCACAGGCATTTATAGCCTCCTAAGTTTATTTACATGCTCCATCGCACAAGAAACTCTAAACGTGCACTGAAGATAACCATAAGAATTCCTACAATGGTAATAATTACCCAGGGAACCCACGTGGCTTTTAAAAATGTCCAGTATGAATCTTTATACTCCGAGACCATCACACTGAGCCTTCCTATGAGAGCAGTCGGAGGAAGTCCATCCCCTAAAGGCCAGAGCAAGCTCAGCCCTGCAATAGCCACAGTTGCATGCAAACCTATGGAATCTAAGAACCAGATTAGAGGAATTCCGATGATGGCTGCGGCGCCATAGGTTAAGACACCTTCTGATACAGGAATAATAACGGCCAAAAGTATAAACAGTAGGATAAGGGGTGTGCTGATAACAACAAAGGATAGAAGACCGCGGACTCCGGTTGCGGTCATTATCTGCTGGAGCATGCCCACAACAACCATGGTTGCCAGTAACGGCAGCAGCCGTTTCATCGTATCCCTTGATAGCTCAAGGATTTTGATCTTCTTGGGGCTTACAAGAAGCGCAACCAAAGCAGCTATAGCAAACTCCAGGGGTAATCCCAGTATCGGTGTGGAAAAAGGCCAGACGCGCGAAGCCACAACCAACCCGAAAAAGACAAGGAAAGGCAAAAGCACTCTCCACCAGCTCATCCCCGCCGGCACTTCGGGCATCTCTTGCAAGACTTCCTTTAGATCCATCTTCCTCTCCCTTCTCCATCCTAGAAAAAGAACCGTAAAAGTCCCGAGGAGAAGAACTGGAATTCCAAGAGGAAGCTCAAAGCCCACATAAGGTATAGCCGTGCCAGCGGATAATATCATAGCCCAGATATTAACCGGAGGTGCAGCCGCGCTCAATCCAGCAACTATAAAGAGAATAGCAGCAACTCTTTTCTTGGCTATCCCTAGATAACCAAGGGCTAAGGCTACCGGTGCTCCCACAACAAGCAGAGACACGCTGCCTGCTCCTGTGAGGGCTCCGGGTATTAGTACAATTATCATTAAAAGGACCAAGGCAATAATGCGTAAGTTATAGAAATATTTTATCGTGCCTCTGACAACGTAATTAACACCGCCGGATTCCCTGACTATTGCCATAAATATAGTAGCTGTTGAAAAGACCAGGATTACATCTAGATAGGTAAATGCCCCTTCTACCAGGTGACGTGCCAGTTGGCCTATCGGTGGTGTGCTTACGAATGCACCGGCTATTCCTCCCCCGACAGCAGCAGAAAGCATGCTTAGCTCAATGGATAATTTCTTCCACTTCGCCAAAGCATAAGCGATAACCATTATGGCTAAGATAATTACGATCTGGAAGTACATGCTTTAAACCCTCCGCAATTTTACATTTCACATTTCACGTTAGTCAAGCAATCTCATTTGGCCTGGGTCCTTTTTCTCCTTTCTTGCAGTGGCTTGATTCTCTTATGAAGGGGCATGATTTATCAAACCCACACTTTCACAGGATAAGGAATTATTATTACGAGAGATAATGGAAAGTCGCAGTCTTATTCTGTATTTTTTGTAGGGGCTTGATTCATCAAGCCCACCTTTTTTATTATATAAATAACTTAAAATAAACGAATATGATAAAGTAATACTGAAAATAATGTTAATCCGCATAATCCGCAGGTCAATTTAAGTTTGGAGATAAAAAAATGGCTAAATTTTTACTATGGCTGATTTTATTGGTACTCTGCTGGCCCGTTGCTCTTCTGGCGCTGCTGTTCTATCCAATTGTCTGGCTCCTTCTTCTGCCTTTCAGACTAGTTGGCATCAGCGTGAGTGCTGTACTTGATTTATTTAAGTCAATCATTACGGTACCCGCCAGAGTTTTGAAAGGTTGGAGATAGTAATAGCTCCAATTCCCTAAGGAACTTTCCGATGTGGCAGCGCATTAAGAAAAAGCTGAAGGGTAAGGCACCCAGCAAAAAAAAACATGTTGAACCGAATAAATCTATCCCGGATGAGCTTTCCCTTTCAGGCATGAGAGAGAGACCAGTCTCTCCGCTCAATTCTAAGGTCTGGCGTTTTGTCCTCCTTATTTCAGCCGGCTGTATTGCTGCCTGGATTCTTCAGGTTCTGTTTGGATTATACCGTCCTTTCGTCGTCTGGATTGTGGCCCTTGTAGCCGGTGCATCCTGGGTCGTTGCTATCAGGATGCTGCTTCTTGAGTCCAGACTTAAGAAAATCTGGATCGTGTGGTTATCAGGTGGCACACTTTTTATGTTTCTTTTAAGGTCCTCAACGGGAATCTGGATTGTTTCCCTTTCTTTCGCCTTTGTTTTCCTCCTTTTTCGCCGTTACATGCCCTACCGGCATCTGACTTCGCGCCGCTGTAGCGGCTTATTCTTGATTGGCTTTGTTATTCTCATTCTGCTTATCTCGGGGTGGATTTTAGCTAAGCAGGAAGCGCCTGTCCAACCTCAACCAGCGGATCCTGCTTCGATTTCTGCAAAGCCTAATAGCCTTGTCGTTCTTGGTCATAACCTTGCAAAATATTTCCTCTGGTCGCTTCAACTGTTCTGGCTTTTCAGCCTTCTTCATCTTTTTTTCGCCATACGCCTTCATTTCATGAGACTGAAGCCAAAACTGGCCATAAGCGCTTTTCTGATTGCGGTTGTACCTCTTTTTCTTGTTTTTATAATGGGTCTTCTCACCCTATACAGCGTCCTGGGAGAAAGCCGTGCTGCTCGAGCCATAACAATCATGGAGGACTGGGCAAATCTGGCAGTCCTGGACGAAAACTTCATTCAAGCAATCTCTGATCGATCTTTTTCTTATGATATTGATGGAAAGAAAATTCAGGGGATGGGGGATGAGTCTGCCTGGCTGCCCGGGTTTCTATCTTTTTTGAAAACAGAAGACTCACCTTATAAAGAATGGGCTGCGACGGATACGGCCAAATATTTCTGGATTGGCCCTGAATTATGGCTTATAAGCTTAAGCAGTCCTGGGGAACCTAAAGCTCATATCAGAGGCTGCATCATAGATAGCACCATGATGAACCGGCTGGCTGCAATCCTCAAATGTAATATAAAACTCTCTTATGCTGGCTCAATAATGAGCGGTGAAGATGTAAACATCCAGGTCCGTGAGAATAGTCCGAAACCCGATTTTAATGAAATCTCCGGAACGTTTCTTCCTGAGGATGCGAAAGAACAAGAATCAGAGCAAATTCAGACCTCATTCTGGAGGCGCTTATTCTACTTTGGCGTAACCCATCTGGATGTCATTTTTTTCGAAACAGACCGGTTTGGAAAGCAAACTATCCTCCTCACGATTCAAGTAAATATCTCCACAATTCTGCGTGAACTTTTCTCAGAGAAGAATCCTTTAAGCCTGGTTGTGATGATTACCCTTTTTTCCCTGGCTGCATTAATGTTTTTCTTAGAAACCTTCGTTCTTATCTTCGGAGTGAGAATCACCACTGGCATTACATCTGCAGTGAAAACACTGCACCGTGGGACGCGGCGCATTGCCGAAGGTGACCTAGATACAAAGATAATAATACCCAGCGAGGACGAATTGGGGGACCTGGCTACATCATTCAATGCGATGGCTGGGGCGGTGAAAAAGGGTCGTGAAGAAGCCATAGAACGCGAGCGCCTCGAACGCGAGCTTGAGACAGCACGGCAAATTCAGGAGAAGCTATTGCCTCACGAGATGCCTCAGTTGCCAGGCTTCGAGATTGCGGGAATAAGTCTTCCCAGTCAACAGGTAGGCGGGGATTACTTCGATTTCCTTGATATGGGAACAGGGCAGCTTGGAATAGCAATTGCCGATGTTTCTGGAAAAGGCATCCCTGCTGCTCTTCTCATGGCAAACCTCCAGGCCAGCCTGCATGCTCAGGTTATCAAAAAAGGTTCAGTCGCCGACGTCGCCTCACGCATGAATAGTCTTCTTGTCAAGTCCACGGATACGCACATGTTTGCCACCTTTTTCTACGGCATTTTGGACCAGGTAAAATCAACTTTCATTTCCACTAATGCAGGGCATAATCCGCCGCTCTTGTTTCGTGTAGACGGGAAAATCAAGCGCCTTGAAGCAGGAGGACTCGTCCTCGGATTTTTACCTGATCAGAAATATACCCAGCAAACCGTGAAAATAAAACAGGGGGAGGTCGTAGTTCTTTTTACAGATGGCATCACTGAAGCTGCCGGACCATCATCTGAAAAGATTTCAGAGAATCTTTTTGGGGAGGAGCGGTTAATAGAAGTCATCCGCGCCAGCTTAGCTAAGTCGGCCGTAGAAATTCAAGCCGCCATTCTCCAGGCCATTTCAAACCACACAGGCAATGTCCCCCAGTATGACGACATAACACTTGTAGTCATCAAGCGGAAGAAACAAGAGGCTTAGTGCTGAGCCAAATAAAAAAGGGGGTTCGGTAAAAAAAAAGAGGCTCAAAATTTTGTTATTGACAGATATCTTCTAATTTAATAAAAAACTTCTTCTAATGTTCCTGTTTGACATTAATCTTTGCCAGTGATAAAAGCGATAGATGGAATCAGTTGATAAAATTCAAACATAAGATTGATTAAACGATTACAAGTCTACTTATTCCAAAAAATTAAAAGAAGGAGGAATTAATGAAAAACCTAAAAATTCACGAATGGCATAAACGCACCATACTCGGTTTTGCCGTAGTTTCCCTCTTATTTTTGATTGGTTCAGGATTTACAGGATGCAAAATGGCAACTGAAATGCCTGAGCCGCCGGTTGCTGAAAAGATACCAAAGGAATTGACCATTCACGGGGACACAAGAGTGGATGATTACTACTGGCTCAATGAGCGGGATAATCCTCAAGTCATTGAATACTTAACCGCAGAGAATGCATACAAAGATGCTGTGATGAAGCATACAGAGTCTTTTCAGAAAAAACTCTACGATGAAATTATAGGAAGGATTAAGAAGACAGATATGTCTGTTCCTTCTAAAGAAAGCGGTTATTACTATTATTCACGCTACGAGGAAGAGGGAGAATACCCAATCTACTGCCGGAGAAAAGGGACAATGGAAGCAGAAGAAGAGATATTATTGAATGTCAATGAAATGGCTGAAGGGCATGCTTATTATAGTGTTGCAGGTTATTCAGTAAGCTCCAATAATAATCTTATCGCTTTTGGTGTAGATACGGTTAGTAGAAGAAAATATACGATTCATTTTAAAAACCTGAAAACAGGAGAAATACTCCCAGACAAAATTCCAGTTACATCGGGAAGAGCTGCTTGGGCAAACGATAATAAAACTGTTTTCTATACTCTCAAAGATGAGGAAACACTCCGCTCGTATAAAATCATGAAGCGCGTACTCGGGACTGATCCATCTTCTGATAAAGAAGTCTTCGAGGAAAATGATGTAACATTCAGTTCTTACGTCTATAAAACTAAATCAAAAAAATACCTGATTATCGGTTCAGGCAGTACTCTGTCTGACGAATACCGTTTCCTGGATGCAGACAATCCTGATGGAAAATTTAAGATAATACAAGTGCGGGAGAAAGACCTTTTATACGATGTGGCCCACTACAAAGACAAATTCTATATCCGGACAAATTATAAAGCGAAGAATTTTAGATTGATGGCTACACCTGTGAATAGAACTACCAAAGGGAACTGGAAAGAACTCATCCCTCACCGTGACGATGTCTTGCTGCAGGGTTTTGAAGTCTTTAAGGATTTCCTTGTTGTCAATGAGAGGATAAACGGCTTACCTAACCTCAGGATAATGAGGTGGGATAAGAAAACCGAACACTATCTTGATTTCGGGGAAGAAACCTACTCAGCTTATATTTCATATAATCCCGAATTTGATACTGACGTGCTGCGCTATGAGTATTCATCAATGACCACTCCCAATTCTGTTTTCGATTACAACATGAATACCAAGGAAAAAACGTTATTAAAGCAGCAGGAAGTTGTTGGTGATTTTGATTCAAACAATTATCATGCAGAAAGACTCTATGCTCCAGCCAGAGACGGCACAAAAGTCCCCATCTCTTTGGTGTACAGAAAAGGACTAGAGAAAAACGGAGACAATCCTCTCCTCCTTTATGGCTATGGTTCGTACGGTTCCACCATGAATGCCAGTTTCAGCTCGGTTAGGTTAAGCCTCCTGGATAGGGGTTTTGTTTATGCCATCGCCCACATTCGCGGCGGGCAGGAAATGGGGCGATACTGGTATGAAGAAGGTAAACTCCTCAAAAAGAAAAATACATTTACAGATTTCATTGATTGCGCAGAGCATCTGATCGCTGAAAAATTCACTAATCCTGACATGCTGTTTGCTCAAGGAGGCAGTGCTGGCGGCTTGCTGATGGGAGCTATCGTTAATATGCGGCCTGACCTTTTTAAAGGAGTTATCGCTGCAGTCCCCTTTGTGGATGTCATAACAACAATGCTTGATACGAATATTCCACTTACAACCGGTGAATTTGACGAATGGGGTGATCCTAATAAGAAGGAGTACTACGATTACATGCTTTCCTATTCTCCCTACGATAATGTGGAAGCCAAGGATTATCCTGTGATGCTGGTCACAACCGGTCTGCACGATTCTCAAGTTCAGTACTTTGAACCGGCCAAGTGGGTGGCTAAGCTCAGAGCATTGAAGACAGATAATAACATTTTGTTACTCGATACGGATATGGAAAGCGGACACGGTGGAGCTTCAGGTCGTTTCAGGCGCTATAACAGAACTGCATTACAATATGCCTTTGTACTGGACCAAGTCGGAATCAAAAAATAATATAGTCGCTCTGGACCAGGTTGGAATTAAAAAATAAAATAGTCGTTCTGGACCAAATCGGAATCAAAAAGTAATCTGAGCGGAATAAAAAAATAATATTGTCATTGCGGGCATAATACTATCAGAATGTTGTTATTTCCGTATATCATAGCAAAACAGTTTCCATTTAAACACATGTTATTAAATAAATTAAAACGTATAGATAAGCCGTATAAGCTACAATCTTACTGTCATTTATTGAACCGTTTCAATAAACATGGTTAATTTTTGCTTTATATTGTTAATTTTAAATGGAATACAAGATTACTCAACAACAATTTAATAGTATTATGCCCATTGCGAGCGACCGAAGGGAGCGTGGCAATCTCATAAAATAAAAGGATTTGATTCATTTTTTGCAGGGGCTTGATTCATTAAACATATCGCTTTTTAATAAAAAGATTCCCATAAAAGCTGGACTGGCAAGACTATGGAGAAAATAAAAAGTCGAATCTGAAAATTGAATGAGGAAAATTGAGGAATATCGCCAATTTTATAGATAGGATAGACAAATATTTTAAATAGAATTATACCCATTGGATTAAAATGATCAAAGCTTTTTCTTGAAGTGATGGATTGAAGAGTATGACCTATGTATAAAGATGTTATTATTGGCAGTATTGTTGTTATTGTCTCGCTGGGATTCATTACATACATTGTATTCTGGAGCCGAAAGTCGATTGAAAAAATAAAAAGAAAAAAGCTCCATTCTGCCCGCGAAATAATCAAGGGAATGAATGAGAGAAGATAAAACTCATATTTCCACAGAGCTTTCCCGCGAACTCTCGCTCTTTGATATAACCATGATGGGTCTGGGAATGATGATCGGTGCGGGAGTCTTTATAGGCATCGGCAACGCAATCTATTTTGCCGGGCCAGGCGGTGTCCTCCTCACGTTTGCTCTCAACGGAGTGATAGCGTTATTAACAGCGCTTTCATACGCTGAGCTGAGTTCAGCAATCCCTCGTTGCGGTGGTGCCTATAATTTTGCTCGCCTTGCTTTTGGGCGAGGGACCAGCTTCACGGCAGGCTGGATGGAGTGGTTTGCTTCATGTGTTGCAGGAAGTTTATATGCCGTTACTTTTGCTATTTACACAGTACGATATTTCGAAGGTCTTGGCCTACTCAAATGGCTTCCTTTTTCCAGCCATAATACTGAAAGGATTGTTGCTTTTCTTATTGCCTCTTTTTTCCTTTACATAAATTATAGAGGTGCCTCGGAAATGGGCAAAATCGGAGCTTTTTTTACGCTTGGCCAGACTCTTTTCCTCATTTTTATTGGGCTTGCAGGATTTATTGTAGTGCTCATGGATCCCTCGCGGCTTCAAAACCTGACACCCTACCTTCCTTATGGTTGGTCAAAAATACTCATCACGATGGGTTTTACGTACGTCGCTTTTGAAGGATTTGAAGTTATTGCCCAAACAGGTGATGAAGCCATTGATCCAAAACGTAATCTCCCGAAAGCAATGTTATATTCAGTTTTCATTGTGACTTTGATTTATGTTGCAGTTGCTTTTGCTTCGATCGTCTCAGTAAAGGCAGGAGCTCCTGGAGTTGTGGGTTCCCCCTGGGAATGGATTGGATCTTTTAAGGAGAGGGGGTTTGGTGAATCAATCTCTCGCCTTATGCCATTTGGCAATTTTCTTCTGACATTGGCGGTCATATTTGCCTCTATTTCTGCTTTAAACGCCACAATATATTCGGCAACAAGAGCATCATACGCGCTTGGTCGTGATCGAATGCTGCCAAGTTTCTTTGCAAGCATTTCCCAAAAACGTAAGACTCCCTGGATAGCACTGATGTTCACAGGATGTATTGTCATAAGTGTGGCCGTAGTTCTTCCGACAATGGATGTAGCCTCCAGCGCAAGTATTATGTTCCTTTTTCTCTTTTTTCTTGTAAATATAAGTGTGATTAAAATACGTCTGGACATGGGTGATGAATTGTCCTACGGCTTCATTATGCCATTTTTTCCCTGGCTGCCACTACTTGCCGTTATTTGTCAGGGTATACTTGCCGTATGGTTGTTGAAGATGAGCCTGATGGCCTGGATTATAGCTCCAGTCTGGATAATCTCAGGAATAGGAATATATTATTTCTACTCGAAATCCCACACGATAACCACCGAGGATGAAATTTGTGTCATTGAAGAAGAAGAGATAGCTCCTGAGATTGAACAGTACAGTATAATGGTTGCCGTGGCAAATCCCGATAACGCTCTGGAGATGATACACACCACTTGTTTGCTAAGCGAGGCCAAAAATGCCAATGTTAAACTTCTTCATATGGTCCCTGTTCCAGAACAAGTTCCTTTAGCGGATGCAGAAAAGTTCATGATGGAAGGGAAAGAAGGAATCGTTGAGGCCATGCTTTATCTCCTCAAATTTCCAATTACCACATCCATTCGGTATTGCCGGAATATTGCCCGGGGCATTATAAGTGCATTAAAAGAAAAAAAATTGATATGATTATTATGGGGTGGCACGGTCAGCCCAGAAGCCGCCTCTTCAGACTAGGCGGCATTGTGGATGTCATCATTGAAAGAGCACCATGTAATGTAGTTATTCTAAAAGGCATTGGAAATCGTAAATTCAAGCGCATACTCGTGCCTATAAGAAGAGGCCCTAATAGTACTTTAGCTCTGGAAGTTGCAAGCATTCTGGCAGAAAAACATGATGCTGAAATAGTCTCTTTTATAGTGAATGAAAAAAATAGGAAAATTGATTCAGCTAAAGTTTCTGAGATCCTGAGCCACAGGCCTAATATAAATCATAAGCGTATAAAGACGATATCTGTGGATTGTCACAACACAGTTGAAGCCATTCTAGAAGAAGCTGAGAAGTACGATCTTTTGGTTCTTGGTACAACACGAGAACCATTGCTTCGCCAGATCACGAGAGATTCTGTTTCCTATGCTGTGGCCCGAGGATGTAGGAAACCTATGATTATCGTAAAAGCGTCTGGCCGTATAGGCTCCTGGATCAAACGATTATTTTAAGCAAGCCACAACTGACTTAACCATCCTTGTTGTCTCAGCCATCCTCCTTTAATGAGCAAGCACTTCCCTTAAGAGACGCTGAAATCCGTACAAAATAGGCTGAGGAAAGGATAAAACCTATTTTTTATCAAATCGAAGGTTTTTAACCCGTCCAGCATCCAGAGTAAAGCCGGCCAGTTTTTTCTCCTCGTCACGAATAAAATTAATCCTGTAGCCCCTTTCAGTAAACTTATCTTTTAGCGTAGGTTGCAGAGGACTTTCGGGAGCATTTTTATGGACAAAATGAAGTTTCCCTTTCTTAAGAGCTAACCTGAATGTTACCTGGAGTTCATCACTGTAATAATCTCCCGTATATTCTTTAAGCTTTTCAGGAGTTGGTTTCACTGACTTGAAAAATTCGTAAGTTTCAGAATCTCCCCCTTCTCGATGTATATGCATTAACATTGGTTTATCTTTTTTCTGATTTTCAAACTTAATCACAATTTCGACCGGCGCCTTCAACACTTCGAATTCTGTCTCGCTTATAGCCGCTAGGGTAAACCTTTGGCCAGACGCTTCAAGGATCAATGTATTGCCTCTTAGACCCAACTTTCTAAATGCCCCGGTTTTTGGATCTATATAAGCGCCTACTTTTTCTTGAAGCTTTTTCTTCGGAAGCTCAATAAATTTCATCTTCTCTTCTGGCTTGCTTACAGGCTCAGCTTCTTTCTTAAACTGTCCGGCAAGATAAATATCAGCCACCTGCTGGGCTATCCTTGATGGATTAAAAGAGCTTAGATTGGAAAGACAGATAACAGAGAAATTTTGTTCTGGGAAGCGAACAAGGGTTGATCTGTATCCTCCTAAGGCTCCTCCATGGCCAACAGTTTTTAATCCTTTATATTCACCTATGCCCAGAGCAAAAGCATAATCAAGCTCTTCGCCGCTGTTCAATTTTCCTTTGGTATGCATGAGGTCGATTAAATCTTTTCCTCCGACTTTGTGCTGGTAGAAGTTTTGATCCCAGAGAAAAAGGTCCTCCACAGAAGTGAATAAACCACCGGATCCAACACAGTCAAAAGTGGATATAAAATTTTTATATCTTCCCTTTTCAGCAGGAAAATAACCAGAAGCTCTATTTTTTATGAGCCCCTTGTAATCATCATGAAAATGAGAGTTTTTCATTCCCAGGGGGTTGAAGAGGTTTTCCTCTGCGAATTTTCGAAGGCTCTTGCCGCTGGCTCTCTCCACAATGACCGCCAGGAAAAAATAGCCTGAATTGCTGTAGAGATATTCCTCTCCGGGTACAAAATTTAATTCTTTCTGCTGGGCTATAAGTTTAACTACATCGTCTTCGTGATAAGTGCCAAAGTCTACGCCTGCAATCCCCAACAGGGTAAGATAGTCGCGGAGCCCGCTGGTATGGTAGATCAGATGCCGAACAGTAATAGGAGGTCTATAATCCGGCAATTCAGGAACGTACTTACGGATGTCGTCGTCAAGGGAAAGTTTCTCCTGCTTAGCCAGAATAGCGATGCACATGGTCACGAATTGTTTTGAAACAGAACCTATATAAAAAACTGATTGGGGAGTAATAGGGACGTTGAGTTCCAGATTAGCCAGGCCATAACCCTGCTTATAAATAATTTCGCCGTCTTTAACAATAGCCAGAGCACAGCCTGGTGTGTCTTTCTTGTCCCATTGAGAAAAAAGTTTGTCCACTGCGTCTGTTTTTTTATCAGCGATAGCCAATGAGACGAAAATCAGCACGAGAATAGCTGTTAATATTGTTCTTAGTCTATATAGTCTTTTCATGATTAGATGTACCTCCATTATTCATAATTGAGGATAATGATTATATGAATTCTTCCGGTTCATTTCTACATTATTTATGGGTTTGAGGCATTGTAGACTATTTTAACTTTTGACATCAAATTTTTCATGTGCTATTAGATATCTAATAAAAACTGAAACAAAGAGTGAGATTCAGGAGATAATCTGACCTGCCAGGTCGAATGTCAATATATTGAATATGTTTATACAGAATAGCTCAAAAATAATATATAGAGGGAGCTTGTCTTATGCCTAAGGTTGCCCGCAAGACCCTAGAAAATAAAATAAAAGATTGCCGCCAACTTATTTCTTCAAAAAAAGTAATTTCATGTCTTGAAGAATTATTTTTAAGTACAAATGACGGCCTGGCTGCCTACGAGCTTGGACATGAATTTGAAAAGATAGGCAAAACCTCTGATGCTGTTGAATACTATGAGCGGGCTGAGACTTTATTTAAACAGCCTATATATAAAAATATGGCACGAGCGGCCTTAAATAATTTAGCTATAGAAGTTCTCCTTGCTGCGAAAAAGCAAAAAAAGAGGATGTAAGCTTTCGTCTGCGGGGGCTTGATTCATCGAAGCCGCACTTATCAGGGGGAGCACATATCATGTAGGGGCTTGATTCATCAAGCCCACATTTTTTATTATACAGAGGATAGCTGAGTTTTATTCATAAAACTCACATTTAAGGGACATCACGATTCCACATTGCGTATTGGGAGATTGCCCTTATTTCTTATATATTCTCTTAAAAATAAAATACGCAGGGATTCCCGCCACCACAGTTAGAATTGCAATCAATGAGGGAACCGGGCTTTCAAGAAAACCCAGGGTAAGAATTGAAACACCCGCTAGTATATATATTATGGGAATAACAGGAAAACCCGGCATCTTATACTCACTTTTCTTTAAACGTCTTAATTTAAAAACTCCTATGACTGCCAGAATCGGGAAAATTCCAAGGGAAAAACCCATATAAGTCAATATCTTTTCAAGAGACCCTGATAACACTATGGCTATCGCAATTACACACTGCAACAGTATTGATTTTGAAGGGACACGGTAAACACTGTGAACCTTGGAGGCAAACTTGAAGAAATATCCATCTTTAGCCATCGAGTAATAAACTCTAGGTCCGAGAATGACAAAAGCGCTTAAAGATGATAAAAGCGCAAAAGATATCAGGACTGATAAAAGACTCTCGAAGGATTTACCGAATAAATTACTCACTGCGAGTCCACCGATGGAGACAACTCCACTCATTTCTTCAGGCGCAGCTGCATAAACATAAAATAGATTCAAGCCAAAATAGAGAAGGATTACTATTCCAGTTCCCAGGATCAAAGAACGCGGCAGGTTTTTCTTCGGATTTTTTATCTCCGATCCTATATAAGCAGATGCATTCCAACCGCTGTAGGCAAACATTATCCACATCAAAGAAAGACCGATGACTTTCCATCCTCCGAAATCAAAGCTGAACTCTTTTCCCTGGGAAAAATGATCAAAACTCCCTTTTCCAAATAAAAATCCGATTAATATAAGACCTGCTACTAATCCGACTTTTAATAAAGTTAATAAATTCTGAACTCTTGTCCCGAATTTAATTCCTCTAAGATGAACCAGGGTAAAAGCTAAGATGACAAGGATTGAATAAAACTTTTTTAAAACAGCTGCTTCAACGGCTCCTTCAAAAATCCCCAAACTTAGAAGCTGGGGGAAAGCTCTGGCTAAATATTCAGTAAATCCTAACGCAGAAGCGGCTACGGGAGCAGAAAAGCCGACAAAAAAGGAGACCCACCCGCTTAAAAATCCGAACAGAGGATTAAATAATCTGGAAAGGAAAATATATTCGCCCCCTGCATGTGGGATTGCTGCGCCAAGTTCGCTGTAGCATAAAGCGCCGCACAGCGCTATTATTCCTCCAACAATCCACAACAAAATCAGTAATAAAGGATTACCCAGGTCTTCCATTAGGAGCCCGGATGTTATAAATATTCCGGCACCAATCATATTGGCTATGACGATGTTTGTTATGGGGAATAGCCCGAGTTTTCTTTCCAGAGCGTTTTCGGGCGGCTTATCCAGCATGACGTAGTTTTGACGCATGAAAGAAAGAAATCTTCCTCTTGAGAAAATTAAATTAAAATTCCTATCACTTATATTAATACAAACGCAATTATTCCAGTGTCATCGCGAGGAGCGAAGCGACGTGGCGATCTCGTTAATTCATCTTAAGAGATTGCCACGCTTCGCTCGCAACGACGGATTGCCACGCCCTTTCAGGGCTCGCAATGACATTGTGAAAATATATATTGCGTTTATATTAGTATCTTAATAAGCAGTGCTAGAAAAGGAGTATCCTTATCCAGAGTATGGGAAAATCAAAAAATCTATTTTAACAAGTCCTTCCTTTTATTGCGAGGAACGTGAATAATTTTTTATTTTTATCTTGTAGGGGCATGATTCGTCAAGTCTGCACTTATCAGGGGAAGCACATATTATGCAGGGGATCGATTCATCAAGCCCACCTTATTCAGATTCTAAATACAACGTTTTATCAAAATTGAAGATCTGACCATTTTTTTTCTTTTATTGTAATGTAAATATTTTTATAATTAACCTGGATTATTCACGGATCGAGTTTGCCAGATTGCCACGCTCCGCTCGCAACGACGATGTTATTTAAAATATATGTCGTCGGATGCGAGGCACAGGGT
>Ga0307379_10002358_pt1 | contig 28153 bp, 26 predicted proteins | sample UN2MG_FD_202237 | JGI IMG/M metagenome (GOLD analysis project Ga0307379, IMG submission 202237) | Soil microbial communities from Risofladan, Vaasa, Finland - UN-2 | ecosystem: Environmental > Terrestrial > Soil > Coastal area > Acid sulfate soil | place: Finland: Risofladan, Vaasa | collected...
TTCCGTGAACACCTCGCGGCCGGTTAGGCCGTCGATCATGCCGATGGCCCTGAAGCTGCCTCGCTGAACCAGCGACTCACGGGTCGGAATCGTCACCACGTCGTTCTCCGCCGAGAGGATATTCTCAAAGGCCAGATAGTGCGGACGAGCCAGAAATCCGCCGTCAACCCGGAGGGCAACGACCTTCCGCTCCTGCGGATTGATCAGCACCCCCCTTACCGATCCAACGACGGTCCCACTTCCGATGTCCAATACTTTCGCGTTCACCAGTTCCTGTGCATTCATTGCGCATCCCCCCAATACTCTGCTACCCCACTAAGTGGTAGGCGAAACTGATGTTGCAAATCGCAGGGCAAGGAGTTTGCGCCCGGGGCTTTCCCGAGCGTATAATATCCGACAGCATGGAACTCAGCTTGGAGCGAATTGAGCTGCTGCTGTTGATCGCGGCGTTCGTGGCGATGATAGCACGGCGTTTGCGACTCCCGTATACGACGGGCCTGGTCGTGGCCGGGGGAACGCTCGCATTTCTCCATGTCGCTCAGGGCGTGGAGCTCACCAAGAACCTGATCTTCGCTTCGTTCCTGCCTCCACTGGTTTTCGAGGCGGCGCTCAACATCTCATGGCGGCGATTGCGGCCGGAGATTCCGGTGGTATCGGCGCTGGCGACGCTGGGAGTCTTCATCTCAGCAGCAGTCACGTCCGTGGGCATGCATTATGCCGTCGGGTGGGAGTGGTCGGCCGCATTGCTTTTCGGAGCATTGATCGCCGCAACCGACCCAGTGTCGGTGATCGCAATGTTCAAGGAATTCAACGTTCGCTCACGATTGCGCATGCTCCTCGAATCAGAGAGCCTGTTCAATGATGGAACCGCGTCAGTCGTGTTCGTCATCGTGCTGGCGGCCGTAACGGTAGGCATTCCCAGCGCCGGGAATATCGCCGGGAGGTTTGTCTTTATTGTAGGCGGCGGCATAGCCTGCGGATTGCTGGTGGGAGGCGCTACCCTCCTGGTTGCCGGTCGGACGACCGACCACCTTGTGGAAATCACTTTCACAACCGTCGCCGCCTATGGATCGTTTCTGATAGCGGAGCATTTCCAGGCGTCCGGAGTATTGGCGACACTCACGGCGGGCCTGCTGATCGGCAATATCGGGCGGAATGGGGCAATCTCCGAAAGAGGTCGGGTCGCGGTGGAGTCGTTCTGGGAGTATGCGGCGTTCGTCGTCAACTCCCTCATCTTCATCCTAATCGGAATGCGTGAGAGCCAGCTGCGTTTCTGGTCCTACGGGATTCCAGTCGCAGTTGCGATGGGGGTAGTCCTCGTGGGAAGGGCAGCCGCCGTTTACCCGATCTGTGCCGCGTTCTCGCGATCGAACGTCCGAGTAAGCTTCCAGCATCAGAACCTGATGCTGTGGGGTGGATTAAGAGGCGCGCTTGCCTTGGCTCTCGCACTCAGTCTGCCGGCGAGCCTGCCGCACAGGCACGAAGTCATCACCGTGGCGTTTGCAGTCGTGGCGTTCTCAGTCCTCGTGCAAGGGTTGACCATGCCTGTTTTTCTGCGGATGGCAGGTGAGATTCCGCATCGCACCCATAGAGAGGCAGATCATGATTAGAATAATGCTCGTCATCTTGTTTTTGTCGTCGGTCGGTACATGCGCCGAGAAGAAGGAGGAGGACAACATCGTGTGGCATGAGGCAGCCAGATTGACAATCGAGGGTCGGGGATGGGACGATACCGAGACCTTCTACTACCGCCTCCCCAAGTCGGCGAAGTCTATGGTTAGGAACGAAGTCTGGGGGCTGGCATCGAATACCGCCGGGATGATGGTCCGGTTCGCGACCGACGCCTCCGAACTCAAGGTCCGGTGGAATCTTACCGGTTCAATGCTCGCGATGAATCACTTCGCGGCGACCGGGGTAAGCGGCGTTGATCTGTATGTGAAGTACAAGGGTAATTGGCGCTGGGTAGCGACCGGGAGGCCGTCGGCGCAGGAGAATGAGTCCACACTATTCAGCGGCGTGCCGGTGGAGAATCGGGAATTCATGCTCTATCTCCCGCTCTACAATGGCCTCACTAAGCTGGAATTAGGGATACCCGATGGCGCAAAGATCGAGGGATCCCCCGTTCGGAAAACCAGGCCGGTCGTGTTCTATGGAACCTCGATCACTCATGGAGGGTGCGCCAGCCGCCCGGGCATGGCCTATCCCGCCATCATCGGGCGCAAGCTGGACGTCCCGACCATCAATCTCGGCTTCTCGGGGAACGGCAAGTGCGAGCATGAAGTCGCCGACCTACTCGCCGAGCTCGATCCATCGGTCTATGTGATTGATCCTCTGCCGAATATGACCGAGGACATCGTGGATGACCATATTCGCTACCTGCTGAAGGCGCTCCACTCGGCGCACCCGAATACGCCGGTGATCCTGGTGGAGAATGTTGTCTATCAGTATGAGTTCATCCACGAAGGGCCGCGCAACCCGAAGAACGTCATCCTGGAGAAGATCTACAAGGACTCGGTCAAGGATTGGGCCGGCAAGCTATATTACGTGAAGAACACTAAGCTCCTCGGCAGCGACGGGGAAGGCACCGTTGACGGCGTCCATCCCACCGACCTGGGCTTCGTCCGAATGGCGGATGTCATCGCCCCGGTGATTCAGAAGGCGATGGGCAGGTAACAAGAAGGCCCACCCCGAATGGAGTGGGCCTCACTGTTTACTGTTTACTGCTCACTGTTTACTGATTTACGTCCCAGCCGCTGCCGGCTCGGCCTTCTCAGCCTTCTCGGCTTTCTTGAAGATGACTTTGCCGTCCTCAAGCTCAGCCATGATCGTGTCGCCGTCGCTGAACCGCCCGAGGAGGATCTCCTCGCTGAGCGGATCCTCGATCACCCGCTGAACCGCACGCCGAAGCGGCCTCGCGCCGAACGCCGGGTCGAAGCCTTCCTTCGCCAGGACTTCCTTCACGTCGGCCGAGGCCTCCAGGCCCATGCCGCTGGCCTTCAGCCGGTCACTAACCTGCTTCAGCATCAGATCAACGATCTCCAGTATCTGATGCGAGGTCAGCGAATGGAACACGATCACTTCATCCACGCGATTGAGGAACTCTGGTCGGAAGACTTTTTTCATCTCGTCAATCACACGGTTCTTCATGCCCTCATAAGCACGAGCGTTCTCATCAACCTTCTTGGCGCTTCGGAAGCCCATGCCGCCTTCGCCGCTGATGAGCTGTGCGCCGATATTCGAAGTCATGATCAAGACCGTGTTCTTGAAGTCAACGACCCTTCCCTGGGCGTCAGTCAGTCGGCCGTCCTCCATCACCTGGAGTAGGATATTGAAAACCTCGGGGTGCGCCTTCTCGATTTCGTCAAACAGCACGACCGAATATGGCTGGCGGCGGACGGCCTCGGTTAGCTGGCCGCCCTCTTCATAGCCGACGTATCCCGGAGGCGCGCCGACCAGTCTGGACACGGCGAACCGCTCCATGTACTCGGACATGTCTATGCGGATCAGTGCATCTTCATTACTGAACAGGAATGCCGCCAATGCTCGCGCCAGCTCGGTCTTACCGACGCCAGTGGGGCCAAGGAATACGAACGAGCCGGCAGGCCGCTTCGGATCCTTGAGTCCGGACCTGGTCCGCCGAATTGCGCGGGACACGGCCTCGATGGCCTCGTCCTGGCCGACGATCCGCTCGTGCAGCGACTGCTCCATATTCAGAAGCTTAGCCGTCTCGGTCTCGACCAGTCGCGAAACCGGGATGCCGGTCCAGCTAAACACGATGTGAGCGATCTCGTCCTCGGTCACTACCGGCTCGGCGGTGCCTTTGCTCTCTTCCCACGCCTTCTCCAGGTCGCGGATCTTCTCGCTCAGGTATCGCTCCTGAGCCTGAAGCTCTATGGCACGGTCATACTGATACGTGCTCGGCAGAGCCTCCAGCTCGGCGTTGACGTCTCGCAGGTCGGCCTTCGCCTGACGAAGCTCCTGCGGCGGAAGCGATCTCTGGAGTCGAACCCTAGACGCCGCCTCGTCAACGAGGTCAATCGCCTTATCTGGCAGGCAGCGATCGGTGATATATCTGTCCGCAAGACGTACCCCGGCGAACAGGGCGTCATCGCGTATCTTGACCTGATGGTGCTTCTCATACCGATCTCGAAGCCCCTTCAGTATGTCAATCGCTTCATCAATTGTCGGTTCGCGAACCTGGACAGGCTGGAATCGGCGCTCAAGGGCGGCATCGCGCTCCACATGCTTGCGATACTCATCCATGGTCGTCGCACCGATGCACTGGAGTTCGCCGCGAGCGAGGGCCGGCTTCATGATGTTCGAAGCATCAATCGCGCCCTCGGCCGCGCCTGCGCCTACGAGGGTATGCAGCTCATCTATGAAAAGGATGACTTCGCCGCTGGCCTTTCGGACCTCGTCAATGATGCGCTTCATCCGCTCCTCGAACTCGCCTCGGTACTTCGTGCCGGCGACGATCCCTGCCAGGTCGAGCGCCACGATGCGCTTGTCCTTCAGCATCTCGGGGATGTCCGAACTGATGATGCGCTGCGCCAGCCCCTCGGCGATGGCGGTCTTGCCGACGCCGGGCTCGCCAATAAGCACCGGGTTATTCTTCGTCCTTCGACTGAGGATCTGGATAACCCGCTCTATCTCGTTGTTTCTGCCCACCACAGGGTCGAGTTTGTCCTGCCGGGCAAGGTCGGTCAAATCGCGACCGAACTCGTCCAGCGTGGGAGTTCTCGATCTGGTCCTGGTCGTGGCCAGAGTTGTCTCATTATCTTGAAGGCTCATTACTTCTCGCCTGGTTCTTTCAATATCAACCCCAAGCTTGGCTAGAATCCTTGCTGCCAGGCCTTCACCCTCACGGATGAGGCCGAGAAGCAGGTGCTCGGTTCCGATGTAATTGTTGTTCAACTGCCTAGCTTCATCGTAGGCCAGGTCAATGACTCGCTTTGCGCGAGGCGTCAACTGCATGTCCTGCCCCAGACGGCCGTCGCCTCTGGTTACTTGCCGCTCAACTTCCGCTCGGATCCGGTTCAGACCGACGCCCATCCGTTCCAGGATTCGGGCGGCGACGCTGTCGTTCTCTCGCACCAGTCCGAGGAGCAAGTGCTCGGTTGTCACAAAATTCTCTCCGAGCCTTCCGGCCTCTTCCTGGGCGAAAAAGATCACTCTGCGCGCTCGCTCAGTGAACCGTTGCCACATTCTTCTGTCCCTCCTTCTCTGTGGAGTAGTCCTATCAAGTAATACGTAATTCGTGATTCGTGATGCGTGAGGCAATCCGAAATCCGCAATCCGAAATGCGTTGTCTATTTAATTAGACGTTCGCCGTGCTGTTCCGGTTCTTCCTCCGGGAGTATCAGTTGCACGGCGTCAAATTCTTCGATCAATCTCTGGCGCACCAGTTTGGCGCGCTTTCCGTCGCTCATGATACTTGCCGACGTTCGGCCTCCTCTCGCCGAAACTCCCAGCCCTATGGAAACCAGCAGCTCCTTGAACGTCTTCGCCGAAAGGTTGGGCCCGACTGCGAGTTCCGATCCCAACCTGAGGAGCGAAAGACATGCCATCGCTTCTCGGCCGGTGAGGCTTTGGGCCTCCATGATCGCCGTTCGAGCCTGCTCTACGGCTTCGCTTAATTCGGTTTTCTTGTCCGAGGCCAGCTTGCGACGGGCCTCATGTTCCCGGCTTATCAGGTGCTCGACCGCGGCCCGGACCCTCGTCGTGATATCTTTCTCAGAAAATCCGATGGTCGTTTCATTCGAGACCTGAAATATGTCGCCGGACGCGCGAGTCCCCTCGCCGAACAGCCCTCGAACGGAAATCTTCAGCTCCATTGCGGCCGTCAACGCCGGAACGGCCTCGCCCAGGAACGACAAACCGGCGAAGTGAAGCATCACCGAAAGCCGAAGTCCGGTGCCTATATTCGCCAGGGAACTCGTCAGGTACCCATAATTATCGGTTCGTGCGTACCCAATCTTCCCGGCAAGAAAGGCATCGAATTCCTGAGCCATCTGCAGGGCCGTCATCGGCTGAAGACCCGGCAGGATGCACTGAATCCTGAGATGGTCTTCTTCGTTGACCATCAGGCTGAGTGTGCCTGTCTCATTCAGAACGATCGGCCGATACTTGCCGCCATCGACGTGCTGCCTGCTCGCAACCTGAGTATCCACCAGCGCGAGTCTCTCGGCGGCGGCCTGAATTCGGGTCGGATGGATCACTCTGATCTTCCCGAACCGCCGGTCGGTGCCATCGGAATAGATCGCATCGAGCACTTCATCAGCGACCCGCCTGAGATCGGCATCCTTCGCCCTGCCCGGAAACGGCCTGCCCTCGATGTTCCTGGCCAGCCTCGCCCGGGTGGACAATGCCACATCAGTACCCGGACCGTCTGCGCTAACCCAGGCAGGAACTACCGACTTAGGCATCATGTGCTCCCATGAAGCTCGCGGATCAGCCGATCAACCTCGTCCCGAAAAACCATATAACATACGGAGCATCCGACCATCGCGGATTCCGCCAGTTCTTGTATAGTGTTCCCACATCTGGGGCATCCCGATCTTTCGGGACGGTCGGTCTCAATTTCCGAGAACAAACGCTCCAGGACCAGGGCTTTCAACAGGTCCGGCATGGGAAGTCCGCTGTCCCCGAACAGGATGCGCTCGCTGTCTCGGGCACACGCCTCGCAAAGAACCCGCTCGCTCTGCCGATCCTTCTCGGATGCGATGAAGACTCTGTACTCCGCCGGTTTCCCACACCACTCGCACTTGGCCATCGCAAGCTCCTGCTAACGAGTAATGAGTAACCGGAAAACCCTTACGAATTACTCCTTACGCATCACTCGTCAGATCCGCACGCCCTCTGTCCTTGTCAAAGTCCTATAGGCTTCTATCAGCCGCTTGGTCATCTCTCCGGGCAGGCCGGTCCCGATCGCTCGGCTGTCAACCTTCACCGCCGGAATGATCTCGGCCGCTGTCCCGGTAAGGAAGCATTCGTCCGCTGTGTAAACGTCATACAGGGTAAACAGCTTCTCCTCTACCGATATACCCATATCCCGTGCCAGACCCATCACCGTATTCCTGGTGATTCCTTCAAGGATTCCGGCGTACGGCGGAGGAGTCGCTATCCCCCCGTCTCTAACGATAAACACATTGTCGCCGGTGCCTTCGGCGACATACCCCTCGATATTGAGCATCAGGCCCTCGCCGGCGCCAACTCTGTTCGCCTCGATCTTGGCCTGGATATTCCCTACGTACTTACCCAACGATTTGACCCTCGGCTCGAGTGACTGAGACGGGGTGATCCGGGTGGAAACCGTGATCACGCTTAATCCCTCGGTATACATCTCCTCGGGATACAACGACAGCTTGTCGGTTATGATGATAACCGTCGGATTCTTCACTTCGCGCGGATCAAGCCCGAGGCCTATGCCCCTGGTAATCGTGATGCGGACATATCCGTCAGTGACCTCATTCTTCCGACAGAGGTCAACGACGACCTGCGCCATCTCCTCAGGGGTGATGGGCAGGTTGATCATCATTGCGTGCGCCGACCGGTACAGCCTCACGATATGCTCCCGCAGCTTGAACACCTTGCCGGAGTACACCCGTATCCCTTCGAATGCGCCGTCTCCGTAGAGCAGGCCGTGATCGTATACACTTACCTTGGCCTCGTCCTGTGCGACCAATTCTCCGTTTATGTAGACTACGCGGCTCATGACCACCTCGCTTGCCTTAAGTATATCAGTATATCATAAACTTCCGCCCGTCAACAACCCGCAGATGTGCCGGATCAGAGTTAGGATTGTGACGGGAGCGCTAAACCGCAATATCCCTCAGCAGATCCACAACGCCTAGTTTGTCTGCCCAGTTGTGCAGATAATCCCAGTCCAGGCGGCCCTCCCTCACCACAAGAATCCCCCGCACGTCATCCAACTGCCGGTCTGAGGGAGTGATACGATACCGGAGGAGTTTGGAGAGGATCGTATCCTCAGGGGAAGCAACACATGCCTGGATACCTTCGAAGTCCAGGCATTGGCGCCGAGAGAACTGGACTTGGCTGTATTCGTCATCATGGAGCATCCAAAAGTCAATCTTCACTCCGCTATTTAGATGAATGGCATTCACCATGTCACGGCGTTTGATCGCCTCAAGTGCCGATTGCTGGTGAAAGTAGAATTCCTCGCCAAGGGCATTGGTCAGCCTGGGAACGTATTCAGGAGCTAAAGCTGCTACGACATCCAGGTCGTGGGTCCTGCGAGTAAACCCATAGGCCGACGCCGCATAAGAGCCGACGATCATGTACCCGATATCGAATTCCCGTAGGATCGAAAGCACCCTGGGGATGGCCACATCATGCTCAATGGCCGTCCCAAGCCTCTTCTCCGGCGGGATGCTCCGGATGATCTCGATGTATTTCTCCCGAGCCTCCGGAGTCATCCGAGCCAGTTCTTCATATCCCATTGGCAGCTCCGAGTATGGGAGTATGGGGGTGTGGGAGTATGGGAGTGCCCATAACCAACACCCAACACCAAACACCCAACACCTTGCTTACGCCCAGAACGCCTCTCCCGGCTTCTGCGAGATCACTGCATCCTTCAGGAACGCGACCGCCTTCTCGAAGCCCTCGTTCTGTGACATGAGGCTGTCTTCGTGCTCGATGGAAATCACCCAATCATAGCCGACCATCCTAAGCGTGCTGAGCATGTCCTTCCAGACGTCCGCATCGTGCCCATAGCCGATCGTTCGGAAGATCCAGCTTCGGTTGATCTCGTCCGTATAGTTCTTGGTATCCAGGACGCCGTTGACCTTCGAGTTCCAATCGTAGATCCGGCAGTCCTTGCCATGGAAGTGATAGATCGCGTCGCCGAGCATGCGGATGGCAGCCGTGGGCTCAATGCCCTGCCAGAAGAGATGGCTGGGGTCGAAGTTGCAGCCGAGCGCATCCCCGCAGGCATTCCGAAGCTTCAGCATGGTCTCGGGGTTATAGACCACGAATCCCGGGTGCATCTCGAAACAGACCTTGACGCCATGGGCCTTGGCAAACTTCGCCTCTTCCTTCCAGTAGGGGATCACGACCTCGTCCCACTGCCACTTGATGATCTCCGAGAAGTCAGGCGGCCAGGGGCACGTCACCCAGTTCGGCTTCTGCGCACTCGGCGAATCGCCCGGGCAGCCGGAGAAGTTGATCACCCGCTCGATCCCCAACTTCTGCGCGAGCTCGACCGTCTTCCTGTGGACGTCATGGTTCGCCTTCGCGAACTCTTTGTTCGGATGGAGCGGATTCCCATGGCATGAGAGCGCGCTGATGATAAGCCCTCGCGACTCGATGGCCTTCAGATAATCCTTGCGCGCGGATTCGCTCTCCAGGAGCTTATCCACGGGGCAGTGTGCATCAGGGGGATAGTTGCCCGTCCCGATCTCGACCGCCTCGACGCCGACTCCCGCGACATAATCCAGCGCCTTCTCGAATGGCATCCCGCCGAACGCAACTGTGAAAACACCGATCTTCATTCCAAATGCCTCCTTGTTCGTAAGAGGAGTATGGGAGTGGTGGAGTGTTGGAGTACTGGGAACCTCTTACTCCTACTCTTACTCGTACTCCCCCTATCTGAGTGCTACTTCCTTGCCTGGTTTCATCTTTACTTTTCGATCACTACTCTTCTCATCCTCCAGGTTATGTTACTCTTGTTCTCTTTCCTGTCCCTGATCTCTTTTATTTGCTGAGATATCTCTGTACGTCTTTGTCTTAAAAGCCGTTCTTTGATATACTGCGCTTCTTCCCAGATAGTAATTGTGTTTGGGTAGAACCAAGCTGCCGCTTGCCAGTTGGGAACGGGCAGACAAACACTCTCGTTCAATACTGACTTGCTATGGACATGGATGTCTGCCAATCTCTTGCCAACAAAAAGCTCAGCCCCTTGAGAAGCAACCAAGCCTTCATTTATCTGTAGATATTCCTTGAATACATCTACATCGGTTTCTGTTGCCTCCGCTTCCTCCAAAAACAACATACCGCCATCAGGTAGCTCATCAGCCCACTTGTCAACAATGCTTTCAGCATCCGCCAAATGCGCCAGTATGAACCGGGCATATAGGATCTGTCCCGAGATAGGAAACGGCATTTGCGTCACATCATGCTTCAAGAACTCATGCCGTGGAAAGCGCTCCCTTGCCATTGATAGGAAGCAGTCAGACGTATCGAGACCATATGCATTCCTGCATCGCGTTGCACCAGCAAGCATATCGGTCGTATATCCGGGACCACACCCCAGATCAATCGCCGTATCAACCCCATCCCTGCAGAACCCACTTATGAGTTCAGATGCATAGACGTTGAAGAATTGGGATATGTCTCGTAATCTTTCTGCCGCTAAATCGCTGGTACCATACGTGTACTTCAAAGCAAACTTTCTTATTTGAGTGCTATTTCCTTGCCTGTTTTCGCTGACTTGTAGATCGCATCCAGTATCCGCGTGATCTCCAAACCATGCTCGCCCGTGGAGATCGGCTGTTTCCCATTGACCAGGCAGTCCACGAAATGCTTGATCTCCATTAGGTGGCCGGACTGGTTTGGGAATGCCGGGGTTATCTCGACCGGCGCGCCATGAATATCCTTGTAGACCCGCAGCGGATCCAGCTCAGCACCGCCCTTAGTCCCCATGAGGTTGGTATAGATCACGTCGCCCTTGATGTGGGATGCCCAGCTTGCCTCGAGCGTGACCGTCGCCCCGGTATCGAGCTTGATGAACGCCGCCGCCAGATCCTCGACATCGAAGCCGCCCTTCTCGGCGATTCCCCATCCGCCCCGGCCCTCGCCCTTCGGCCCAAACATGGCATAGGTGGAGCCGGTGACCGTCACCGCCTTCGGGTTGCCCATGAGCCACAGGGTGAGATCGAGCACGTGCACGCCGATGTCAATCAGAGGCCCGCCGCCGGATTTCGACTTGGTCGTGAACCATGATCCCATGCCGGGGATGCCTTTCCGCCGAATCCAGCCGGTCTTAGCGAAGTAGATGTCCCCCAGATCGCCCTTTTCGATGAACGTTTTCAGCACCTGGGTATCGCCGCGGAATCGGTTGTTGAAGGCCGTCATGAATATCTTCTTGGCCTTCTTGCCTGCGGCCACCATTGCCTCGCCCTCCTTGGGGCTCATTGCAAGCGGCTTCTCGCAGATCACGTGCTTGCCGGCCTCGAATGCTGCGATGGTCATATCCGCATGGAGGTAGTTTGGGGTGCAGACGCTCACTGCGTCAATGCCCGGCAGCTTCAGAAGTTTCTCGCAGTCCGTGACGACGTTCGGGATGCCGAATTCGTCCGCGACTTTTCTGGCCCGCTCCTCGTTCACATCGCAGATCGCCAGGACCTTCGCCTCCGGGCACTGGGCATAGCCCTGGATGTGCAGGCGGCCGATGCCTGCTCCGATCACGCCAATGCCGATCGTATCTTTCTTCGCCAATCTACTGCTCCTCGTTTATGGAGTACTGTCCCGCCTTCGGACGGGATCCCGCTGGAAAGCGGGAGAGTATTGGAGTACTGAGTGCTCCGGGCATCAGTTTAGCACACCGCTATTTGCCATGCAACCCATCAGGGATCTGCGAATACTCCGGTCAGCAAGGTCACAATCATGGCAACCGCCAGTGCGAAGACTACCCATTGAACAGTCGGGACAACACCCTCTCTGAATAGCATCACGGTACCCGCATAAAGCGCCAACTGCAGAAGGAAGATAGGCAACATGGCTATTGTCCTGGCCACATGTCTCAGGAGCGGTTTTGAGAGATTAGCTGGGTCTGCTTCATTCTTCAGGCTCCTGAGAAAAAACGGGGACATGGCAAGGGTTAAGACGAACAATTGCCTATCATGCGCCAAAATGGCCCATAGGACGGGGTACCCCAGGATGAACAGAACAATACGCCTGTTTCTCAAGTACAACTTCCATTGAAAAGAACAAATCGTGAGGATCTGGTCCACTATCTCGCCCTTCCTCGGATGATGGCGCTCAGCACTTGGTCGAGAGTCCGGTTCTTCATCCTCACACCGGCAATATCGCCCGAAATCTCGCGGAGCAGCTCGAAGGGCTTGGACTCAGGGCCGATCTCAACGACCAAGGAGTCGTCCTGTTCCCTGCTTAGGACTCCCGACCAGCCTCGATGCTTGCGCGATTTCTCGGCCTTCAGGGGCTTGATCACCAGCGCCTCAGGGCCAGTGAGGCCTCTTAGTTGGGCGGGCGTGCCGATGCTGAGCACTCGTCCCTCATGGAGAAGCGCTATCCGGTCACAGAGCTCGGCATCCTCCGAGCGAGCGGTCGCAACGATGATGGTGACCTTATCACGTGAGCGGATCTTCAGCAAATGCTCCCAGAGCCGCGGGCGGATATTGAAGTCCAGGCCGGCCATGGGATCATCGAGCAGCCGCAGGTTGTGAGGCGAGAGGAGTGTCCGAGCAATCTCCACCAGTTTTCGAGCGCCGCCTCTGAGCTTCTTGATCCGCCGATTGCGCTCCGCATCGAGGCCGACCAAAGTCAGCGCCTCCCGGACGGCATTCTGCCGTTTGCCTTTCGGAATCCCGTACATCACCGCGTAGAACCAAAGCGCCTCGAATGGGGATAGCGCTTCTTCTGTGACAGGGAATTGAGCGCATAGAGTTGACGCTCCGCCGGAGACTGCTCCTGAATTCGGGCTCTCGATGCCCGCCAGCACGCGCATGAGAGTGCTCTTGCCCGAGCCCGACAGCCCGAAGATGCCGAAGCACTCGCCGGCATAGGCAGTCAGGGACACATCATCCAGTGCCAGTACCGGTCCATAGCGCTTGCAGAGATTCTCGGCCTTGATTCGCTCCGTCACTTTCCGACCCCGCCATGATTATAGCATGCCCCGAGTAGGTAGGACAATCAAGTATTGTCTTTCCTAAGAAGGAAACTGCCCGTCCATGGTGAATAGAGTGGTTAGTATCCTTCCCGGTAGTTGACTGGGCCCCGGGCAATTCCAGAAAGGAGAAATCGTTATGAGAACAAGGGCTGTGTTGTACGCAGTAGGTTTTCTGCTTCTGCTGACCCTAGTAGCCGGCTGCGGAGGAGGAGGCACTTCCGATGAATTGGTAGGAGCATCGCTCACTCTTTACACTGACACGGATGCGGTATCAGACAAATCCGCATCCAGCCGGGCGATAGACGTTACCTCTCCACTCGATGAGGGCGGCGCAGTCACCGTTTACAACTTCCTTACCGGCGATGTTGTGGCGAGCGGAACTCTTGATGCCGAGGGCAAGATTACGCTGGACGAAGTCCCGGGTGGAATGACTGTTGTAGTCGTCATCACGGGTACGCAAGGCGAGGACCCATACCGGCTATCGCTCATCATCCCGAGCGTACCGATTGACGGAGGCGAATATGAGGTTGATCCAGCGACCTCTATTGCTTCGGAAATCATTGCTCAGCAATGCTACAGAATGCAGGCCGTCAGCCAGTATGTCTGGAACTCGGTCCTGGCCAACGCTCAGGATTGGGTGGTGGGCAATGCCGGAGCAGACTTCTCGCTTGGCGGACCGATATTCCAAGGTTCCGACACGGCATTCGGACAGCCTGACGGGTTGGGCGATGACGCCCCTGACATTACGGTTCCCACGGAGACCAACGGCGTGGCCCTGGCGAAGAACGCCGTTCAGCAGATCAAGGAAGCCGGGCTTTCCGTGGAAACGATTGCGACTCAGGAGCCTGAGGACATCTACAACCTGGTAGATAAAGACTTTATGGATGTGTACAGCGTCCTCATAGCGCGCCTGTATTGGATGCTCCGCGTCTTAGGCGGAGATATGGACTACGGTGGCGAGCAGGTCGCGCTCTTCGATCTGACAATCGGCCAGGGATATACAGTAGACGGTGTCCTGGATGGCAACAAGCTCGTCTTGGTAGACGACGCCAATGACATACCCGGCCAGATAACGATCACTGCAGAATTTGTGGAGACCATCACAGTTACGGCGAAGCTCTCCGGCGGGATATGGACTGTCACCCAGACCTCGTCTGAAGACTCTGCGGAGAGCTATGTGGCGACCATTTCCGCAGACGCTCTTCAGGGACCCCCTGGTGCGAATCCATCGTTTACCGGCACCATCAGTCTTGAAGACTCGGAGTTTACGACACCTGTCACGTTCAGCGGCACTGTCAGCGCCACCGGGACAGATCCTGAGCACTACACGAGGGGGGAGCTCAACGGTACGCTCACCGGGCCGAACGTGAACAGCACGGGCGATCTGGTGGCGACTTTCCCATCCTCGCTTCCCGAAGGTGCTGGTGAGTTCGATAGCATATACAAGTATCCCACCAGCGTCTCACTGAGCAATGGTACTCTATCCGTAACGAACTCCGGCACAACCATCGAGATTACCGGCAACATATCCGCTACAACGGTGACCATACCATCCGACGGTGGATATGTGGACATTGTGCCCAGGCATCTGGAACTGGACGGCACCTACAGCAACAGCAACAGCGGTGTGAACTTCAGCGGCTCGATTGTGGGTGACTGGTCCAATCCGCCGAACGACGGTCCGACGACCGCCAATGGCACGCTGACCATGCAGGGCGAAGTCACTCCCACGGGTTATGCAACCTACTCTGCGGATCTGGAGTTCACGAAGAGCAACGCGACGATCAACGCAAACATTGACCTTCGCGCTGGTAACAATAGGCTGCAGGGCACAGCGAGCACGACCCTGGATACAGACGGACACGCGACGGCTACCAGCTTTACGCTGACCAACCAGGCCGAAGTAGTATTCGACATTGATGTCAACGGTTCGGGCGAGCCTAGCGGCACCGTAAAGGTCAGCGGAACGCAAGTTGCCGAGATCGGACCGAGTCCACTCAGCGGGATCCGCGTGACTTATGATACGGATCCTGTAACGTACGACGACATCTCACTGTAGTCAACCTGGGGCATGGCTCTCGGGCCATGCCCCGATCTCTTTGTTGGTGCATTATGCCTGGACATGGGCGACTTCGCTTTGTTTCTCTGATTCTATTCGTCCTCGCTCTTCGCCCATCTCAGGCAAGCGCAGCCTCGGTCAACCTCCCCATGCTGGACAACCAGGCTCGTCTTCTGCAGAATGCCTATCCTTCCCAAAGCATGGAGGTAGAATCGGCCGTCTCGGGCATGACCAACGTGAGCCCTCTTCTGCGGATTGATGAGGACCAGCCCTCACGCCATTTTGACGATTCCTCGGCCTACGCCGAACTCCAATGGGCGGGTCGCGTAAGGATCGTTGAGAGGCGCTGGTGGGTCGAATGCGGCATTGGAAGCCGTGAAAGATATGACGGCAATCCTGACGCCGGACAGCTATGGATCGACCTCCATGCCGATGGCGAGACCCAATCGTCCTACGCCCCGGAGGTGAGCAATTCCCGAGTGGGCGCTTCCTGGATCGGGGTGGGAAGGACATTCCCGCTTCGACTCGGCCAGGCGCATGGGACCGGCAGCCTGATGTTCCGTCGTCTGAGCGCCGACGATCTCCGAATGCGCTACCTCACCGGCAGCGTGGAGGGTGAGGATTTCACCGGCATTATGAGGACAATTGACTCGGATGGCCGCCAAGGCGAGGGCTGGTCGCTGGATGTGCAGAGCCGGTTGGCGTTTGGCGACCGATGGCTGGGTCAGTTCACTGCCGAGGGGCTACTGGGGAAGATATCGTGGCAGGATGCGTATGTCGAAGACAGCTATATCGTATCCCCGAGGGTATTCGAAGACCCGGAAGGCTTCCTGCACGACTACTACTCGGTATCCGGCACAATCCACTATGAGGACCGGAGCTATTCCATAAACCCCTACTACTCGCTCGATCTGGTTCGAAAGGGCAAGCCCGACCTGTTGCTCGGCATGAACTGGCAGCGAGGCATAGGGACTTTGCCGTCTTGCGGAGCGGCGTGGCGACAATCCGCGCCCTGGCTGCCATATATGAGGTATTACCCCACTCAGGGCAGGCTTCAGGTAGGCGTAGTAGGCCAGGGATGGCAATTCCGAGTCTCAGCGGATAGCCTGACCTCTCCAAAGCAAGTGGAGATCGGCCTCAGTGGAACGAGCCTTAGATTCTAGCAGGAGCAAAGCAAAGGCATTGCATACTCAGAAGCCAACGCTTCGCCCCTGGAGGTTCTAGAAGAACACCGAGCCCGAAAGAATAGACGTATTCTTCGGGCTGTATGCAAACTGTGCCTTCAGCCCAAGCAAGTTGATCCCGAGTCCGAGGGTCGGCTTTCGCTGATAGATGCCTCCCCAGAAGCTGAGGGCCTTCCCGGACGTAAGCTCTGCTCCCAGATTCAGGTTGGGATGGTCGAACACACTGGCAATATCCGCAGCCAAGAGGACTTTGCCGTTCGACACTCTGTGCGCTACGCCTACATTCAACTCTCTTTCGGAGAATTCGCCCGGCGTTCCCGGTTCCAGTAGGTTGCGGACCATGATGCCCATTGAGGTATCGGGGGATGTCTCACGAATATAGCCGACATCAATCCCCAATCCGCTCTTATCGGTTTGGTCTTTGACGACTGTTTCGTCCACGCCTGAGGCAGTCGGGGTATAAGTCACAGTCTGGGTGAAGTTAATTCCTCTCATGGATTTCACGGTCACCCCGAGGGCGCTGCCGTCCTTGAGTGTTCTAGCTATACTGACTCCGCCCGCAGCGACCCCTGTGCCGGTGATTGTGCCCGTTCCGCTGTGCGGATCGCCACTTGCATCGAACGTCACCCCCTGGGCGTTCAATTGAGCTTCGACCACGGGAATAAGGGATACCGCAAGTTGTGGCATGGCGAAGCCCATGTTCATCGACATGTCTACCGTGGTAGTATCCTGCCCCAGCTTGGATAGTAGATCAACGCGTCCTGCGTCATCGGTAGGGAGATTGTCAATTATGTCTCTCCAATCAAGATCGGTGTCTATCCCGATCTGCACGTTGGGGAGTTGGAACTGGAACTTCTTGACTTTGGCCAGTCCGGCCGGGTTCCAGTAGGGTGCGGATGCATCATCAGCGATTGCCGTGAATGCACCGCCCATGCCGATGGCTCTCGTGCCGACGCCGATCTGTCCCATCGTGGGCAGGGCGCAAACTGCGATCAGCACCAGACAGCATAGCGACAGCCTGTACGACCTCATACCGTTCCTCCTGTTGTGTCGGTTGCCAATGTTTTGCCTGCTATTTGCATTGCCAGGCGGCAAGCGATCAATATGCGAGATTATAAGCTGAAGACCGTTCGGTTGTCAATTTCAAATAGGCCTAGAATACAAGCGATCCCGACATCAGCGACGAGTGGTCCGGGCTCAGGGAAAACTGCAGTTTCCCGCCAACGGTGTTCACTCCCAGCCCAAGCGTGGGCTTATCCTGATAGACCCCTGCCCATAGGCAGCAAGAATTGCCGGCCTTGAGTTCCATACCCACGTTTACGTTGGAGTCGCCGAATGCATTCTCCAGATCCGCCGACAGCAGCAACTTGCCTTTCATCACCCGGTGAGCGAAGCCTATGGTGACGGTTTTCTCCGGTGACAATGACCCCAGGCTCGGGCGCACGAGATTTCGGACAACCACGCCGCAGGACGTTTGTCTGGAAAGATAGAGCAGATAGCCCAGGTCCACTCCGACTCCGGTATCCCTGGTTTCCGTCTCAGCGATCACTTCCGCTCCGCCGGTGGGGTCGGTGTACTCGATCGTCTCCGAGTAACCCATCGCCCTCACGGCTTTCACCGTCATTCCGATGGCCGAATTGCCGTTCAACCTCCGGGCGCCGCTGACGCCCGTGTAAAGGAGGCCGCTTCCCTCGATTGATGCCCGCGATCCCATCACCGGATAATCCCCGGCAAGTGACACGCCGCTCGCATCCAGGGTGGCTCGGCCGACCGGATGAGTAAACACCGCGAGGCCATTAGACACCATGGTCAGGTCGGCGGATACGTCAATGCTCGACGTTCCCGATCCGAGCTGCTTTAGCAGATTCAGGCGCTCGAGATCGCTGGTGGGAAGATTGTTCAGCACGTCCTGCCAGTCGAGATTCGAGTCTGTGCGGACCTGAATGCTCGGAGGCTGGAACTGGAATTGCCGGGTATTAGCGAGACCGGCAGGGTTCCAATAGACAGTGGTGCTGTCATCGGCGACGGCAGTAAATGCGCCGCCCATACCCAGCGCGCGAGTGCCTATGCCGAGTTCGCTCGATGCCGGCATTGTGAGAGAAAGCAAGAAAACAAGAAGGCAAAGAGAAGACTTCCTTATCCCCACTTCATCCTCCGAATTGATTAGCTGGTCTCATTACCTGTTGACCGCTTATTAGATTATCGGATGAGTGGGGGATATGCTGGAGGGAGGAGGACGTTAGACCTTAGACTTTAGACCTTAGGGTCTGCTTTCGACCGCCTTTCCCTAAAGCCTAAAGTCCGTAGTCTAAAGTCCGTTCAAAGCTTCACGTCAATGACGGCGCTGACGCCGACGCCGCTCACTCGCTTTATATCCTGAGTGATGTTCTTCGACTCAACCGGTACAAGGGCCTTCACCCGGAAGGTCTTGCCGGAGAAATTGCCTTCGAGCTGGGCTACGGCTTTTACCCGCTCGACTTGCAGCGCCGGACCGCTGACCTGCGCAGCGCCCACATAACCGCTCTGGCCTATGCTGATGATCGGCACCACCTTGGTCTGGTCGGCAACCCCCACGCCTTTGTTCAGAGTGATCTTGTTTATGAATCCGTTCAACTGGTCGCCGAACTGATCAACCAGCAGTACAAGCCCTGCACCCTTCAGGATGTCCCCAATGTCTGCGCGGACCGCGGGGACGTACGCGATTGTGCTTGCGAGAAGCATGGCAGCTAAGCTGACGATCAAGAACCTTCTCATCGTAGTCACCTCCACCGATTTATACGTTCGCCTGAAAGATAAGTTTCGGGCTGCTGTGCTCTAATAAAAAACCCGGGCCCTCGTGGGCCCGGGTTTTGGTTAGTCGTACGGTTCCAGATTAGTACTTCAACTGGAACTGAGCAGTCGCAACGCCGCCCCGCATGTCCGTAGCCGTAGTAGCGTCACCAAACTCAACGCTGACGATCTGATACAGGAGCTTCAGGCTGGCGTTCGGATTGATGGTGTGCCCAAGGCCTACAGAGATAAGGCGCTCCTCGGTGTCATTGGGCGGACCTATACTCGTAGGCGCCAAGGTCACCTGCTCCCAACCCAGGTCAACTGAGTTGGTGCTGGTCAGAGCGTACTTCAGACCGGCCTTCCAGTACGTGATCTTGTCGAGCTGGTTGGCTGCCATGTTCAAGATCCGACCCTGATTGATCGAAGTACGAGCGGACACGACCTGTCCTGCCGCGTCATTATCCGGCTGCAGGAACTGGCCCTCGGCAACCAGGGTAATCCTCGACCCGAGAGCATAGCTCAAGCTGCCCATCGCACCCTTGACGTTGGTCGGGTTGACCAGCGTCGCCAAGCGGGACCAATAGCCCGGAGCGGCATAGTTGGTCTCAACGACGGAGTAGCCGGCGCCAATGGCCAGACTGCCCACGTTGAAGTTCAACTTGGCGTTCCAGGCTGTATTGTCCTCATCGGACAGAGGGAAGGCCAACAGAAGAGCATCATTCGGCTCACTCTGGGCCCACTCTCCGGCAAGACCGACGTTGCCGAAGCTGGTGTTGATGTCAGCGCCGGTGATGGTGCTTCGGCCGAAGATCGGCGGGGCGCCGGCCTGGTAGTAGGTGAGACCCACGTTGCCGATAGACCCGGCTCCGATGACGGCTCTCGCACCTGCAACCTGCGCGACCTCAATACCGGTCACACTACCCGGCATCATCAAGTCGGGGCTGATCAGGTCGGCAATCGGCTGGGCCTTGCCCGCGAATGCGGTGAGGGACACTCTGCCGAAGTTGAAGGACGCTCGGCCACCATCGAGCACGAAGTCGCCGCTGTCCAGCTTCGAGATATTCGTGTAGCTGTCAGGATCAACGAACTTCATGGTCAACGGGGTCAACTGGAACGGATAGCGTCCCACTATGACCTGAGCGGTGCCCAGAGGACCAAGCTTCATCGCTCCATCAAGATACAAGTTCCAGAGCGTGAAGTCGTCCACCTCGGCCGACGGTACGCCAAAGTTATTGGCGAACGCTAAGTCCTGGAAGTAGTTTCCGGTCGCGATCAACGCATTGACCGATGCATTCTCACTGACTCTCCCCTTCAGAGCGAACTCGAGATCCGTAAGGAACTTGGAGTTCCTCAAAGGGTTGTCTCTGTCAGCGGGGATAGCGCCTACGGACAACACGCGGAGGTCCTTGTCTACCGCTGGGAAGTTACTATTACGGACTTCGCCGCGGCCGATCAGGTTGGCTTCACCGGTGAAGCGCACTCGGGCTACTTCCTCTTCCAGAGCGGTCACTCTCTCATTGAGAGCGGCAACATCTCTGCGAAGAGCTTCCACGTCAACTCCCAAGGCCGCCAGTTCATCGCGAAACTCGTCCACGAGTTTCTGGATCGCCGCCAACTGCTCAGCGCCTACTCCAGGTGCTCCGGCAGGTCCCGGAGGTCCCGCAGGTCCGACCCCACCAGGGCCACCAGCCACCATGGCGCTGACTTTCTCCTCAATGTACGGTACGAGTTTCGCAACTGCCTCGGCGAACTCATATCGGCTCATAGCTCGCTTGCCGCCATACGTGCCATCCGGATAACCCTGGATGACCCCTACGTTCACGAGTTCCTGAACTGCATCGTATGCCCAGTGATCGGGCGGTACATCAGGGAACTCCTGAGCGAACGCAGGGAGGCTGATCGCAAGCAGCACAGCAACGACTGCAAACAACGCTGCTTTCTTCATTTACATCCTCCTTGAATGTTACTGCGTATTCGGCTAGAGGATGTGCTCTTTCGGCCGATCCGGCATCAGCTGGAGTATCCATGTTGCCTCAAACATCACCGGTTCTTCCGAAATTCGCGTTTCCTCTTGCCTATCCTATCACCGTGCAGGTCATTCACAGGCCATTCAAGGAATGTTTCACCTCCTTTCAACCTTGTGCTGCACGATGTGATAGCCTGTTTATCTGATACCCTAGCAAATATACCTGATTTTGTCAATAGCTCACTAGGGAATTTAAACAAGCGTTGCTAAATTCCTTCATAACTTTGCGAATGTTTTCACACCGAGTACTTATACGCCGTCCAACACCTACTGGTTACAATGCCTGCAAAACTCAAATAATGAAAATACCCGATACTCTGTGCTGGATAAACGGCGGAGAACTTGTTATTGTGCCAAGTGGGATTCCGCGAGGATCAATGCCACGTAGTCATCATATGCGCGAGGTGGAGTGAGGAGTCCGCGGGGGATCAGCCTTCTCAGACCCCGGGGAGGGTTGTGCTGGAAGTACCTAATTTTGGCTTTCTGAGTGGAATAGGCCTCGTCTACTACTTCGACGGGGAGGTCGGTTTTTGCCTCGAGCTCGTCGGCCAGGAAACTGCTTCCGGTTCCGTTGCCTATTATGATCGCTTGAGGAGAAAACCGCGTGCAGAGTGATACTACCGCGGAGGCGGCATGCTTGCGCGGGACGACCGACATGTGGAGGACGGCCTCGTCACTGAGCACGGCAATGCCGCATTTCTCCTGGCCCGGATCTATTGCTAAGACAATTTTCATTGCAAATCATTGATGACAAAATCAACCAGCATCGGCCCCACCGACCACGTCTCTTTGGCAGCAACGGCTGTCAGGTTGACTTTCTTGCCGGCGGACTTGATCTTCAGCACCAGATCGAAGACCTCATCCCAATCATCAATCTCCCCGACTGATGGGCCGGTCTCGGTGTACCTGGGAATGACGCCCTTATGCCTTGCCGCGCTGCTGACGTCATTCTGGAGAAAGGTGACCAGGCTTTTGAATATCTTCCCGCGAGACAGACTGCCGTCTATCTCCGCGCTCGCAACTTCGTCGCCCGGCATATAGATAAGCCGGTTGGCGATGGGCTGGCAATCTACCAGAGTCTGTTCGCCCTCGAAGGAATTGGTGATAGAGTACACTCGCGCAACTACGCTCCCCGATCCGCTGTAGATTAAGTCTGCAATATAGTTGACAATGTCGGCTTCTGTGAACTTGCGTTCCTGGCCTTCGAACACTTGGACTATCGGCCGAATGATGACGGCCCGGCCATTGTCACCGACCTTTGCGCCTTCATCTTCCGCCACCTTGCTGGCTTCACCCAGGAGGCCGTACAAATCAGCCCGAATCTCATTCTTCGGCTGGGCGCAGCGGATTACCCGGCGGGCGATGTCCTGGTTTGGCCGGAAGATGACCGTCCCGGCGCGGAGTTCGGAATAGCCGGTCGCCCAGTCTTCATTTAGTTTAGCTCGCTTCTCTTCCAACTCCACAATCGCCTCTGTCTGTCGTGCGATTGCGGATCTCTGCCTCTCGGCCTGGTCCGTCTTGTCGGCAAGTTCCGCCCTGGTCAGACGGAGGTTACCTTCAGCGCTCTTCAACTCCTTCTCAGTACGAGCGAGGCCCGCCTTGCTTCGGGCCAACTGGCTCTTCAGCATCTTGAGATTCTGATCAATCCGAGCGATCTCTTTGGCGAGTTTATCGCGAGCCTTGATTGCGTCCTGCGCCTCTTTCGTCGCCTTCTTGGTGATCTGTTGCTGTGAGGCAAGCTGCTTGGTAACCTGGTTGTACTTCTCCCTGGCCTGGTTGTACTCCCTGATGATCTGGTGACCCCGCAGGATCAATTGCTGGAAGTTCTTGTTCACGATGGCCAGGGACGCAATAGTGAGGATGGCGATGAGCATGCCCGTGATGGTGGTGGTGACGATAGCCGTGTAGCGAGGCCGCAGTCCGAAGAGGGTAAGCCGGCGCTTGCCCATCCGCCTGCCGAGGATGTCGCCCCAGTACGCTATGAAGCCGCATACACCTACGAATACGGCCAATGCCACAAAGTTTTGCCAGGTCATGCCATTGCAGGGTTTTGGGTCTTAGGTTTTGGGTTTTGGGGTTCCCTATAACCTATAACCTACAACCTACCACCTCCCACCCTTACTCCATTTACTTTGCTGCTCTGCTTATCAGCCCGATCCCGGCGATCAGGCCCGCCAAAGTCGGGGTGAAACTCGCCGTCGCCGGTGATACTGTACCATTATTGCCCAAAATAGTCATATAGTGCATGAAAATCCAGTAAGCGAATATGATAACGATCGCCAACCCCAGCCCTACCGCCGAGCTGCTTCGATGAGGCCGCAGTCCAAGTGGAGTACCGATCAGCGCGAAAACCAGGCTCGCAAGGGGCAAAGCAATCTTCTCATAGAGCCGCACCCTCAACTCATTCACATCCGCCCCCTCATCCTGAAGCATGGCGATGTAACTTCGAAGCTGCCCGAAACTCAACTGGTCGGACTTCTTCTGATAGAGGGCAAGCTGATCGGGCGTCTTATTGATCTTGACCTCCTCAGTCTTCGACTCCCGAAAGCTGAGGATCGCGGTGTTATCGGCCGCACCCAGATTCTGCGTATATCCGTCCATGAACGCCCACTTGTTATCCGCCTTCCTCACGGCTCTCTCCGCATGGATGAACACCGCCGGCTTGTTGTTCGAGTAGCGGATCATATCAACCTCCCGCAGAGTCTGCGACCTCACATCGAATCCTCCCTGGACATAGAACACGCTGTTCGTGACCCCATCATCCGAGTCGATGACGAAGAAAGGCTTTGTGCTGGAAGTTGGCTGATTCGTAAGCTGCTGAAAGATGAGTTCATGGCTGGAGTTGGTCTTAGGGGCGACGATCTCGTTGAGCACGAAACTCAGGGCCGTGACCATGACCGACATTATGATGACCGGGATTGCGATCCGGTAGAGGCTGATTCCGCCTGCAAAGAGCGCCACGACCTCGCTGTCGCCCGAGAGCCGCCCGAACCCCAGCAATGCCGCGAGCAGCATGGCCATGGGCAGGGTGATGACTATCAGGCCCGGCATCTGGAGGACCATGAGCTTGGCGGCCGTCAGGACCGGGGCATGGAACTCCGCGATCAGCTCGGTCAGCTTGAACAGTTCCTTGCCGGCGAACATGAGACTCGTGAACGCCGCCACCCCGAAGAGGAAAGGGCCCAGTAACTCTCTTAGAATGTGACGATCAAGTAGTCTCATAGCGCTTTGCTAGGGTTTTAGGTTTTAGGTTTTGGGTTTTGGGGCTCCCTATAACCTATAACCCACAACCTACAACCCTTCTCTCACACCGAGAATCTTTCGCCCAGGTAGAACTCCCTGGCTATCGGATCATTCGGAAGATCGGCGGACAGGCCCGAGGTCTTGATCTCCCCCTCGGACAGGATGTACGCCCGATCCGTGATGGCGAGAGTCTCCCGGACGTTATGGTCGGTGATGATTATGCCGATGCCCTTCTGTTTCAGCTCGGCAACGATATCCTGGATGTCATTGATGGCGATGGGGTCTACCCCGGTGAAGGGTTCATCGAGGAGGATGAACTTCGGGGAGACGGCTAGCGCACGGGCGATCTCCGTTCGACGGCGCTCGCCTCCGGAGAGCGTGTAGGCCCGGTGGTCCTTGACTTGCGTTATCCGCAGTTCTTCGAGAAGCTGATTCGTCCTTGCCACGCGCTCCTTGCGAGGCATGCCGGCCATCTCCAGAACCAGCAGGACGTTCTCCTCAACGGTAAGTTTTCGGAAAGCGGAGGGCTCCTGGGCGAGGTAGCCTATGCCGTGCCTGGCCCGCTGGTACATCGGCATTTCGGTGATGTCATGGCCGTCGAGCAGCACGCAGCCCGTGTTGGGGCGGACCAGACCGACGATCATGTAGAAAGTGGTGGTCTTGCCCGCGCCGTTCGGCCCGAGCAGGCCCACGATCTCGCCCTGCTTGATATCCAGCGAAACGCCATTGACGACGTTCCGCCCCTTATAGGTCTTAATAAGGTTCTGGACTGCCAGCTCGGATGCTATTTCTGCCCCTCCTTCGGAGTCACGGTGAACTGCGCGGGCTTATCTGCCTGGCCCTCGACCCGGATCTTGTTGTCCTTCAGGGAGACGGTCACAATATTGCCGGAGAGAACGGCAATCGGCTCGGCGACACCGGGCTCGGTGACCTTGACCGTCACATTGCCGGTGAGCTTGACGGTATCCTGCGTCTGCGGCATGACTGCACTGTCTGCAGTGGCATAGACGTCCCTGAGGACGGTCGTCGTGCCGGACTGAGTCGTTTCCTGGTCGGCCCTCTTGGCTCGGATTACCACGCCGCCGGTCGCCGATGCCTCTTTCAGAGACTGGGATTTGCCCGACGTCAGAGTGAGAACGATGGTGTTCGCCCGGATGGATTCCAGGCGCATGGTCCCTACTTTGAGCGGCGTCTTCGAGGGTGCGGTGGTGAACGATGCGTTGCCCTTGGCGGTGATCGTCTGGCCGTTCCAGTCAAGCACCGTCCCCGATAGCGTCGTCTTCCCTATCGCAAAGCTGCTCGCCATCCCAACAACCGCCATTCCCAATATCAATGCCACCGCCAAGACCCCAAATCTCTTCATCCGCTTCCCCTTCCATTTGCAATCTGAAATCTGCAATTTGAAATTCAGTGTACTTCTGCCTTCCCCTGATAGAACCTCACGTGCTTCAGACCGGTGTCCGCCTCGAACCTATCCGCCGTGATCGTGATATTGCCCTTGGTCAGCTTCACGCCGCCCGAACCAATTATCTTGTTCGCACTCGACTTCCAGGTCGCCCGCTCGCACTGGGCGCTCGACCCATCACCGGACGTGATCCTTATGCTCCCGGCGGCTCTGATCTCCTTCTTGCGGCTGTCGGCCACGATTCTTTCCGCCCTCAAGCTGCTCGCGGGCTTGCCATCCTGAAACAGGTCGGCCTTCACGCCAACAAGCTCGACAATGGCCGTGTCGCCATTGCTTGATGCGATGGCCTCCTTGAAACCGGCCTCCATGACGGGCCGCCCTTTCGCATCGGCCCAGGAGATGTGGGCCTTGTGAAACTCGGCCTTCACAGATGTCTTCTCTTGTTTCGGCGCCTGCTTCTTCGTGACGGCTGCGGGCGGTTTGCCTTTGCCGGCGCATCCCGCCAGGAAACCCGCGGCCACTCCGACGATCAGAAGGCCCGAAATGCCTCGCCTCATATTATGATATACGTACCGGAACAAATCCGTGTTTTCCCGAACCAAGTATTGCACATTTTCGTCACACGGTCAAACGGCCGCAGAGCGAGTGGGAGAGTGGGAGAATGGGTGAGTGCGGCGACCAGACCCTTATTTCCGGGACGTGCCCTGTCTCAGAATGATCAACGTCACCTCCGATGGGCAGTTCAAGCGAACGCGTCGCGAGTGCATGCCAAGTCCCCTATTCACATAGAGTTGGGTACTGCCAACCTTGTATAGGCCTGCCGGATACTTCGTCTCCTTCATCTTCAAAGGCCAACCGACCTGCCCACCGTGCCAGTGCCCGGCAAGAAGCAGATCAACCGGCGAGTGTGGATACGAGACTTCATCCACCGCTTCGGGGAAGTGATCGAGAACGATGGTCGTCACACGCTTGCTCTTGCCTGCCAGGGCGCGAATAGGGGCGGGCGTGCCGGCGATCCTCATACGGGCATTCCCAACCCTCAACGTCACCGATTGTTTGTCAATCATGCGCACGCCAACCCGTTCCATCGCCGAGACGATCTCCGGAGGATCCCAGTTGCCGGATACCCCATACACGCCATACCTTGCAGATAAGCCGAGCATGAACCGAGTTGCCTGCCCAATACAGTACTGGTCAGAGTAGTCCCCCGGAGTTATCCCATCGTCGCCGATGTAGTCACCGGTGAGGCAGATAAGGTCCGGTCGTATGCGCCGGATCAACTTGAGCGCCCGGGCCTCCCGTTTTCCGTACTTGACTATATGCAGATCGGATAGTTGAACGATCTTCAGTCCGTCCAGCGCTTTAGGAAGGTTCGGTATGCTAACCTCTTGTCTTATGATCCGGGGAAAGTTGGGTTCTACCAGGAAGCCATCAATGAGGCAAGGAACGCCCACCAGCATCAGAATTACCAGGCTGTAGAAAAGGCTTCTGAAAACGGTCCTGGCAATAGCGGGGAGGGTCATCAGAGTTCTTGGATCAGCGCTACTTCGCCGCAGTCGGGGAATTTGACGCAGTTGATGCACTCGCTCCAGACTTTCTGGGGGAGCTCCGACTTGTCAACCAGCCGGAAGCCCAGTTTCTCGAAGAATTCCGGCTTGTATGTGAGGCAGAACACCCTCGTGATGCCCAATTCCGCGGCCTCACTCAGGCAGCTCTGGACGAGCTCTCGACCCATTCCCCGGCCCTGGAGGGATAGGTCAACCGTGAGCGCCTTGACCTCGGCCAGATCACCCCAGTTGACGTGGAGGGCGCAGGTGCCCAGTATCCGGCCGTCCTCCTCGATAACGAGGAAATCACGGATGTCTTCATAGAGCTGATTCAGCGACCGGGGCAAGAGTTCGCCCCGATCCGCAAAGAAGTTGATCAGCCGCTGCATGTCCGGAACATCACTTATTCTTGCTTTTCTAATCATTTCACGCTTATTTTCTGCTTCGAGAAGCGGATAACCTCCCGCATAAGCTCATCCACCATCGTCTCAGCCGAAACCTTCTTCACCGCTCGGCCGCCTGAGAAGATCACCGCGCCGTCACGAGAGCCGGCGACTCCCACATCGGCGTCACGAGCCTCGCCCGGCCCATTGACCACACAGCCCATGACCGCCACCCGTACGGGCGGGAGGTCCTTCAATTCCTTCAGCCGCCGCTCGACCTCCGTGACCATCTCCACCAGATCGAGGCCGCACCGCGCACAGGTTGGGCATGAGACCAGCGTAAACCCATGCTCCTTCAGGTCGAGCGACTTAAGAATCTCGATCCCGACCTTGACCTCCTCAACCGGGTCGGCGGTGAGCGAGACCCTCAGCGTGTCGCCGATGCCCTCCGCCAGCAGCGCGCCGATCCCGACCGCCGAGCGAATAGTCCCCTGCCACATAAGCCCGGCCTCGGTGACTCCAATGTGAAGCGGATAGTCTACCTTCTCGGATGCAAGCCGGTACGCCTCGATGGTCGTGGGCACGTCGAACGACTTCAGCGAGATCACGATATCCGAAAAATCCCTCGCTTCGAGTAGGGCGACCTCATCGAGCGCGCTCTGAACCAGG
>Ga0307379_10002361_pt1 | contig 28118 bp, 30 predicted proteins | sample UN2MG_FD_202237 | JGI IMG/M metagenome (GOLD analysis project Ga0307379, IMG submission 202237) | Soil microbial communities from Risofladan, Vaasa, Finland - UN-2 | ecosystem: Environmental > Terrestrial > Soil > Coastal area > Acid sulfate soil | place: Finland: Risofladan, Vaasa | collected...
GGCAGTAGCAATTGCATTAATCAACGGATATTGCAGAGAATGGCATGTCTGCTGGTGGAATGGAGGGAAGAGGTTTGACTCGATCAAGCTCAAAGGGAACATGTAGCTTCTGTGCAGGAAGCTATGCTAAATCGGCCATATCCAGGCATTTGAAGGCCTGCCGGGCCAAAAAAGCAGAGACAGAAGGACCGTCGGGGAAAGGTTCAGGCAGAGGACGGGCCAAAACCATCTTTCATCTGCAGGTGGTGGGACTCTACCTACCCATGTACTGGCTGCATATCGAGATTCCTGCCAAGGCCACATTAGAGGATCTGGACCGCTTTTTAAGAGCCATCTGGCTGGAATGCTGCGGCCACCTGAGCAGCTTTGAAATTGCAGGCGAGTCTTTTATCTCGGAAAAGATTGAGCCCGGCGATCGAAGCATGAAGGTCGCCCTGGAAAAGGTGATGGCTCCGGGCATGAAATTCGAGTACATCTATGACTTTGGAACCTCGACCGAGCTGCTCATCAAGGTGATATCTGCAAGGGAAGGCCTCGCCATGGGCGGTAAGGGTCCCGTACGCATCATGGCCAGAAACGATCCGCCTGAGCTCAAATGCGATGTTTGCGGCAAGCCGGCCACAGGGGTGTGCTGCGTGTGCAGCGACGAGGACACGGGCCGGGTGTGCGAGGAGTGCGGGAAAACGCATGAATGTGGTGAAGATATGCTTTTGCCCGTGGTCAATTCTCCCAGAGTAGGAATGTGCGACTATACGGGCGGCTATTATGATTAGAAGAGCTTCATCAGCTCTTCGGCGATGATTCTGTAGCCCGCCTCATTGGGGTGGTCCAGCCCGGACAGGATCAGCGAACTTAAGGGCGTACCCGCGTGGACGCGCTTCATCCAGCCCCCGTAGACATCCACGAATCCCACATCCATCTCCTTTGCCACCCTTTCCACAGCCTGGTAGTAATCTAAAACCAGTACGTCGTAAGGCGGCGTCTCCAGGGGCTGAGAAGAGAGCAGCAGTATCTCCGAGTTGGGGCCGGCCCGGATGCGTTGCACCATCTCTACCAAGTCCATCTCGAATTCCTCCAAGCCTAGGCCCAGCACGCAGTCATTTATGCCGAAATTAATGGTGATCAGGTCAGGCTCGTAGGAGAGGGCGGCCCAGTCTAGCCGGGCCAGGCCATCCTGGCTCATGTCTCCGGAGATGCCGGAGTTGATCATCTCCACATTTGCTTCGGGGTACTTTTCTGCCAGCATCTGCTTCCAAAAAGAGGGAAAGCCCCGTCGCACGGCAAATCCGGCGGTGATGGAATCGCCAAAGGCCACAATGGTCACATTGCAGCCGCTTTCCAGGTCCTTCCTCGTCTTTTCTACAAATCTCTTCTGCCCTTCATCCATACGAGTATAATTCGTCAGCAAACTATTGGAGCTTTGCTCTTCTTAGCTGCTTTAACCGCCGCTTTCATGTCACGGACCAGATTCTCCAGCCGCTCCACCTCTCCGCGGGCGATCAGGTCCACGCAGACCGAGCCCACAATGACGCCGTCCGCCCCCGCGGCGATTACCTCTGCCGCCTGCTCTGGGGTGGAGATGCCAAAGCCCACTGCCTTGGGCTTATCTCCCGGCACGCGAGCGATGAGATCGCGTGTGCCCTGCAAAACCTCGCTTCTGGCGCCCGTGACGCCCGTTCGGGCCACCAGGTAGAGAAAGCCCGCCGTCTGCTGTTCGATCATCTTCAGCCGCTCCGTCGGGGTGTTGGGTGCAGCCAGGAAGATCAGGTCTACACCTGCCCTGGCGCAGGCCTGCTGTAGAGGTCCGGACTCCTCGGGGGGCAGATCTGGCACAATCATGCCCGTGATGCCTGATCGGGCGCAGTCCTGGGCGAACTTGTCCAGGCCGCGGGCATAGATCATGTTGTAGTAGCCCATGAAGACCTTGGGGATGGCAACTTCCGCTTCGGCTGCCACCTGGAAATAGACATCCGTGTTCATCCCGGCGGCGATAGCCCTTTGCGCTGCTGCCTGGATGGTGGGGCCGTCTGCGATAGGGTCGGAGTGGGGAAGTCCCAGTTCAATGATATCCGCTCCGGCTGCGGCCAGTCGTCGCACCAGATCGGGCGTAGCCTGTGGCGAAGGGTCGCCTGCGCAGATGTAAACAATGAGCAGGGGCGCTGCATTAAATGCTTCAGAGATTTTCATAATCCATCACCGTTGCCAGATCCTTATCGCCTCGCCCGGAGATGTTGATGATGGCCAGATCTCCCAGGGCCTGCGGCTCTTGCAGGGCATAGCCTATTGCATGCGCCGACTCTAACGCCGGGATGATGCCCTCTAGACGGGAGAGTGCATGAAATCCCTTGATAGCGGTCTTGTCATCGGCAATTTTTGTCAGCACGCGCCCTCTCTCCGCCAGGAAGGCCAGCTCCGGGCCCACGCCGGGATAGTCCAGGCCTGCTGCCACAGAATATGATTCCAGAATCTGGCCGTAGGGGTCCTGCAGGATCTTGGTAAGTGCGCCGTGCAAAACACCGTCTGTGCCGCAGCCCAGACTGGCTCCGTGGTCCGCCGTCCTGTCCGTCTTGCCGGGACCGCGCCCGCCTGCCTCAACGGCCAGGAGGCGCACGTCCTCATCCTTAAGGAAAGGAGCGAATATGCCCATGGCATTGCTGCCTCCCCCTACGCAGGCCGTGATGCTATCAGGCAGACGGCCTTCCGCTTGCAGGATCTGCTGGCGGGCCTCATGACCTATGACGCTCTGAAAGTCGCGCACCATGCTGGGAAAGGGATGGGCGCCCGCCGCTGTGCCCAGGAGGTAGTGGGTGTTTTCAAAACTTGATGCCCAGTCTCGCATGGCCTCGTTGATGGCGTCTTTTAGGGTCTTCGAGCCGGAGCGCACGGGTATGACCTCCGCTCCCATAAGCTGCATGCGGTAGACATTCATCTTCTGCCGCTCGATGTCCACCTCACCCATGTAGACCTGCGTCTCAAATCCCAAATTTGCTCCCACGATAGCCGTGGCCACGCCATGCTGGCCGGCGCCCGTCTCAGCGATGAGTCGTGTCTTGCCCATCTTTTTGGCCACCAGCGCCTGGCCCAGGGTATTATTGAGCTTGTGTGCCCCGCCGTGTACCAGGTCCTCTCTCTTCAGGTAGACCTTGCGGCCCAGCTTCAAGCTGAGGTTTCTGGCATAGTAGAGGGGGGTTGGCCTTCCGGCAAAGTTTTTCAAAGCCAGGTTCAGCTCTTCTTTGAAATCATCGCTCTTCATGAGGCGCAGGTAGGCTTCCGCCAGCTCCGCCAGGGGCTGCACCAGCGTCTCGGGCACAAAGAGGCCGCCGTACTTGCCGAACTTGACTGCTGCTTTTTCGGATATCAGACCATGCAATGGATCACCGGCTTGTATTTGCTTTAGAATGTACTAATCAATACTATGATGTATGAAAACGTACATCCATGGGTGTATTTAAACTTTGTTGAAACATCGGCTTTGCACCTAAAGTCTGGTGGCTGCACCCAAAGTCCCCCTGCAATAAGGGGCCTTATTGCAGAACCGACATTGAATCCAAAGCCTACCTGCGAGATGTGGGCTCCCTTGTCGGGCAGAGATCTTGAAGTCTTCTTGTTTCAGATCGACTGCACATTTATCACGCCATGAACAAATAAATTGATTTCGAGATCTATCGATAAGATCTTTACATTGAATAGTCATTTTGGAACCGTTATGCTAGATGTCGCTCTCCACGTTCACAATCCTGCCTCGGAACAGATAACTTCGAACCCGTCCTGAAAGTAACCATTAAGCACAAGGTCTGTGTCCCAATCTTGCCGCGACGACCGAGACCAGGCGTCGTACTCGGTAGCTCCTGTTGGGCCCCCACAGTAAACTACCCTCGTATTACTGCATGCGATTGGTGTCCACACGTGGTCGTCTTTGGGATGTACTCTCACCCCCACAATCACGATGGTCTTTGCATTCTCTGCGAGTTCCCTCCACCGTGTCCTTTGACCTTCAATGAATGAGTTCCCCGCCGTCGTGCGCTTCGCAGGCTCGAAGTAGCTCATAACGGGGGGAAAAGCATCCTCGATAATGCGAGTTCGATGCTGCTGGCGATCTCCGATTACGGATATGGGGCCATCTGTATTGACGTTGTATCCGTGGAAGGAGACAGAACCGGCCGTTCCTCTCACTCCTTCACAGAACAGATGACAACATCCGTGCGGCAGGCAGAGCTCGAAAACCGATCCTTCGGGTGGCGCCTTACCGATTAGCGGCTGAACCCCTGCGGAAAGCAGAGAGAGCTCGAGAAGGCGCTCGTAGTTCAACGTGCACGCAGCACCTGACCAGCCCGACGAGCGCGCAATCCGGCGAGCCAGTTTGACGTACAGGTTCGATTCACGCGGCACAAAATTGAAAAAATACGCGGCCATAGCGCGCTGAAGTGGGGCCAGTTCATGTGGAGCTACGGACTTCATTCCTTCCTCGAAGTCAGAACCAAAGCGCATCGCAAGATCTCCCGAAATTGATCCCCATGCGTCAGGATTGAACCTGCGGAGTGCCTCGAAGAGGCCAGAACCTAGTGGTGGCGTCCCTTTAATGTCGGAGCCACAGCTTGCTCCGGCGCCAAACAGAAAGACTATTTCTGGCATCTTCATTGGATTTTATCTCAAAGCGGAAGAACCTTGCGGAAAGTGAGGCTTTGCACCTAAAGTCCCTCTTTTTAGGGACTTAAGTGCAAGTCTCATACTTTAGGTGCAGAACCAACTTTATTTGCAGGCCTCGAACTTAATTTGCAGAATGGACTTTAAACGCAAAGCCCACCGCATCAGGCCAGATCAGGCGGAAGCTCTCCTGTCAGACATTCGATCCTTCTCTCGGCACTCTCTAACCGGGTATTGCAGAGCTTGACCAGCTTCATGCCCTTCTCATACTGGTCCAGGCTCTCCTCTAATGTCATCTTTCCCTCTTCCAGCACCTCTACAATCTGCTCCAGACTGTCCAGAGCCTCTTCCAGGCCGATCTCATTTTTCTTCATAGCGAAGCCTCTTTATCATCCAGGCATTCCAGCACTCTGCACAGCAGCCTCCCTCTTCCCAAGATCAGCTCTATCTCCTCGCCGGGCCGGGCGTCCTGGGCCTGCAGTATCAAGCCTTTCTGGGAACGGGCAATGGCATAGCCTCGTTGGAGGGTGGCCTGCGGTCCTACAGCCACCAGGCGTCCTTCGGCCAGCACCAGTCGGCTCTTCAGGCTCTGCATCTTATCCGCCTGGGCAGCTTCCAGGCTTTCGCTCAGATAGTCCAGGCGCTGGCGAGAGTCCCGTGCCAGGGAATACATCCTTTTGGCGGAGAATGTGTGCTTTAGATACTCCAGGCGCTCCTCTTTTCGTTCCAGGCCCGTCCAGAGAGCGCGCATCATTCTGACCTGGGTGAAGCGCAGTTCTTCCTTAATCTCTTCCACATCTGGTACAGCCATCTTCGCCGCTGCTGTGGGCGTTGCCGCTCGCATATCCGCCACATAGTCGGCAATAGTCACATCCGTCTCGTGCCCCACGGCTGAGATGACAGGCGAGTCGCAGGCGAATATGGCTCGGGCTACGACTTCGGAGTTGAAGCACCACAGGTCCTCAGTCGAGCCACCCCCGCGACAGACTATGATCACGTCTGCGCGTCCTCTCAGGGCGAACAGTGCGCAGGCAATGCTCTCCTCTGCGCCATCTCCCTGCACCTGGGCCGGGGAGAGGATGATCTTCGCAGGATAAGGGCCCAAGGTTCGCAGAACATCACGCAGCGCCGCTCCCTGGGGTGAGGTGACAATGCCGATCCTCTCGGGATATTGGGGCAGCGCCCGCTTTCTCTCCACGGAGAAGAGTCCCTCTGCGGCCAGCTTCTTTTTAAGCGCCTCCAGTTGTAGGTGCCGGAAACCGAGGCCCACATCCTGCTTGATGCCTCGGGCTACGAGCTGCACTCTGCCCTGTGGCCTATAAACGGCAATATCTCCAAAAACCAGCACGTTCTTGCCGTCTTTCAGTTCAAAATCCAGGGAGAGGCCGTTGTTCTTGAAGAGAACGCAAGATATCTGAGAGCCCTGGTCTTTGAGGGTGAAATATCTGTGTCCCGACCTGTGATGCAGGTAGTTGGAGACCTCGCCTCTCGCCCAGAGGTCATGCAGGCGTGGGTCGTTCTCCAGGCGGTCTGCTATCCTCTGATTCAGGTCGGTGACAGTGAATATCTGGGTCAAGATGAATTCTTTTGTGTGGGCTAAATATTTAAGGGCGATTCATGTGCATGGCGAAACTGATCGTGGGTGAAACGAATTGCTTCCGTAATTAAACTTATTTGGTCATAACACAAGAAAACTTTATATGGCAGAATATCTTTGCCATTGAGCGGTGACGCAATGCACATAATGGAGGGTTTTCTTCCCCATCCCTGGTGGGAGATCTGGTTTGCTCTATCGCTTCCCGTGGTAGCCTTTGGTGTCTACAAGATGAACAAGATGATCAAGGAGAATAGGGAAACTTTGCCCTTGCTGGCCGTGGCGGGAGCCTTTGTCTTCGTCCTCTCCTCTCTGAAGCTGCCCTCAGTCACCGGGAGCTGTTCTCATCCCACGGGTACGGGAATGGGCGCCATAATCTTCGGCCCCTGGATAACATCGGTGCTGGCCATAATCGTCCTGGTCTACCAGGCCGTATTTCTGGCGCACGGCGGCCTGACCACCCTGGGTGCAAACACCTTTTCTATGGGCATTGCCGGGCCGGTCATCGGCTACCTGGTCTATAAAGCTGCCACAAGAGCGGGGCTGCATCTGTACCTGGCCGTTTTCCTGGCGGCAACACTAGCCGATTGGGCCACTTATCTCGTCACATCCATCCAGCTTGCCCTGGCTTTTCCGGCAGCAACAGGAGGAGTGCTCGCCTCTTTTGAGGCCTTTGCCGCCGTGTTTGCCGTAACTCAGGTTCCCCTGGCCATAGTGGAGGGAGTCGTGACGGCATTGATGTTCAAATATATCGTGCAACTGAGAAGCGATGTGCTGGTGAGAATGAATGTGGTCTCCCAAAATACGATAAAAAGGCTGAAGGAGGCTGTGGCATGAAAGGAGGATTTAGCATGAAATTGGAGCTAATAACTTTAGGCGTTGTCGTGCTCTTCATCGCCGCCTTTGCTTATGTCAGTTCCAACCAAACTCACGAGTGGGGCGGCGCAGATGGTCAGGCCGAGGATGTGATTTCCGATCTGACCGGCGGCACCTACCAGCCATGGTTCCAATCAATTTACCAGCCGCCCAGCGGCGAAATCGAGAGCCTCCTATTTTCTCTGCAGGCGGCTATCGGCAGCCTCATCATCGGCTATTTTCTGGGATACTACCGCGCACTGGCAAAGATAAAGGCAGCTAAACCTGCCTTGGAGCGAGAAGGAAAGTCGGATGCATAATCTTCTCGATGACTACGCCCATGGCAATGCTCTGCGGGAGACCAATGCCCGGCTCAAACTGATCTTCGGCCTGGGGGCTATCCTTCTTTGCGTATCATCCACGACGCCGATAGCGCCTCTATTCGTGGCCATAACCATGAGCCTTGCAACTTTGATCCTGGCTAAAATTCCCGGACGCATCTACTTCCGGCTGCTGCTGGTGCCCCTCTCCTTTGCCCTGCTCAGCGCGGCTGTGGTGGCTTTCATGCATGGGGCCGGGCAGACATTGTTTTCCGTGCAGCTCTTCGGCTTAAATTTGGGCATCAGAGAAGAAGGTGCAAACCTGGCCGCTCTTCTTATTGCCAGGACCTTTGGCGGCATGTGCTCTCTGTTTTTCATAGCTTTAACCACGCCCATGATTGAGATCTTTGCCACACTCAAATCTTTGCGGATACCGCAGTCGGTCATTGAGCTGTCCATGATGATCTATAGATACATCTTCGTCTTTTTGGACCAAGCGGCCATGATCCACAGCGCTCAGGTAATGCGCCTGGGTGATGCCGGGACAAAAAATTCCCTAACCTCTTTTGCCATGCTCTCCAGCGTTCTCTTCTTGCGGTCCTGGGAGCAGGGCGAGAGGCTCATCGTGGCCATGGACTCTCGCTGTTACGACGGCAAGCTCGACTTCATGGAGCAGGCTGGCAGGGCAAAGCCAATGGCGATTTTGGCGGTAGCATTATATTTGGCCTCCGTTGCAGCCATCGCAGTTTTAACCAGAGGCGTCCAGCTCCTGTGAGACTATCATGACGATTATCCTTGAAACCAGAGATCTCAGCTATTCTTATGGAGACGGAACGAAGGCCCTGAAGGGCGTGAGCATCTCCTTGGAGGAGGGGAAAAAGGTTGCTCTGGTGGGGCCCAATGGAGCCGGCAAGTCTACACTCATGCTCATGTTCAATGGCATCTTGCGGCCCAGCGCGGGAGAGGTCCTCTTTCGGGACCAGCCCTTGAGGTACGATGCCACCAGTCTGCGGAGCATCCGGCGAGCCGTGGGCATGGTTTTCCAAAATTCCGACGACCAGCTCTTTGCACCTACCGTTTATCAGGACGTGGCCTTTGGCCCCTCCAATCTGGGCTATGAAGCTGAGAAGGTGAAGAGGTATGTGGGCTTTGCCCTGCAGTACGTGGGCCTCTCTGGATATGAGCGTCGTCCGCCCCATCACCTGAGCGGCGGCGAGAAGAAGAGGGTGGCCATAGCCGGCATCCTGGCCATGGAGCCGGAGGTGATGATTCTCGACGAGCCTACCTCTAACCTCGATCCGGCCAGCTCCGAGGAGATCATGGAGATGCTCGATGAGCTGAACTTGGGCGGAAAGACATTGATCATCTCTACGCATGATGTGGACCTGGCCTACCGCTGGGCGGATGAGGTCATCCTCATGGAGGACGGAGGGGTGGTGCGCCGGGGCACAGGACAGGAGGTATTCGGAGACGCTGAACTCATAAGAGATGCCCGGCTCAAGCTTCCAATAGTGGTGGACCTCTACTACGAGTTGGCGGGGCGGGGCATTGCCCGAGGATCAAAGCCGCCCAGGAACGTCCTTGAGCTTTGCGATCTCCTGCAGCCGAGAGTGGAGGAGCGCGCCTTTGTGGGGGATTTCGGCAAAATTTACGTCTGCAATGTAGATGAGGCCGATTGGGAACATATCCGGGCCTTGATCGATAAAATTCCTGTCGGCTTTAAGGGTGCTATGGGCACCAGTGCCAAGGTCATGGCAGAAAAGTGCGGCATCTCAATAGACTTTACCTACGGCGTCATAGACAAGTGTATTCTCAAGGCATTGGTCGGCAAGAACTCGCTTATCATGACCTCTGGCGGAATGGTGGACCACTCGCTGCAGAGGATCAAGGATTACGGCCAGGAGTCTGGAACCAGGATCGAGGCGCTCAGGCTTTCTTCCCATTAAAGCAGTTGAGTGCCGATTGGATGTATATTCTAATGTGACACCGAAATCCTTAAGTAAAACTAACTTGACTAAAGAAAAGTATATTGGAATACATGGTTATTCCATGCGTCCATTCAGCGCCAGATGCGAGGGTGAACTGGCTGGCAGTTCGGCCCTCGCTCTGGATCTCCCCTAAAAAATAATCCTGGCAATCGGGAATTTTGTTAATCAAATTGCAACTATTCAGCCACCCATCCAAACCCTATTTTTCTTCCAAAACTTCAAAATCATAATTTAAAACATATTTTAATAGGACATACGCACTTGACAGAATCTTTTATATGGCATGACCTATATTAAAGTAAACAAATAAATAGAATAGGACTGAACGTGAATCCGGACAAATGCGATGATCTTAATTAGATTCACTTTCTGATAGCATCAATAGATGTTTTTACCTTTACCGAAAGCTGCAAGGTGAAAGTAAGCAGAGTATCTAATACACGATAATTACAACGCGAATTACGAATCTCTCATTCGTCTAAATTATTATCATATGACACTCTACCTTTACAGACTAATTGTACGTAACAATTTGATTTATATAGGTGTTCAGTAATCTTAGTCAAGAGATTAGTCACACAAACAAAATTAAGAGGAGGACTAAAATGGAACTAAGTTCAATGGTACTTATGCATAGCGGGCTTTACTGCGCCTCATGTGGCAGGCATTATCTCATTGCAGAAGACCGTTGTGTGATTTGCGGCGGAAGAATGAAACCTTCAAGAAGTCAAGAAAAAGTAGGGGCAAACGGATGTGAGTTTAGCATCTGCAATGTGCAATGATTCGGTCGCGCACCGCTGAAAAAGATGGCTGCCGCTAAGAACCAAGAGATTCATCTGCGGCGGATCAAGTCTCATGTATGATGATAGATCAAGCTACAATCCCAGCCTGCGTGATATACTTGATGAGTTCCGTTTCCAGCTTGGTAGTCTTTTGAACCTCTTTCGCGATCTTATCAAGTGCTGCGCCTTCTTTGTTTATGGATTTGATTTTCCAGTGCTTAATCTGGAACGGTGAAGTGCTCGTCAATGTCCTTTTGGTGATCCCAAACATCTCCTTCCAGTAATTTGACACCTTGCAACACCAGGAACAACTCAATTGCCTTGGACATGGTCTTCATGTAGGATGGCGGGATTTGGGCCATCTGCATTTGATGGTATATGTGATGAAATGCTTTAATATACCGATCCCTGACGAGGGCGGACTGTTCTATAAGCTTAAAGCGATAGGGCTAAAAGTTGCTGTGTCGCTTAATTGTATATTAATAATATTTTCGGTTTTAGAATTTATAAATTGATTTAAGATAACTACCTATATGTTCATAAGTATATTATACAAAATGAATGCTCTTTTAATCTCGGCGACCATTCCTTCGGGTGAGGAGGCCCGAACAGTCTCGCCAAAAATACGCTTGATCGATGAGAAGAATCCTTCAACTGCCCACCTTCTGCCGTACTGATGCATTTGCTTCCAACCCTTGTAGCCCATTTTTTTGAATTCCAGAACAGCTGTTGACCTTGCTGATGCATCTTTGCCTACTATCGCGTTCGCTCTGATCTTAATACCCGGACAATCTACACCTTTCGATTTCATAAATTCAAATGCGTCGTTTGTGTCATATGCGCCATCCATCAACCCCTCCTCAATATTGACGTCTTCTAGCAAAGGGCGCAAAACCTCACTATCCGAGGTGTCTTCTTCTGTAACTTCCATAGACAATAATCTCTTTGATTCAACATCGACTGCCACATGAACTTTAAGCCATCCTCGTCGCTGCTTTCCGTGTTTCTCGCGCATCCAATCCCCTCTATTTGTTACCTTTATCCCAGTTGAATCAACTGCAACAACAGCGTCGTTCTCTGGTATCTCTATTCCAAGATCTTGCTTAGAGATTCGCTTATGGAGGGTGGTATAATCAGCCGCCAATAGTCCTGGTTCATAGGTCGAAAGTCGTCCAATGAATCCTTCAAGTTGACGATATGGCATTCGAAAGAAAGAGTATATTATTGATGCGAAAGTTATAAAAGTGTTAGGGTATTTGTATGGTGCACCTGTTTTCTTTCGATTCATTTCTTTTAATTCCCAACTCCAGTTCTTCACACAACGCAAATCGAGATAGAATTCGCCCCTTCGAACGAGTTGGGCATTATATTCTGGCCAGTTTCTATTATCAACATAGCTCATAACATATTATATATATTTAAACTATTTAAGCTTAATCGACACAGCACCAAATAGCGTTGTGTTCTTCTGCAAAAAACATTTTCTGAAAAGATTTTGAACTCAGATGACTCAATGGCAAAATATCGTTTAGATGGCCCTGATTATGGCTCAATTGACTCCGTTTTAGATCCCCAGCAGCGGTATGTGCGCCAGGTAGCTCTCCCTCAGATCCTTCTTATCGATGTGGTTATAGATATCGATGGCCTCGCCGCGAGTGTCTCCGCTCTGGGCCGGGCCGTCCGGGATGGCGGCGCTGTCGTCTTGGCGGGCTGGATTGTCTGACAAGCGATCGTGCAAGGGGGCAGGAGGCCGGTCGGGCCTGATACACCGCGCTCTTGGGGCACAGGGGTCCGATTATTCAGCTCTGGATATGGATCTGCAGACTGCTTGACTGAAGAGATCTTCAACCTAGCCAAAGCTTAATGAATAATCTCTGCTATTATTATGAAATGGAGCATGAATCTAAATGAGCGCTAGGACTCTGAAGATCCCGGAGGAGATAGTCAATGCTCTTCGAGTTCCGCCTGATGATATAGAAGCAGAGCTTTACAAAGAGCTAGCCCTGGCACTTTACCAGCGAGGGATGCTTTCTTCTGGAAAAGCCTCCGCTCTCAGTGGCCTGACTCTTCTTCAGTTCGAAGATCTTCTAGGTCAGCGTAAAGTCAAGCGACACTACGGAGAAGAAGAGCTGCAAGAGGATCTAAGGTATGCCGGGTGCAATCAGTGATTCTTCAACGCTGATTCATCTGGCAAAGATTAGGCGTCTGACCCTCTTGCGTGAGTTTCATAAAAAGATTTTCATAGCACCGGCCGTTTGGAAAGAGGTAGTGCAAGAAGGTCGAGAATGGCCAGGCTCCTCTGAGGTGGAACAGGGAAGACAAGCTGGATGGATAGAAGTCGTTGATCCGGTAAATCGACCTCTCATCAATCTTCTGCAAAAGGATTTGCATGAAGGCGAATCCGAGACTATTGCTCTCGCTGTTCAGCTAAATGCAGATATTGTATTTCTAGACGAGAGCGAGGCTAGAAGGACAGCCAGAGTCTATGGATTGAACATAACCGGCGTGATTGGTATTTTGATCCGGGCCAAGCGAGAAGGGAGAATACCATCTCTACGAGAGGAACTTGATAGGCTAAGAAATGATGCCGGTTTCTGGATAGGGGATGATGTCTACAAAAAGGCCTTGCAAGCTTCAGGAGAGGATCAAGATTGAAGGGAATATGCCCCTCGACCGTGATTGCTGCTGGCGCTCGGGTCCCAGCTGCGTTCGTGCCATCGCCTATGGGCCGGGCCGTTCGGGCTTGCCACGCTGTTGTCTTGGCGGGCTGGCTTGCCTGGCAAGCGCTCGTGTCAGGGGCAGGAGGCCGGGTCGAACTAGAGAGCCAGGTAGAGCTGGAGTCGAGCTTACCGGAATTCTACGGTCCATCAAATCCCGTTCCCGGAGCATACAAATATTAAGCAGTAGCAATAACCTTTGTAGAAGGAAGCGGTGGTTTGGTTGCTTGTGAAGTTTGAGGTTTACTTTGATGGAGAGAACTGGTGCGCTCGAGGAATAAGTGTCGGTATATTCACACAGGGAAAAACCCTTGATGAGCTAACTGAAAATATAAAAGAGGCAACTAGTCTGCATTTTGAAGATATTCTTGAATCTGGTGAAGAGCTGAAAATCTTATCGATTTCTGAATTTGAGGTGCAGCCTCTTGCGAAAGCGTCCGGTTGTTAGCGGCGAGAACCTCCTCAAAGTGCTCGTTCGATTGGGCTATGAAATCATTCGGCAGAGAGGAAGTCACGTTAGGCTGAGAAAGCCAACTGCCGCAGGAGATCATAATATCACGGTTCCATTGCACGACGAGCTGGCGAAGGGTACATTAAACGATATTTTATCTCAGGTATCCATCTGGAATGGGATTTCAGAGGATGCCTTGATAGAATTGATTAAGCAATCATAAACCAAACGACCAAAGAAGAAATCTCATTGCAGTCTCCAGCTTAGCGATTCTTGCGGGCTACCGGAAGCAGCGCCTTGCAGCCCCATCGGCCGTGGTTGCTGCCGGTGCCCTTGGTTCCGGCTGCTGCTCGTGGGCTCGCCCCTCGTGGGCAGGGCCGTCCGGGCTTGCTGCTTTGTCGTCAGGGCGGGCTGGCTTGCCTGGCAATCGCTACGCTCGAGCGTGCACCCGCACGCGGGAGGCATGCCACCGAGGCAGCGCGACGGACCATAGCTGGCTTTGGATTGGGTTTCAAGGAGTTTCAGAAGGGTTTTGAACAAAATAGGGCCTGGTCTATCGTTAACAAGAGAATTGAAATATCATTAAATACTATTATGTAAGCGTTAGCGCAAGCGTAAGCGTAAGCGCAAAAGATGGTATCAGGTCATGGAAGTTATCGATGAAGTTGCTAGCACTCTGAAGATGGATCGAGATGTTCTAGCTCGGGCCAGCATTAAGGCCTTCCTTGAGAGAGAACTGAGGCGCATAGAGGCGGAGATATTCGAGATTGGAGCCAGGCACGGCGTTCGATCTATTTTCGAATTGGACGATAAGCTCAAGAAAGGCGAAGTCCGGGAGGCGGATATCCTAGATGATTTCCAGGAGCTTGACTATCTTGAATCAAGGAGATACGAGCTATTATCCGCGATGAAGAGCCTTCCGCAGCAGTTGTAGATCTGAAGGCTTTAAAGAGGATCATCGACACAGAATATTCCGATATTTCTTCCGATTCCCTCATTTTTCGCGGCAAGCTGAGGGCATTCATAAGGGATGGCTCTTTTATCGACGTATGGTTTTCGCTAAAGGTTTCGGGTCGTTTCTCATATCATTGGGAGCGAAGGCATGTAGACGGCTGCATGTTCCGTCATGACAATTTTCCAGATACGAATTGGAAAATTGTATCGACCTTTCCCAAGCACTATCACAACGGATCTCAAGATGCAGTCGAGGAGAGCAATATTGATGACGATCCCTTTGTAGCCCTTCGACAGTTCATGGATTTTGCCAGATCTCATCTGGCGTCGATAAGCAAATGAGACCATATTGCACTATAATCCTTGGCCTCGTCGCCCTCGGGCCTGGCCCGTCCGGGACTGGCTGCGCTTTCGTCAAGGGCGGGCTGGCTTGCCCGAAAAGCGCTCGTGCAAGGGGGGGCAGGAGGCAGGTTGGGCCTGATGCCAGGAAGAGCTGGGCCAGGATAGGGTAGATTTGCGGGCGCGGGCAGTCATCGGGCAGGGCCACAGGGAAGACACTTGATGCAGCACCTTATTCCAAGATACTACGGAATTCCTCTTCTGTTATGCCCAATTGCTTGAGAATTTCATAGAAAAGCCAGCTTCCGATCTCGCTATTGCCATGTATTGGAATGGTAGTCGCTCGGCCATCGGGATGTTTCCATCTTGCGTGGCTGCCTTTTTGCCTCACCATCTGAAATCCGAGCTTCCTGGCAGCTTTCTGCAGATCTCTAGCTTTGGCAGGCATGAGTGGCCTTTACATCAACATCTGCTGGAAGCATGCGTCCATCTTCTCTGTACTCTTCTTGGATCATTTCGAAGACATTTATCAGCTCGGCCTGTGCCTCCTCAGGAGTTTGGCCCCAGGCGTGACAGCCCGGAATTGCGGGTACATAGGCCACGAATGTGCCATTGTCTTCGGGGCGAAGTATTACCGTGTAGTCATAAAGGCGTTCCATTAGAATTTACTTAATCCTTATTTGCATATAATACTACTCAATGATGAAGTGTGGAGACACAGAGCGCACAGAGACTTTTTGGCAGAACGATCCGATGCAGGCTCCAGGAAGCAGCGCCGGGCAGCCTCTCGGCCGTGGTTGCCGCCGGCGCTCGGGTCCCGGCTGCTGCTTGTGGCCGCCGCTCGCGGGTCGGCCCGTCCGGGCTTGCGACGCTGTCATTTAGGCGTACCCACTTGCACGCACGAGTGGGAACCCACGCGCACATGGAGCTTGCAACCAAAAGCCGCTTGGCGGTTCGCAGCGTGCCAAACTGCATTCACGCTCTTTTGTCAAGGAGTGACTGGGCAAAAAAATGTAGAGAAAATTCATTATTCTGAATCAAGCCAATCTTGACGTGAGAGAGAAGCCTGCTTTAGAATTCTTGCTATAAGGCTGATACTTATGTCTTCACCACGATGCGAGTTAGGGATAATGATCGATATGTCTCCCTTTGCCATAACCTCGTGTTTCGAGCCAGGGTAGGGGCCATCGAATCCCAATTTCCTTAATCGTTTTATGAGGTCTCGCCGTGAGACAGGGGTGAGCTTATTCAACAACGCTCACCGGCTCCAATGAGATTATAATTGAAGCTCCACCGATCGACGGAATCGAACGTCCAGTTCTAAGGCGGAAGGCTATCCAATCTTCAAGAGCACTCATGAGATCATCTCTACATGCTTCCAGAGTCTTTCCCGAGGCCCAAACACCCTGAAGGTCAGGGATCTCGCCATAAAAGGGCTCTGGATCGTCGATGATTTCATAGACCGCTTTGTCCATTGCCGCTTTAATGTATTCCGCAAACATTACGAGAATTATTGTCATTGATGGGATATAGCTTTTTAGCTCGCATTCATCCCTTGAAGGCGCAGCACCGCATGACCTCGGTCTCGGTCGCATTATCGGAGGGAAGGAAGGCCGGTTGGGCCGGTGGTCCAGGTGGAGCTGGACTCCGGCTAAGGCGGATTATTCGTGGGCTGGATTTTGGAAAACGATCGCTGTTTACGAACCTAGCAGCTACGGACCGAACCGCAGAGGCGCTAGAAGCCCACAGAGACTCTTAATGGGCAATTCCATGCAGTCTCAAGCTTGCGATCCCTACGAGCTGCCGGCGCCCCTGGTCCCGGCTGCGCTCTTGGCTGCCGCCTATGGGCCGGGCCGTCCGGGCTTGCGGCGCTATCGTCAGGGCGGGCTGGCTTGCCTGACGAGCGATCGTGCCAGGGGGCAGGAGGCCGGTTTGGTCTGAGGTTGAGGGAAGCAGGCCCAGGTCGAGCGGCTATTTTTGGGGAGTTGATTTTAGGAAGCCTTATTGATTGCACCTGCGGAATCTGGGCGCAAGTGCAATGCAAATCCATATGTTTTTATTGTGCATTCAAGTATTGATATTATGTCTTTAGCTGAAGAAACATTAGAATTGATAAAAACCGGGGATCGTCTTTTCGATGAAGGATCGTTTGAGCAAGCTCTTCAGTATTACGAAAAAGCCCAAGAGCTCTTCCCAAGAGACGATGGCATCCTGATCAAGAAAGGAATTGCGCTTGGGAGTCTTAACAGGATAGAGAAAGCTATTGAGTGCTTCAACAAAGTCATTGAGCTTTATCCTTCTGAAACAGTCGCTTGGAACTGCAAAGGAATAATGCTAAACGAATTGGGAAAATGTGAAGAAGCCATCCAGTGTTTTGATGAGGTTTTAAGAATTGAACCAGATTATTTTTCTGCTTGGTTTTATAAAGGAGTATCTTTTGATAATCTCGGCCAACCTAAAAAGGCTATTGAGTGCTATGATATCGCAATTAAAAATGAGCCAGATCTGGCATATGCTTGGTACTGCAAGGGTCTTGCCCTTAAGAAACTCAAGCTAGAAGAAGCATCTCTTGAAGCTTTGGCTAGGGCTAAGGAATTAGGGATGGAATAGCTTGCTGCTTATTACTGTGCATTCCCTGCGCAGTCATTGTGCTAGCCGTTCTGTGATTAGGGGATTGTCATTCACATGCCGGTGCATCTGCACGCCTGCACGCGCGCGCTTGGCGGCTCGGGAGGCCGGTCGGGCCTGATGTCAGTTTGAGCTGGCTTGGTGACCATCTAGGGGAATTTGGACGATGAAGTACCAAGGGGCACCTTGAATAGCATACTGAAACAATGTGGCCTTAAGGAGATTTGGAAAGATGACTGAGTATCTGATTATCATTGAAAAGGCAGAAAATAATTACGCTGCCTATTGTCCGGATTTACCCGGCGTCATAGCCACAGGTCCAACGAAAAAAGAAACGCTGGAGCTGATGAAAGTGGCAATAGAATTTCACCTGGAAGTATTGAAGGCCGAATGCCTCAGCATCCCTGAACCAACTACCACTACGGCTTCTGTGGAAATCAGTGTGTAAACGCTGAAATTTTCTTTGAAGATTATCGGTAGCCTCACCCCCCATCCGCTCGCCCACGTCGCATCCCTCGCCTCGGGCTGTGCTCGTGCCGCTGCCTGTGGGCCGGGCCGTCCGGACTTGCTGCGCTGTTGTCAGGGCGGGCTGGCTTGCCTGGCAAACGCTCGTGTTCGGGCGCGCAGGAGACCGGTCTGGCCTGAGGAACCAGAGCAGGCTCTGCCTGGATGAGGCAAATTATTCAATGAGCTAAATAAACCTAGTGTCGCGTCAAGGCTAAAATGTCGTAAAAGATAAATATATTGGCGTCATATTCTATCTTGGAGAATGGAATATGAAGAAATATATCGTTACACTAACCCAAGAGGAACGCAGAATTCTTAGCGACATTGCATCCAAGGGAAAGCAAAGATCACAGAAGGTCCTCAATGCATTGATTCTGCTTAGTTGTGACGAAGGCGAATACCAGATAGAACGCTCGACAAATGAAGAAATAGCTCGTGTGCTTCATATCAGTATGAGAAAGATCGACCGCGCAAAAAAGAGATTTGTTGAAAGTGGAATCGATGCAGCACTTGATAAAAAAGTGGGAGGACGCATCTATGCCAAGAAAACTGATGGCGATTTCGAAGCCCATTTGATTGCATTGAGCTGCAGCGAGCCTCCAGAGGGCTTCGCGCGTTGGTCCTTGAGGCTATTGGCCGATAGGGTTGTCGAACTCAACTATATTGACAGCATTTCCCATGAAACCGTGCGTCGTATTCTAAAAAAAACGAAATCAAGCCGTGGCAACGAAAGGGATGGGTGATTCCACCAGAGCAAAATGGCAGCTTTGTTGCGAATATGGAAATGGTATTGGATGTATATCGGCGCCCCTTCGATCCACGTTACCCGGTTGTATGTATGGATGAATCTCCAAAGCAGCTAATATCCGAAACGAGAGTCCCAATTCCGGCAGCCCCGGGGAGGACGGCCAAATATGACTATGAATACAAGCGTTGCGGCATGTCTAATATCTTCATTGCATGCGAGCCATTGGCAGGAAAGTGCATGGTAAAGGTTACTGAAAGAAGAACCAAACTGGACTGGGCTTGCTTTATAGAAGAGATCGCCGCCCAATATGAACAAGCTGAAAAGATAGTATTGTTGATGGATAACCTCAACACCCATAATGCAGGATCATTATATGAGAAATTTCCACCATGTAAGGCAAAGGCATTATGGGAGAGATTTGAGTTTGTTTACACTCCAAAGCATGGCAGTTGGTTGAATATTGCTGAAATTGAGTTAAATGTGCTTTGGGGCCAATGCCTGAAAAGAAGAATGGATAACATTGAAATTGTTAAGAAAGAAGTAGCTGCGTGGCAAGAGCGCAGAAATAATAAAAATGCTAGCGTAAATTGGCAATTCACCACAGACGAGGCCAGAGTTAAACTTTCTCGTCTTTATCCGACATTAGAGAGTTGACGCGACACTAGGCTGCAACGTACTGCCGGATCTCGACTTGTGCTCCTGTGTTTGCTCTTTCCTCAGCATCCTTAAGCAGCTCGGATGTAACCGCTTCACTGATATACGCCTCTCCGCAATTGGGGCAGACTTGAGCAGGAACGCATTTTACAACCATTGTCAAACAACCTCGCTCAAAGGTTATTGTGGTTGTTCCGGGCTTAGTGGATGCTTTTTTGCAGATAACGCATTTCATTTAATCCTCTTCCTGCATTCCAGGTCCCATTCGGAGGGATCTGGCTCGTAGACTGTGATTACTATTATCTCCTCGTCGAGGCAATTATTGGCTGCCACGACATGAATCAGGCGACCCTTATAACTTCCTAGGATCAGGCGACTTGGGTAGGGTGTGTCATCTGGATATTCTTCAATCACCTCTCCGATCTCCAGCACATATCGCACTTCTTCTGTGCTGACTTTCCGCTCGAACATCCGCTGGACAGCATGAAGACGATAGGTGATTTTTTCATTACTCATAGCCGGGCCTTCATCAATTTAGCTGTCGTCCCATACCATAAACCTTTCTCGATCTCGAAAGCTCTAGACTGCGGCTTTCTACTGCCAAATCTTGCTGCATCCGTTTCTTGATGCTGGCTGGGCTCGCCGTTCGCCGCCCGAGGTCGGGCCGCCCGGGCCAGTCTGAGCTGTTGTCAGGCGGACTTGCTTGCTTGCCAAGCGCTCTTGCACGGGGGCAGGAGGCCGATCGGGCCTGATGCCAGGGAGAGCTGGACCGGGATTGGCAGTATTTCGGCGTCGGCAGTCTCCAGCTTTCCGATCCTTGCAAGCTGCCGGCAGCAGCGCCGGGGCAGCCTCTCGGCCGTGGTTGCTGCCGGCGTCCCTGGTTCCGGCTGCGCTCCTGGCCGCCGCCCGTGGGCCGGGCCGTTCGGGGCTGCTACATGGTCGTTCGGGCGGGCTAGCTTGCCTGAAGAGCGCTCGGGCAAGGGGGCAGGAGGCCGGTCGGGCCTGAGGACCAGGAAGAGCTGGCTGGGATAAGAGGCTTTTCGGGCGCTAGCAGTCTTCCGTCTAGCGATCCTTTCGTGCTACCGGAAACAACGCCGGGGCAGCCGCAGGCCGTGATTGCTGCCGGCGCTCGGATCCCGGCTGATGCTCGTAGCCGCCGCCTATGGGCTGGGCCGTCCGGGCTTGCGGCGCTATCGTCAGGGCGGGCTTGTTTGGCAAGCGATCGTACTCAGGGGCAGAGGGGCCTTTCGAGCCCGAGGGCCAGGTGGATCTGGATAGGCGGGCAGGCCGCTTTGAGGGGGACCTTGCACGCTCGCTCAGGCGCCCGAGTGCTCTTGGAGCTTGTCAACGAGGCCTGCTCGGCGGGCTCGGACTGGACTTCAGGGCTTAGGTCGCTAGTAATTTAATCAAAATATTGGGTTTTTATTTAACTCAGATCTTTCCACATTTATATTTAGTCCAAATTTTTCTAATAAGGATTCTATGACTTCTTTGAACCAATCGTCTGCAGTAGGTGGAACATAAATCTTCTCTATCAATGTATTCAGGTTCATTGGTATTATCTCAACGGTATTATCCAAATCAATAGAATGATCCATAAAGATATTAAGATTATCTTTTATACTTACTAAATTTATAAAAGTTTTCATTTCTGTAGGTACCCTGGTAAATACAGCCCTCAATTCACGCTCATGCTCAAAAGATTTTCGCTTATAATAATAAGTGAATATGGGATTAGGATCATCAATCATAAAATCGTTATCATAATCTATATATTCAACTTGTCCCACAAGAAATTCTAGTTCATTTTCGGCTTCATTCAAGGCTTTTATTAAATTCTTATAGGTGCTCTGAATAGCTACCCCATCATTGCTCTTGAGATATAATTTCCACATAGCATCAGATTCAAATTCATTCATGTGCCAGCAACTGACGAAGGTATAAGCCTTATATTTATTATATTTTTTAAAAAAGTCCGTTATATCTTCATTAGTTATATTCTCATAGTAGCTTTCACGTATTTTGATATGCTGTTTAGAATATGATCCCTCAAAGGGATCTTTAAATTTATCAACTCTAGGAAAAATTAAGGCTTTTTTGCTTAACATGTAAATAAATTTACTTATATCTAAATACCGCCATATTTTTGTTTCTTTAGGAGGTTCTATCAATATTTTCGATTTCTTCTTTTTCACGAGGAATCCACACCATATGAAGGCAATTTTACCTGCTGTCAATAGACAAAGAGACGAATACACTGAATCCCAGACTCTTGGGAATCAGTGCTTCTTACCTCAATATCAAATCTACTCAATATATATCGCCGGCCTCCCCGGTTCCGCCTGGCGGCTCTTGCCCTTGGGGTCCTCTCCTGCCTCATCTGCCGAGTAGATCTCCACCGGCACACCCAGCGCCGTCTGCAGGTAGGTCTTCTCTCTAGCAAGCGTCTCGAACTCGTCCAGCCCCAGCGCCTCTGCCGAGAGCGAGTGGGCCGCCTTGGCCAGCTTCTGGGCATACTTGGGCGCATCCTTCTTGTGCTCCGATATCGCCGGCGTTGCCATGGCCTGCTTCATGAGCGCTCCCATGTCCAGCTTGCCGCCCTGAGCTGCGGCTACGGCGAGCTGCAGCATCTCCCTCTTCCAGGCGGGAGCTGTGTAGAGCGTGATCTTCGTAGGCGTGGCTTTGGTAACGCTCACAATCTCCTGCACGTCCTTGAGCGTCCGCTCCAGCAGGTCCTCCGCCTTCTCCGCCTGCGGATCGATCAGAGAAGCATCAGCCACCGGCCACTGGGCCAGCGAGGCGTAGCCCTCGCCCAAACCGGAGGCCCACAGCTCCTCGCACACATGCGGCGTGAAGGGCGCCATCATGCGCACCCAAATCGAGAGCACGGCACGCAGCTGGTTCTTGCCGCCTCTTCTCTGATACCAGCGCAGATCATTGAAGAGCAGGTAAAAGGCACTCTGCAAAGCCCGCCGGGTCTGAATGCCTTCCAGGGCCTCGGTGGCCTCCGCAATGCGCCTCTGCAGCCGGGAGAGCATCCAGCGGTCGATGAGAGTCTTTTCGGCAGACTCATCGATGCTGCTGTCTGCTAAAATCTCCCTGGCCAGATTGTAGAACCTCTCCAGGTGGGCGTAGGTGGCCTCAACCGCATCATTTCTCCAGTCCACATCCGCCGTCCCTTCTGCATTGCCCAAAATATAGAGGCGCGTCACATCCGCCCCGTTTTCAGCGACGGCCTGGCGCAAAGTGAGAATCGGCCCCTTGGACTTGGACATCTTCTTGCCTTCCAGGGAGACGAAGCCGTTGACTGCGATAGCTTTCGGCCAGAGCCTCTCCGGGAAGATGGCCACGTGATGATAGAGGAAGAAGAGCAGGTGATTGGCGACAAGGTCCTTGCCAGAAGTTCTCAGGTCTACCGGATACCAGTAGGCGAAGTCGTCGTGAATCTGCTGCACAGTCTCCTGAGGAACTCCCGTCAGGGCCGCTACGGCGACTGCATCCCCGTTGTTCATGAAGATGTATTCGAAGAACTCAGGAGGAAGCTGGTCAATCTTCATCCCGGCGTTCACATACTTGGCCAGGATGTAGTAGGCCATGTAGATAGTCGAATCCCCAAGCGATTCAATCAGCCACTCCTTGTCCCAGGGAAGATGCGTGCCCAATCCTTTTCGTCGGGCGCAGGCCTTGTCCTTCAGCCAGTCCACCTTGTTTATGAACTCCGTCCGAAACTCCTCGGGTATAATCTTCATGCCTGCCAGGCAGCGAAGCACATTGGCCTTCCACTCCGGGTCCGAGTACTCCAGGAACCACTGGTCTCGCACCAACATAATGACGCAGCGCGTTCCGCAGCGGCAGATGACCGGCGTCTCGGAAAACTCATAGAAGATCTCGGCTATGCCCTGCTCGATCAGATCGGCCAGGAGAACATCCTTGATCTTGGAGACGGCTATGTCCGCATACTTTCCGGTGTTGGCCTTGAGAACGCCGTTATGAAACTCGCGCCTGTAGACCATCTTGGTGGCCTCTTCCGCCTTGGGGTCGTTCTGGTCTTTAACCTTCAGCTCTTTTACGGCTTCTACCGCGGGCAGCTCCCCGTATCCGGGCGACTCAATCAGCGAGATGAACTTGATGGCCTTCAGGTCCTCGATGATGCCGTACATGGAGAGGTCTTTGCCGTACAGATCCTTCAGGGCCAGATAATCGTAAGGCGCATGAGCGGGAACGGACATGACGATTCCCGAGCCGTTGTCCGGGTCCACGAATCCGGCAGGCAGCACAAGAACCTCGGTGCCCGTCAGCGGGTTTGTAACCTTCTTGCCGATCAGCTCCTTTCCCGAGATCTCCCCGGCTAAGGCCACAGTCCTGTCCGTGAAGGTCAGCTTCTCGTAGGCCTCCTTGGAGACCACCCAGGTCTCATCGTTCACTTTTGCCAGGACGTAATTGACATCCGGGTTGAGCCAGAGGTTTACCACTCCAAAGACCGTCTCCGGGCGTAGTGTGGCGCAGGGCAGGACTTTATCTCCCATTCTGAACTTGATCAGGGCAAAGTCCATGATGGTGGCATCCTCGCCCTTGAGAATGTCGTGATCCTCCACCGGGTTTCGATCATGCGGACACCAGCGCACGGGGTGGCTGCCCTTGACCACGTAGTCCAGGCGGTGCAAAATGCCGTACTGCCACTCGATGAACTTGCTGTAAGCCGGATCGGTGGTGGTAAACTCCCGCCTCCAGTCAATGGAATAGCCGATGGACTGCATGGCCGCCTTCGCCTGCCGGCGGAAATAGAGCACAATCTTCTCAGGCGTGTTTAGCTCAGAGAGCTCCTCCTCAGGAATGCCGTGCAGCTTGGTGTAAACATCCCAGATCAATGGGTCACGGTTGGCTATCAGCTCAGACAGGCCCACGATGGGCGTTCCCGTGGCATGAAAGGCCATCGGGAAAAGAACGTTCTTTCCCTGCATGCGTCGAAAACGCGCCACCGCATCGCCGATGGTAAATGTGCGCGTATGCCCGGCATGCAAGTTTCCATTGAGATAAGGATAAGGTATGGTTAAAAAGAACTTCTGGCGATCGTCCGGCTCGGGCTGGAAGACCACGTTATCCTCCCAGGTCTTCTGCCACTTAGCCTCGATCTCCTTAGCAGAATAATTTTCCAGCAACTTTTATTCCCTCCATAATTTAGAAAGGATAGAGCCACATTAGCCCCAAAGCCGATAGGCCTTTGTGCATCCTTTTTGAGTTTTGCGAGCTTTAAGGGCTTTGTGCTCTTTGTGGTTTTGACATCAATCACATCTCGATCTTGGGGCTTGCCTCATTACTTGCTCATCTTCTCCAGCCGCACCACTGCCTCTTCTATCCGGTGCGTGGGCTGGGTAATGGAGAATCTGACGTATCCCTCTCCGTATTTTCCAAAGCCCACACCGGGCGTGGCCACGATGCCCGTCTTTTCCAGGAGCCTTCCTGCGTACTCGATGGAGCTTCCTCCTACCCAGGCCCAGAGGTAGAGCGTTGCACGTGGCTTTTCCAGCTCCAGCCCCAAATCCTTCAGGGCCTTGTAGAGGATCTCAATTCTGTGCTGGTAGACATTCCTGATCCCATCTACCACCGACTTGGGGCTATTCAGGGCCACAATTCCCGCATCCTGCACCGCCCCAAAGGTTCCCGAATCGATATTGCTCTTGATCTTGCCAATCCCTGCTACCACATCGGCATTGCCGACCACTGAGCCGATCCTCCAGCCGGTCATGTTGTAGGTCTTGGAGAGCGAATGAAACTCCACAGCCACATCCATAGCCCCTTCCATCTCCAAAAGGGACAGCGACCTTTCCCCATCATAGTAGGTCTCAGAGTAGGGATTGTCGTGCATGATTATGATGTTATTATCTTTGGCAAAGTCGATCAGCTTCTTGAAGAAGATCCTGTCCGCAGAGGCGCCGATGGGATTGTTGGGGTAGTTGAGAAACATGATCTTGGCCCGCCGGGCGTCAGCGGGAGCGATGGCATCCAGGTCTGGCAAGAATTTATTCTCCCTGACAAGCGGCATGATCACCGGCTCGCCTCCGGCAAAAACGGTGGCCGTGTGATAAACCGGATAGGCGGGATCGGGCACCAGAGCCACATCTCCCGGATTGATGAAGGCCAGGGGGGCATGGGCAATGCCCTCCTTGGAGCCGATCAAAGTGAGCACCTCCTTTTTCGGGTCCAGGTCGACGTCGAATGTTCTCTTGTACCAGTCCGCCACAGCCATCCGGAAGGTCAGCTTGCCCTCGTAGGAGGGATACTGATGGTTGGACGGATCGCTGGCCGCCTTAGTCAGGGCTTTGACGATGTGCTCAGGCGTCGGCAAATCGGGATCGCCCACGCTCAGGTCGATTACATCCACGCCTTTATCCCGTGCTTCTTGTTTTGCTTTATCGATAGCGGCAAAGAGATACGGCGGGAGATTTTTTATCCGATCGGCATACATTAGTTTCCCTCCATGGAAGATGCATTTATATGATGATGGTCAACTGCTTTTTGGCTCCTTTAAAGGATATTGTGACTACTATCCCGCAGGTACTACTTTCACGTAGTATTTAAGATTAGAGGAGCCTGGAGACATATGTTGAGATATAGATGCCGGAGATCTGGATGCTGGAGATAAAGGACCTTAGATCGTGGCTCTCTCAGGAGGCCGTCAAGCTTTACAAGGATCGTGGCTACAAAGAACTATATCCGCCCCAGGCTGAAGCGGTAGAAAGAGGCCTTCTGGATGGCAAGAACATGCTCTTGGCCATGCCCACCGCTTCCGGCAAGACTCTCTTGGCGGAGCTGGCCATGCTCAAAGCCGCCCTGCAAGGCAGTCGCTCCCTTTACATCGTCCCTCTGCGCGCCCTGGCCACGGAGAAGTACGACTCTTTTAAAAAGTTCAGGGATCTGGGAGTCTCCGTTGGCATCAGCACCGGAGACTTCGACAAGAGAGACGAGCGCCTGGGTAAAAATCAGATAATAATCGCCACCTCAGAGAAGGCCGACTCGCTCATGAGAAATGGTGCCTCCTGGGTGCGAGACCTGGCCGTCCTGGTAGTGGATGAGATACACCTGCTTAATGACGTGGGTCGCGGCCCCACCCTGGAGATGACCATCACTAAGCTTCGGCACTGCAATCCCAATTTGCAGGTCATCGGCCTATCAGCCACCGTGGCCAACGCCCGTGAACTCGCTTCCTGGCTGAACGCAGAGCTGGTAAACAGCGAATGGAGACCCATCCGCCTGCGAGAGGGCATCATCTGCAATGGATTGCTGGTGTTCTCCGATGGCGAGGTCCCCCTGGAGGCCAAGAAGGATGAGGCTCTGGCTTTGGTCAAAGATACTCTCTCCCAGGAAGCCCAAATTCTGATCTTTGAGAACTCCAGAAAGAACGCCGAAGCCGCAGCTTCCCGGCTCTGCGGCCTGGTATCCGCCGATGCGGCCACAGAGAATCTTTCTCAGAGCATTCTGGCCACAGGCGAGAGCGAGACGGCAAAGCGCCTCGCCTCCTGCGTCTCCCGCGGCGTCGCCTTCCACCATGCCGGCCTCTTGTCCGAGCAGAGGCGTCTGGTGGAGCAGGGCTTTCGGGACAACAAGATCAAGGTCATCGCCAGCACTCCTACCCTGGCCGCGGGCCTTAACCTGCCTGCCAGAAGGGTGCTCATCAAGAGCTACAAGAGGTATGAGTACGGCAGGGGAATGACGCCCATTCCCGTCATCGAGTATCGCCAGATGGCCGGGCGCGCCGGTAGGCCGGGGCTTGATCCTTATGGCGAATCCTTTCTGATGGCCAAGAATGTCTCCGAGATGCAGGATCTGATGGAGCACTACATCCACGGCACGCCTGAGGAGATCTGGTCGAAGCTGGCCAGCGAGAGCGCTCTGAGAACCCATCTGCTCTCCACATTCGCTGCAGGCTTTGCCAGAAATGAGCCGGAGCTAAAAGCATTCATCGCTACCACATTTTATGCCCAGCAGCAGGATCCCTGGCATCTGGATGTCACACTGGAGATGGTCATCGATTTTTTGAGGGATAACGGCATGATCCAGGGCGGCGATGATGGCGATCTCCTGCCAACCAGGCTTGGCTCCCTGGTCTCCAAGCTCTACATCGATCCTCTGAGCGCCGTTATCATGCTGGAAAACCTGGGGAAAAGGAAAGCAAACGAGAGGCTGGCAAGAGAAAAGGCAGGAATAGAAGGAATAGACAAACTAGACAAAGACAAACTGGACAAATTCACCAGTGCCTTAGAACTGGACCGAGCCGGGCGGAAAATGCCCTCCGACCTCGGCCTCATTCACCTCATCACCATGACTCCTGATATGAATCTGCTCTATATCCAGGCAGCGGACGTATGGGTGGAGGAGTTCATCGATCAGCACCAGTCAGAGCTTTATGATGAGGACAACTACGACTATCTGCTCCGTGAGGCCAAGACCTCTGCCATGCTTACGGACTGGATCGGCGAGGTGCATGAGGAGCAGATTGCCAGCAGATACCGCATCGGACCGGGAGACATTCGCCGCTCGGCTGAAACAGCAGAGTGGCTCATGCACTCCTTGGCTGAGCTGTCCAAGCATCTTGAGCTGGGCATAACCTTCAAAGCAGAGCAACTGGCAGAGCGCATTCACTACGGTGCTGGCCGGGATCTCCTTGCTCTCTTAAATCTGAAGGGGGTGGGTCGCGTCCGGGCCAGGAAGCTCTATTTGTCGGGCATAACAAGCATTGAAAAGCTGAAGGCAGCCGATCAGATCGAGGTTGCCCGTCTCCTCGGTCCCAAGATTGCCGAGAAGGTCATCTTTCAGCTCAAGAAAGAGGAGATACAACCTTGAAGTGGCTCAAGAATATTTTTGGAGGAAAGAAGGCCAAAGAAGAGTCTGCCAGCCTGCAGCTTGCCGAAATTAATACCTGGCTGGAAGAGAGAGAGA
>Ga0307379_10002364_pt1 | contig 28097 bp, 29 predicted proteins | sample UN2MG_FD_202237 | JGI IMG/M metagenome (GOLD analysis project Ga0307379, IMG submission 202237) | Soil microbial communities from Risofladan, Vaasa, Finland - UN-2 | ecosystem: Environmental > Terrestrial > Soil > Coastal area > Acid sulfate soil | place: Finland: Risofladan, Vaasa | collected...
TAAATATCTTTTTATTAATTGTAGGTATGTTTGTAGATACAATTCCAGCTGTCGTTATTTTAGCCCCTATACTTGCACCACCTTTAATCGAAATAGGATTTCACCCTGTACACATTGCTATGATAATACTAGTTAATCTCAACATTGGTAATGCAACTCCTCCCATGGGGATGACTCTTATGACAGCTTCAAAAATAGCTAAGGTCCCCTATGAAAGTGCTATTAAAGAAGCTATCCCTTTTATAGTAGCTGAGATAGTGGCTTGCTTTTTAATTACCTATCTCCCAGTGATTCCTCTTTGGTTACCGCGCTTACTTGGTTTTATATAATTAGTTTATCCAGATAGAAAGAAAGAAGGTTTTATAAAAAATGAAAATACCAGAAATTAGTCTTAAAAAAATAAAAGAAGCTCGAGAACGAATTAAAGGATCAGTAAATAAAACACCTTGTGTATATTCCTTACCTCTAAGTAGAATTATAAAAAAAGATGTATTTCTAAAGCTAGAAAATTTACAAATTACCCAAGCATTTAAAGTCCGAGGGAATGCCAATAAAATTGCTCTTTTAAGCAAAAAGGAAAAAGAAGGCGGAGTTATTACCGCTTCCTCGGGGAATCACGGTCAAGGACTTTCCCTGGCTGCCTTACGTGCTGGTATAAAAGCAGTAATAATTTTACCTGAAGTTGCCCCAAAAAATAAAATTGAAAAAATTAAAGAAAATAAAGCTGAAGTCATCATCAAAGGGAAGACCTACGATGATGCCTGTAATTATGCTCATACTTTATCTGAGAAAAGGGGTTATACCTATATCCAAAGTTTTGACGATCTCGATATTATTGCGGGAAACGGAAGTATAGGATTAGAGATACTTGAGGAAGTACCCCAAAACCAAATGATAATCTGTCCCATAGGAGGTGGCGGTGGAATTTCAGGTGTAGCTTTGGCAACTAAACAAATCAAACCAAATATCAAAATTGTTGGTGTCGAAGCCGAGAGATCAGCTTCAATGTTTGAATCAATTAAAGCAGGGAAAATTATTGAGATATTATCAGCGAATACTTTTGCTGATGGGATTGCAGTTAGAAAGCCAGGGAAAATTAATTTTGAAATAGTTAAAAAATATGTCGATGATATTATCACTGTTTCAGAAGAAGAAATGAAATCAGCTATTTTTACTCTAGCTAAAGAAGCCAAAATAATAGCAGAGGGTGCGGGGGCTTCCTCGGTTGCTGCCTTATTATCTAAAAAAGTTCCTATAAATGATATTTCCAATATTGTATGTATTGTTACTGGTGGTAATATTGATATGACTCTTTTTAGGTCTATTTTAGAAGATATAACTGGGTAGTTTCTTAATAAAAAAAGAGAATAGAGTAGTCTCAGTTCGGGTTATCGATTGGAAGCTAACTAGTTGGGTTTTGATATAAAACTGGCAATCCGGATTCTCTCTCTAGTCCTTTGTCCGGGTTGCCAGGCCCTACTCCTTTGACCATATTTCTAGGGAGCGGGATAAAAAAAATTATAGGAGGTGATTAAATTCAGATAATTTGCTCGGACAAATAAAGTGAAAATCTATAGATAAAAGAGGAGGTGAGTAAATAGAATTAAATAGAACTGTAGTAAAATTTTATAAAAAAGTAAAAGGAGATAAGACAAAATGAAAAAGATAATTTTTAGCATAATTTTAGTTTTAACACTTCTTCTTATGGTTACTTTCTATGGATATGCACAAAAAGGAGAAGAAGTTAATGTTGTGAAAATCGGCGGTGTTTATCCACTGTCTGGACCTTTCGCTCCTATGGGAATAGGAGATAAGCAAGCAATTTTACTAGCGATAGATGAAATCAATGCTAATGGTGGAATTAAGTCTTTAGGTGGGGCAAAGATAGAGGTCATTTTTGCTGACTCAGAAGGAGACCCAAAAGTTGCTATGACAGCTGCTGAAAGACTTATAATTAAAGAAAATGTTGTAGCTATATTGGGAAGCATACTTTCTAGTACTACAGCTACTATCGCCCCGGTTTGTGAAAAATATAAAACTCCATTAGTTAATGAAGGATCAACTTCTATTACCCTTACTCAACATGGTTGGAAATATTTCTTCCGTTCAACCCCTCATGATGGTTTATATTGTGAAGCAATGTTTAATTTTCTTGAGGAAGTAGCTAAAAAAAGTGATGAAAAAATAAAAACTATTGGTTTAATGTATGAAAATACACTTTTTGGAAAAACCGCGGGAGATGTATGGAAAGAAAAAGCCCCAGAACATGGATTTGAAATTGTAGCCGACATTCCCTACTCAGCTGAATCAATCGATTTATCCTCAGAAATCCTTAATTTAAAAAAAGCATCTCCGGATATAATTTTCTTGGCTTCTTATACTCAAGATGCTATTTTAATCACTAAGACAAGGCAAACACTAAATTGTAATGCCAAAGCTGTTGTAGGCATAAACGGCGGACAAATTGTCCCTTCCTACATTGAGGCAATTGGACCTTTAGCTAACTATGTATCTGCTGAAGCGAGATGGAGTCCTGATATCAAGAAACCTTTAGCACAAAAAGTTAATGCAGAATATTATAGTAAGTATGGACAAAATATGGATGGACACAATTCTCGTGCTCACACTGCTGCTATGGTCCTTTATTATGCTATAGAAGAAGCAGGTTCAACAGATAAAGAAAAAATCCGAGAGGTATTGGCAAATATTTATGTACCACCAGAGAAAATTATCATGACTTGGAATGGTGTTAAATTCGATGAAACTGGTCAGAACATTTTAGGAACTCCATGTATAATTCAGATACAAAACCAGGAATTTAAGACTGTTTTCCCCTATGATATTGCATCTACTGATTTTATTTTCCCAATGCCTGAATGGTCTGAACGTTAAAAGGGTAATTGTGTCTATGAAAGGATTGAAGGATGGAGTCTGAAGAGAATATTTTACCTAGGTTCCATCCTTTTTATCCTGCATATAATTAATAAAAATATTTCAAATATAGAAAAGCTTTTTTATAAGAAAAAATTGCAACAATTTTAATATAAATTATTAAGAAAGGGGGATGAGAGAAATTTTACAAGCAATTGTTAATGGCATTTTGCTTGGTGGTATATACTCTCTGATCGCAATCGGACTTAGTCTTATTTGGGGGGTAATGCGTATTATTAATTGGGCACATGGTGCTATGGTTATGCTTTCAATGTATATTACCTTTTTTGCCTACTCTATGTTTAGACTCGATCCCCTGATAGCTTTACCTTTAGTAGCTGTAATAATGTTTATAGTAGGTTATATACTTCAAATGATTCTGGTCGAGAGAACATTAGATAGCCCCTGGATTAGTCGATTGTGTGCTACCTTTGGTCTAATGATGCTTTTAGAGAGCCTTGCCCTATTATTTTGGTCCTCTAATTGGCGAGCTATTCCTGTCACATACGGTACTTGGACTTTTCGTATAGGTGAAATTTTTATTTCTTTTTCTCGATTTATTGCGTTTTCTATTGCATTATTAATGGCTTTAGCACTTCATCTTTTTCTCAATCGTACAGAAATTGGTAAAGCGATTAAGGCTACTGCTCAAGATCGGGAAGCAGCTGCTTTGATGGGAATTAATATTCATAATATTTACCGTATTACCTTCGGATTAGGTCTTGCTGCAACAGGAGTGGCAGGTGCATCTCTTATGACTTTTTATTTTGTATTCCCAAAAGTAGGTTTTCCATTTGCTTTGACAGCATATATAGTTTGTGTCTTGGGAGGATTAGGAAAGCTTAATGGAGCCGTTTTAGGGGGATTGATTATCGGAATAGCTCAATCAGTGAGTGCCTATCTAATCTCACCAGAGTATAAGATGGCAGTTTCTTTTGTAATTTTCTTAGCGGTTTTATACTTTAAACCGGGAGGTATTTTCGGAGGAGTTACAGAGTGAAAAAAAATCCCTTGCCCTATAATATATTTTTTATTATATTTTCTCTAATTATTCTGCTCCTCTTGCCAATTTTTATGAAAAATCCTTATTTTTTAGATATTGCAATTACTGTATTGCTCTATGCTTTCTTAGGAAATGCCTGGAATATCGTGGGTGGATATTGCGGGCAGGCTTCTTTAGGACATGCAGCTTATTATGGTATAGGGGCGTATATTTCTACTATTTTATTCCTTAAATTTGGTATTTCGCCTTGGATAGGAATGATATTAGGTGCTGCATTTGCTGGTGTTTTAGCTATTATTTTAGGTTACCCTTCATTACGAATGAAGGGCCCATATTTTGTATTTTTCACTATTGGATTTGCTGAAACTATCAGAATCTTATTCCTTACTTGGAAATGGGTTGATGGTTCAAGAGGTATTATTATCCCTTTTCAAAATAATCCTGTTAATTTTATCTTTTTTAGTAAAATCCCCTATTATTACATTGTTCTCGGCTTTTTAATTATTGGAATGTTTATTACCTACTCAATCAGCAGATCGAAAATTGGAAAGTACTCCATTGCAATTAGAGAAGATGAAACGATGGCAGAAGCACTTGGTATTGATACAGCCTTATATAAATCATACGCTTTTGCAATTTCTGCTTCTTTAATGGCTATTGGAGGTACTTTTTATGCCCAGTATGTTCTTTATATACATCCAAATGACCTTATGTCACTTAATAATTCTGTAATCTTTATGCTTATAGCGGTTGCGGGTGGAAAGGGAACTCTCTTCGGTCCGTTAATTGGATCTGCTATTATCATGCCTTTATGGGAATACTTCCGTGCAACCTTTGGAGGACGATTTGCAGGTCTTGGCATTGTCTTCGCTGGATCAATTATTCTGATAATAGGTACAGCTGTACCACAAGGGATTATGGGGATATTAAGTAAAATACATGCAAAATATAGTATTAGTAAGGATAATATAGTAGGAGAGGAAAAATAGACTATGCAAAAATCTAATATTATATTTCAAATACGAGAAGTTTCGAAAAGTTTTGGCGGAGTAAAAGCAGTTAATCAGGTTTCTTTCCAATCCCAAGAGAAAGAAATTATAGGATTAATAGGTCCTAACGGTGCAGGAAAAACAACTCTTTTTAATCTTATCACAGGTTTTTTAAAACCAGATGAAGGGCACATTTATTTCCAAAATCGAGATATTACTAATTTAAAACCACACAGGATTTGTAAGTTAGGTATAGGTCGAACGTTTCAGGTGGTAAGGCCATTATCTACTCTTACAGTTTTAGAGAACATTGTTACAGCAGCTTTGTTACGCCATAATAATTATAAAGATGCCAAAGAGTATGCCATTTATATTGCTCAAGTTATGGGATTAACCAGCAAAATTAATAAAATAGCAGGAGGAATACCTGTTGCGGACAAAAAAAGATTAGGCTTTGCTCAAGCCTTAGCTACTGGTGCTAAATTACTTCTATTGGATGAGGTTGCTGCTGGTCTCAATTCAACAGAAGTTGATGAATTTCTTAATATTATCAGAAAAGTAAGCCTTGAAGGATTGACAATTATTATGGTGGAACATGTAATGAAAGCTGTTATGAATGTAGCCGGTCGGATTTTAGTTTTAGATCATGGAGAATTAATTGCTCAAGGAAAACCAGAAGAAGTAACAAAAAACGAGAAAGTAATTAAAGCATATCTTGGTGATCAGTATAAATTTTAAAAATCAAAATAACAAATCGAGATGTTAAAAAATGTTAGAGATAAAATCTATTGATGCATATTATGGAGAGACCAAAGTTCTATGGAATATTTCCTTAAATGTTAGACAGGGGGAACTATTGGCTATAATTGGTCCTAATGGTGCCGGGAAGACAACTATGATGCGTACTATAATGGGTTTATTAGCACCTAAAAAAGGAACAATATTTTATGAAGATGAAAGAATTGATCATCTTCCTTCTTATAATATTGTTAAAAAAGGGATTGCATTGGTGCCGGAAGGAAGAAGACTTTTTCCTAAATTGACGGTTTTAGAAAATCTTGAGATAGGAAATTATTTAAAAAACATTCGAACCTTTCGCCAAGATTTATTAAAACAAACTTTTAAATTTTTCCCAATACTCTTTGAAAGAAAAAATCAGGAAGCTCAAACTTTGTCGGGAGGAGAAAGCCAAATGTTAGCCGTTGCTCGAGCTTTAATGTCAAAACCTAAATTACTTCTCTTAGATGAACCCTCACTTGGTTTGGCACCTAACCTTGTTACATCACTTTTTCAAACTATCAAAAAATTAAATAAACATGGATTAACTATAATAATAGTTGAGCAACATGTTTCTCAAGTATTAGAGATGGCTGATAGAGCTTATTTACTAGAAAATGGTTCTATAATCCTAGAAGACACCGGAAGTAAAATACTTAACAATCCGCATGTAAAAAAAGCTTACTTGGGGTTATAATAAAATATTTTATTTAGAAAGGAGTAGATATTGTGAAAAGTAATAAGCTTCAAGAATTGAAATGGACAGATGTTAAAAATTATCTTGAAAGAGATGATAGGATAGTAATACCAGTCGGTAGTACTGAGCAACACGGTACTTGGTTACCTTTAGGAACAGATACTTTTACTGCAATATGTCTGGCTGAAGATGCCAGTGAAAAAACGGGAGTTATGATTGCTCCGCCAATTTGGATAGGGTGGGCACCACATCACTTAGCATTACCTGGTACAATTAATATAAGAGCTGAAATTTTGATAGAATTCCTATATGATATGATAGACTCTTTAGCAAAACATGGATTTAAAAATTTTGTCACCATAAACGGACATAGAATAGTAAATTTAATATGGATGCAAATTGCTGCTGAAAGAGCACAAAGAAAACTTGGTGTTAAAGTTGTTATCTTTGATCCTGCTTATATGAGTAAAGAGATTGTAGATAAGTTGGGATTTGGCCCTGTTGGACATGCCGATGAGATAGAGGGTTCCGAGATGTTATACAAATATCCCAATTTAGTCGATATAAATAAAGCTAAGGATTATGTTCCAGAAGAAACGAAATTATATCATATCGATCCAAGAAACTGTAGTGACACTTTATGTTATGTTCCTAGTACAGAAGAGTCTACTAAAAAGACTAGTGAAATTTCTGGTGGTTCTGTTGGATGTCCTTCACTCGCCACTGCAGAAAAAGGGAAAGAATACCATGATCACTTAGTTTTTAGGCTTATTGAAGTGATAGAACAATTAAAAAAAAGAGATTCTAAAAAGAGATAGTTCAGAACCTGTTCCCTTCTTTTTAACCTTTTATCTAAGGGGAGCAGGGATATTTAAAAGATGGTGGTTGCCTATAAGCAAAAAAGTTTTCTTGTCAGGTTCTCAAATTAGAGAGTGTTAATCAATGCCACAGTAAGGGGCAGGTTTTTAATCAGATTTTACCTGCCCCTTATAAAAAAAAGAGGAGAGAAAATTAATGTGCCTGGATAGACTGAGTTTTTTAAGCGAATTCGATAACTTTTATCAAGCCCTGGTTAGAGACCTAGAAGAAAATAAATATAACGAGGCTGAGTTTTACCTGATCATAATCGCAAAGGTCAAAGCAATGGTTAGGGCCAGAAGAGGGAAAAAAGGCGTTTCGTTAAATGAAGGGTTTGATTAAAGAGGAAAAAAAAGCGAAAAGCGATCTGTTTATTTTGGGAGAGCTCGGGGACCCGGGTATTTTTTTTGCCCTTTTTTTCATTTAACACATGGGCTAATGTGTTAAGTGTCAGTAACCTTTAAATATAGGGGGTTTGATAGGCTCAAAAGAAAATAATCTCCCATTCTTGATATTTTATTTTACTTATGATACAATATATCAAAATAGTAAAATGTAAAAGGGGATTAAAGATTGAAAAGTTAAATCAAAAAATAGCCTTATAATAAAAGGCTTGTAGAGCTTTTTTAGGAACTTTTCGAGTCTTTTTAAAAAATGAGTTAAATACGATATGTTAAATGCTAAAAAGGGGTGTCAGAATATGAGGATAGTCGAGCCGATCCGGGACCTTAACCGGGTACAAAGAATTAAGGGAAACTTGAAGAGGAAGAAGAATCCCCGGGATCTGCTCTTATTTACTGCCGGGATTAATCTGGGCCTGAGGATTTCAGACCTGCTAAGTTTAAAGGTCGGAGATGTCAAGGACCGCAAAGGGGATATTAGGGACTTTATCTATATCACCGAGCAGAAGACCAAAAAGCAGAGGAAGATCGCTTTGAATGATGGGGTCAGAGAGGCCCTGCAGATTTATTTTGATAAGACCGGGGTCTATGACCTGGATAGATATTTATTTACTTCTGAAAATTCTAAGAAGAATAGACCCTTAAACCGGGTCCGAGCCTGGCAACTGATTAATGAATGGTGCCGGGAAGTAGGGATTAAGGAGAAGATCGGGACTCACACCTTAAGAAAGACCTTAGGCTATCAGATGAGAAAGAAGGGAATCGCTATCGAGGTAATTCAAGCGATCCTGGGCCATTCCAGCGCTAAGGTTACCTCTCGCTATATCGGGATATCTGACGATGAGTTAGAGGAGGTCTCTAGGGGTTTTATTCTGTAAGAGTTAATAAGGGGCAGTTCTAACGGAAGAATCGTAAAAGTAGAAGGTAATCAGTTATTGATGTAGGAGTAATGAAGTTGAGGGGATTGCTATGAAGGTTGATTATGAATTTTGGACAATTTTGGTAGCGTGTATCGGAGCAGCTGCATGGCTACCGCATATATTTCGCTGGTTTTATAATTGGTTCTCTAAGCCGAAATTGCGTTTTGTTCCTGAAAGTACAACAGAAATTGGGTATACGACACTTGGTCCTGTTTTTAATCAGACTTTTGCTATTTCTACATCTAGAAAAGATGCCCTTGTGGAAAGAGTTTCTCTTGTTATTATTCATGAGTCTGGAGAGAGGCACGACTTTCATTGGCAGGCGCTTGATGAGAAAGGATTTGAAATGACGGTTTTGTCCGGTGAACGGGCAGAATTTCGCAAGCATCAATCTGCTATCGCTTTGAAAATTAGTATTTTTGGGCTAGTTGAGAAAAAAATATTTTTTCGGGATTTTGCTTTTCAAGAAAAAGCTCTTTCTTTGTTTAATAAATATTCTGAGAAGGAGCTCCACCTTGAAAAAACAGCGGGCGAAAAATTTAAAGATGAAGCAATTAAATCAAAAGAATTCATGGATTTATTAGATTTTATCAAATCAGGGTTTTATTGGCGGGAAGGAGAATATGATGTTTATCTTTATGCCCTTGAGCCATCGTTAAAAAAACCTCATGTTGAACATTATAAATTCAAACTATCAAAGAGACATGCTGAGCAACTTGAAAAGAATATTGAAACAACACAAGAAGAGCTTAGGAATTTAATTTTATATAAAGGTGTTCCTGCTGATAAATGGCCTAGAGTTTTTTGGAATTGGGTTAATCCTTCGTTTTACAGGGTAAAATAAGATTGAAAGGATAGATTGATAATAAGGAAATTAACCATTAACCTATGAAAAGATCGTTCTTTGTTATAATTGGACTCTTGATTTTGCCTTCTTTTACCCGGACAGACGATTTTGTTCTCAGTGGCTATTCTGTAAAAAGTTAATAAGGGGCAATTCTAACGGGAGAATCACAAAAAAGTAGAAAAGAATCATAAAAAGGAGAATAAATGAGTTCTAACAATCTTACAATATCACAATTAAAAAATAAATGGATTAAAGATAAAGAATTTTATAAAATTCAAGAAGTAGGTTCTGGAACTCAAATTTTTGTTAAAGATGCCCTACACTGCGAAGACCTTTTTAAATTAAAAAAGGGTTTAAAATCTACTCCGCTTGAAAAAAGAAAATATGAGTTTTTGGAAGAGGAAAAAACAAAGGCACAAAGAAGAGCGGACATTGTAATTTATATTTCGCCAGAAATAACAATACCTGTTGAAATTGAAAAATACCAAAACATTGAAGCTGGTAAAAAACAACTTTTGAGTTATCAAGCAGATTTAGATAAAAAATACGGTATTCTAACAGACGGATTTACTTGGAGGTTTTATACTAATAATATCTTTCGTGAATTTAATATAAATAAAATTTTAGATGAAACTGAGTTATTTTTAGAATTTTGGAAAGAATATATTAAGCCAGAGTTTTACTATCTCTTATTCTTTGAACCCTTTGGTCAATTATCACTCATTAAACAAGAAACGCTACCCGTAGAGCAAAATAGGCAGATGTTTTTTGAAGATATTACAAGATTGATAAGAGGATTCAAATACAAACTAAATATTGAAGGATATTTCAATGGTTTAGATAAAAAAACGAGGGAAAAACGGGCAGTAGAAATAACTTATGCCTATATAATTCAGTTTATCTTATATAAAACTTTGGTTGATAATGAATTCGGAAGTTTCAAAGAAGAATTTGACAATATAGTAGTTAAAAAAATACACCAACACTTAAAAGAAAAACGCTATAAAGACATTTTAGGCACAATTGATATGATTTCTGATAATATTTCTAAAAATATTTATAGACCATTTTTAAAAGAACAGGAATTTATTAACCAAAAACTTTCACAACTCTATCGAGTTGAAAATAAACTCTCAGATGTATCTCCGTGGCTAGATATATTTGTATTTATAAAAAAATATAATTTTGCTAATATTGAAAACGAAATATTCGGCTACATTTATGAAAATTATCTAAAAGAACTCTATGAAGAAACAAAAAGGGGGCAGTATTTTACAGGCCCAGCGATAGTCAATTTCATGTTGCAACAAATTGGTTTTACGCCAGCAAAATTAAAAGAAAAATATAATAAAGATAAAAACAGTGTATCTTTAATAGACCCTGCTTGTGGTAGTGGAACTTTCCTTTACAGTGCGGTTAATGAAATTGTTAAATCATTTGAGAATCATAGCGAAGAGAAATCAAAACAAATTGAGGAAATAGTAAATAATAATATATTCGGATTAGACATAGAAGAATTTCCTCTTTATCTTTCTGAAATGAACATTTTAATGAGAATGTTGCCCTTAATTATAACCCAAAAATATAATAATCCTGTGCTTAAAAAAATTAAAGTATTTAAAACAAAAGATAGTATAGCAGAATTTAGAGACACTGCATTAGCTAACACAATGCACGACTTTAAGGTTAAAGGTAAGCAGCAGCTTTCTTTCAAGATATTAGGGTTAGAATATAAAAGTTATGTCAGAGAAGAAAGTGATTTAGAGGAAATGAAAAAGAGTTTAGAAGAAACACCCAAGATTCCTCGGCGTCGTTTTGACTATGTTATTGGTAATCCTCCTTATGTTGGCTATAACGAATGCTCAAAACAAAAAGTTTTTATTTTCGAATTGATAAAACAGAAAGAAGAAAAACTTAATAATATTTATGGTGTTAACCTCCATAGTACACCAAATAAACCTAAAAAATATCGCCCCAACCCAAATTTATATACTTTCTTTATTGCGTTAGGGATTAAATTACTTAAGGATAAAGGCAAATTATGTTATATTATTCCTCAAACAATATTAACTGCAGGAGATCTTGACGTAATACGGTATCACTTGGCCAAATTTACAACAATTGAAAAAATTATAATTTTTGGCGGAAAAATGTTTATAGGACGGGGTCTAAGACAAAATAAGCAAGTGGCAACTTCAAGTTTGATTTTTGTGCTTAATAGGCAAATGCCTGAACCCCTTCATAAAATTGAAATAATCAATTATAAAAATTCTAGTGATAACATTGAGAAAACTTTGCAAAACATCTTAAATGGTAAAAACATCAGTAAAAACAATATTTTACAAGAAAAATTGCTTGATAATGTTACAAGTTGGAACTTTGTTAAACAAAGTAAGAAATTTTTGGATTTTTATATCAATTATAATGATATAACAGAAAACATTTCTGTTTACTACGAGCATTCATTGGCAAACCACCGATTCAATATTAAATTCTTTTTTGATAGTGGGTATAGCATAGATGAAAGAAGACTCTTAAAAGAAAGGCCGGACCAAGAATATTACTACTACCCTAAGCTTAATAATAACTTTTGGACATTAAAAGACTATCGAGGATTTTGGCCAAATATCCGCTCAGGAACTTCTCCCCTTGTAATTAAATTAAGACAAGCCAATCAAGGCTACAATTTATTAGACAGTAAATACAAAATAATATGGTCTTACGCTAATCCGATCAGGTTTCATTTTACAGATCTACCGGTTATTTGGGCAAGAAATCAAATTTGTGCCATTGGAAGTAAAAATAAAGAAGAAATCTTATATCTATTTGCACTATTAAATTCTCCTATTATATCTTCGATCTTAAATTTTAATTTAAAAAGCGAACACGAAAAAAATCTTTTAATATCAACAACCGCAATAAAAGAATTTGTGCGTGTTCCAAAAATCAATGAAGATAATCAATTTATTAAAGATGAGATTATTAAAAAAACTGAAGAAATGCTGGTTTTAGAAGAAAAAAAGCTATCTGATTTTGTTGATTTCTCAAATATAATGGTTCAAAAATATGATAGTGTTTCGGTAAAAGATTGTCATTTGGTTTTAAAAAGGAGTGATGAGGTAACTAAGCTCGATATCAGGGAGAACTTTAATTTAATTAAAAAGGTAACTTATGAAAAATATAATAAAAAAGGTTTAATTTCTGATAAACAGAGCATTAGTTTATCAGAATTAAAAGATTTACCATTAATTGATTGCGATAAGCAACGGGAATTAAAAGATTATATTGACGATTTAGTTTTTGCTTTATATTTTAATATCAATATTAAAAACTTGGGATTAAATAAAGAAACAGAAATCAAATCAAAATTATTAGCCAATAAGTATTATAATTTAGTAAAAACACATACTAATAATTAATAAAAATTAAAGGATATTTTCACGCAAATAATAGCCCTAATCAACCAAAAGGGCAGGGGAGGTAAAACTACTCCTAAGTTTCTTGAAAGAGAAATAATTATTGACTTTTCATTTGAAGATACTTTGTCATGCGTTATAAAGTAAAAAATACGAAAGAAAATCTGAAAAAGCTTTGGGGAAAAAGTTAAATATTTAAATCTTAATAGAAGAGGGAAGGGGTAAATTATGAATCCTATTGTTAAATTAATTGCAAATGCTCTACCTGGAGATAAAAAATACATTCTTTTTGCTGGAGCAGGAGTTTCAAAAGATGCAGGGATTCCTACTTCGTGGGATTTAATGCTAAAAACAGCCGCACTTCTTTATTTTGCAGATAATCCTGAAAAAAAGAATAATTCAGACCTTGATTTAGAAAAATGGTTTACAGAAAGTGAATATGCTCAAAAGGAATACTCAGATTTAATGGAATTGATTTATTCAAAAAATCCTGACCAACAAGATTTTCTTAAAAAAAATTTGGTTAATTACGATATTGGAGAATCCCATAAAGGAATAGCAGAATTAGCGAGAAGGGGAATAATAAGAGCTATTATAACTACTAATTTTGATCATTACATTGAAAAAGCTCTTGAAGAGAGAGGTCTGGAGGTCCAAGTAATTTCAACAGATGACGATCTAAAAAATACTGAACCCTTAATACAGTGTAAATCTATAAGAATCTATAAACCTCATGGAAATCTGGGTTGTGGTAAATTAAAAAATACTCCAAAAGATTTAGAGTCACTTTCTCAACTGATGGAAAAAGAGTTAATAAGAGTTATAAGTGAACATGGAGTTATAGTACTTGGTTACTCTGGCAGAGACAAAGGAATACAACAATTATTTAAAAAGAGAAACTATAATTATTATCCTCTTTTCTGGATTGACCCAAAGGGACCTGAAGAAACTATGGAAAAAATATTAAAAAAGAATAAATATATTTATATTCAATGTATCGGAGCAGGTAAATTTATTAATGAATTTTTGAAACTTTCAGAAAAAATAAATAATATTGCACCATTAAGTGGGGCAGGGCCAACTATAATAGATTTAGAAAATGCAATAGTTAATACAAAATCAGTAGGTCCTCTTTATTTAAAATATTTGAATATTATTAATAAAGAATTAAAAAAAATTAAACCAGATTTTTCAAAATTTACAGAAATTGACGATGGTATATTATGGCAAATTAGTGAAGGCACGCAAATTACTTCTAAATTTATCGAATCATCTTTATTAGCAAGTCAGTATAAGAATATAGAAGCAATAAATACTATATATAATTTTTTTGGAAATTTGTTTAAACTATGTAATACTCCAAAGGACTTTGTCGGAGGCCATTATGAGAGTCATTTTGATGGTTATAGGTTTTTAACATATGAAATGTTTGTTTCTTTTATTGCTGTTCTGATCAAATATGATAATTGGGAAATTATAGGAGATTTATTAATAAATGATATTTTTATTGAACAAAAAGAAAGTAAATATATTCCTTATGTTAAGCTAAACACATTTGTTCATTCTTTAAATGTAGTTAGAAATAGTAGATTGAATCTTAGAAGAGTTAGCTTTGTTGCAGATTTATTGAAAGAACGATTTTCTAATGGTGATTTATCCCAACTTATTCCTCATAATAAATTTTTAGAAGCTGACTATTTTCTTTTTATGAGATCTATATGTAAAGAGAAAAATACAGAAAATTCATTATGGTGTCCTAGGAGTTGTATTTATCTTAATTGGGTTCCAAGTTATGTTAAAAGGGCTGAGAGTAAAAAATATTTGGATATATTAATTAAAGCAGTAGGTTTAGAAAAATACGATGATTTTATAAATAATTTTAGGAAAAACAATCCTATATTTGAAAAATGTTTTAGTAATTGGATATTTTCACATAATCCTTTAGAAGATTATGACTTTGATAAAATTGGAACGAGAAGATAACCGAAATCTTTTCATTAAAAGAGCAGGTGATTTTTTTTAGATCATCAAAAAATAAACCTTCAATTTTTAATTTTAAGGGGGTCTTTTGCCCCTTCACGTATAATCATAAGCGAAGGTGCAAAATTTCTCCATATACGCAGTTCTTGTGCATCCTCATAAATCAAAACAAACCCTTTGTTTATAAGGGTTACAGCGTTTTTACGATAGTTATATTAAAAAATACTTTCAAAAAAAAAGCCCGGCCTTGGTACTCCTTATATTTTACAAGTAATAATTAGGCAAAAAACAACAGCAGATAGGGTAAGAGGAGGGAACATTTCTGGATACTAGAGATCAAACTGGAAAAAACTAATCAATGTTCCAGACCTCAAAAATTTAATTTATCTAAAAATTTGACAGATGATTGATTATATGGTAGCTTATAAGCTATGAATAGGAGGTGCTATTCAAAAACTTTTTAAAAAGGAAGGAGTATTTTAATTTTATAAGAAAAAAATAATTTTTTGTTAGTATAAATAAAAATATTATATTGGGAGGAATATTATGAGAAATAAACGTATTATTATTTCGGCAATTCTTATTTTTATTATTTTCTCGTTATTTTTATCATTTGTTTCTGCTGATGTTTGGGTAAACGGATATTATAAAAAAAATGGCACTTATGTTCAAGGATATTGGAGAAGTAGCCCTGATAGTGATCCCACGAACAATTTTAGTTATCCTGGTAATGTCAATCCTTATACTGGTAAAGTTGCACCCGGAAATCCAGAAACATATTTAAAAAATTATCCTAATTATTCAAATAAACCTAATGTAGTTCCTGTTCCAAGTCCACAAATACCTGCTAATGAATATGTGATAAAAAAACAAGAAATATCATTAGTAGAATGTGAAGCACAAGAAAAGAATATTGGGATAGGGGAATATTATTTAATAGAAGGAAAAGTTAAAAGTAATTTTTCTGTTAAAAAATTAGTTAAAGTAAAAATAGTTACCTACGATAAATTAAACAATCAAATTTCAATTCATCATTGTTATAATTATCCTTTTGAAATATCTCCAAATGAAGAAAAAATATTTAGTATTGTTTTATTATATAATCCTGAGATTGATAATTTTAAATTATTATGGGAATGGGAAGGATTAATATTTTGAAAAATGGTTATGAACTATACAGAAAAAATTTATTAATTTTTTTATCTATTTTAATAATATTTGCTCTTGTATTTGTAAGAGATGGATTTACAGAAGCAGAATATGTAAAAGTAATTAAAGAAGGAGTAAGTATTTATGAGGAAGCAAATAATAATCTCGCAACTGTTGGTAATGCAAATGAAGGAGATATTTTTAAATGTATTGAATTAGGTGAATATTTCAGCAAGATAGTGTTATTTTCAGGAAAAGCGCGATATATTAATTCTTTGTATATAATCAAAGTCAATTATTCCGTAAAAGTACCTGATAAAGCTATCTGTAGAGAAATTAATACATTAATTGAAGATGTAAAGAAAAATACTAATTTGGAAGCTGAAAATAATTATTTAAAGGAAAACATAAAAGGGACACATAATTATAAGGAATATTACAATTTTTTAATTGATAGAAATTTTTTAGAGCTTTTTCAATCATGTGGCATTAACTCAGCAGATTATTCACAAATTATAATTAGAGCGAAAGAGTGATAAGTGGTTATTTAAATAAACAAATAGAATAGAATTTATTTTTATGGAATATGAGAATTATTATAGGTATTATTACGTAGGATACTTGTTTATTTTAAGATAAAGAAGGGGTCCAACATAATGATTATCAAGTTAATAATAGATCGTTTTGAAAGTAAATATGCTATCTTAGAATCTCAAGAAAAAAATCCCCTCATTTTTAATTTCCCTCGTCATTTATTACCAGAAGGAGTAAAAGAGGGTACTGTCATTAGTTTTAATATTGATGTTGATAATAAAGAGACTGAAAGAAGAAGAAAAAGGATTAAAGAGCGACTAGATAATTTAAAGAAAAAAGACCAAGGCGGTGGTATCCAACTATGAAAAAACTAATTATCATCCTAACTTTAGTTTTCCTCTTATGTTTTACCGGAGTCTTATATGCCCAAGAAAATCTAAAAATCTATTTTCTGGATGTAGGTCAGGGAGATTCCTCAGTCATTATCTCCTCATCAGGCCAAGTGGCAATGATTGACTCCGGACCCAATGAAAGTTTAATTCTAAGATATCTGCAAAATCTTGGAATTTCCCAAATTGATCTTCTAATTGCCACTCATGCCCATGCTGACCATATTACCGGTATGGATAAGATTATTGCACAATATAAACCGAAAGCCTTTATCGATTCCGGCATACCCCATACAACCCTTGCCTACGAAAAGATGATAACTGCTATTGAAAAGTATAACATTAGTTACTATGAAGGAATTTCTAGAAAAATTAATTTGGGATCTCTCACTTTTACTATCCTTCCTCCAGCCGAACCCCTTATTGAAGAATCTAAACTAAATAACAATTCAACAACAGTACGGCTGGATTTTAAAGACTTTTCATGTCTATTCACCGGAGATATTGAAAAAAAGAGAGAAGGGCAACTTTTAATTAAATCAAGAGACAATCTAAATGTAGATATTTTAAAAGTAGCACATCATGGCTCTTCCAGTAGTTCTTCTTCTATCTTTGTTAAATCAGTAAAGCCAAAGATAAGCATAATTTCCTGTGGGGAGGGTAATCAATATGGACATCCTCATCAGGAAACCTTAGCTCTTTTACAAAACTTAGTAATAGAAATTTATAGGACAGATCTAAACGGAACAATTTTAATAGAAACAGATGGTGTAGATTATCAAGTCTTTACAGAAAAGGAAAGCATCAGAGCCCCACCGGCAGAGAAAATCGAAACTAAAAAAACCGAAGTTCAAGAATATAAATATGCTGCTTCAAAAAAGTCAGAAGTGTTTCATTATATTAACTGTTTTTATGTAGCAAGGATAAAACCTGAAAATTTGATTTTATTTAAGACTCGTGAAGAGGCAATTGCTTCTGGTAGAAGACCTTGTAAAAAATGTAAACCGTAACCAATATAAAACAATAAATTTACTATCGGTTATTTAGAGTTATCTGCCATTGCCAAGAGGTGAAAAATGGAAGATCCAACCAATTCAATGTTTTATTTAATCACGCAAGCCTTCATTGCTATTGGTACAGTAGCAGTTGCGATACTTGCAATTTGGGGCGAGAAGTTTCGACCTGGGCCTAAATTAGAGTTTAAGCTTCACGATGCTCGTGGTAATCTCACTAATCGGCAAAATGGTCAGCAGACAATTTACTATCATGTGAGAATTGAGAACAAACGTCGATGGGCACCAGCAAGACGGGTCCGTATACTTTGTACTTCCATATCAAAAAGAGCACCTGATGGGTCTTTTGTCAAAGAACCTTTGATAATTCCAGTTCAACTAACTTGGGTAAATCCCTCTTTTCACGAGTTGCTTCCAAATATTTATACAAATGATATATCCGACCTCGGCTCTCTCGACGAAAACAGTAATCATTTTAAGCTATCTCTCTATATCTACCCAAATAACTTTCGTGGTTCTATCTCGGCCAATGAGGCTATGCGTGTTAGCCTAATTGCGTCTGCCGACAACTTTACGTCAAAATCATCATATAATCTTGAGATTGTGTGGGATGGAAAATGGACCTCAAATCTTGAGGAAATGCAGAAACACCTCGTTATAAAGGAAGTAGGAAAATTAACAACGGCAGATAATACAGCATAAAAGGATAAATCTATGCAAATAATAACCCTAATCAACCAAAAGGGCAGGGGAGGCAAAACTATTTCCAAACGACTAACAAATAATTTAAAATATTTTTTTAAAAAAAGAGGGTTTTTGAGATAAATGTAGTAGTAGTATATAAAAAAGAAATAGAAGAAAATAGATTTAATTTACTTTTAGGTAACTGTCATGGTAGAATTATTTATAAAGAATTAATAAATTAAAGGAGGTATTATGAAAAACAATCTTGATAAAATAACTCTTACAATAATTTTATATTTTATAGAAAAGTTAAATGGTGTTTTGGGTAAAACACATTTGTCAAAATTATTATTTCTTACTGATTTGTTATCTATAAAAAGATTCAATAAACCTCTATCCGATCTAAAATTTGTTAAATACCATTATGGTCCTTTTAGCAATAAGATAAATGAGTACTTAGAAAAATTAAAAGAAAAAGAATATATCGAAATTAGAGAAATACCATTTATAAATGAACCAAAGATTTATACAAGATATTATTCTAATAAAAAAGTTCCAATAACTAGCATTGTTCTTGAGGCTCTAGACGGTAATAGTGAAAAAAAGACTCTACTAGATGAAGTAATAAATTCTTATGGAAATATTAGTTTACAACAATTATTGGATATAGTCTATAGTTTGCAAATAGTTAAAGATGCAAAACCTCTTGAAACTATTTTAGAAAAATATAAAGAAGTTGAAGAAGATATAGAAGAATTAGACTTTGCAAATTTTTAAAAAATGGTTAAAAAATATATAAATAAATGGGATATAGTATTTGTCCCAAAATTTCCAGAAAGCATCAAATGTACAAAGTGTCAAGATGATTTTATTCCTTATAAATGCAATTGTACGAGTTGTAATCAAGAAATAAATATTTCATATATTATACCCAAGCAACCAAGACCAGTTTTAATTTGGATAGATCAATTAAATTGGCATAAAAGCATTGCTTTTGGTATTCCTCTCTCTTTTAGTTATAAACCTGATTTATTTAATGTTTTAATAAAACCCGAAGATTGTAACTTTTTAGATACAACACCATATATTGTAACGGCAAGAACAGCAAGTATTAATCAAGCTACAAGATTTTGTGCTAATACTATAAATATTACTAAAGTTTTTGCGAGACTAACAGATTTAGTAAAACAGGAAGAAATATATAACAAATTGAACGAATGGTTATTTAGACAGTTATGACAAAAAAAATCTAAAACTTAATATGACTTTCGAAAGTGAGTAAATAAAGGATTTATTTAAATGTGGGTCTGTCAAGTATATAATTACCTAAAAAAATGCTTCCTAAAACCCTTGCCTTAAAAGAGCAGAGGGTTCTTTTTTTAAGATAAACAAAATTAAACCTTCATATTTTGCATATAAGGGGGGTCTTTTAACCCCTACACGTATAATCATAAGCGATCCTTCAAAATTTCTTCATATACGCAGTTCTTGTGCATCCTCATAAATCAAAGCAAACCCTTTGTTTATAAGGGTTACAGCGTTTTTACGATAGTTATATTAAAAAATACTTTCAAAAAAAAGCCCGGCCTTGGCACTCCTTATATTTTACAAGTAATAATTGGGTGAAAAACAACGGCAGATAGGGCAGGAGAGAGGGAATATTCCTAGATATTATAGATTAAATTAAAAAAAACTAATCAATGTTCCAGACCTCAGAAATATTAATATATCTGAATATTTGATAAACGATTAATTATATGGTAGCTTATAAGCTATGAATAGGAGGTGCTATTCAAAAACATTTAAAAAGGGAGGAGCATAGATTGATAAAAAGAAAAGTAAGTAAAACGAAAATAAAAAAAGAGAGAAGTCCAATAAAAGTTAAAAAAGTTCTTAAAGAGAAAATCAATCTTATTGAAACCACGAAGGAATACCTTTCAGATAGAAAATATAAAATAAAACTGGACGATCTCGTCAATCAGAAATTACGTGAAGTAATTTCATTGTTGAGTAATGAAAAGTTTTTATTGCCTGGAGGAAGCAGTTCAGAACGATTTCCAAAGCAATTGAAGCTTTATGAAGATGTAGTTAAAGACGTTCAATCAATTATTTCATGCATCGCCTATTGGGGAGATAATAAACATTATCATCAGATGATTAACAAGATATTAGCTAGAATTTCTGATAATCTTAAGCCTCAGGATGGTCTTTTAGTTGATATTTATCTACGTTGGTATCCCCTCTGTTTGCTTCTGTATTCTGCTGGAATCGCCTCAATTGCGTCTAAAAACTACCTTGCTCTTTCATGTATTTTTACTATAAGAGTTCAATCCCCCGACAATATTTATGGAACTGTTCCTATTTTAATCCCCATTGGGAGAGCAGCAGGAGAGCTTTGTGATACATTCAAAACAATACCTGGATATGAGAGGCATTATGTATCTCGCAGTGAATACTTATACAAGCTACTACAACCAGATTTGGATGATTTATTTTTTTTGGGAAATGATTATGAGTGGTATTTTGATCGCTTGGAAATTTTCTTAGCTCTTGTTTATGCCGATTTTGAATATAAACCTGAAGGTAGGGTGTGGGGTCCACTAGGAAGATTTGCTTGGAAATATCGCAGAGATAGAGAAGGGAATACTTTTTCAGAAATTCTTGAAGAAGCAGAAAGACAAAAGGACGATTGGCCACCATTAAAAGCAAATTTATTTTCTGGTTCTTATGAAAGATTTATTAAAATAGCAAAAAAATTTCAAGAGGAGGTACTTAATAATTTGAAATGGTTATGATTTGTACGATGACGAACATCACACTTGAGTGGGACCAGGTCTCAGGTACTCCTTATATTTTACAAGTAATAATTGGGCGTAAAACAACAGCAGATAGGGCAGGAGAGGAGGGAATATTTCTGGATTCTATAGATTAAACTGAAAAAAATTAATCAATGTTCCAGACCTAAAAAATTTTAATACATCTAAATATTTGACAAATGATTGATTATATGGTAGCTTATAAGCTATGAATATGAAGTGCTATTCAAAAACTTTTAAAAGATAAGGAGGATAGACAATCTCAATTTGATTGTTGACGTAGAATGAATGAAAATCGATTTAAGCAGATTAATGGAACTAAGAAAGAAACTAGGCCTGACCAGAAAAGAATTTGCAGAAACAGTAGGTAAGGGGTGTATTGAACATACCGTCTACAGATGGGAAGTGGGGATAACCAAAAAGCCATTACCGGTATACCAAGAGTCTTTAGAGAAATTTTTTAAAAAAAATTCTTATTTGCTCGATCCAAAAACAGAATAGTTTATAGTCCACTGCTCAGTATAAATATGGGGGGCGAATATTCTACCGAAGGAGAGCATGCTTCTCTTTTCGGAAAAGTGGATAGCATCCACCGCCTCCATAAATTTTGTCCATAAATTTTGGAGGAAAAAAATGAAAATCCTGAAATTACCTTGAGTACCCACCCCGGATTCGTGAATTATTACTTTTCTTTTTTTAAAAAAATAGAGTGTTTAGGTAGGTCTATATTACTTTACATAAGATACGTTTTTAATGCAATATTTGATGAAATATTTTATGTAACCCTTATTTTATATAAAAAATCATTTACTTTACATAAGATATATTATAGGACGTTGTAAAATTATAAAAATAAAATAAAACTCCCCGAACACCTTATTTTATTATTCTTTTTCTTATGACCAAAATAATTAATTAGATTGTTCCTTCCTTCTGTCATTCCTGCGAAAGCAGGAATCCATCCCTCTGTCATTGCGAACTTTCGAAGAAAGTGTAGCAATCTCATTATTCCTTTATATCTTTCATCTCCCTCTGTCATTGCGAGCCCTGTTTTATTAGGGCGCGGCAATCTCATTTTAAATTATATTTCAACATATTACGCTTTTTCGATAAAAATTCTATAAAAAAACTATATTTTTTATAAATATTTACTATAATTACTATATAATAACTATACACAAAAATCGCTGAAACCCTTATAAATAAAGGGTTTGCGTGATTTTCTAAGATGCACCAGGACTGCGTATATAAAGAAATTTTGAGAGGTGGCTTATGATTGTATGTGTGAGGTTAAAAGACCCCCCTTAAAATCAAAAATTGAAGGTTTGCTTTTGGTGATCTAAAAAAATGACCCCTGCTCTTTTAAGGCGGGGGTTTTGTAGCTTTTTTGTAATAATCTATATCCTGCAATAAGATTAACTAAGTCTTGGTAAAGCTAAAGGAGTAATAATTAATTCTTTTTCTATTCTTTTAGCATGAGAATTTATAGAATATGGTACTTCTATGTGCATCGCAATATATTTGTTTTTAGAATACAATTTTTTTATTTCTGGGGCATTATCATAACTCAAGACCCAATCATAGTTTAAGTAGATTATTTCTTTATGAAGTTGTTTATGTTCTTCACTGTTAAAATAACATCTGTATAAACTGTCAGCTTTATTGAAGAATGGAGGATCAAAATAAAAAAACAACCTGTTTAATCTCTTTTTATTTTTTGCCCAATCTTGAGCATATTTTATTGTATCTTTCCAGTCAAATGACAAAACAATTACACTTCGGCTAAAAGTAGAAATACATTTTATTTTTTCTATGAGTCTTTTTTTATTAAATCTGCAATCTATTTTATATTGCGACTGCTGACTTTTTCCCCCTAAAGGGCCAGCCATATTAGTCATTATTCCAGAAAAGCTAGTTCTATTCAAATAAATACAAGCTTCCGCCAGCTTTTCCTTCTCATAATTTTCGAAATCTCTTGCTATTTCTTTATACTTATAGAAAATATTTAGATTTATTTTAACCCTTTTAATAAAATCAATTAAATAATCAGGATTGGAAAATAATACCTTCCAAAAACTATAAATAAGCTTGTCTTTATCTGCAATAATAATTTTATTTACAATTCCATTTAGAAGGAAATTTAATGCAATATTACCACCCCCTACAAAAGGTTCAACAAAAACATTAGGATTTAGTTTATTATATTCTATTATCTTACAAATATATGAGACTAACTTTCTTTTTGATCCAGGATATCTTAATGGGCTTAGATCTTTAACTTTCATTTTATCTCTCATATTTTTTAAGATTTTATAATTAAAAGTTCTTCTGGAATATCAAATGTAAGTCCATTCATAATAAAGAATGCCAATGCTTCTTTGAGCTCTTCAAACAGCTTATTTTTTATCCCCTCCGTTAAAATACTTTCTTCTAGCTTTGCTACTATTGTTTTTCCATTTGGGATACTTATATCTTTAAAAATGTCAGGATTACTTGAAGAACCTGTCGAATCTCTTCTATCATCCTGAAGAATATCCACATAAGTTAAAAGGACGGAGAATAGAAAATTTTTAGCTTTAATCCGTTTTATAGAATTTTCTCTAAAACAATATCTTACTTTTGAATCATGAAATAAAATAGATATACTTGCGAGCATTGCATGTCTATATAGGAATTCTCTAACTTTATATTTTTCTACATCTCTGAGGCGTGTGTTTGTCAACAATGCTAATTTTAAAGTGCCTGCTGCCCCATGAGCTTCTTTTTCAATAAAAGAAATCTTCACACTATTTTTAAATTTTGTTGATGATGGACTTGGACGTTGAAATCCATTAAAAACCCACTTCCCTTTTTTATTATGATAAATATGGTTAAATAAATTGTTTAATACCTCAACAACAAAAATATATTCTGGAGAATCCCAGATATTTTGCCTTTGTTGCTTTATGGAATCGTGAATTAATGCAAGATCGCTTTCCCTCTCTAATCCATAACTTTGGCAAATAAAAGGTTCCTGTAAAAGTATTGGATAGCCTATATCATGGTAAAGTGAGGTCAATATCCATACAAATTCCAAAACAATATCATCACCATATTTTTTTAATAAAGTAGCAAATATATTATATAATTTATCTATTATCATAAATCCTAACATCATTGTATTACATGTGTGAAAATAATGTTCCCTAGTCTTACCTTCTAATCTAGTTACTATTCTTTCTATTTCTGCCATAAAATTAATGGAATCGATATCCAATTTAAACCGATCATCACAAGTTAGTATCTGTTCCATAAATTCTTTTATCATTTCATTTTCTCTATCATCCTCTGGTTTTTCCTTTAAATATCTTTTAGAAAAGTTTCTTATTAAATTACCTATTTCCCCTTTAAGATTTTTACAATTAGAGAGATATTTTAATATTTTGGGAATTAGTTTACACTTTACATTAAAAATATCTCTAATCGAGTAATCCAATAATGGTTTTGTCCATTCATTATGTAATATTCCAAAATCATTTGATAGATCTTGTAGTTCAAGTGCTTTAACATCTTCATTTACATTAGTTATAAAAAACACCTTTGAACTTGTCTCTTTATTTTTAAGACAGTCGATGAGATGTTGAGCATTCTTACATTCTTCTTTTACTTCAGAATCATCAATAAAATGTTCATAACAAAAAGGCATAAACATAAACAACTGGTTTTCACATTCGACCAAATAAGTTGGATACCATTTTATTTCTTCGTTACTTAGTATCGCATCGATTTTTTCATTCGAATCATCTATAAAATTGAAAGGTTTACGTAGATTAGCAAGGGCTCCACAAATAGTAGTTTTATAATCTACCAAAATTAGTCACCTCTAAGATAAATTTTGAAAATCTTGCTTAAAGTTGTCAAGAACTTCTTTTAAGTTTTGAAGTATTTCATTCAATTCTTCTTTTTTTGTTTTGGTAATCATTTTAGATAATAATGAAATATCATACTCTTTTAAAATTGTAATTGTTTTAAGAAGTTGATTACGAAGTTTTTTATATGAGATTTTCATACTCTTTTCAACTTCTGGAAATTTCACGCCAAATTCTTCTTGAGCTTCTTCAAACGTATAATCAACTTCTTTTACAAGTTTATCAAATATCTTATAAGCATATTTATGCTGGTCTATATTTTCTTTTGGAATTTTAAAAATATGCGCAACCTTTCTTACTTCAGTCGCTACACGAACAGTACCTTCTATATATTTTTTCAATAAATATTCTCTCACTTCATTTTTTGACACTTTTTCAAAATACTCGGGAAAATTTTTCTCTGCAGGTTTTATTATACCTCCTTCAATTTCGGCTATTGTCCAATATAAATCAGGTCTTTCATTATAAACCATATTTTTAATATTTACAGGCCATTTTAAAAAATTTAGCCGATCATTTATCGTTCTTTTATTAGTACCAGTAAGTCTTACTAATTCCTTAACTATTTTATTTTCATCTTCCTTGAATTTATTTTTCTGCTTTTCGTATAAAGGTTCTAATGCTTTACATTGTTGATAAGCATCCCATTGTTCCCGATTAGTATGAATATGAAACATTATGTTCTTCACTTCATCTTGATTAATATCATCAAGTATTATATTTGCCCGTGTGTATTTGATTCCTAACTCTTTTAGAGCCCAATATCTTCGTTCTCCATCTACTAATCTATATTCCTTCGCAGCTCCTTTTAATTTTTGAACTACCAAAGGAACTATAAGATCAAATTCTTTGATAGATCTTTTTAGGTAATCAAATTGTCTATCATTTGCCCTAACTTCCGGTCCACGTGGATTATTAGGATTAGGTTCGATTTTAGATACATCTATTTCTTTTAAAAGAAAATTGTGTTTTTCCATAATCGCAGCCTCCTTTAAAATTATCTAAATATAAAACTTTTAAAATTTTTGCCTAGCATTCTCGGGCTATAGGAAATTTGAGGAGCGATATTTGAGCAAATTTAGTCAAACTTAGTAAGCCGTATAGTCTGTATTATTTGATGCCTCAATCTCCATGTTTGGGAATAGAAAATTTTGACATTATTCTAAAGCTTGCTTCCAAGGCAACTTTTGAATCTTCTTCCAAGAGCTTATAGGGATGCCTATTGTTTTTGATTGACCTGTATTCAATAATTTCTTTATCATTTGGTTTGCGAAAATGTGTTATTGGATTTCTAATTTTTCTAACCTTATTAAATACAATAAATTCAGACTCAGATATTAATCCTTCTTTTTTAGCTTTTTTAAATAAATCAGCTACAGGCGCTCTTTGTAAATCATTTCTTCCAGATGCATAAAAAACGCTTGCCAAAATATTTTCTATATATGATAGGCTTAACACAATTGATGCAATATATTGACTATATACGAAGCAATACCTTGCCTCTTCGAATAAATAATAAGATTTTAATCCACCATGAAACAATGATATATCAATATTAGGATACTTCTCTATAATCCATTTTAATCTTTTTAATCTATCACTCCTACATTGACTATCTTCATTATCTAACCATTCTTCAGCACTTAATGCCATTTCTATTTCTCCATTTAATTAGAATGAGATTCAATTTTCATTTTATAAATTTCAATATATCTTTTTACATCAGATAAAAGTCTATTCTTTAACTCTTCTTCATTATTCACTTTTTCAAATCCATATTTTTTTATAAGATTTGTAACTATTTCCTGTGCTCGTTTATAAATTTTCTTAGAAATATCTTCATTCAAAATATTTGTTACTTTGCTAATTTCATTTAAATCTGAATTAACCCTAAAATTCACTAACTCTTTTATGATTTCTTCTCTTTTTTTATCCCGAGCTGCTACTGGAAATCCTGAATTCGTTAAGCCACGTCGTTCAAAGTCATTAGAAATTCTCTCTAAGCTTTCTTTTAATTCTAATATAATCTTTTCTTTTTCACGAAAAAATAACAAATCAGAAAGTTTTAATGCTTTTTGTAGTTTATCCTCTTTTTCTGACATTTTAATACCACCTAATTTCAATTAATACCTATAATTATTATACGACAAATCTTTCAAAAACCCTCTTTTTGAAAAAACTTATTTATAACTCCCCTGCTCTTCTAATGCAAGGATTCCGGAAAGTATTAGATGTAGTTAGCTGGATCTCAACATTTAACATACAGTAATTTCTTAAAATATGATAAAAGTGTAATAAAAGTACGACAAAAAATCGCGTCTTATTAATTTAAATAGGGATACATCCTATTTTTTCTATGGTTTAGCTTTCCATTTTACGAGGTCTTCCTTTAGGACCTCTGTCTATAATAATATCTAAAACCTCCACCATCTAGTTAATAAACTCCTCAGCTCCTATAAATTGTCACGGTAGGACAGCCAGTTACCTGACTGCCCCCGCACAGATCCCAGCGTGCGGAACTACCGCACTGGGCTCTTCAGAGATACTCGCTTCCCTAAAAGACAAATTAGTATTGCCTTCTTTGCTATTCCCTGCAAGGAGGTTTGCATTTGTTTATCCAGTCCAACAGTCTGGCAAATGTTATCCTTTGCAGGCTACGTATTCTGTCAGCCCCTTCCTCTATTTCATAGAGTAATATGAGCTGATCCGAATCCCTATAAGCCATCAGTCACCCTCTCTTTTCATCGGGTAGACTTACCTTATAGTAAGTGAGCTTATAGGGTCT
>Ga0307379_10002367_pt1 | contig 28069 bp, 27 predicted proteins | sample UN2MG_FD_202237 | JGI IMG/M metagenome (GOLD analysis project Ga0307379, IMG submission 202237) | Soil microbial communities from Risofladan, Vaasa, Finland - UN-2 | ecosystem: Environmental > Terrestrial > Soil > Coastal area > Acid sulfate soil | place: Finland: Risofladan, Vaasa | collected...
CAGCATTCCAGCCGCTCGCCCAGATCGCTGCCGCGTTGGCGAATGATGTCCGGCCCCGAAATCGGTTGATCCTCAGGCAAGGCCAGGAAGACATCTATGCCTGAGATTGATTTGGCCTGGGCGATCTTGTCATAGAGCATGCACCGATAGAGCTCGGCGGCGAGATCGGGCGTCAATGGAGGGCAGAGGCGGGTCTTGACCTGACCAGGCATGGGAGCTTTCGCCATTATGACCAGCGCCGAATCTACCATAACGGCCACCTGGGCCGTTTTCGGGCGAGGATCGAGTCAATGCCGAAAACTCGGCCGGCTGCCGTTGCTGCAACCAGGATCTGCATGAGGATGATCAGCCAGTAAATCCAGGGCCATGCGCCCCATGCCGACGGAGAATGCGAGTTGGCGAGGACCGTCAGGGTTATGATCACTCCCAGCGTCGCCGCCAGGGAAGTAAACAAACCGATGAGCAAGAGAATGCCCGCGACCCAGGACGGCACGCTCCATGGAGCGCCTCGTATGCCTTCGTAGATCCACATTAGACCCAGAAATACCCTCATCAGCGCAAAGGCTGCGAGAGGAGCCCTGTCTTGCATATCGTCACCATATCGGCCATTTGGGCCATTTTCGGGCAAGGACGGCATCGACGCCCAGCACCCTGCCGGGGGCCGTCCAGACTAATACGATCAGCGCAAGTATTATGGCGGGATAGACGAACGACCATTCCAGGTAGGCCCGCCCGAACGCATATTGAAGCTGGAGGAATATCCCTCCGAGCGCCGCCAGCCTGGTAGCGACTCCGAACAGGAGCGCCAAACCGACCGCCATCTCTGCCATGGTAACAAGCAGACCGAATAACTGCCAGTGCGGCAGCACGTAGTCCAATAGAAACCTTTTGAAGAAACCAATCGGATTTCCCTCAGGGTGAGCAGAATTGCCGAGAGCCATCACTCGGACAATTCCCCTTATGTCGCCAAAGGATGGGTTTAGCTTGCCGATGGCCTGCGTGAGCCACATCGCCGCCAGGAAAAGCCTAAGCCACCAAGCCCACCAGCGGCTTGCCGATGCATAGAGTACTGGAGTATTGGAGTGTTGGAGTATTGAATCGTTCATCGCTTATCCACAACCAATGCTATCCGGCATGGGCCGTGTAAGTATACCCCATATTGGGTCAATCCTACCTTGTCTGCCAGCTCGCGGATCTCTTCAGGGGTGAAGGCGTTCTTGAAAGATATCTGCCCGTCATGCCTGCTCAGGCGGTTTGGAACAAACAGAGAGGCGAAACCCGCGAAATACCGGCAGAAAGGGCGGCGCCTGAGATCCGAGATGATGATCCCTTTCGCAGACAGCCGGTCCGCCGATCGGAGTACTTGCTCGACCTCATCGTTGCTCAGATGATGGATGAACTGGGAGCAAGTGACGAAGTCGAATGACGCATCCTCATAGGGCAGATTGAGGATATTCCGCTGCTCGATGGATATCTCAGGGAACGCACGGGCGTGCTCGCGCGCAAGCTCAATAACTATGGGATTGCTGTCCACAGCCGTGATCTTGATCGCGATTCCATTCTTGCGTCCCCATCGAACGACGGCAGCCGGGATGTCGGCCATGCCGGTAGCGAGGTCGAGGATCGTCACCGACCTCATATCTCCAAGCATGCTCTTCAGGTGTCCGAGTATGACCGCCGTGCCGCCAAGCCGCCGATTGGCGAAGGCGATCTCCCTCAGATTATCCCTGATCTCCTCGCGGGTCGCCGATCCCGGGAGATCGAGGAGTTCCTTGCCGACGAGCGTTCGTTCCAACCAAACCTCAGAATGTGTAGCCCACGTCAACCCCGAACAAGCCGGAATCGCTGGGATGACCGTCGGCCATGTATCTGCCCTCAACGAAATACGCCGCGTTGAAGTGGTAGGCCAGCATTACCTGATAAGCGAACTTCGAGCCCTTGGTCAGGCGCATGTCCGGGATGTCGTCCCTCGCCCAGTACCAGCCGATTCCCGCACCGTAGTCCCAGAAGCGATCCATCGTCCCGGTGTGCTGCTTCCAGTTGAACAGGATTGGGATCAACGTGACGTCGTCATTGCCGGTGGGTGTCGTCGTAGTGATCCTGGTCCAATCAATCGTCAGCGAGAAGAACCCGGGGATTCCTTTGATGATGGCGGTCGCCGGGTGCTCGTGCTCAATCCCGAGCGTGAACTCCGAACTATCAACCGTATCTCCCTGAGGGAAAAACACTCCGGCACGGACATTCCACATGTGCATCTGTTCCATATTCCCGTACTCAGCGGCGGCAGGAATGCCGAGCATCATGCCGATTATGATTACTGCGCACAATATTCTCATATGATCCTCCTGAGTCAGGATTACCCCGGCTTTGGTGCATGTAAACGAAAGCGATGCTGAAGGATTTACATGACGTTCGGCGAACAATTGGGATAGCGCCAATTCCGAGGTTCACATGGTAATAGGCACGCCGCGAGAGATCAAAGACGACGAGTACCGGGTCGCGATGGTTCCGGCCGGGGTGGAGGTGCTCAAGAAGGCAGGGCATCGAGTTCTGATCGAGGCCTCGGCAGGCCTGGGTACCGGCATCCCGGACAAGGAATATCGGCATGCAGGGGCGGAGATCGTTCAGTCGGCGGAGGAAGTCTATCGGGCTTCCGATATCATTTTGAAGGTGAAAGAGCCGCTGGCTCAGGAGTTTCCGTTCATACGGGAAGGGCAGATCATCTTCACCTACTTCCACTTCGCGGCCGGCGAGGAACTCACCAGGAAGATGATCGAGTCGGGGGCGATTTGCATTGCGTATGAGACCATCCAGCTTCCCGACGGCTCGCTTCCCCTCCTTACGCCGATGAGCGAGGTCGCGGGGCGGATGGCGATTCAGGAAGGCGCGAAGTACCTGGAGCGGCCCATGGAGGGTAGGGGAATCCTGCTCGCAGGCGTGCCGGGAGTTTCGCCGGCCCATGTCACCGTTCTTGGCGGAGGAGTAGTAGGCGCGAATGCTGCAAAGATCGCAGCCGGGATCGGCGCGAATGTGACCATACTCGACGTCAATCTGGAGCGCCTGCGGTATCTGGACGACGTCATGCCGAAGAACGTCACGACCCTCTATTCGAACGCCTACACTATCAGGGACGAGCTTCGGCGGGCCGATCTGCTTATCGGAGCGGTCCTCGTTCGTGGGGCGAGGGCGCCGATCCTTGTAACCAAAGAGATGCTCAAGCTGATGAAGCCGGGGGCGGTGATCGTGGATGTGGCCGTTGACCAGGGCGGGTGCATCGAGACCGTTCATCCAACCACTCACAGCCACCCGACTTACATGGTTGACGGCATCGTGCATTACGGCGTCACAAACATGCCGGGCGCGGTCGCAGGAACTTCGACCTACGCCCTCACCAATGAGACCCTGCCGTATGTCGTCCATCTGGCGAACAAGGGATTTCCCCAGGCGATGCTCGATAATCCGGCGCTCAAGGCGGGTTTGAATATCGTGGAAGGCAAGGTCGTGCTCCCTGAGATTGCCCAGCAGTTCGGCATTCCGTACACCCCGGTTGAGGAAATGCTCACTTAGATTGACACGGAGTCAGGTTCTTGATAGAATTCTTGGCTGAGATGCCAAGAGTCGCGCTACGTACATTAGGCTGCAAAGTCAACCAATATGAATCCGAGAAGATCGCCGAGGACTTCAGGTCGAGGGGGTTTGAACTCGTCAGGTTCTCGGACGAAGCCGATATCTACGTGGTCAATACCTGCACGGTGACTCAGACTGCCGACAGCAAGTCACGCCAGGCCGCCCGAGCCGCCATCAACCGAAATCCCGATGCCGCCGTCATTCTTACGGGCTGCTATGCGGAGACTTCGCCGGATCTGCTCGGCAGGATTGATGGCGTAGCTCTGGTAGTTGGGAATAAGGGTAAAGAGAGCCTTGTTGACGAGGTCATTGCCAGGCTGCCGTTGAGAATGGGGGACAGGGCGAGAGGGAGAAAGGGCGAGACACCCCGGACTCGGACTCGCTCGCTCATCAAGATACAAGATGGGTGCGACCAGTTCTGCGCCTATTGCGCCGTGCCGTTCGCAAGGCCGATTATGACCAGCAAGCCGATGGAGGAAGTTCTCTCTGAGGCCCGCGACCTCACGGATCGAGGGTTCAAGGAGATAGTCCTGACAGGAATTCGGCTCGGGAGATACGCATGCGGCCTGACTGAACTCGTCAAGGCATTGGCCGATATTCACGGGATCGAGCGGATTCGCCTCAGCTCGATAGAATTATCTGATATTCCTGCAGGACTTGTGGAGTCTATCGCCGAAAACACAAAGGTCTGCCGTCACTTGCATATCCCGCTGCAAAGCGGAGATGACGGCGTGCTCCGTCGGATGAAGCGGCCTTATACGACGACGCAGTTTGCAGCTTTTGTGGCGAACGTTCGCTCGAAGGCGCCGGGGATAGGGATTACGACCGACATCATGGTGGGGTTTCCCGGAGAGACCGCGGAGGAGTTCGAGAACACCTGCCGATTTGCGGAGAAGGTCCGGTTTTCCAGGACTCACGTCTTCCCTTACTCGGCAAGGCCGAGGACGGAAGCGGCGACGTTGAAGGACGACGTTTCGCCCACCGAGAAGAACCGGCGCAAGGCCCGGATCGTGAAACTCGCCGCCGAGTGTTCCCAGGAATTTGCAGAGGGTCTCGTCGGGCGGACGGTTCAGGTTTTGGTGGAAGGAAAACAGCGGCGTGCTAACTTATCGTCCGGTCTTACCGACAATTACGTGAGGGTCGTATTCGAAGGCGGACGACCTGGAGAGATGGCGGATGTGCGGGTCGAGTCGGCGGACGGGGGAATAGCATATGGGGTGATGCGTAATCCGTAATGAGTAATGCGTAACCGGAACAGTTTTACGGATTACTCGTTACTCGTTACTATCATGAGGTGAGTCTCCATGGAGCAGAATTGCATATTCTGTAAGATCGCCAGGCACGAAATACCATCTCAAATCGTATTCGAAGATGAGGATGTAGTCGCTTTCAAGGATGTCAAACCGGTCGCTCCGGTGCACATCGTCATCATCCCGAAGGAGCACATTTCGGGTGTGATGGCGATCACTGAGGAGAACGGCGACATTCTGACAAAAATCTTTCTGGCGGCCAAGAGATTGGCGCAGGAGACTGGAATTGATAAGACCGGCTTCCGCGTCGTGGTAAATCACGGCAGGGAGGCGGGCCAAAGCGTCTTTCACCTGCATTTCCATCTACTAGGCGGGAGGCCGCTTAGTTGGCCGCCCGGCTAAACTTGACAGCTTGCCTTGTCAAACGATATAATATCGTAATACGAAGGCTCCAGAAGAAGCCCCGATGGAATCGGGGCTGTTATTCTTAGCAGAGACTGCGCCTTTGGGTACGGTCACTATTTTTCCCGATGGATCGGGGCGAAGAGGGGGGACAATGATTGGCGCAAGTTCACTTACGAGACAACGAGTCCATTGACAGCGCGTTGAGGCGATTCAAGAAGGAACTCGAACAAGCGGGCATTCTTAGAGAAGTCCGCGAGCATCAGCACTATGAAAAGCCCAGCGACAAGAAGCGCAAGGCCGAAGCAGCGCGACGCCGGAAGATCGCTCGGGCAAATCGTTCTTCGGAATAATCCCTGGAGATTCAGGCTTGTCCGCCGAAGTTCCGATTGGTCGGGATGAAGGCGGGAGGCAATGCCATGTTGCTGCTGGATAAGCTAACTGAAGACATGAAATCCTCGATGAAGGCGGGGGACAAGCTCAAAGTCTCTGTGCTCCGCCTTCTACGGAGCGAGATCAAGTACGCAGAGATCGCTAAGGGCCAGACGCTCACCGAGGAGGACGTACTGCAGGTCACCGCTCGGGAGGCGAAGAAGCGGCGCGAAGCGATCGAGCAATTTGAAAAGGGCGGCAGGGCCGACCTGGTCGAGAAGGAATCTGCCGAACTCAAGATTTTGTCCGAATACCTTCCGCAGCAGTTGAATGAACAGGAAGTTCTCGGCATTGCGCGAGAGGTGATTTCGGAGTTGCACGCCACCTCGAAGGCTGACAAAGGCAAAGTGATGGGCGCCTTGATGCAGCGTGTCCGTGGCAAAGCCGACGGCAAGATGGTCAACGAAGTAGTTGACCGATTGCTCGAGGGCAGCTCCGCTTAATATGAGGATCATACGTTTTCCCGCTCGTGCGGGCCATAGTAAGAAGGATTCTGAGAAGAAACGGCCGGCCCGATCAGGTTCAGGCAGGTATCGTCTTGCCTTGGGCATAGGCGTCATTGTTACGCTTTCATTCCTCCTATCCATGCACCTCGTCCCCGATAAGGTATCACTCCAGGTGGGCGACGTCAGCCCCACTGAGATACGGGCCCACAGGACCGTGCGATATGTAGATACCGTCGAGACCCAGCGCCTGCAAGAGGAAGCTGCAGCTCGTACGGACAAGGTTTATCGAATCGTTCCCAAGGCAGCATTCGAGGCAAGCGAATCCGCCTCCAGCATCTTTGACATACTCCGCCGCGCCCGTACTGATCTGCAATTGCCTGCCCTGAGTATGAGGATGGAGTACGTCAAGCGCAATCTCCGCGTGGACTTCAGCGATGACGCACTCAGGGCGCTTCTGACCGCCGACCTTAAGACCTTCGATCAGATAGAATCATACGCCGAGCAACTCGTCATCGAGACGACAGATCGGGAGATTCGCGATGACACGAGTGATTTGCGTGAGGCCAGAGCGGATTTCGGCCGGCGGTTTGCTGACTATTTGGGGAGCAAACGATATTCGAGCGCGATCTCGCAGATCGGGAATGCGGTCATTCGCCCGAACAGGATCTTCGATCCGGTGCAGACCAGGGAAGCCCGGGACAAGGAACGGGAATCCGTGCCTGCGCAGTACCGGCAGATCAATCTGGGCGAAGTGGTCATAGAGAAGGGCCAGCGAGTGACCCCCGAGCACATAGACAAGTTCATGGCCCTGGGACTTCGCCACCCGAAAGTGGACTACGTGACCGTTCTATCCATCGCCTTGCTGGTGGTGTCGGTCGTGCTCCTGGCGCTGACTTACGTCTCGCGGTATCATGGGCAGATCTATCAATCCACGAAACTGCTGGGGCTGCTTTCCATCATAGTGGTCCTCAGCGTACTCGGCCTTAAGCTGGGAGGCACCGTCCTGGGTATCAAGCTAAGCGGGGTGCAGTCCGGCTACTTTGCGATGATCTGGATTTCCACTGCGGGGATGCTGATGGCCATCCTTTTGAATTCGCAGGTGGCGGTATTGGTGGTGGTGCTTCTTTCCACGACTTCCGGCCTGGCGATGAACCACGAATTGCGTTGGTCGGTGGCGGCACTGATCAGCAGTCTGGTCGCCATCTATGCGGTATCCGACATACGGCATCGGTCGGACCTCACTCGGGCGGCACTGGCCGTTTCGGTAGCGAACCTGGCGATGGTTTGGCTGATTGGTCGCATCAGCGGGGACGGCATGAGCGACCTGCTGATGGGCTCGGGATGGGCGGTCGTCGGGGGGCTGGGCTCCATTGGACTCTTCTGGCTGGGGACTGCGGCCCTGGAGAAGCCCTTCGGAATCACGACCCACATCCGGCTGCTGGAGCTTTCGGATACGAATAACCCGATCCTGAAGCGTTTGCTGATGGAAGCGCCGGGTACATATAGTCACAGTGTATTTGTGGGAAGCCTGGGAGCGGGAGCAGCCGACGTAATCGGCGCGGATGCGCTGCTGGTTCGGGTGGCTTCGTATTATCACGATGTCGGCAAGATGCGTCGCCCGCATTTCTTCGTTGAGAACCAGCATGTGGAGAATGCGCATGACCACCTGAATCCGTCGCTAAGCGCGCTGGTAATCAGGTCGCATACCAAAGACGGTCTCGAGCTGGCGAAGGAATACCGGCTGCCGCCGTTGATCTGCGAGCTTCTCAGCCAGCATCACGGCACCAGCCTGGTCCGATATTTCTATCATCAGGCTGCCGAGGACACGAATGGATCGAAGGCCCTGGAGCAGCAATTCCGCTATGATGGCGTGAAGCCTCAGAGCAAGGAATCGGCAATCCTCATGCTTGCCGACGCCTGTGAAGCCGCCTCGCGGAGTCTCGCGAAGCCGACTCCGGGGCGGATTGAGGACATGGTGAAGGAGATCATCGCTGAGAAACTGGCTGACGGCCAGCTCGATGAATCCGAGCTGACATTCAAGGATATCAGCCGAATCAGCGATTCATTCGTCAGGACGCTCACAAGCATGCTTCATGCCAGGATCGAGTATCCCGAGCCTACGGAGGGCAAGAAGGCCGTTGGAAACGGAAGTGCTAATAAGGAATTGTCAGCCTCGAACGGTGGATCGGGAAAAGCTGATAAGGGCCGCAGAGAAGTCGCTGCAGGTTGAGCAATTCGACAAATCTGCCGAAATAAGTATCGTGCTCGTGGATGACGAGCGCATGCAGGAGTTGAACCGGGAATATAGGAAAGCGGATCGGCCGACGGATGTACTTGCCTTCAGTCAGCTTGAAGGCGAACCGGCAAAGGCTCCGGAGGATCGGGTTGCCCTGGGTGATGTGGTTGTCTCCATTGACACGGCGGAGAGGCAGGCCGCAGAGCAGGGGCATGCACTTGAAAACGAGCTGGATTTGTTGATAATACACGGGGTGCTGCACTTGCTTGGGTATGACGATGAGGCCGAGGCCGATGCCGCCGAAATGCGCCGGCATGAGAAGAGGATACTGGACGAGTTGAAGTAATGGAAGAACCGGTAAGAAAGATTCCTGATCCTGAAATACACGACTACGAGGAGTTCAAGCCGCCGATAAGGCCGAAGACCGTCTTGGAGAGCTTCAGATATGCCATAGACGGCATATTGGACGTATTCCGCACTCAGAAGCACATGCGCTTCCATTTCGTGACGATGGTTCTGGTGCTTCTGGCGGCATTGCTCTTCGACCTGGACAAGCGTGACATCCTGATCCTGATGTTCGTGATCTCGCTCGTGCTAATCGCCGAGATGTTTAACACGGCGATCGAAGCGGTTGTTGATATGGTGGTCCAGTCATATCATCCGCTCGCGAAGTTTGCGAAGGATGCCGCCGCCGGGGCAGTCCTGATTGCCACCGTGACCGCAGTCCTGATGGGTGTGATGCTCTCGGTGGGTGAGACGGGCTTCGGCTCGTTCGGTGACCTTCGTCCCGAATCGCCTCCAAGCTACATGATGATAATGCTTGCAGGTGTGCTCTTGCTGATCCTCGTGACCATGGTGAAGGTTCTCGGGACTCGCGGGAAGCTGCTGAAAGGCGGAATAGTGAGTGGGCACACAGCGGCCGGATTCTTCCTGGCGGCCACGATATTGTTCGTATCAAAGAATGCCATTGCGGCGGTGCTGGGCATCATAATGGCTTTGCTCATTGCCCAGAGCCGCGTGCAGGCAAAGATCCACAGCATTCAGGAGGTCATTACAGGCGCTTTGCTCGCAGTCTTGCTCACGGCGACCGTGTATTGGTTCCCGGGGCTGTGGACGAAACTGGGGCATCTGATGCCTATATTTGGGGGTGTTGTCTTTATTGGACGCTGAATCTGACCCTTACAGTTTGATTCAACTGGGGTCCCTTGGCATCTCTGACAGTATCATTGTCATACTCGTACTGACGCTCTTCACCGCATTCTTCGCGATAGCGGAGATGTCGCTGATATCAGTACGGAAGACCCGGATAAGGCAGCTTGTTGACGAAGGAGTCAGCCGGGCAAAGACAGTCCAAAAGCTGCTTGGGGATCCGACCCGGTTCCTGGCGACCATTCAGATCGGGGTCATTCTCGTCGGGTTCTTCGCCTCTGCAACCGGTGCGGTAATGCTCTCCGGACCACTCGCGCGCTCGCTTGGCAGATTGCATTTCGGGCTGGTTACCGATAATGCCGGCGGTATTGCCGTTGTGCTGGTGACGCTCGCCATCGGCTACCTCAACATCGTGGTCGGCGAGATTTCACCGAAGAGCCTTGCCCTGCAGCACGCCGAGCGAATCGCCCTCGTATGTGCAGGTCCGCTCATGGCCCTCTCTTACGTGTTCTCACCTATCGTCAGGCTCGTGACATGGAGCAGCAACATTCTCGTGAAGCCGTTCGGCGGGGTTGCGCGCTTCGCCCCGCCGATATTGACTGAGGAAGAGCTGAAGATGCTCGTCGAGACCGGCGAAGAGGAAGGTGTGCTTGAAGAAGAGGAGAAGGAGATGATCCACTCCATCTTCGAGTTCACCGATACGGTGGTTCGCAAAGTAATGACTCCTCGAATTGATATGAAGGCCGTCGAGGTGAATGAGCCGGTCGAGGAGCTGCTAAAGGTCATTATGGACGAAGGCCACTCGCGAGTGCCGGTGTATGAAGAGAGCGTTGACAACATCATCGGCGTCGTCCATGCGAAGGACTTGCTTCGGGCGCTTCATGAGAACGGCGGAACGATCACTATCCGTGAGCTTATGAATCCGCCATACATCATCCCCGAGAACAAGAAGGTTGACGAACTCCTGGCCGAGTTCAAGAAGAGCAAAATTCAGATGGCCATCGTCGTTGATGAATATGGCGGCACAGCCGGCCTGGCGACCGTTGAGGACCTCTTGGAGGAGATCGTCGGCGACATCATGGACGAGTACGATGTGGAAGAGCCCATGGTCGAAGTCATTGACGAGAATACTGCCATCGCCGACGCTCGGACGCCCATTGATGACATCAACGAGCTCATGGGCCTCGAACTCTCCGAAGAGGAGTTCGATACCATCGGCGGGCTGGTGTTCGGCCTGGTGGGCAAGCAGCCGATTCAGGGCGAGAAGGTCGAGTATCTGAACGTGGATATGATCGTCGAAAAGACGGACGGCCCGCGAATCGAGAAAGTGAAAGTCATCAAGACCGAGCGCACCCTCCTCGAGGAGTCCGAGCGCGAAATGGAAGAATAGGTTTTTCGTTCCTGGTTCTTCGTTCTGCGTTCCCAGGAACCGATGAACCCTGAACGAGGAACGAAGAACGTCATTCCGCCTCTGGATACGACCCCAGCACCGTGACGAAGAGTGCGTGTTCTTGAAGGGCGGTCAGCGCTTTTTGAACTGACAAATCCTTGATGTGCCCCTGGCAGTCCATGAAGAACACGTATTCCCACGGAGTCAGTTTCGTAGGGCGCGACTCGATCATCGTCAGGTTGATGTCGTATTTCTCGAACGCGCTCATTGCTCGGAACAGTGACCCCGCCTTGTGGGAGACCGAGAACATCACCGATGTCTTATCCTTCCCGCACGGCGCGGGCTCGTTGAGCCCCACCACCAGGAAGCGCGTCCGGTTCTGAGGATTGTCCTCTACGTGCTCCGCGATCAGATTCAGCCCATAGACCTCCGCGGCCAGGGTGGTCGCAATCGCCGCCGACGTCGGCTCCTCGGCGCAGAGCTGAGCGCCCTTCGCAGTCGTGGAAACGTCAACTATCTCCACGTTCGGGAGGTTCGCCCTCAGCCAGTTTCGGCATTGCGCAGTAGCCGTCAGGATGGAGTACACCCGCTTGATCTCGTCCAGCGATTCCGCCTTCGAGAGCAGGTTGTGGGTGATCGGCAGGTAGACCTCCGAGCAGATCTTGAGCTTCGATTCCAGGAAGGTGTCGAGCGTGTGATTGATCACGCCCTCGGTCGAGTTCTCGATCGGCACGACGCCGTAATCCGCGCGCTGGCGCTCGACCTCGCTGAAGACGTCGGGGATGGTGTCGGTCGGGATGAAGTTGCAGGATGAGCCGAACTTCAGGATGCTGGCCATGTGGGTATTGGTGGCGGGCGGCCCCCAGTAGGCGATGGTGACCGGGTGCTCCAGCGCTCGGGAGGCGGAGATGATCTCGCGGTAGATGGCCCTCACGGCGGTATTCGGCAGCGGGCCTTTGTTCAGCGAGGTGACGCGGGTCATCACCTGGCGCTCGCGCTCAGGCGCGAAGAAGTTCTTCTTGGTCTGCTGCTTGTGCCGGCCGATCTCCAGCGCGACCTCGGCCCGCTTATTCAGAAGCTCCACGAGCCTCTGGTCAATGCCATCAATCTCTTTCCGAAGCTCATTGATACCCATGGGTTCCTCCACGTTTGTGGCTACATAATACCATAATCTCGCGGAGGCGCATAGACTTCCTTGGCAACCAAGCGAGGGGGGGACGGGGGGATGGGGCGACCCCGATCCGGAATCGGCAATCCGCAATCCGACATCCGATATCCGCAATCTGTCATAGATCGTTCACCCCAGTTCACAGGATTTCACCGCTTTTTCACCGTTCATGGTGCTTAGTGCTTGGTGCATAGTGCGGAGGCGAACGAAAGTTTTCTCAAAGATTTCACGGATTTTACATTCAAAAAGGGCCGAAAAGTCGGCTAGTAATATAGGAGGCGATTCTCGATGCTGGATACCGGATGCTCGATAAGGAGAACGAGGGATAAACGGGATGGACAGGATTCACAGGATGTAGGGGCTGGGTCTCGCTTGCCCTCTGGGGAAACCGACGAACAAGAAAGCTCCCTTCACATGTGCACACGTAAATGTAAGATATTCTGACATAGCAGGCCGCATAATGAAAAAATATCTTGCAGTTTTCGGGATAAAGTGGTAGACTATCAGAGGACAGGTAAAATCAAGTTCTTTTACCATGCAGGACGGAGGTGATCCAGAATGGACGGGGATAAGGGCAGATCGATTACGAGTGCGGCAGAGATCACTGCATATGTTGTTGAGGCTTTGGCTGAAGTTCGCTGTCAATCTCCTGAGGAGTTGACGCAAGAGATCGCAGCCAGCGGTGATCCACTGATCATGACGGCAAAGGAAACAATGGTAGTGGCCGCAATGATCGAGGACAAGATTGGGGGAGGGCTTGAGTTTAAGCCGAGCGATTTTGCCTCGGAGAAGACGTTGGGAGGCAAGCAGTTCCATGTTAGCTCGAACGCCTGTATGGATTCTGCAGAAGATACCCCTATTGATAAGTTTGTATCCATCACATTGGCAAAGTTGGGTCAGCCGGTAGCTAAGTAGCACATAGTGTACGAACCGGCAGAAATGAGGCGAACCGATGTCAGAACTAATTCGCGCTGATAATATCTCCGAGGCTTGGGTCAACGCTATGGAGTACTTGTTAGCTGAAGAGGGAACTACTTCCAACCTTATCATAGCAATCGCTCCGGAAGGGGTCGGCAAGGAGATCAAGGATGCACGCGGCATACTGGATGATTTCTTTGAACGCCACAAAAGCAAGAGCATCCGATCTATCAGGAAAGTTGCTGACACCATCTTTCCGACGGATCTCTACAAGAATGGACCTGGTGCGGAGGCTCGCGCGCGCTTATATCGCCAACAACAGCTTGCCAGCAGGGTAGAGAAACGTGAAGGCGGTGATAGGTATATAGATCGGCTCATCGAATGGCCATGGCCAAGCAACGCCCAGGATACCGACCAACCAGGTCAGCTTGAGCGCTTAGTCCTTCGTCTAAAGAAGAGGTATGAGGCCGGATATAAGACATGGAATGCATATGAGCTTGGGACCGCTATCCCTGAAGAGGAACTGGAAGGAGAACAAGACTGCGTTGAATGCGGTGATCTCCGTATTCAGGATCCTGCCCGGGACAGAGGAGAGATGGGCTTTCCCTGTCTTAGCCATATCAGCATTACCCTCTGCAAAGGGAAGCTCGACATGACTGCTGTGTATCGGAACCAACACTACGTGAGAAAAGCGTACGGCAACTTTGTTGGTCTCTCAGATTTACTGAGGTTCATAACCGTGGAGACCGGTTGTGCGATTGGCGAACTAGTATGTGTTGCAACGCATGCAGACGCAGAGATCGGAAAGGTTAAAGGCATAGGCAAGGCAGAGGTAGAGGGCCTAGTCCATGAGTGCAGGGAGTCGCTATATCGGCAAGCCGACAGCAAGCTAAAAAGAAGTAGGAGGTTGACATGGAGTCCAAACCAGCAGATATTGACACTAACGTAACACCCTGTGACGACCAAGAGCACCTGGCGCAGCGTTTGAGAGAAGCCCGTGAGTATTTGGGGCTATCCCAGGAGTTTGTTGCCGATCAGCTTCAGGTGCCAAGACCCGCTATATGGGCGATGGAGACAGGGAAGAGAAAGGTCAGCAGCCTGGAGTTAAAAAAGTTGGCGCAGCTGTATAGGCGCAGTTACGCCTATTTCCTTGGGGAAGATGATAAAGGTGCGCATGACGATGCCGAGATTAGGGCGCTCTACAGAGCGACAAAGGAACTAAGCGCAGCGGACAAGGACCAGGTGCTCAAGTACGCCCAGTTTCTCCGCCAAGCGGGACACGGGCCACGGACTGCACGGCAAGACAAAGAAGACTCAGATGGCTAGGATGACAGAGAAGGCTTCTTCTGACATGGGAGGCGGTGACTAACCAATGCGGTATCGGGGTTCATTCGAGCAGGCTCGCATACAAGGATCGCTAGAGGCTGCACGCCAACTTCTGCGATCAAAGGTAGACCAAACTCAGGCTATCGATGTCTATGCAGTCATTAGAGAGGCGAATCTTTGGCTCTTATTCGAGCCGATGGACGATCTGTGGGGTGCCTATCTGCCATATGGTGGTGGGGGCGTTCTGATTAACGCTAACAGGTCGAAGAGCGTGCAGAGGCTCACTGCCGCCCATGAGTATGGCCATCACGTCTTGGGACATGCAGCCGCCGTAGATCATGAACGTGAAGTCGAGCATGCATTTGATCTTAATAGGATAGATGAAGCAGCTGCTTGGTCATTCGCTGCAGATTTCTTGATGCCGCCACGGCTGGTGAATAGTTTATATGGGGAACTAGATCTGCCTCAGAATCTCCAAGCTCATCATGCCTATCAGCTTTCCTTGTTCTTGGGGACCAGTTACAATGCCACCGTTCGGCAGCTAGTAGCGCAACGCAAGATCTCGATAGATATCGGGACTGCAATGCTTCGAGTTCCACCAAGCAACATTAAGCGTATGATTGGTAAAGGTGTGAGCCCAGCTAAATCTCATGCCGAGGTATGGCCAGTGGATGGAAGTGATGCAGGCAGGCAGCTCGTTGTCAGTTTGGACGATGAGATATCCCTCTGTCTACCAGAGACCCCATCTACGGGGTTCAGGTGGATGATTGACACCAGCATCATTGCCGATATTCGTGAAGATCCAGACAGGCTGTCCTCATCTCCATCAAATGCCGGGAACACCGGTCAGGGACCCTTGTTGGGCCTCGTTAGGACAGTCCTAGATCCGGTGGATCGTCATGCCCTCAACGACAGAACTGGCATAGCCGGCAGTCGGTATACTACCTTCCGCGCCTTAGGACGTGGAGAACTGGAGTTGAAACTGAGCCTCATGCGACCTTGGGAGAAGGACGCTAAGCCCAAGGAAGTCTTCAACCTATGTCTTCATATAGAAGGCAAGCCAACGGGTGATCTTGACCACGGCTATCTTTGCGAATACAAGGAAGACGATCTCGCACTCGCAAGCGTTGGTGCACCCTGATCTGGAGTCCATGCGATCATGCCCCAAACATCATATGAAGTAGACATGCGGCCTATCTTACCGGCGATCCGGGACCAAGGCAATAGGGGTACATGCCTGGCGTTCGCTGTCACTGCCGCGCATGAGGTGGAGCATGTTTGGGAAGACAAGGTGATCGGTCGTCTTTCTGAGGAGGTATTGTTCTGGGGTGGCAGGCAGTTTGAGAAAGGTGGCCCGACAGATAGCGGGGGGATTAGCACATGGTCTGTAGGCCAAGCTCTGAATAAATGGGGGCAGCCGGAGGCGTCCCTGTGGCCTTACGATGACCAGCGCAGTACGAACTCACTGGACTATCAGCCGCCGGCAGAGGCTATCGATCCAAGCAACTGCTTTAGGGCGAGTATTGATAGGAAGTCGCTGGTGTTGGATATATGCGGCTGTCTCAAGCAGGGAAGGGCAGTCGTGATTGCAGTCCGAATGGCCGAACAATGGTATGATTCCTCTGATGGCTGGATCGCTATGCCACCTCCGACCGATATCATTCTCGATAACCATGCCGTACTCCTTGTGGGATTCTCCAAAGACGCCAGCGTGCCGGGTGGTGGCTATTTCATTATCCGCAACTCATGGAGTACTACCTGGGGAGAGGATGGCTATGGCTACCTACCGTTCAAGTACTTCGTCAACTATGGTATAGGAGCGTGGGTAGTCAACCCAATCCTGTCATGAATTATTACGGCGTATATGCAGAGAGGCAATATGTAGATGATTGATGTGGGCGAGCTTATCGTACTTGAGGGCCCGGACGAGGTCGGAAAGTCAACTCTGGCCAGAGAGTTGGGTGAGTCCTTGGCAAGTTGCGGGGTTATGTGTGAAGTCCTTTCATTCCCTGGGAAGGAGGAGGGTACTCTCGGCCGCTTGGTTTACGACTTGCATCACGATCTGGAGCAATTTGGTGTTCGTTCGCTGGACCCAGCCAGCCTTCAGTTACTACACGTTGCAGCCCATGTGGATATCATCAACAGGCGTATACTCCCCGACCTAGCCGCAGGCAAATGGGTCATCCTTGATCGGTTCTGGTGGTCAACATGGGTTTATGGGGTTATCTCCGGGGTATCCAGGCGCACTCTTAAGGGCATACTACGCTCAGAACGTGACCTTTGGCAGGATATCAAACCAGCATGTGTATTTCTAGTTCATAGAAACACTCAGCAGCTTTCAAAGTCCCATTCTCGCCTAGTAAAGGAATATGTTCGTCTAGCTAAGCGCGAATCCCGCAGCTACCCCGTAAAGGATGTTCATAACGAGCGGTCGGTTGATGAAGCTGTTGCCGTAATGTTGGAGGCCATTCGTGAGCTAATATGGCCGGTGTCGAAAGAACAAGATCAGGAATCCAAGCAGTGGCAGGCTTTCGGAAATGGAAACCTGCAACTTGAACTCTCAGACGATCAGCAGTCTCCTTCAGGAAACGGCGATGAGGATAGCAGGCGACGAAGCCTTATCATGTTCTCGCGATTGTCTGCTCCACAACCTAGTGAAGTCTACGATACCTACTGGCGGTTCGCTGCAGAACGCCAGGCCATCTTCTTCAGGCGCTTTCGAAACGAGCATCCGCCATGGACGAACGATCCCATTCTTCATCGCTACAAGTTCACGAACGCGTATCGAGCTTCTGACCGTGTTAGCCAGTACATGATAAGAAATGTCCTCTATCATGGTGAACAGTCCGTGAGAGAGGTGTTCTTCCGAACACTGATCTTCAAGGTATTCAATCGGATTGACACATGGGAGTTACTTAGTGACAAACTGGGTGAGGTCAGGTACAGCGATTATAGTTTCGATGTCTACGATAACCTACTTACCAGAGCGATGGAATCCGGTAGCCGGATCTTTTCGGCAGCATACATGATGCCATCTGGATCAGGGGAGTTGGGCGGAACACGCAAACATAGGTGTTTCATACGTCTTATTGAACGAATGGTCAAAGATGATCTGCCCCAGCGGATAGCAGAATCGCCTAATATGCAGGAGGCTTACGAGCGAGTGCTGGACTATCCAATGATTGGCGGTTTCCTTGCCTACCAGTACGTTACCGACCTGAACTATAGCACAATCACCGATTTCTTTGAAATGGAGTTCGTCATGCCAGGCCCCGGAGCGAAGAGTGGCATACACAAGTGCTTTACTAACAGCGGAGACATGACGGAATCCGACATCGTAAGATGGGTTGCTGATCACCAAGAGGAGGAGTTTGATCGGCTTGGTCTTCGGTTCGAGTCTCTTTGGGGTAGACCATTACAGCTCATAGACTGCCAGAATTTGTTTTGTGAAGTTGACAAGTACGCGCGAATAGCTCACCCAAGGGTAAAGGGTATTGGCGCTCGCACTCGGATAAAGCAGCCGTTTGCCATGACTGCTGATTCGATAGATTACTGGTATCCGCCAAAGTGGGGGCTGAACGACTTGATCAAAGGAGGGTAGCATGTTCACCGTTTTTCAGGGAGAGACTGGAGCCGAGGTGTGGCTCAAAGCCGCTGACTATCTAGTCGAATCTGAGAGCGATGTCCAAGATAGTCGCAATGGTCCAACAAAGGAAGTCCTCCACGCAGTGTTTGCTATTCATGACCCCACCCAGCGCTGGGTACTGAATAGGCGGCCAGCGATGAACCCGGCCTTTGCCATCGCTGAGGTGATATGGATACTCAGTGGCCGTCATGACTCAGCCTTCCTCAACTACTGGAATCCGGTCCTGCCAAAGTTTCAGGGAGAGGGACCGCAGTACCATGGGGCATATGGATACAGACTCCGTCGTAGCTTTGGGGTTGACCAGATATCGAGGGCATATCATGCGCTTAGTGCAAATCCGGACAGCAGACAGGTAGTACTGCAGATATGGTCCGCCCGGCTTGACTTGCCTAGCTCCAACGGTTCTCCAGTTGATAAAGACATCCCCTGCAATCTCATGTCTCTGCTTAAGGTGCGCAACAAGAGGCTCGAATGGATGCAGATCATGAGAAGTAACGACCTTGTCCGAGGAGTTCCCCACAACTTCGTTCAGTTTACAACGCTTCAAGAGGTCATGGCTGGATGGCTTGGGGTCGCAGTTGGTTCTTATCACCAGATCAGCGATAGCCTGCACGTATATTCGAAAGACCTCGTTGACGAGGTGAGGGAACGGGAACTGGTTGTTGAGCAGAACACCGACTCTCTACTTCTGCCACGAAGCAAATCCCTCGACGCAGTCGAACACCTTGGCACGGCACTGGAAAGAATGGCAGACGATTCCATATCAGAGTTAGAGCTTCGCTCGATAGCTCATCCTACCCGGCTACCGACCGCCTATGCCAACATGCTCCTCGTGTGTGGTGCGGATGCTGCCAGAAGAAGAGCATGGCACACCGTCTCTGAGGACCTCGTCCGTGACTGCACCAATCCGGTCCTGTGCCAAGCATGGGAGAGATGGCATGACCGAAAAGAACAACTTGGATGTATTGGCTAGTAGGCGGCTTGTTGACTGCCAATACGAGCGGCGCAATGGCAACCGTATAGCGGCGTTCCCCAATACTCCACCACCCCACTACTCCATTACTCCCCGCAAGAAGGCTTGCTTTTTTCGGAGGGATACGCTATCCTTTACCCACTCTTTGAACTCAATTCCTATCGAGGTTATGAATGGCTAGTGGTGGTTGGCTGCGCAGAAGGTCTAAGGCGGCCGGCAAAGCCGCAAGGAAGCACCTTGACGGCCTGCCGGACGGTCTGTGGACCAAATGCCCGAAATGCGGCGAGATCCTCTTCAGCAAGGAACTCGAAAAGAACCTCAAGGTCTGCAATAAGTGCGGCTCCCATTTCAAGCTCGCCTCGGGTGAGCGGCTGGCCATGACCATTGACGACGGCAGCTTCGTCGAGATGGACGCCGAACTGCTCTCCGTAAACCCCCTTGATTTCCCCGAGTACGACGCCAAGCTCGCCGGCGACCGCGCCAAGCTCGGAATGAACGACCCCATGGTCACCGGCTATGCCACCATCGGCGGGACTCCGTGCCTGATAGGGGTCGCGGAGTTCGCATTCCGAGGCGCGAGCATGGGCTCGGTCTTCGGCGAGAAGATCACCCGGCTGTTCGAGCGGGGGATCGAGGAGAAGCTGCCGGTGGTGATCGTGCATACGTCGGGCGGCGCGCGGATGCAGGAAGGGATACTCTCCCTCATGCAGATGGCGAAGACCAGCGCGGCGGTCGGGCAGTTCGACAAGGCCGGAGGCATGTACATCGCCATATTCGCCGACCCCACGATGGCCGGGGTTCACGCGAGTTTCGCCATGCTCGCGGACGTCATCATCGCCGAGCCGGGAGCGCTCATCGGCCTCGCCGGGCAGAGAGTCGCGGCCCAGGCCCAGGTGCTCAAAGAGCCGCCGGGATACCGCCTCGCGGAATGGCAGCTCGAACATGGAATGGTTGACATGGTCCTCGCTCGGCGGGAGATACGGGATACGCTGATCAAGCTCCTGTCAGTGGCTGGAGGAGATAATGGCGCTTAACGTCCTCGACTTCGAAAAGCCGATTGCCGAGCTGGATACGAATATAGCCGAGTTGAAGCGCCTCTCCGAGGAAGAGGGGGTTGACCGGTCAATTGAGATCGGCGAGCTGGAGGAGCATCGCGACCGGCTGATCGCGGAGATATTCAGCAACCTCACGCCCTGGGACAAGACGCTTCTCGCGCGGCATCCGAACCGGCCTTATACCATGGACTATATCCGCTACATCTTCGATGACTTCGTGGAGCTTCATGGGGACAGGCTCTTCGCGGACGATAATGCGGTGGTGGGGGGATTCGCGTTCCTCGATGGGAAGCCGATCATGCTCATCGGCCAGCAGAAGGGTCGCGACCTCAAGGAACGGCAGTTCCGCAACTTCGGCAGCAGCAAGCCCGAGGGATACCGGAAGGCGCTGAGGCTGATGAAGATGGCGGAGAAGTTCAAGCGCCCGATCGTTTGCCTCGTGGACACGCCGGCCGCCGACTGCAGCTTCGGGTCGGAGGAGCGGGGGATCAGCGAGGCGATTGCTCGGAACATGCGCGAGATGTCGCTGCTGCGAGTGCCGGTCGTGGTAGTCGTGGTCGGCGAGGGTGGAAGCGGCGGCGCGCTGGGGATCGCGGTCGGGAACAAGGTCCTCATGCAGGAGAACGCCATCTACTCGGTCATCCCGCCCGAGGGATGCGCGGCGATCCTCTCGGAGTTCAAGCGCGACCCGGCGAGAGCGCCTGAGGCGGCGGCGGCGATGAAAGTCACGGCTCAGCAGGTGATGGAAGTCGGCGTCGTGGACGAGGTCATTCCCGAGCCATTGGGTGGGGCTCATCGGAACTACGAGGAGGCGTCGGCGAAGGTGAAGGAAGCGATCATCCGAAACCTTCTTCCGCTGGAGAAGCTCTCGGCGAACAAGCTCGTCGCCCAGCGATACGACAAGTTCCGCAAGATGGGGGTGTTCGAGACTTTGGAGGTTGGAGGTTAGAGGTTGGAGGTTAGAGGTTGGAGGTTGGATTGCCGGTTTGGCAGGTGAGCGGCCGGTTATGGGGAACCTTTGGGCATAATGTGCCATCATACTAAGTAGAAGCAGCAGTAATCCGCCTTCAGGAGAATGCTGTGCGAACTCGTGCGAAAAACAGGGGCTTTACCCTAATAGAACTGCTGGTGGTCATCGCGATCATCATGGTGCTCGCCGGGCTGCTGTTTCCTGTCTTCGGTAGGGCAAGGGGCAAGGCGCGGCAGGAGTCATGCGCCTCGAACCTCCGGCAGTGCGCCATAGCGATGCGCATGTATCGGGATGAATGGGACGATAGGTTACCGCCTCAGGATCTCAGCGAACATGACGGATGGGACTGGGCGGCCCCTCGAATGGTAACCGGGCCGAGGGATACAATATGGGTCGGTCAGCTTTACCTTTACCTGCGAAATATCCCGGTCATGCGGTGCTCGGATGCGAGCTGGGGCTATGTTGACCAGTTCAATGAGATCCCCTATGGATTCGGGCTAAACGCCAGGCTGTGTCTGTACACCTCGCCCTCCGGTGAAGTCACTGCGCCGACGACGAAGATATTCTCCGAAAGCGATACCGTGTTGATGGCAGATTGCTCCACGTTGTTCTTCGGTCAGAATCCCGATTCGGCTATGGATGCAGCCTATGCCGACGCCCCGTCGGGAACCTACCATGCGGGAGATATCGGTAATCCGATGTATATTCGGCACGATACCGGATCAAACGTTGCGTATGCAGACTGCCACGTGGGTTCCGTTTCGCCGGATAGGCTTCAAGGGCTAGTGAATACGCCTTAGACCTCAGACTTTTAGACTTTAGACCTTAGATTTCAGGGATCAGACTGCCCCGTGCAAGATGCCCCTTCCTTGCCGTTACAGAAAGTTCACAAACATTTCCCAATTTTATCGCTTGACACTTTCTCTTTAACAGTTGTATAGTGGGGTAGAAAGTGGTTTTAGGTGGTAATGCAGGGAGGGCAAGGTGTTCCGCGGTGGGTTTGCCCATAGTCTAGACCCAAAGGGGCGGGTGATTCTGCCCCAAAAATTCAGGTTGGTCATCGGTGAGGACTTCGTCATCACCAAGGGGTTCGATCGCTGCCTGTGGATCTTCACGAGTGAAGAATTTCGCAAGCTGGACGAGCGCCTGAAGGCCCAGCCCATGCTGGATGCGAACGCCTTGCGCCTGCAGAGGTTCTTTCAGGGAGAAGCCGTGGATTCAAACGTTGACCCCCAGGGACGAGTAGCGATTCCGGCTAACCTCCGGGAATATGCCTCCATCGAAAAGGAAGTCATGATAGTCGGGGCGGGCAACAAGATCGAGATCTGGAGCAAGCCCAAGTGGGACGAACTGACGAACGTCGTGAGTGACGATGAGATAAGAGAATCAGCAAGGGAGATCGGGGTGGGGTAGCGCAGGCCGATGCCCGAGTACCATGTTCCGGTAATGGTGGATGAAGTCTTGAGCTTTCTGCAGCCGCAGAGCGGGCAGACGTTCATAGACTGTACAGTGGGGGGCGGCGGCCATGCATTGGAGATTGTGAAGCGTATTCTCCCCGACGGCAAGCTGATCGGGATAGACCAGGACGTGGCAGCGCTAAGTGCCTCGAGGGACGTCCTAAAGCAGTACGCAGGTAATGTGATCCTTGAAAAAGGCAATTTTGCAGAGCTGGAAGAGATCGCGCGGAGGCTGGGCATCCAATCGGCGGATGGGGTGGTTTTCGACCTTGGAGTATCTTCGCACCAGCTTGAGGCTGCCGAAAGGGGATTCAGCTTCAGGCAGGATGCCCCGCTGGACATGCGGATGGATCCATCACAGCCGGTCACTGCTCGGGAGCTTGTGAACTCCCTGCCCGAGCGGCGATTGGCGGAGATTATTCGGGAATTCGGCGAAGAGCGATGGGCGAAGCGGATCGCGGGCTTCATCGTTGACCGGCGGTCCGGGAAGCGGATCGAGACCACGCGGGAGTTGGCGGACATCGTTCGTGCCGCGATTCCCGAAGGCGCTCGGTCGGAGCATGTCCATCCGGCGACGAGGACTTTCCAGGCTCTGAGGATTGCCGTAAACCGCGAGTTGGAGGTATTGGAGGCCGGGCTCGAGCAGGCGATTCGTCTCCTGGGACAGGGCGCCCGGGTATGCGTCCTGTCCTATCATTCGCTGGAGGACAGGATCGTGAAGAATACCTTCAGCAGGCATGCCGGGAAGTGCACGTGTCCTCCAGGACTGCCGGTGTGCGTATGCGGCGCTCAGAAGGTCGTGAAGATACTCACAAGGCGACCGGTGAGGCCGCCAGAGGACGAGATTCGGCGCAACCCGCGAGCAAGGAGTGCGAAGCTCCGGGCGGCGGAGAAGATTTGATTGGTCGGATTACGGCAGAGAGGTGACTCGGAAATGTTGGCTCAGAGGAAATATGAAGTTGTGCGCCCAACAGTGAGAAAACAGAGGCGGGACAGGCCTTTCAATTTGCTAGGCGCTATGATTTGCAACCGCATGGTATGCGTGTTGGCGCTCGGAATGGCGGTGTCATTCTTGCTTACCCTCTATGTAAGCGCCTATGCCAAGGCCACACAAACCGGGTACGAACGGAGTGATCTGCTTGGTGAGCTTGCAAACATCAGGCAGGAGAACCAATCGCTCAGGTTCCAGAAAGACGGAATGCGTGACCCGGAAGTGATTGCCGCATTTGCTGCGGAGAACGGCATGGTTACTGGTGAACGCATGGCCTATCTCAGACCTGTGGAGCAGCCTAACGTAGCAAGAAACTCAGAATAACAATTGCACGGGGTGGAGGATTGAAGCCTCGTCTGTCTCATGATCAGCTAATCCGCCGCAGGGTGAGGAGTCTCTTTTACCTGCTTGCCTGCCTTTACTGTTTACTGGCCCTGCGGCTGTTTCATATTCAGGTAATTCTTGCCCCCGAGTTTAAGAAGAAAGCAAGCGCTCATAGTGTCAAGATACCGCTTCTTGCTCGCCGAGGAACCATCTATGACAGGGATGGCAAGAAGCTGGCCCTCAGTATTGATGCCTACGACATCTTTGCCGACCCGTCCATGGTGACAAACAAGAAGGAGGTCGCCGCACGACTCGCTCCTTTTATCGGGTGGCGGGAAGAAAGCGTTCTCCAGGTCCTGAATCGCCCTGGCAGGTTCGCCTATCTAGTTCGGCGAGCCGATGTCAGCTTGTGGCGAAAGATAGAAGCTGAGAACCTCCCAGGCATTGGCGCGACTCCTACAATGAAGCGGGTCTACCCGGGAGGGACTCTTGCCGCTCATATTCTTGGCTTCACGAACGTTGATGGAGTGGGGATCGAGGGTCTGGAGAAGGCGTTCGACCGGCAACTTCGGGGCAAGGACGGCTATGTCATCGCTGAGGTGGATGCCAGGGGCGAGATCATTGCAGGTTCTCGCCACAAGCGAGTGGAACCTGTCCAAGGGAAAGACTTGGTTCTTACCATTGACAGCATGATTCAGCATTCGCTTGAGATGGAGTTAGAGAAATCCTATTCCACCCATGGCGCTGCCGGGGCATCTGCTATCGTAATGGATCCGAAGACGGGACAGATTCTTGCCTTGGCGAATATGCCCACTTTCGACCCGAATCACGTTGCCGGGACTAACGCCGACATGCGCAGAAACAGGGCGGTGACCGACATCTATGAACCCGGCTCTACCCTCAAGACCATAACGGCTTCCGCGGCTCTCAATGAGAGAGTTGTTGACCTGGATGATACTTTCCTCTGCACAGGCAGCATGGTGATCGGTAGGCAGACGGTCAGATGCTCACTTCATGCGCCATTCCTGGAGGGCCACGGGAAGTGCAATATTGCCAAGATCCTTCGCTATTCCTGCAATATGGGGGCAGCCGGAATGGGTTTCCGGCTAGGGAGCGAGAAGCTGTTCAGCTATGAGAAAGCGTTCGGGCTCTATGAAAAGCCAGGCTCGGAGATGCCGGGAGAGATGCTGGGGATGTGCGACCGGTGGCAGGATTGGCCTCAGGTGAAGCTGGCGAACGTTGCCTTTGGACAGGGCATAGCGGTCACGCCTCTTCAGCTTGCGAAGGCATACTGCGCGGTCGCGAACGGCGGGCTGATGATGCGGCCGTATGTCGTCAAGGAGGTACACCGGCCGGACGGTGCTGTCGAGATAGTGAAGGGGCCGGTCCTCATAAGGCGCGTAATCTCCGAGCAGACGTCGGCTGTCGTATCCCAGGCGCTTCATGGGGTTGTGACCGGAGGAACAGGCAAGACGGCGCAAGTCGAGGGATACCAGGTCGCCGGCAAGACCGGCAGTTCTCAGAAGGCCAGCACCACTGCACGAGGATTTGCCGAGGGGAAGTTCATTGCGTCGTTCATCGGCTTTCTCCCGCTCTCCGATCCCAGAGTCGTAATTCTGGTTGCCGTTGATGAGCCGAAGGGCACTCACTGGGGCGCGACGGTCGCCGCGCCGGTCTTCCAACAAGTTGCACGAGAAGCCATGTGGCGCATGAAGGTTGCTCCGGATGGCTTGCCGAAACCCGCCGCCCCGGTGGCGAGTGAAGGAAAGGGCACCGAGCACGCGGAGGAGGCCGGCTCGGAGGACAGGCCTCAGTTGGGAGGCTGAAATCCTGGTTTTAGGTTTTGGGTGGTAGGTTATAGGGCACCCTAAAACCCAGAACCTACAACCTATAACCCTTCGTCGTGTGGTATAATTGTCCATCTTGGGGAGTACATCCCATGTTATTAGGCCGGTTAATCGAGGTACTGCACGACAAGAGGCAGACAAGCTCGCAAGACCCTGACATAAGCTCAATCGCATACGACTCGAGGCGTGTCACCCCGGGTGCGCTATTTGTCTGTATCCAGGGCGAGCGCTTCAACGGGCATGAGTTCGTTGGCGACGCTCTCTCCCGAGGCGCGAGTGCGATCCTCGCGGAGCGAATGTCCAGTTCTGTCAACGTGCCTGTGATCCTCGTTCCGGATACTCGTCAGGCGCTCCCGATCCTGGCCAATCACTTTTTCGATTATCCCTCCCGGCGGCTGAAGCTGATCGGCGTCACCGGGACTAAGGGCAAGACGACGACGACCTATCTCATCGAGGCGGCGCTCGGATCGGCTGGATTGACCGCCGGAGTCATCGGGACTCTGGGCGCTCGAATCCGGGGTGAGGAAGTCCCCCTGGAGCGGACGACTCCCGAGTCGGTTGATCTTCAAGGACTCCTGGCGCGGATGGTGTCGGAGGGAGTTGACGCCGCCGCCATGGAAGTCTCCTCGCACGCGCTGGCAAAGAAACGGACCGAGGGCTGTGAGTATGACGTCGGCGTGTTTACCAACCTGACTCGCGATCACCTGGACTTTCATAAGACGCTGGAGGACTATCTGGAAACCAAGATGATGCTCTTCAGCGAGTACCCGAAGGCATCAAAGAAGCGATTTGCCGGCATCATAAATGCCGATGATCCGGCCGGCGATAAAGTGCGCCGAGTGGTATCCGGTGATGTATTCACCTACGGAATTAGAGAGGCTGCGGACATCCGAGCGTCGAACATAGATGCAGGGTCGAACGGTGTGTCGTTCGACGTCAGCGGGGCTGCCGGTGAAGGGCAGGTGGACCTGAAGATCGGCGGGGTGTTCAACGTCTATAACTCCCTGGCGGCGATCGGGTCGGCCTGGGCGCTGGGGCTGAGCCTCGATCAGGTCACGGCCGGGCTGGAGTCGGTGACTTCGGTGGCCGGTCGGTTCGAGTCCGTAGACTGCGGCCAGGATTTCGGAGTGATCGTGGACTATGCCCATACGCCGGACAGCCTGGAGAACATATTGCGGGCGGCGAGGGAATTGACCTCCGGGCGGCTGATAGTCGTCTTCGGATGCGGTGGAGACAGGGATAAGGGCAAGCGGCCTCAGATGGGCGGGATAGCGTCCGAGCTTGCGGACATATCCGTGATCACATCGGACAATCCCCGAAGCGAGGATCCGCAGACTATCATTGACGAGATCGTCGCCGGATCGAATGCCGAGCGTGCGCAGGTGTCTCAGATTGTTGATCGCCGGGAAGCCATCAGGCATGCGCTGGAGGCGGCTCAACCAGGCGATCTGGTGGTTGTCGCGGGCAAGGGACATGAGACTTATCAGATTTTCGCTGACAGGACTATCCACTTCGATGATCGCGAAGTGGTGAGGGAGCTGCTGGCCGATCTCAGACATGGACGTGGGTAGTTGGAAGAAATACCGGTACAAAAAGTAATCGGTGCGGTGAATGGAAGGCTGCTGGCAGGCGATCCGGTCTCCATCATCACGGGCGTGAGCACGGATACTCGGACCATCAAGCCTGGGGAACTGTTCTTCGCCCTGAAGGGAGAGAATGCCGACGGCCACGCATATGTGCCCAAGGCAATCGAGTCCGGGGCGGGCGTCGTGATCACGGACGAAAGCTCGCTTCCCGGCGAGACGAATACCATCGCCATCAAGGTGGAGGATCCATTGTGGGCGCTGGGTGACCTCGCAAAATACTACCGAAGCTTGTTCAAGGTTCGGGTGGTCGGCATCACCGGGAGCGTTGGCAAGACGACGACGAAGGAGATGCTGACGGCCATCCTCGAGCAGAAGTGGAAGGTACTCAAGAACAAGGCCAACTACAACAACGAGATCGGTCTGCCGCTCACGTTGTTTGAACTGGACAGATCGCATGAGGTGGCAGTCCTCGAAATGGCGATGAGGGGACTGGGAGAGATTCAGCGGCTGGCCTCCATCGCAAAGCCCGAGATCGGGGTCATCACCAACATCGGGATATCCCACATCGAGCGATTGGGATCACAGGGAGCAATCGCCGATGCGAAGGCCGAGCTGCTTGGCGAGCTGCCGCCCGACGGAGTCGCGATCCTCAATGCCGAAGACGGCTACTTCGAGGTCATAAAGGAGAAGTTCAGCGGCAAGGTGGTGAGCTTCGGGTCAAGCAAGTCCGCGGATGTCATCGGGGCGAGGGTCAAGTGCCTGGACGAGGGGCAATACAGGTTTGTGCTGCTGATCAGCGGCCAGGGAGCGTTGGAGGTTACTCTGCCGATCATGGGCCATCACAATGTGTACAATGCCCTTGCCGCCGCCGCCGCC